>Ga0209257_1000442_pt1 | contig 78226 bp, 70 predicted proteins | sample AraplaCvi_mCL_r2_FD_184277 | JGI IMG/M metagenome (GOLD analysis project Ga0209257, IMG submission 184277) | Arabidopsis root microbial communities from North Carolina, USA - plate scrape MF_Cvi_mCL_r2 (SPAdes) (version 2) | ecosystem: Host-associated > Plants > Roots > Endosphere | place: USA...
TGGTGCAGATGGACGAGACCACCCAGCAGAACGCCGCGCTGGTGGAAGAAGCCTCGGCCGCTGCCCGCGCGATGGAAGAACAGGCGCAGGCGCTGGTCGCAACCGTCGCCGTGTTCCGCCTGGAACGCGCCGAGTCGGCTCTATCGGCCCACACCCGGCGCCAGGCGCTTCCCGCATGAAAAATGGCCGCCGCCGTTGACGACGGGCAACGATGCGCCAGGCAAAACCTGCGCACCTCGACCGCAGTCGCAACGGCGCCCGATGGACAAGCCTCGCCACGTCCCCTGCGTAGGGTGGATGACGCTCTTCCATCCACCACCGCCGCCAACCCGACCGCGTGCGCACGGCCCGTGCAGCCCTCACCCACCACCACCTGCCTTGGTGGACAAGCTTCGCGTTGTCCACCCTATGCCATCGGTCCGCGTGGGAGCGGCTCCAGGTGGCCTGGGGCCATCAGCCGCGAAGTGGCTTTCCCGAGCAAGCCCCTTCGCCGATGAATCGGCTCCCACATGTTAGGGCAGGTCCGTAGGGTGGATGGCGCTCTTCCATCCACCACCGCCGCCAACCCGACCGCGTGCGCACGGCCCGCGCAGCCCTCACCCACCACCACCTGCATTGGTGGACAAGCTTCGCGTTGTCCACCCTACGGGGGTGGATAACGCCCTTCGGACCGTGCCGTTCTCGCTGGCCGGTGACCGCGCAAAAACTGGGATGGAAACTCCGGTTTCCGGCTTCGGCCGTCAAGCCCATCTTCACGACGCCGTTATGTGGATGAACATCCATCCCCGCCGCCATGCCGTGACCGTCGTCGACGCGCCCGCCGCTGTGCACCGCCCCCGCCCCGCCTGGATCGGGCTGGCCCTGCTTGCGCTGTGGCTGGGCTGGATCCTGCCATCGCTGGCCGCCCTGCAGCGCCCACCCGCCACGGTGGCCGGGCTGGATGCGGCGGAGATCACCCTGCACCTGCGCAAGCTCGGGGCCACGCCGGGCCAACCCGGCCAGGCCACGGCCGTATTCCTGCAACGCGGCCACTGCCGCTGCAGCACCCAGGGCGATGACGCCGCGCTACGCGCGGCCCTGCAAGGCCAGGCGATCCAGGTCCGCACGCAGGTCATCCCGTCCACCGCCCTGCCCTTCGCGCTGGTGGTCTTCGATGCCAGCGGCGCCCTGCGCTATGCCGGCCCGCTGGACATCGCCACCGGCTGCGGGCGCCAGGGTGTGCCCGCGGGTCCCCTCATTGCGTCGGTCCTGGCATCGGACCGACCGCCCTTTCTTTCCCCCGCCCCCTGCCCCTGTTCCGAGGCCAATGCCACATGACCGTCGCCCCTGATGCCGACCGCCTGATCGGTCGCGAACACTATGCCTACCTGCAGCGCCTCGCCGCTGGCGCCGACCGCCTGCTGGTGCTGGTCGCCGGCGTCCTGACCGCGGTCTCTGCGCTGCTGGCGCTGAGCGGCCGCGGGTGGACCGCCCTGCTTGCCGTGGCCCTGCCCAGCCTGGCGCTGGTGGCTGTGCAGACCCGCCTGTTTCCCGGCACGCGACTGTCGCGCTGCACGGTAGCCCTGGGACTGATGGTGCTGGCCGCGGCGCTGATCCACCAGTCCGGCGGCATGATCGAGACCCACTTCGGCGTCATCGTGCTGATCGCCACGCTGCTGTACTACCGCGACTGGCTGCCCATCGTGGTCGCTGCCGGCGCCATCGCCGTGCATCACGTCGCGTTCTTCTTCATGCAGCATGCGGGTCTGCCGGTCATGGCCTTCCTGCCCGGCACCGGCATCGGCGTGCTGCTGATGCACGCGGCCTATGTGGTGGCCGAGTCGGCGGTGCTGGTGGTCATGGCGGTGCAAATGCGGCGCGAGCTGGTCCTGCTGGGCCACGACCCGGCGGAGCTGACCCAGTTGGCCCAGGCCATGACCCGCGACGAAGCCCTGCCGGCCCACATCGCGCGCATGCGTTTTCCAGAGGGGTCGCTGGCACAGGCGCTGGTGGCCACCAACGGCGCCCTGCTGGCGCGTCACGATGCCGACCTGCGCATGAGCCGCGACAACCTGCGCATCCGCACCGCCCTGGACAGCGTCACCACCAACGTGATGATCGCCGACGCCGAGCGCAACATCGTCTACGTCAACAAGCCGCTGACGGCCATGCTGGCCCAGGCGCAGGACGACCTGCGGCGGGACATCCCGTCCTTCGATGCGGCCACCCTGCTCGGCCGCAACATCGACCTGTTCCACCGCAACCCCGAGCACCAGGCCACCATGCTGGCGCGCCTGCAGGGCACCCACCGCGCGCAGATCCGCGTGGGCGGCCAGGTCATGCGGCTGATCGTCAACCCGGTGCTGGGCGAGGACGGCCAGCGCCAGGGCTACGTGGTGGAATGGGCCAACCTGACCGCCGAGCTGCAGGTGGAAGAGGAAATCGCGCGGGTGATGGAAGCGGCCGCCGCCGGCGACCTGTCCGGGCGCGTGCCGGTCGCCGACAAGCAGGGCTTCCTGCTGCAGCTGGCCCAGCGCATCAACGCTCTGCTGGACCGCAACGCCACCAGCCTGGAAGAGATCTCCGCGCTGCTGTCCGCACTGGCGCGAGGCGATCTGACCGCGCGCATGCAGGGCGACTACCAGGGCGTGTTCGCCCGCATCCGCGACGACGCCAACGCGACCGCGGCGCAGCTGGCGGGCATCGTCGGCCGCATTCAGCAGTCGGCCGGCACCATCAACATCGCCGCCACGGAAATCGCGGCCGGCAACAACGACCTGTCCCAGCGCACCGAACAGCAGGCCGCCAACCTGGAGGAAACGGCCGCCTCCATGGATGAGCTCACCTCCACGGTCAAGGCCAGCGCCGAGCATGCCCAGCGCGCCAACCAGCTGGCCCACGATGCGGCCACGGTCGCCACCCGCGGCGGCGGCGTGGTGGGCCAGGTGGTGGCCACCATGGCCGAGATCGCCCAGTCCTCGCACAAGATCGGCGAGATCATCTCGGTGATCGACGGCATCGCCTTCCAGACCAACATCCTGGCGCTCAACGCCGCCGTGGAAGCCGCGCGCGCCGGCGAACAGGGCCGCGGCTTTGCCGTGGTCGCCAGTGAGGTCCGTGCCCTGGCCCAGCGCAGCGCCAACGCCGCCAAGGAGATCAAGGGCCTGATCGAGGACTCGGTCTCGCGCATCGGCAACGGCTCGGCCCTGGCCAGCGAAGCCGGCCGCACCATGGAGCAGATCGTCGGCTCGGTGCAGGGCGTGACCCGCATCATGGGCGAGATCGCCGACGCCTCGGCCCAGCAGGCCGCCGGCATCGACCAGATCAACCAGGCAGTCATGCACATGGACGAGGGCACCCAGCAGAACGCCGCCCTGGTGGAGGAGGCCTCGGCCGCGGCGCGCTCGATGGAGGACCAGGCCGCGCAACTGGTGGAGGCGGTCTCGGTGTTCCGGCTGGCGCAGGCCCATGCGGACCACGCCGCGCCGGCCTTGGCGCCTGACCGGTCCAGCCCGCTGCGCAAGCCCGCCACGCGCAAGCCCGCGCCGGCACTGGCGCTGGTGCCGACCCAGCCCGATGCCAGCTGGGCCGAGTTCTGAGCATCGGCGGGGCTGCCGGGTGGGAAGATGACGGCCGTGTTTCAGAACACGGCCACATGGCCGATACTTTTCCCTCAACGCCCTCGTTTTCCCATCCGTGATGTCCGAGCCCGACCAGCCCGTCGCCGAAGCGCCCGCCGTCCTGTCGGCCGAGGACGAGGAGCAGTACACCCTGCACGATCCACGTGAGGTGCGCTGGCTGGTGCAGTCCCTGATCGATGCCCGCGCCCTGATCAGCGCGCACCTGATGCCCGGCGGCCTGAACTCGCCCACTGCGCTGCTGGAGCTGTACGACGACGACACCGTGCTGATCGACGGCAACCACTCGGACGTGGTGAACCAGCGGGTACTGCAGGCCGACTACCTGATGTGCGTGTCGCAGCTGGACCGCGTCCGCATCCAGTTCCGCCTGCACGACCTGGAGCTGGTCGAGAACGAGGGCCGCCCGGCCTTCCAGGCGCCCATGCCCGAGTGGATGGTGCGCCTGCAGCGCCGCGAGCTGTTCCGCCTGGCCATCCCGGCCTCGCACCAGGTGGTGTGCACCGTGCCGGTCTCCGCCGGTGCCGGCCTGCCGGCCGTGTCCATGGACCTGCGCGTGCTGGACATCAGCGGCGGCGGCGTGGCCCTCATGCTGCCGGACAACCACAGCGCCTTCCACCCGAAGAAGCGCTTCGAACGCTGCGAGCTGCGCCTGCCCGAGGTCGGCAAGATCCCGGTCACGCTGGAGGTCTGCTACGTCTCCAAGCTGGAGCAGCGCCCCGGCCACGCCATCATGCGCTCGGGCTGCCGCTTCGTGGACCTGCCCTTCAACCTGGAAAACCAGGTCCTGAATTACATCTTCCGCACCGAGCGCGCGCGGAATGCCCGGGAGCGCGAGCTCTGAGGCGAGGAACGAGTGGAGAGCAACGAGGAACGAGTGGGAGATTGGCCTTTCACTCGCCGCTCGCTCCTGTTCACTCGCTCCTGCCTGAGCGAGAGGAAATGCGTGGGTAGAACGGATTGGACGAGCAGAACGAGGCCTTGACTCGTTCCTCGTTCCTCTCCACTCGTTCCTAAAGTTACCCAGGCCCCGGCCGATCTACAGGACGAGCATTCCATCCACGTCCTTCCTGCCGCCAGGAGTCATCCATGAGCAACACGCAGTCCCAGCCGATCGCCGGAGAGTTCCTGTCCTTCACCCTGGGCGAGGAGCACTACGGTGTGGACATCCTCAAGGTCCAGGAAATCCGCGGCTACGACGCGGTGACCAAGGTCCCCGACGCGCCGGAGTACATCAAGGGCGTGATCAACCTGCGCGGCACCATCGTGCCGGTGATCGACCTGCGCCTGAAACTGCGCATGAAGGAGGCCCGCTACGATGGCTTCACCGTGATGATCGTGCTCAACGTGGAAGACCGCGTGGTCGGCATCGTGGTGGACAGCGTGTCCGACGTGGTGCCGCTGGCCCCCGAGCAGATCCGCGGAACCCCTGAGTTCGGCGCGGCGGTCGATACCCGCTTCATTTCCGGCATCGGCACCCTGGACGAGCGCATGCTGATCCTGCTGGATATCGAGACCCTGCTGAACTACGCCGACATCGGCCAGTCCAGCGCGCTGGAAGCGGCCTGAAGCCAGGCGTCCGGGCCCCTCGCGTCGGTCCGACATGTTGCATCCCTGCCCGCCGGTGAAGCCTTTCGCCGGCCCTGATCTGAAGTGTCCCGAATGACCGCTTCGACGCTGCCCCACCCGCCCACGGACGATCGCGAATTCGAGTTCAGCGACCACGACTTCCAGCGGGTCTGTGCGCTCATCCGGGCCCGTGCCGGCATCGCCCTGGCGCCGGGCAAGCGCGACATGGTCTACGGCCGGCTCTCACGGCGCCTGCGCGCGCTCAACGTGCCCAGCTTCCGCGACTACCTGGATGCGCTGGAGCGCAGCGGCGGCGCCGAGTGGGAGGCCTTCACCAACGCGCTCACCACCAACCTCACCTCGTTCTTCCGCGAACCGCATCACTTCGAGCAGCTGCACAAGCAGCTGGAAGGGCTGGCGCGCGAGCGCGGCACCATCGACATCTGGTGCTGCGCGGCCTCCACCGGCGAGGAGCCCTACTCCATCGCCATCACCGCCTGCGAAGCCTTCGGCACCATGAAGCCGCCGGTGCGCATCATCGCCACGGACATCGACACCAACGTGCTGGCCACCGCCAAGCGCGGCGTCTACGCCCTGGAGCGGGTCTCGGCCCTGGATGCGGACGTGCGCCGCCGCTTCTTCCAGCGCGGGACCGGCGCCAACGACGGCTATTGCCGGGTCAATCCGGCGCTGCAGGCGCTGCTGGAGTTCCGTCCGCTCAACCTGCTGGACGCGCGCTACGACGTCGGCGGCCCGTTCTCGGCGATCTTCTGCCGCAACGTGATGATCTATTTCGACAAGCCGACCCAGCGCGGCATCCTCACCAAGCTGGTCACCCACATGGACGACCAGACCATGCTCTACACCGGGCATTCGGAGAACTACCTGCACGCGGCCGACATCATCCAGCCCTGCGGTCGCACGCTCTATCGCCGCGCCCAGGCCGGTGCGCGCCGATGAGCTATGCCGCTTTGAGCACCGACGAGGTCGTGCGCTACCGCGACCACCGCTTCCAGATGCAGGCGGCCAAGCTGATGCCGACCCAGTACCTGGTGGTGGACGACGACACCGCCCTGGTCACGGTGCTGGGCTCGTGCGTGGCCGCGTGCATCCGCGACCCGGCCCTGCGCATCGGCGGCATGAACCACTTCATGCTGCCCGACGGCAACAGCGGCGACGGCGCGCCCGCGCGCTACGGCAGCTACGCCATGGAAATGCTGATCAACGAGCTGCTCAAGCGCGGCGCCAGCCGCAAGCGCCTGGAGGCCAAGGTGTTCGGCGGCGCCAACGTGCTCAAGGGCTTCACCCACAACCCGGTGGGCACGCGCAATTCCGAGTTCGTGCGCAAGTACCTGCGCGACGAGCAGATCAACGTGGTCGCCGAGGATCTGCTCGGCATCCACCCGCGCAAGGTGTTCTATTTCCCGCAGACCGGCAAGGTCATGGTGCAGCGCCTGCCGCATGCCCACGATGCCGAAGTGGTCGCGGCCGAAACCGCCGTGCGCGCCAACCTCTCCAGGACGCCGGTGTCCGGCGATATCGAGCTGTTCCAATGAGCCTGCAAGCCCCCTGCCGCGTGCTGATCGTCGACGACTCGGCGGTGGTGCGCCAGCTGCTGACCGAAATCCTCTCGCGCGACCGCGGCATCGAGGTGGTCGGCAGCGCCACCGACCCGTTCATGGCGCGCGACATGATCAAGCGCCTGAACCCGGACGTGATCACCCTGGACGTGGAAATGCCACGCATGGACGGGGTGACCTTCCTGCAGAACCTGATGCGTCTGCGGCCGATGCCGGTGGTGATGATCTCCTCGCTGACCGAGCAGGGCGCGGACATCACCCTGCAGGCGCTGGCGCTGGGCGCGGTGGATTTCATCACCAAGCCCAAGCTCGGCGTCAGCCAGGGGCTGGAAGCGTATTCGGAAGAGATCATCGCCAAGGTCAAGGCCGCGGCCAAGGCGCGCGTGCAGGCGCTGACGCCGTCCCAGTCCACCAAGGCGCAGGCGGTGGCCGCCAGCGCGCCGCTGAAGTTCCGCACCACCGATCGCCTGATCGCCATCGGCGCCTCCGCCGGCGGCACCGAAGCCATCCGCGTGGTACTGGAGATGATGCCGCCGGATGCACCGGCCATCGTCGTCAGCCAGCACATCCCGGCCGCCTTCAGCCGGCCCTTCGTCGAGCGCCTGGACCGGCATTCGGCCATGGCCGTGCGCGAGGCCACCGAAGGCGAAATGGTCGTGCCCGGCCACGTCTATCTACCGCCGGGCGACCGCCACCTGGAGATCGTGCGCGATGGCGCCCGCTGGCGCTGCCACATCAGCGACGCCGGCCCGGTCAACCGCCATCGCCCCAGCGTGGAAGTGATGTTCAAGTCGGTCGAACGCGCCGCCGGCGCCAACGCCGTGGTCGCCATGCTCACCGGCATGGGCGATGACGGCTCCCGCGCCCTGCTGGAGCTGCGCCAGGCCGGCGCGGCCACGATCTGCCAGGACGAGGCCACCAGCGTGGTCTGGGGCATGCCCGGCACCGCGGTCAAGCTGGGCGCGGCGCAGGAAGTGCTGCCACTGCACAAGATCGCCGGACGGCTGCTGGAGCTGGCCGCCCAGCCGCGCAACGCCGCCGCCTGATCGGGCAAAGCCGCGGGGCCGTTGCAGGACAGCCCCAGGCGGTTGTGGCGCTGTTGTCGGGCACCCCAAGCGACTGTGGAGCCTTTGTGTGAGGCCCAGGCAGTTATGAGCTTTTGTAGGAGCCCCAAGCGGTTGTGAGATTTTGTGGGAGCGGCTTGAGCCGCGAAGGGGCTTTCCCGCGAGAGCCTCTTCGCGGCTGAAGCCGCCCCCACAGAGCACTTCCACAAGGCGCTCCCACAAGCTGCTCCCACAGGTGCTGTCCCGATGACTCCCTGTGGAGCGTCTCACACCACGCCATCGCATCATTGACGCACGCCGATGGGTGTCCGTCCCCGCAACGGAGCGACACGAGCGCGACATCCACGCATGCGACCCTGCGGAGACGATGGCGCATCAGCCTGCGCCTGCAGGCGGGCCCTCCCATGCGGCGACCTCCAGCCACCTCGGCATCGACCCACGCGCCGCAGCCCAGGCCGGCACGAGATGCGGAGATGGCCAGGTGCGCGGACATCGGCAGCAATGCGCCGAGCTTCTGCACCGCAAGCACGCGCGGTCCGTCGACCTCCGCGCTGCGCCTGCCTCTTGCGCACAGCAACAAGCTCCTGCTGCATTGCACGAGATACTTTCAATTGCAACTTCCGTAACCTGTAGGTCTATGATCTTCTGACCCTCGGGGCGAGAATTGCTGCATGAATGCCGTCGCACAATTTCAGATCGACTATCTCCAGTACCTCGGCCCGGACGGCCAGCAGGTCGGGGCCAGCCTGCCCGCCATCGCACAGGATCACCCGCGCCTGGTGGCGCTGTTCAAGCAGATGCTGTTCGTGCGCACCTTCGACACCAAGGCCGTGGCGCTGCAGCGCACCGGCAAGCTGGGCACCTACGCCTCCTGCCTGGGCCATGAGGCCACCCACGTCGGCATCGGCGCCTCGATGCGCGCCGACGACGTGTTCGCCCCCAGCTATCGCGAGTACGGCGCGCAGTTCATGCGCGGCGTGCGTGGGCGCGAGGTGCTGCTGTACTGGGGCGGCGACGAGCGCGGCAACGACTTCTCCGGCGCGCGCCAGGACTTCGCCTGGTCGGTGCCGATCTCCACGCAGTGCCTGCACGCGGCCGGCGCGGCGCTGTCCTTCAAGCTGCGCGGCGAGGACAAGGTGGCGGTAAGCACCTGCGGCGATGGTGGCTCGTCCAAGACCGATTTCTATGCGGCGCTCAATTCCGCAGGCGCCTTCGAGCTGCCGCTGGTGCTGGGCGTGGTCAACAACGGCTGGGCGATCTCGGTCCCGCGCGCGGCGCAGACCGGCGCGCAGACCCTGGCGCAGAAGGGCCTGGCCGGCGGCCTGTTCTGCCTGCAGGTGGACGGCAACGACCTGATCGCCGTGCTGGAAGGCATGCGCATCGCCATGGAGCGCGCACGCAGCGGCCAGGGCGGCAGCGTGCTGGAGTTCGTCACCTATCGCCTGTCCGACCACACCACCGCCGACGACGCACGCCGCTACCGCGACGAGGCCGAGGTCAAGGACGCCTGGCAGCGCGACCCGATCCCGCGCCTGCGCACCTGGCTGACCGCTCAAGGGCTGTGGGACCAGACCCAGGAAGCGGCGTGGCAAGCCGAATGCAACGCCCTGGTCGACGCCGAGGTCGACGCCTATCTGGCCACGCCGGTGCAGCCGGTGGAGGCGATGTTCGATTACCTGTATGCCGATCCGCCGCCGGAGTTGCTCAAGCAGCGCGCCGAGGCCATTGCCCGGGAGCAGCGCCATGGATGATCACAAGCCCTCCGCCTCGCACGAGGCGCACATCGATGTCGGCGCCAGCACGCATCACGAGGCCCCGACGTCCACCCCGATCACCCTGATCGAGGCCATCACCCAGGCCCTGGCGTGGGAGATCTCGCATGACCCGACCGTGGTGGTGCTGGGCGAGGACGTGGGCGTCAACGGCGGCGTGTTCCGCGCCACCGCCGGCCTGCAGAAGCGCTTCGGCGCCCAGCGCGTGCTGGACACGCCGCTGGATGAAACCACCATCGCCGGCCTGTCCGTGGGCATGGCCGCGCAAGGCCTCAAGCCGGTGGCCGAGGCCCAATTCGACGGCTTCATGTACCCGATGGTGGATCACCTGATCTGCCACGCCGCGCGCATGCGCAACCGCACCCGTGGCCGCCTGCACTGCCCGATGGTGCTGCGCGTGCCGTGGGGCGGCGGCATCCGCGCGCCTGAGCATCATTCCGAGGCCAACGAATCCATCTTCACCAACGTGCCCGGCCTGCGCGTGGTCATGCCGTCCTCGCCGCAGCGCGCCTATGGCCTGCTGCTGGCGGCCATCCGCGACCCGGACCCGGTGATCTACATGGAGCCCAAGCGCATCTATCGCCAGTACAAGGAAGTGGTGGTGGACGATGGCGAGGCGCTGCCGCTGGACGTGTGCTTCGTGCTGCGCGACGGCAGCGACGTGACCCTGGTCAGCTGGGGCGCGCAGGTGAAAGAAGCCCTGGAGGCAGCCGACGCCCTGGCGGCCGAGGGCATCAGCGCCGAGGTCATCGACGTGGCCACGCTGACCCCGCTGGACTTTGACACCATCGCCGAATCGGTGGCCAAGACCGGCCGCTGCGTGATCGTGCACGAGGCGCCCAGGACCGCCGGCTTCGGCGCGGAGATCGCCGCGCGCCTGGCCGAGGAATGCATGTACGACCTGCTGGCGCCGGTCGAGCGCGTCACCGGCCCGGACACGCACATCCCGCTGTTCCGCCTGGAGATGAAGTACCTGCCCAGCGCCGAGCGCGTGGTCGAGGCGGCCAAGCGCACGCTGGCGCGGAGCTGAAGGGCGAAGTGGGACAGGCGCGCGCAGGACACGCGCCCGCCTGCGCATCGGCCAGACACCTCGTGAACCTCCATGCCAGCGGGACCCGGATGACCTCGAACAAGATGTTGTCGGCCAGGCGTGCAGGCGCCTGGCGCGCCCCTGGCGCTGCGGCTTGCGTGGACGAAGGCAGGCGCTGATGCGACGCGCGCGCGTGACCGTCGACCATCGCCCGCCGGACCGCGCGCCGATCCGGGTCAAGCGCGGCGAGGTGGTGACGCTGGGCGAGCGCGACACCGACTGGCCGGACTTCATCTGGACCACGCTGGCGCAGGGCCTGGGCGGATGGATCCCCCTGAACGTGTTCGACCTGGATGCGGACACCAGCGCCTCGGCCACCGCGCGCGAGGACTACGACACACGCGAGCTGGCCGCCGATGCCGGCCAGCTGATCACCGTCGAGCGCGAACACGCCGGCTGGTGGTGGGCGTTTGATGCACAGGGGCGCAGCGGGTGGATTCCCGCGCGTTCCATCGAATTGATCGAAGAACACCAAGAGACCCGACCATGAGCGAAAGCAAGATCTTCCACCTCCCCGACCTGGGCGAGGGCCTGCCCGACGCCACCATCGTCGAGTGGTTCGTCAAGGAGGGCGACACCGTGCGCCTGGACGAGCCGCTGGTGTCGATGGAGACCGCCAAGGCCGTGGTGGAAGTGCCCTCGCCCGTGTCGGGCAAGGTGCTCAAGCTGGCCGGCGCGGCCGGCGAGGTTGTGGCCACCGGCGCGATGCTGGCCCAGTTCCAGCCCGATCCGAACCTGCCCCAGCGCGCCGACGGGCAGGACACCGGGCATGCGCATGGCGCCCCCAAGGCCCCCGCCGCCAAGGCCGCACCCGCCGCCGCATCCGCAGCGGCCGCGACGGTGGAAAGCTTCGACCACGAGCGCGACGACGCCGGCACCGTGGTGGGGGCCATGCAGTCCTCCGACACCGTGCAGACCGAAGCGGCCGTGGCCGTGGGCGGGGTCAAGGCCATGCCGGCCGTGCGCGCCACCGCGCGCAAGCTCGGCGTGGACCTGAGCCGGGTCCGTCCCAGCGGTGCCGATGGCGTGGTCACCATGGCCGATGTGAAGCAGGCCGCGGCCGATCGCACGCGCCTGCTCCCGGCGGGCGCGGCTTCTGCGGCCGGCGCACAGGCAGCGCCGGCCGCGCAGGCGCAACCGGCTCAGGCCGATCCGCAGCGCGCCCGCACCGCCCTGTCGGCCAGCGGCAAGCCGATGCGCACCACCCCGCCGGGGGCGAGCGCCAATGGCCAGCCCGAGCCGCTCAAGGGCGTGCGCCGCAACATGGCGCGGGTCATGGCCGCCGCGCACGCCGCGGTCGTGCCCACCACGCTCAACGATGACGCAGACATCCAGGCCTGGGCCCCCGGCAACGACACGACCGCGCGCCTGGTGCGCGGCATCGTGGTGGCCTGCCGGGCGGTGCCGGCGATGAATGCCTGGTTCGACGGCCAGGCCCTGACCCGCACGCTGCATCCGCATGTGGACGTGGGCATCGCCGTGGACACCGACGATGGCCTGTTCGTCCCGGCCCTGCGCAATGCCGACATGCTCGACGCGCGCGGCGTCCGCGAAAGCCTGGATCGCCTGCGCGCGCAGGTGCAGGACCGCTCGATCCCCGCCAGCGAGCTCGGTGGCTACACCATCTCGCTGTCCAACTTCGGCATGTTCGCCGGCCGCTACGCCACCCCGGTGGTGGTGCCGCCGTGCGTGAGCATCGTCGCCGCCGGACGCGCGCGCTTCCAGATGACCCCGGTGATGGGCGGCTTCGAATCGCACAAGGTCATTCCGCTGTCGGTGACCTTCGACCATCGTGCCTGCACCGGCGGCGAGGCGGCGCGCTTCCTGCGCGCCCTGATCGACGATCTGGCCCTGGCCCACTGATGCGGCCTGCCACGCGCCTGCCCCTGCGTCACCACGCAGCGGGCAGGCGCTGGTGGCCCCGCGTAGGAATCAGGCCGCGGCCAGGCGCTCGCCGCGGCGGTACAGGTGCGCGTTGGCGCGCGTGACCACATGAAACAGGGTCTGCAGCGCGCGCGGGGCTTGCGCGTCCTGCAGCTGGTGCAGCAGGTACTGCAGGGCATTGAGCGCCTGCTGGTCCAGGTCCTGGTCGATCACCAGCGACAGCAGCCCCTCCTCCAACAACCCCAGATGCGCCTGGCAGGCGTCATGTCCCAGCCACAGGGGACGCTGCTGGCGACCGACGGAGGCCACCGTCCCGGCGATGGCCTCCGAGCTGCCGCCGGTGTTGTAGATCGCCTGCACGCCCAGCCCGGTGCTGAAGCGGCGCGAGACCACCTGCCGCGCGCGTGCCGGATCATCGCGTAGCTCGATCGGGCCATCGATCTGCAGACCCGGAAAATCCCGGCGCGCCACTTCGATGAAGCCCTCGGCCCGCTGGCGATGATCCTGGTAGCCCAGCGACGGGCACAGCACCAGCGCCCGGCCGCGGCCGCCGGACATCGCCCCGGCCAGCTGACCGGCCAGGCGTCCGGCGGCGCGGTTGTCGATGCCAACGAAGGCTGCACCGTCCACTTCCGACAGATCGCAGGCCATCGATACGGTCGGCGTGCCTGCGGCGATGGCCTTGGCTACCGCGTCCTTCATGCGCAGCTCGTCGTTGGCCACCACGATCAGGCCGTCGCGGCGGTGGCGCGGCCTGACGATGAAATCGGCCAGCCGGGTCTGGCTTTCGCCCTTCCACATGGTGGACAACAGGCTGACCGGCTTGCCCAGCGTGGTGGCCGCCTGCCGCAGCGCGCGCTCCAGGCGTGCGGCGTGGGTCGCATCGGTCTGGGTGTAGACGACGTCGAAGCGATACGGGCCGCGCACCAGCGCCGGCAACATGCGCCGGGCGCCCAGCTCGCGCGCGGCGCTGACCACCTTGCGGTGAGTCTTGGCCGACACGCTGCCGCGATTGTTGAGCACGCGATCGACCGTGCTGGGACTGACCCCGGCCACTTCGGCGATACGGGCGAAGTTCGGCTTGGACGACAGCAGGGCCGGCTGCGTGCCGGCGGCAGCGGGCAAGGCGGACGACTCCAGGGAAGGGGGCATGCGACATCCTCTAGGTTTGGAAATCGGCTGGTCCTTCCATCGCCGGCGCGGCGCGCAGCTGCCTGCTGCGGCCGCAGCCATGGCGACTTGGCATTCCCGTGCACGGCCCGCAGGCGCGCTTGCAGACCCTTTCCCCTGCCCGGCCGCAGCGCCGTGACGCAGCTGCCAGCAGCAGCACTCCAGGAATGCCAATTAGACCAAAGGCTAAGAATGTAGACGCTGGACCCCCGAGGCGCATGGGGGCGGACTAATCAATTCGTGTTAGTCCGGGTGCACGAACGAGCCGGACGGGTACGCCGTGGGGTGCGGGGCCGAGTGCGTCGGTGCGGCCCTAGAATGGTTCCTCCCCTCCCGACCCGGACCTGTCGTGTCGTCAACGCCTCCCTCGCCCCGCCGCATCCTCGTTGCCGGTGGCAGCCGCGGCATCGGCCTGGGCATCGCCGAAGCCTTCAGCGCCGGCGGGGCCCAGGTCGCGCTCTGCGCCCGCGGCCAGGACAGCCTGCGGCAAGCCCAGGCGCAGCTGGCGCGCCACGGCCACCCGGTGCATGCGCAGGTCTGCGACCTGGCCGATGCAGCGCAGATCCAGGCCTGGGTCGATGCCAGCGCCGAGGCCATGGGCGGCATCGACGTGGTGGTCAACAACGCCTCCGGCTATGGCAACGGCAGCGACGACGCCAGCTGGATGGCCGGCTTCGAGGTGGACGTGATGGCAGCCGTGCGCACCAACCGCAGCGCGCTGCCGCACCTGCGCCGCAGCGCCGCGCCGGTGATCCTCAACATCAGCTCGATCAACGGCAGTGTGCCGACCCCGCGCGCCCTGGCCTACTCCACCGCCAAGGCCGCGCTGAACTACTACACCGTGACCCTGGCCAAGGAACTGGCGGGCGAGCAGATCCGCGTCAATGCCATCGCCCCGGGCTCGATCGAGTTCGCCGACGGCCTGTGGGACCGCCGCAAGCGCGAGGAGCCTGCCCTGTACCAGCGCATCCGCGACAGCATTCCCTTCGGCGCGTTGGGTCGCGTGGAAGACATCGCCCAGGTCGCCGTGTTCCTGGCCTCGCCCGCCGCGCGCTGGATCACCGGCCAGGTGCTGGCGGTGGATGGCGGCCAGTCGCTGGGAAACTAACCCGCGCGGTCCCATACGCCCCATCCTGGCCCGGGATCACCGACCTGGAAAAATGCCTACGCCGAACAGCACCATCTACACGGACACCAACGCCTGATCGAGCAAGCCCGTCCCGCCGCGCACGCCCAACTCACTCCTCACTCCTCTCCGCTCACTCCTACCCCGAGATCGACGCCATGACACGGATGTTCCGCCTGCTTTGTCCCGTCCTGCTCGCACTGGCCCCCGCCCTGGTCCCGGCGGCAGCCGCGCAGGAGCCTGCGGCGATCGCCGCCCTGTTTCAGGCCGACCAGGCCGAGCGCGCCGGCATGGCCGCCCAGACCTCACCGGCAGCCCTGAAGGCCTATGCCATCGAGCTGGCCGCCCACGACCGGGACCGACGTGAGCAGGCGCTTTCCCTGCTGCGATCCGGACAGCTGCGCACCGGCCAGGACTACTACCAGGCCGCCATGATCCTGCAGCACGGCACAACCCCTCAGGACTATGACCTGGCGCACGCCTTGGCCACGCTTGCCGCGACCCTGGCACCGGAGGATTCGCAGGCCCGCTGGCTGGCGGCGGCCAGTACCGACCGCTGGCTGCTGTCACGCCAGCCGCAGCAGTGGTATGGCACGCAACCCGTGTGCCGGGTGACGCAGGGACAGGCGCAGTGCGAGCTGGACGTCCTGGCGACGGCGGTCAGCGACCAGGAGCGAGAGGTCGCAGGCATCGCGCCGCTGGAGACCCTGCGCGAACAGGCGCAACAGCGACAACAGCGTCTGCGGCAGCAGCTGCAACCACGCTGAGGCCGGCCGCCTTCAGCGCCTGCGCTGTGCCGAGGCCTCGCGCGCGGCGCGGAACTCCGAATCCTGTTCCCAGTGCGGCCACTGCCTGCCCTCGGCGATGCCACGGCCCAGCGCGTAGAGGATGTCCACGTCCTGCGCCTGGCCGCGGGTGTCCCAGGTCTCGGCGAAGGCATCGCAAGGTTGGTGATAGCAGTTGGCGAAATAGGTCTCGCGCAGCTGCTTGCCGCGCGCCACGCCGCCTTCGACCATGTCCAGCCCGGCCCCAGCGGTGAGGGCCGGCACGCCCTTCTGGGCGAAAGCGAAATGGTCGGCGCGATAGAAGAAGCCCGCCTCCAGGTTCGGATCCGGCGTGTACGCCTTGCCTTGTGCCTTCGCCGCTTGCGCCAGATCGCCTTCCAGCGACACGCGTCCGCGCCCCCACGATGCGATATCGCGCGTGGGTCCATCCGGGCTGAACATCTCGACGTTGATCACCGCGGCGGTGGTTTCCAGCGGCATCAGCGGGTGGGCCGCGTAGTAGCTTGCCCCCAGCAGGCCTTTCTCTTCGGCGGCCAGCGCAATGAACAGCTGGGTGCGTCGCGCCGGCCCGGCCGCTTTGGCCATGCGCGCCAGCTCCAGCACCGCGGCCACGCCGGTGGCGTTGTCCACCGCGCCGTGGCGGATCGCATCGCCACGCGCATCGGGCTTGCCGATGCCGTAGGCATCCCAGTGCGCCGAATAGATCACGCTCTCCTGCGGCGCCTCGCTTCCGGGCAGCTTGGCCACCACGTTGTGGCTGACCACCTCATCGCGCTTGACCTTGAAGGCCACCGACAGGCGCGCATCGCCCAGGGTGAACGGACGGAACTGCGGCATCTGCGCCTTGCGCTTCTCCGCGGCCAGATCCAGCCCCGCGGATTCAAAGATGTCCTGCGCCAGCGCGCCCTGCATCCAGCCGCGCAGCAGCGTGTGATAGCGCGCAGCGTCGGCACGCGGGATGTCGAACAGCGGCGAGGTGCCCGAGCTCTGCACCGTGGCCCAGCCATAGGCCGCCGGCGCGGTCTCGTGCACGATCAGCACACCGGCTGCGCCCTGGCGCGCCAGTTCCTCGTACTTGTAGGTCCAGCGCCCGTAGTAGGTCATCGCCTTGCCATCGAACTTGCCCGGCTGCGGCGTCTCGAAGTCCGGGTCGTTGATCAGCACCACCGCGATCTTGCCGCGCAGGTCCACGCCCTTGTAGTCGTCCCAGCCGCGCTCGGGCGCATGCACGCCGTAGCCGACGAACACCAGCGGCGCGTTCTTCAGCTCCACCTTGGCCACCGGCGCCAGCGACTGCAGTGTCACGTCCTGGCCATTGACCAGCGCCCGGCTTGTGCCACCGGCGGTCAGCGTTGCGCTGGGCGTGCCCTGGACCTGGGTGCGAACCAGGGTCACCGCCTGCGTCCAGCCGCCATGGTCGCCACCGGGTTGCAGCCCGGCCTCGGCGAACTGCCGGGACAGGTAATCCACCGTCTTGCGCTCACCCTCCGAGGCCGGCGCGCGTCCCTCGTAGGCATCGGAGGCCAGCACGCGCACGTGTTGCTTGAGCGCGACGGCATCTGCCGCCGGTTGCGCGGCCTGCACCGCCACAGAAACAGACCAGGCCAGCAGCCCGAGGAAAAGGCGATCCATGTTCAAGTGCGGCGCTCAGCAAGACAGCGGCGGGCCAGTCTAATCGAATGCGTTTGCGCCCCGTGTCGCGGCAGCCGCCGCGCAGCCTGACCACATCGCGCAGGGTGGCTCGGGAATACGTCAGCGCACCGGTCGGTCCAGCCAGCACGCCAGTCCCTGCGCGTTGAGCTCGACGTCCATGCCCAGCAGCTCCAGGATGCGGGCATCCTCCAGCGTCACCCCGTGCAGCCTTGCGCGACCAAGATAGAGCGCGCGCAGGCGCTCGACCAGGCAGGCGTGGCGGTCCTGCGCCCCGCTGCAGCGCTCGCCGATCTCGACCATCGCATCGATCTGCTCATACAGGTCGTTGGCCAGCTTGCCGACCTGCTGCAGGTTCCGGCCGACACGGTCGTAATGGGTGAGGAACATGCCCTGCGGCCCGCGCGCCAGCATGCGCGCGATGGATTGCTTCATGGCCTCCGGTTCGAACTGCACCGGCGAGCTGGTCGGCAGGATGAAGGGCCCCTGCGCGGTGTCCAGCTCGCGATAGGACAGGCCGAAGGTATCGCCGGTGAACCAGCACGCGCTGTGCGCATCCCACACGCAGTAGTGGTGGCGCGCATGGCCAGGCGTGTCCAGGCACAGCAGCGCGCGCCCGGCCAGATCGACCACGTGCTCATCGCCGTGCGCGATCTGCACGCGTTCGGCCGGCACCGGCATGACCGTGCCATAGCTGCGGGCGATCTCTTCCTGGCCGTAAACCGCGGTCGCACCGGCCACCAGTCGTGTCGGATCGATCAGATGCGGCGCGGCGCGCGGGTGCGCCACCAGCGTGGCCTTGGGCAGATGCCGCATCAGCTGGCCGGCGCCTCCGGCGTGATCCAGGTGCGCATGGGTGACCAGCACGTAGTCGACCTGCGCGGGGGTCAGGCCCTCCAGCTCAAGCGCGCCCAGCAGCCGGGGCAGCGAGTGATTGGTGCCGCAGTCGATGAAGGCACCGCGGCCGGCGTGCACGATGAGGTAGCACGCATCGAAGTGGTCGCGCTGGAACGCGGTGTCGATGGTACGGATGCCGTCGCTCATGAGGCCCTGGCTGTGCGGGTGATGCACGAGTGTAGGCGGCTGCCCGATGACGCTGCGACCCCGCTTTGGTCGCAGCGCATCGACCGCCGGTGACGGTACCCGATGCGGTCAGGCCGCCGCCTCGCGCAGGCGCGCCAGCGCCTGGAGCACGCGCGGCACTTCGACTTCCAGGGTGAACTCGCTGGATTGCAGCGCATCGCCGTGTTCGGCCTGTTTGAGCACCGCGATCAGCTCGCCGGCCAGCTTCGGCGTTTCCAGGCCCTGGCTCTGGATCAGCAGCGCACCATCGCTGTCGAGCAGCTTGAAGTAGAAGCGCCCGTCCTTCTCGCGATACTGCTTGAACTGCGGCAGCGCGGCCTTGGCCGCAGGCTTGGCCACGGCCTTCTGCTCGGCCAGGTTGCGCAGGCCAACCGCCTGGCGCAACTCGCCGATGAAGGGCGTGGCGTACAGGCGGCGCAGACGCGCCGCGCCATCGCGCAGGATGTCCTCGATATCGTCGGGCCGTGCGATCAACGCCTCATACCGCTCGCGCAGCGGCGCCACCTGGCCGTCCACGAGTTCGAACAGCTGCTGCTTGGCATCGCCCCAGCCGATGCCATCGGCGTAGGCCTGTGCGAAGCCCTGGGTCTGCTCCGGCGTGGCGAAGGCCTGGTACAGCTGGAACAGCGGCGAGCCCGCGGTGTCCTTGGGTTCGCCGGGCGCACGCGAGTCGGTGAGGATGGAGAAAATCAGCTTCTTCAGCTCGGAGGGCTTGGCGAACAAGGGAATGGTGTTGCCATAGCTCTTGCTCATCTTGCGGCCATCCAGGCCCGGCAAGGTGGCGACGTTGTCATCCACCGCCGCCTCGGGAAGGACGAAGTAATCGCGTCCGTACACATGGTTGAAGCGCTGGCCGAAGTCGCGGGCCATCTCGATGTGCTGCACCTGGTCGCGCCCCACTGGCACCTTGTGCGCATTGAACAGCAGGATATCGGCGGCCATCAGCACCGGGTACATGAACAATCCGCCAGTCACGGCCGCATCGTCGTCCTCGCCGTCGGCGCGGTTCTTGTCCACCGCGGCCTTGTACGCATGGGCGCGGTTGAGGATGCCCTTGCTGGCCACGCAGGTAAGGAACCAGGTGAGCTCGGAAATCTCCGGGATATCGCTCTGGCGGTAGAACCACACCTTGTCCGGCTCCAGCCCGGCGGCCAGCCAGGTCGCGGCGATCTCCAGGGTCGAGCGTTGCGTCCTGTCCGGCTCCTGCGCCTTGATCAGGCTGTGCAGATCGGCAAGGAAGAAAAAGCTTTCGGTGTCACCCGCGCGGCTGGCGATGATGGCCGGGCGCACCGCGCCCACGTAGTTGCCCAGGTGAGGCGTGCCGGAAGTGGTGATGCCGGTAAGGACGCGCGTGGTCATGCGGATTGGAGGCGACAGGGGGCGGGCAGTGTACCCCGCAGCGCCGCAGCCTCGTCAGCGACGCCTTTGACGACCTCTCGTGGGAGCGACCTCGGCCGCGAAGTAGCCTTACCGAGAAGTTCTCTTCGCGACTGAAGCCGCTCTCACAGGTCCAGCCCATGCTCGTCATCACCACCGGGCGCCTCGTCACGCCCGGTGGCGTGCCGACACGTGGTCAGTGACGATGATTCGGATCGTCGTGCAGGCTGCGCTCGAAGGCCTTGACCTCGCTGTGCGCGCGGTCGCGGTCCCAGCCATAGCGCTCCTGCAGCTTGCCCGCCAGGTACTCGGTGTTGCCCTCGGCGACGGTGAAATCGTCGTCGGTCAGGTCGCCCCACTTGGCCTGCATCTTGCCCTTCAACTGCTTCCAGTTGCCTGCAATGATGTCCTTGTTCATGACGTTCCTCGCTTGCTTGGGTACGCGGTCATTCGCCGCGTGGACAGCGTCGCCGCCGAGGCATTTGCCGCGCATGATTCGCGCGTGCATGCGGCGTTATGTCGGTCCGTGCACCGTGGAGTCCGCGTATGCGGTTCATGTTCGGCAGCAAGTGGAGCGCACGCGCTCCCACATAGCCAAGCCACTGATCGCGTTCCATCCAACAAACTAAAAAAAAGGCCGGCTTGCGCCGGCCTTCCTGCGTGATGACGCACCCGCCGATCAGTTCGGCGAGGTGGCACCGGTCTTGTCGGCGGACTGCTCCATCTTGTCGCCCACCTTCTGCACGTCCTTGCCGGCGCCGGCAACGGTGTTGCAGGCCGACAGGGACACGGCGGCAAACGCCGTCAGGACCAGCATGTAGATCGTGCGCTTCATATACGTTCTCCGGTCATGGTTTTCCGGCTTTCCCCATTGGAAAACCTTGGTGTGAAGGCTGACCTGAATACCGTCGAGGCCGCGTGAACCGGGCCTTGCGCCAGTCAGCATCGGTTGCAACACCCATGGCCGCGGACAGGATGAATGGTGCCGCTTGTCCGAATCGAACGGACGACCTACCGCTTACAAGGCGGTTGCTCTACCAGCTGAGCTAAAGCGGCACGAAGATGCGCGGGCGGCGATTCTAGCGCACTGCAGCGCAATCGAGCTTGCGCGACTGGCTGGCGCCGGCAAGCGCGGCCAGGGCCTGGGCCGCATCGGCATCGCGCACGGCCACCGCCAGCCACCACGGCGCGGCAGCCGCCTCGCCCGCTGGCGTGAGGCGCGCGGCAAAGCCCTTGTCCTGCAGCGACTGCTGACGGCGCTCGGCGGCGGCCAGGCTGCGATACCGACCCAGGGCGATGGCGTTGGCCTGCTCGCCGGTGTTGACCACCAGCAGGTCGTCGAAGCCGGCGTCCTTGATGCGCTGGGCCAAGGCCAGGGCCTGCTCGCGATCGGCCTGCGGCGGCATGGACACGGTGTACGCGGCGGGCGCTGCGGCGGGCTGCTGTTGCACCTGGCCGCGCAAGACCTGCCCGCGCGCGGCCGCCAGCGCGGCGCGCGCGGCAGCCTCGTCGGCATAAGGGCCCAGGCGCAGGCAAGTCGGCGCCGATTCCGGAGTCGGCGCGGCGGCGGCGGCCGGTGCCGGTGCAGGCTCAGGTGCCTTGGCCTCGCTGGCGGGGGCGTGCATTGCTTCGCCGGTCCCCGCGCCTGTCGCCTCGGCCGGACCCACGGGTGCCGCCTTGGCCAAGCGCGGCGCCAGCGGTAGTTCCGGCACCTCGCGCGCCGCGGCAGGCGTCGCCACGGCCGGCCGCGTCCGCTCCGGGCCTAGCAACGCCCAGGCCGCGACGCCGAGGTTGAGGAAGACCAGCAGGACCAGCAGCGCGCGGATGGGCATAGGGGCGATTCTAGTCAGGCCGTTACCGGCTGCCCCAGCATGGACCAGCGCGCCAGGCCTTCCAGCACCAGCGAAGGCGCGTACTCGGCCTGCGGCAACCACGGCTGCAAGGCTTCGCTGCCACCGCCATGCAGCAACAGCTGCGGACGCTCGCCCAGGCGCGCCTGGGCGCGTTCGAGGCTGTGCACGATCAAGCCCACGGCCGCGCCATCGCAGCCGGAGGCCAGGGCATCGGCGGTGTCTGCCGCGAAATCCAGCGCTTGGCCACCTTGCGCCGGCAGCTGCGCGGCGGCCTGGTGCAGGGCCTGGCGCATCAGCCGCGGCGAGGGCGCGATGCTGCCGCCCAGGTGCAGCCCGTCGGCGCGGACCAGATCCACCGTCACCGCCGTGCCGACGCCGACCACCAGCGTGGCCCGCCGCGCGCGCCGGTACGCGGCCAGCATCGCCAGGAAGCGGTCCACCCCCAGCCTGGACGGATCCTCGTAGGCCACCACCAAGCCATCCAGCCGCGCCTGGGTGCGCGCGATCGACAGGCGCCGGCAGCGCGTGAGCACGGTGTCGCGCACGGCCGTGGTCAGGGCCGGCGAGGCCACGCTGGCCAGGCAGGCCGACTCCAGCGAATCCGGCAGCGCCTGCGCCAGCGCATCGGCGAAGCTGGCCCCGTCATGGCCCAGCGCCAGGACCTTGGCCAGGCCGCCCTGGGCATCGAGCCGCGCGCATTTGAGCCGGGTATTGCCCAAGTCGAAGACCCAGCGGTTCATGCGCGCCTCACGCTGACTTCGCCGGCATGCACGCTGCGCCGTTCCTGGCCGACCAGCACCTGCAGGGCGCCATCGGCCGCAATGCCCTGGGCCAGGCCATCAAAGCCGCCCTGCGGCAGCAGGATGCGCACCGGCTGGTCCTTGAGGCTGTCCAGCGCGGCATAGCGCGCCTGGAACGGCGCCAGCCCCTCGCGGTCGAACTGCGCCAGGGCCGGCAGCAGATGCTCCAGAACGCTGGCCGCCAGCTGCTGGCGGCTGGGCGTGGGCTGCAGCGCCCGGCACAGGTCGGTCCAGGGCTGGTCGATCTGCGCGGCCTGGTCGGGCGGCATCCGCCAGTTCAGGCCCAGGCCCAGCACCGCGCGCGCCGGGCCAGCATGCTCGCCCCCGCCTTCCACCAGCAGCCCGCCCAGCTTGCGCTGCCCCACCACCAGATCGTTGGGCCATTTCAGGCCCACCTGGCTCACGCCCAGCGCGCGCAGGGCCTCGGCCACGGCCACGCCGGCTGCCAGGCTCAGCCCCCCCAGACGCGAAAGTCCGCCGCCGAAGCCGCGCGACACCGACAGGTAGAGATGCGCCGCCAGGGGCGAGACCCAGGACCGCCCGCGCCGGCCGCGCCCGCCGCTCTGGCGCTCGGCCAGCAGCACGGCGCAGCCCGCTTCGGGGGCGGGCGCGCGCAGCAGGGCCGAATTGGTCGAATCGATCTCGAAGGCCACCTCCAGCGAGGCCAGCTCGGCCTGCGCTGCGGGCGAGAGCATCGCCCGCAGCGCGACCTGATCCAGCAGCTCGACCGGGGTGGCCAGCTGGTAGCCGCGCCCGGCCTGGGCCTGGATCTCGATGCCGGCCTCGCGCAGGGCTTCGATGCGCTTCCACATCGCCGCGCGCGAGACCCCGCAGGCGGCGGCCAGGGCCGCACCGCTGGCCGGGCCCTGGATCAGGCGCTGCAGCAGGTCGCGGTCAAGCATCAGCACGCCTTCCGCAAAGCGCCCGGGCGGGCGGGAACATGAACAGGTCGATCGGACATCGCGGCATTATGCGGCAGCCACTGCCTGCCAGCAGCCGCGTCAAAACCGCGTTATAGTCGGGAGCGGTCCCGAACCGCCCTACTGGAGTCGACCATGCTGCGAGCCAGCCTCGCGTCCGTGCTGTTGCTGTGCGCCATCGCGCCCGCGCTGGCGCAGACTGGCCGTTCCCTGCCCTCCGGTAGTTGCGAGGATCTGGAAACCCAGGCCACCGACGACGCCCGTCGCGCCGGCGCCAGCCATCCGGCCAGCAGCGCCGCACGCAGCAAGTATTCGGCCCCTTCCGCGACGCCAGCCGCCGCCGGCAGCCGTGGCGGCGGCTCGGACGACGATGCCCTGCGGCTGCGCGCACCGAAGTGGCACAGCTTCCTGCCGGGCATGTTCCGCTGATTGCAGGGCTGCTGGCGCGGCTGCGCGGCCGGCCGACGACACTGGACCCCGAACTCTGGCGCAGCGCCACCGCCGCCCTGCCCTGGGTTCACCCGCTGCCCGCACCGCGCAAGGCGCAGCTCAAGGCCCTGACCGAGCGCTTCCTCCACGAGAAGGCCATCACCCCGCTGGGCGGGCTGGTGCTGGACGACCAGGCACGCGTGCAGCTGGCCGCGCTGTGCTGCCTGCCGTTGATCGAGTTCGGGCCGACCGGGCTGCGCGGCTGGTCGCAGCTGCTGGTCTATCCGGAGGCCTTCCGCGTCCAGCGCAGCCATGTCGATGCCGCCGGCGTGCTGCACGAGTGGGAAGACGAGCTGATCGGCGAATCCTGGGACAGCGGGCCGCTGATCCTGTCCTGGGCTGACATCCAGGCCGATATCGCCGAGCCTGACGCCGGCTTCTGCGTGGCGGTGCATGAGATGGCGCACAAGCTGGACGCGCTCGACGGCGCGATCGATGGCACGCCTCCATTGCCACGGCCCTGGCACGGGCAGTGGGCACGCGATTTCCAGCAGGCCTTCGATGCCTTCCAGGCGCAGGTCGATGGCGGCCATGAGACCGCGATCGATCCGTATGCGGCCGAGTCGCCCGAGGAGTTCTTCGCGGTGGCCAGCGAGTACCACTGGTCCGATCCGCGCACGCTGGCGCAAGTCATGCCGCAGGTGGCCGCCCACCTGGAACGGCTCTACGGCCCCTCGCCCATGGCTGGCGCGGTCCGCTGAGCGCGGCCCCACGTCCTGGGCAGGTCAGCCCAGTCCGGGCGGCAATTGCACTTCGAAGCGCGAGCCGCCCAGCTCCTGCGAGCGGCCCACGGTCAGCTCGCCGCGATAGCCCTTGACCAGGTCCTGCACGATCGCCAGGCCAATGCCGTGGCCCTGCACGCGCTCGTCGCCGCGCACGCCGCGCTGGAGGATGCGGGCCACGTCTTCCTCGGCGATGCCCGGGCCGTCATCGTCCACCGCAAGCAGCAGGCCGGCGCGCCGGTTGGCCGAACTGGGCAGCACCGCCACGGTCAGCAGCACGCGCGAGCGCGCCCACTTGAAGGCGTTCTCCAGCAGGTTACCCATCAGCTCCTGCAGGTCGCCGGGCTCGCCGTAGAAACGCGCTTCCGGGTCCAGCTCGAACTCGCAGACCACGCCCTTGGAGGCGTAGACCTTCTCCAGCCCCAGCACGATCTCCTCGGCATGCGGCTCCACCGCGATCGGCGCGGCGAACAAGGCATGGCCGCTGGAGGCCGCCCGCGCCAGCTGGTAGGACACCAGGTCGTTCATGCGGCGCAGCTGGCGATCCAGCTCCTCGCGCAGCGCGTTGGCGTGCACGCCCTCCTCCAGCTGCGCACGCAGGACTGCCAGCGGGGTCTTCAGGCTGTGCGCCAGGTCGGCCAGCGTATTGCGCTGGCGGTCCAGGTTCTCGCGCTCGGATTCGATGAAGGCGTTGATGCTTTCGGTCAGCGGCTCGAGCTCGGGCGGATGGCGCTCGCTCATGCGGCTGGCCTGGCCACGCTGGATCTTCTTGACCTCGTTGGTCACCCGCTGCAGCGGGCGCAGGCTCCAGTTGAGGATCAACCCCTGCAGCAGGGCCAGCACCAGGCCGGCGCCGCCCAGCGAAACCCACAGCGCGCGCCGGAACGTGGCCAGCTGGCTGTCCAGGATCTGCGTGTCTTCCAGGATGTAGATCGTGTAGGGGAACTCGCTCTCCGGGTCGCGTTCGGCCGCCCACACCGTGCCCAGGCCCAGGCGGTAGACCTCGCCCTCGGTGCCATCGATCTTGGTGATCGCGATGGGCCCGTCGAACTTCTCCTGCAGCGGGTCGAGCATGGGCTCGTCCGGCAGGCGCAGGCCCAGGGTGGAATCGGAGCTCCACGAGCCGTTGGGCAGCACGATTTCCGCATACAGGCCACTGCCCGGCCCGCCGAAGCGCGGGTCCACCGGCGGCTCGGGCGGGATCAGGTTGCCGCCGCGGTCGAAGTCGACCTTGTTGGCATAGGCCATCGCAAAGCCCTGCAGGCGATGGCGCTGGTTCTCCTGCGCGGTGCGCACGAAGGCGATGTTCAGCGCATAGCCCGCCCCGGCCAGGAAGGCCAGCAGGAAAATGCTCGCCGCCAGCAGCTGCCGGGCCCGCAACGAGCGCGGGCGCAGCCGTCGGATGACGTTGCGCCCGCGTCGGGCCAGCCTGGAGGCGAAGGTCGGCTCCTTGGGCATCAACCTTCGTTGCGCGGAATGGCGAAGCGATAGCCGCGGCCGCGCACGGTCTCGATCGGCTTGAGCTCACCATCCGGGTCCAGCTTCTTGCGCAGGCGACCGATGAAGACCTCCAACACGTTGGAGTCGCGGTCGAAATCCTGCTGGTAGATGTGCTCGGTCAGGTCCGCCTTGGAGACCAGTTCGCCGGCATGCATCATCAGGTACTCGAGCACCTTGTACTCGTAGCTGGTGAGGTCGACGTTGCTGCCGCCGACACTGACGGTCTGCGCCGCCAGGTCCAGCGCCACCGGGCCGCATTCCAGGGTCGGCTTGGACCAGCCGGCGGCGCGGCGCACCAACGCGTTCACGCGGGCCAGCAGCTCCTCCACGTGGAAGGGCTTGACCAGGTAGTCGTCGGCGCCCTGCTTGAGGCCCTCGACCTTGTCCTGCCAGCTCGAACGCGCCGTGAGGATCAGCACCGGGAACTTCTTGCCCTCATCGCGCAGCGCCTTGATCAGCTCCATGCCCGACATCTTCGGCAGGCCCAGGTCGATGATGCCCACGTCGAAGGGGACTTCGCGACCCATGTACAGGCCTTCTTCGCCATCCTGGGCGGCATCGACGGCAAAGCCTTCGCGCTTGAGGCGCGCAGCCAGGGTCTCGCGCAGCGGCGCTTCGTCTTCGACAAGCAAAATACGCATGAAAACTCCGGTTAAGGCGGCGGCTGGGGCCGCACGAACCTGTTCAGATTACGGCCTGCCGGGGTTAGATGGGCGTGGACTCGGCGCTCGGAAATCGTTTCGTTCAGCTCCGCCACGACGGCGTGTACGCTCCCAGGGGTCGTCATCCACATAGCGCACGCGGCCGCGATCATCCATCACCTTGACCCGGGTGATGTCGCGGCCATCGAACTGCACGCGCTCGGCCCCCAGGACCTGGCCGCCGACGGAGCGCTGCACCCGACGCACCGACTCGGACATGGCCCGCACGCGCTGGGTCCGTGACGGGAAGGATTCGGCCTGCGGCGCGGCCTCCGGCATCCCCGGCGGCGGCGGGCCCTGCTGGGCCCAGGCAGTCGAAGGCCGCACCGCCACCAGGGCCAGTGCAGCCAAGGCCGAGGCCAGTGCCAGGGTCGTGATTGAAGTGCGCCAGGTCATAACAGAATCGTAACGGCTTGGTTGCCGGTGGTACTGAACGGCAGCCGACAGCCGAACGCGTTCCTCTTGAATGTCCCCGCAGTCTGACAGCAGGCATTGAATCGCCACTGAAACCGCAAAGCCCGCACGCGCTGACCTTCAGTGAGGTGAAGGCCCGCGGCCAGCCGCTCAGAAGATCTCGGCGACGCAGCAGCGCAACGAGCCCCCGCCGGCTTCCAGTGCCGACAGGTCCACCGCGCGCACGGCGAAGCCTGCGGCCTGCAGGCCCTGGCGGGTGGCGGGCGTCAAGGCGGACGCGGCCCGCTGGCTCATCCACACCGAATGCGGGCTCAGGCTGATGGCGTTGCCAGCGAAATCGGCATGCTCCTGGCGCGAGAGGGCGATGGCATGCGGGCCGTACAGCGTCTGCAGCACCTCGGGCACCGCCGGGTCGGCAAAGCCCGCGGCGCTGAACAGCGCGGCGCGGCCGGCCAGCACGGCCAGCACCACATTGGTGTGGTACTCGCCCGGCGCCAGATCGAACAGCAGGGTCGCGCGCAGGCCCAGGGCCTCGTGCATCAATGCCGCGCCCTGCGCGTCGCAGCGCTCGGACAGGCCGCAGAAGCCGATCCCGCGTGCGCGATCGATCACCAGGGCGCCGGTCAGTTCGCACACGTGCGGCTGGCCGCTCAGGTCGGTCTCGGCGTAACCCATCACCTGCGAGAAGAAGCCGCGGATGTCGGCGCGCTCGGCCTCGCGCTGCCGGACCGGATGGCGCATGCGCCCGATCACGGCGCGCCCGGCGACCGTGGCGAAGACATTGTTGGGAAACACCGCGTCCGGCGTTGCCGGTGCACCGGGAAAGCACAGCACCGGGCGCTCGCTGGACAAGGCGGCCTGCAGGGCGTGGTGCTGGGCCAGGGCCGTGCCCGCATCGAAATCGCCGGCGCCGGCCATGTAGCGGTTGTCCTGCGCCGATTCCTCGGCCCGGGCGAAGCCGTCGGGCGAGACCAGGAAGGCGGCCTTGGCCGTGGCCGGGCCGAAGTCATGGGACAGCCCCTGCACGTGGGCCAGGAAGGCCACCGGATCGCGGGTGAGCATGCTCACGCCGCCTGCCGCGCGTTGGCGGTGACCGCCAGGGCCTGCTCGACCAGCGCCCAGTCCGCGCCGGGGCGATGCGCGCCTTCGCTGAGCACCTGGCGGAACGCGCGCCCGCCGGGGCGGCCGTGGAACAGGCCGAGCACGTGCCGGGTCAGATGCTTCAGCGCAACGCCCTGGGCCAGTTGCGCTTCCACGTAGGGACGCCAGGCGCGCAGCAGTTCGGCGCGTTCGCGTTCGGCACCGCCGTAGAGCGACACGTCGGCCCGATGCAGCAGGTACGGGTCGTGGTAGGCGGCGCGCCCGAGCATCACCCCGTCGCCATGGGCTAGCTGGGCATGGATGGCCTCCAGCGTGGCGATGCCGCCGTTGATGGCGATCCGCAACTGTGGGCGCTCGCGCTTGAGCCGGTGCGCCCACTCGTAGCGCAGCGGCGGGATCTCGCGGTTCTCCTTTGGCGACAGGCCCTGCAGCCAGGCCTTGCGCGCATGCACGATGAAGTCCGTGCAGCCGGTGGCTGCCACGGTGTCGATGAAGGCCGCGAACAGCGCGTAGTCCTCCTGCTCGTCCACTCCCAGCCGGCACTTGACCGTCACCGGCACGGTCACGGCATCGCGCATGGCCGCGATGCACTCGGCCACCAGCACCGGCTCCTTCATCAGGCAGGCGCCGAAGCGCCCGGCCTGCACGCGGTCGGACGGGCAACCGACGTTGAGGTTGACCTCGTCATAGCCCCAGTCCTGCGCGATGAGGGCCGCCTGCGCCAGATGCGCCGGGTCCGCGCCCCCCAGCTGCAGCGCTACCGGATGCTCACTGGCATCGAAGCCCAGCAGCCGGTGCCGGTCGCCGTGGATCACCGCCTGCGCATGCACCATTTCGGTATACAGCCGCGCATGCGGCGCCAGCACGCGATGGAACGCCCGGCAATGGCGGTCGGTCCAGTCCATCATCGGGGCGACGGACAGGCGGAAGGAGTCTTCGAAGCGATCGGCGGCGGTCATGCGGCCATTATCGGCCATGGGCGGGGAGGCGATCAGCCTTTCGGCAGCGGGCGCGCCCAGTGGCGGTAGCTGCGCTCGGACAGCTCGCGCAGGGCCTGCTGCTGGCGGCGGTCCAGGGGCGCATCCAGGGCTTGGGCGACCTCGCTCCAGTCGGCCTGCGGCAGGCGGCTGCGGGTGCGGACCACAGCGCGACAGGGCTGGCCGATGACCTTGCCCAGGGCGCAGGCGTACCAGATGTCGCCGGCCTGCCAACCCTGCTGGTTCAGCAGGGCCTCGGCGTAGCCGCGCGGCACGTCGAGGTAGCGGCCGACTTCGTCGATGAAGGCCTGCGGATAGGTGCCTGCGTAGACGTCGATGTCCGCCAGCCGCGCATCCATCGCCTTGTCACCGGTGGCGCGCGTGTCCACGGGCGCCTGCGTGTCGGCCTTGGCGCCGGCCGGTGCCCGCTGGGCCAGGGCGGGGGCGGCGATCAGCACGCCGCACAGCATCGCCAGCCGCGGCCACTGGCCCATCACGCCGCCGCCAGCTCGATGCGCGCCAGCGCCTCGGGCAAGGCGCTGGCCGTGGCCACCTGCAGCATGCGCGGGTGATCCTCGGCCAGGTCGTGCTCGGCTTCGTGCGCCCAGGTGATGTGGTAGGGCACGTGCACGCCCCAGCCGCCCAGGCCGACCACCGGGGCGATGTCCGAGCGCATGGAGTTGCCGACCATGGCGAACTGCGCCGGCTCCACGCCGAGCTCGCCGATGACGCGCGCATAGGTCTGGGTGTCCTTCTCCGAGACGATCTCGATGCGATGGAACAGATCGGACAGTCCGGATTGCTGGATCTTGGCTTCCTGGTGGAACAGATCGCCCTTGGTGACCAGCACGATCTCGTGCGTGGCGGCGATGGCCTCCACGGCCTGGCGCACGCCATCGATCAACTCCACCGGATGATCCAGCGTGGCCCGGCCAATCTCCAGGATGCGCTGGATGTCCTGCGCGGAGATGCGGGCCTGGGTCAGCTCGATGGCCGCCTCGATCATCGACAGGGTCATGCCCTTGGCGCCATAGCCGAACACGCGCAGGTTGCGCCGCTCCACCGCCAGCAGATGCGCGCTGGTGCGCTGGTCGCTCAGGTCGATGTAGTGGCCCAGCACGGCCTCGAAAGACGCCTCCGCGGCGCGGTAGTAGTCCTCGCTCTTCCAGAGCGTGTCGTCACCGTCGAAGCCGACCCAACGGATGGCATGCATGACTTGCGTCCACTTTGAGGAAGGTCGCCATTCTATCGTGGGCGCTCGACGCCAAAGAAAGACGGGACCGCCGAAGCGGTCCCGTCCTGTCCTGCACATGATGCAATCGATCAGCTGGCCGGCTTGCTACCGTCGGCGGGCGGCGTCTCCGCTGGCGGGGTTTCCGGCGGCGGCGGTGCGGCCGGATCGGTCGCCGGTGAATTCATCGGATCCGCGGCCGGCGGCGCTGCCGGGTCAGTCGGCGGCGGGGTCTGCGGTGGTGGCGTCTCGGCGGGTGCCGTCTCGCCTGCCGGCGGCGTCGCAGGCTCTTCGGGCTTGTTGCAGGCGCTCAGCACAAAGGGTGTTGCCAAGGCCAGGCACAGCGCAAACGGGGTTGCCAAGTATTTGTTCGACTTCATCGTACTCTCCTTGAATGGCGCATGCGTTCGGCACAGCAGTGGAGGAAATGCCGATAACGGGTGCGCGTTCTCACGAGCGGGAGCGAGAGGGACCTTCGCCGGGCGGCACGATTGCCGCCCATGTGTTCTACCTCAGTATCCGGCGCGCGTCATCAGTTCTGGCTGCCGGGCTGGGTCTGCTGCTGCGGCTGGCCGGCACCTGCGCCCGCTGCACCGCCGTAGTTCTTGGAGATGAACGACTTGTACTCATCCGGCGTCAGTTCGCCGTTGGTGTCGGCATCAGCCTGATCGAAGATCTGCGTCAACCCGGCGTTCGCCGTGGCTTCCTGCTTGCTGATGGTGCCGTTGCCGTCGGTGTCCACATCCGCCCAGCCCTGCTGGCCCTGACCGGACGATGCGCCACTCTGCTGGGCGGCCTGGGTTGCAGCGCCGGTCGCCTGCGGGCTGGCGGCATTGCGCTGCTGCTCGGCGGCACGCGACTGCGCCTCGACCTGCGCCTGCTGCTGCATGGCCGACTGCTGCACCTCGTCCTGCGTGGCCATGGACGCGCTCTGGGCGAAGGCCAACGGCGTGGTCGCGGCGGCGGCCATTGCGATCAGGGCGATGACGGCGTTGCGCGGGGTCCGAGTGTTCATATCGAATTCTCCTTGCGTCGAAGGGTGGTCGTGCTGCTTTGCACGGGCTCACCCTGCGCGTCGCAGGCTGAATCGATCAGGGTGGGCAATTGCGCAGGCGACACGCGCTTAACCCACTTAGAAAACCTTCGCGGTAGCTGTTTGTTAGCCGTCCATGAGAGCGCTGTAAGCGATCACTTCAATGCAGCAAAAAGGCGTTGGATCAGCGTTTCTTTTCCGTGGAAACGTGCGCTGCATCCCCGGGCTTTTCTTCAGAACGCAGGCTGAACCATGACGCTCCACAGCCCACAGCGGCACCGGCAGCCAGGGCTTCGCAGAAGGCGCGGATGGCCACCGAGTCCGCATCGTGGATGCGCTTGAGCGCAAGTCGCGCGTACAGCGGCGACTCCAGCTTCATCACGCCCAGGTACAGCATGTTCCACAGATCCACCCCGGCGGAGATGGCGATGGCGATGATGCCGGCCCAGCCGATGACATGACCCGGGCTCCAGCCGTTGCGCGCGCCGATCCAGCGCAGCAGCAGATACACCAGCAGTCCGATCGCAAAAGCGATCGCCGAGGCTTCGAGCACGCCCAGCAGGCCGTAGTGCAACGGCAGATTCATCGGTCCACTCCATCAGGGAAGTCACGCCACCAGCGGTGTCGCGCGCTCCATGGTAGCGGTGCGTCGGCGGCAACGGTCCCTGCCCGGCCGGAAATCCCCGCTTCCTCGTCGGTCGTCAGTCGTCCTGCGACCTGGTGCTCACCTGGACCTCGCCGGAGTCAGGGTCCAGCGACACGCTCATCCACATCGGCTTGCAGCAGATCTGGCAGTCCTCGAAATACTGCTGGTCGCCCGCCGTGTCGTCCACGGCCACGTCCTGGGGTTCGCCACAGTAGGGGCAGTACACGGTCAGGAACGGGAGCATGCCGGCATCGTCGCCCGGCACCCGTCGATGCGCCGTCACGGGTGAGTAACTGCCCCCCACTAAAGCTGCGCGCACACGCCCTGCGAGAGCTCCCGATGAAGAAGCGCCGCGTCTATCGCACCCACGATGTCACCAGCGCCCAGCGCGCCCTCCAGGCCGCGCGCGCCGGAGGCATTCCCGACGACGACCTGTCCCTGATCGCCCGGTCGGATATCGAACTGGAAAACATTCCCGAGCATCGCAAGGACGCGGCCACCGACTTCAAGCCTGCAGCGCTGAAAGGCGCGCTGGGCGGTGGCGCTGCCGGCCTGCTGGCCGGGCTGGTCGCCATTGCGGTGCCGCCGCTGGGGTTGACCCTGGCAGGTGCCGGCGTCACCGCCCTGGCCGGGGCGGCGGTGGGCGGTTGGGCCTCGGCGCTGGTGGGTTCGTCCATCCCCGACCCGGTGCGGCGGGCCTTCGAGGAGGAAATAGAGGCCGGCCGTATCCTGCTGGTGGTCGATGGCGAGGACGAGGCACTGGATCGGGTCGAGCCGGCGATCACCGGCGCCGGCGCCCAGCCGTTGCCGTTCGAGCAGCCCAGCGCGCTGAGCTGAGCCCGATAGAACCGGTGACTCAGCCTGCCAGTGTAGAGGCGCGGCGCAGCGCGCGCATGCGCAGCCACAGACCCAAGGAATGGGTCAGCCCGTAGGCCAGCAGCGCCACCGCCAGCGCCATGGTGACCGGATCGAAATCATGGTGCGGCGCGGTCGGCACCACTGGCTTGCCGGCCGACACATGCCAGACCAGCTGTCCGATCATCAGGGCCGCCAGCAGGCCGCCGATCCAGGGGTTGGGGGTGTAATGGCCACCGCGGCTGTCCCAACGCGGCGCCGCGTGCCGCAGGTTGGCCAGTCCCAGGGCCACGCCGCCCAACGCGCCCACCAGCTCACCCATGCCCACGCTCCAGGGCAGGGCCGCGGTGGCGATTCCGAACAACAGCAGCACCAGCGCCAGCAGCACTACCCGGATCAGGTTCTGGCCGGGCTCCCACGCTTGTTGCGGTGCCTCGCTTCCCAGGCGCCGATAGAAGAAGTAGGCGATTCCGGCGACGCCGAGCACCGGACCGAGAAAGGCCAACTGGGCGGGGAACGGAGTCATGCAGCGGTGTTTCCGAAGGGCTGGCCCGCAGCGTAGCGCGAGCGCCGTCATGGCCGCATGCCGCACTGCGTCGTCATTTTATGCGCTGTGAACATTTGCCTGGCCGCAGTTGGGTACAAGGGCGTTCTCGCCATCGGCACCCTGGCCGTGGCCTGTCTTTTCGGAGAGTAGCGATGCGCATGACGTCCCTGGCCATGGCCAGCCTGGCCTTGGTGTTGTCCGCGTGCGGCGGCGGATCTTCCTCTGCCGCGCCCGCACCGGCCCCGGCGCCGGCCGCGCCCACCCCACCCACCACGCCGCCGCCGCAGACCAACCAGCCGCCGGAGACCGGGCTGCCCTTCCTGGTCAAGCCCGTGGCGCAGTTCGACGAGCCATGGGCCATGACCTTCCTGCCCGATGGCCGGCTGCTGGTGACCGAGAAGAAAGGCAAGCTGAAGCTGTACGACTTCAAGACCTCGCGCGCCGGCGATATCGCCGGGGTGCCAGAGGTGGCCTTCGGCGGCCAGGGCGGCCTGGGCGATGTGGTGATCCATCCGAATTTCGCCAAGAACCAGTGGGTGTACCTCAGCTATGCCGAGGCCGGGCAGAACGGCACCTCGGGCGCTGCCATCGCCCGCGCCAAGCTGGTGCTGGACCAGGCCGGGGGCGGCAAGCTGGAGGACCTGAAGGTCATCTGGCGCCAGGAGCCCAAGGTCGAAGGGCAGGGCCACTACAGCCATCGCATGGCCTTCGGACAGGATGGGCACCTGTGGGTCAGCTCGGGCGAGCGCCAGAAATTCAACCCGGCGCAGGACATGAACACCAACCTGGGCAAGATCCTGCGCCTGCATGACGATGGCACCGCGCCCGCGGACAACCCTTTCGCCGATCGCGGCGGCGTGGCCGCACAGGTGTGGTCGCTGGGCCATCGCAGCATCCTCGGGCTGGCCTTCGATGCGCAGGGCCGGCTGTGGGAGCACGAGATGGGCCCCAAGGGCGGCGACGAGCTCAACCTGATCGAGCGCGGCGGCAACTACGGTTGGCCGATCGTGTCCAACGGCGACCACTACGATGGCCGCGACATTCCCGATCACTCGACCCAGCCGCAGTTCACCGCGCCGGTGGTCACCTGGAACCCGGTGATCTCGCCTGCCGGGTTCGTGATCTACAGCGGGGACCGCTTCCCGGGCTGGAAGGGCAGCGGCTTCATCGGTGGGCTGTCCTCGCAGTCGCTGGTGCGGATCGAGTTCGACGGCGTGGGCGCGCGCGAAGCCGAGCGCTTCGACATGAAGCAGCGCATCCGCGAGGTCGAGCAGGGGCCGGAAGGCGATCTGTGGCTGCTGGAAGACGGGAGCCAGCCCGGTGGCCGCCTGCTGCACCTGGAACCGCGCGGCTGATTCACCCGCTCGACCGCATGGCGCGGATTCACCCGCCGCGCCATGCCCCGGTCACGAGGCCGTGGTTTGCAGGGTGACCACCTGCGGCGCGGGATGGTCCGAGCAGTCCTCCCGCGCGCACACGCCGCTGATCCAGACCTGGCCATCGCCCAGCATGATGCCCTGCTGATTCACCAAGGCCGCGTCGTAGTCCTGCCCGGCGATGGCACGCGTGATCTCCGGCACCATCAGCTGGGCGTACTGGGCCTGGAACTGCGCGGCATCCTTGACCTCGATCCGGGTCCCGCCGATGCGCGCCTGCAGCGGGTAATGCACCATCGCCGCGACCGCGGCGGCATCCTCGGCCGCGACCGCGCGCTTGAGCGAGGTCACCATGGCCCGATAGGCGGTTGCCTCCCCCAGCACCCGCTCCACGCGCGCATCCATCTCGCGTGCCGCCGCCGGGTTTGCGCTGGCAGCGCTCTGGGTGCGGTTGGCCGTGTCGGCCGCGGGCGCCTGCACGGGCGTCGCCGAGGCGAGCTGGGCCGTGGAGGCGGGCGCCACCGTGGAACCGGCGGTCTCCGCGGCGGGCTGTGCCTGTTCGCTGCAGGCGGCAAGCGCCAGACACACCAGCACGGCAACGGACGGAAGGATGCGCATCGTGAGCTCCTGCTTGGGGTGGCCAGCAGTCTGACGCAGGGGACATGGCCGGCAGATGAGCGCTATGCATGCGTCCCCGCCATGGCGAGCGGGCGATACTGCGCGCATGACCGATGCCTGCTTCCCTGCCCCCCTGCGCGTGGCCCTGGTCGGCTTCGGCCTGGCCGGCCGTGTCTTCCATGCGCCCTTGATCCAGTCCACGCCGGGCCTGCAGCTGGCCTGCGTGGTCTCCAGCGATCCGGCCAAGGTGCGCCAGGCCCTGAGTGAGGTCGAGGTGGTGCCAACGCTGGACCACGCCCTGCAGCGCCATGCGATCGACCTGGTGGCCATCGCCTCGCCCAACGATACCCACGTGGCGCTGGCCCGCCAGGCGCTGGCGGCCGGCTGCCATGTCGTCATCGACAAACCGATGGCGCCGACCGTGGCTGAAGCCGAGGCGCTGGCGGCCGAGGCAGCGCGATGTGGCCGCCTGCTCAGCGTGTTCCACAACCGGCGCTGGGATGCGGATTTCCTGGCCTTGCGCGCCGCGATCGGCTCGGGCGCGTTGGGCGAAGTTGCCGAGCTGCACTCGCATTTCGATCGCTTTCGCCCGCAGGTGCAGGCGCGCTGGCGGGAACGACCGGGCACGGCGACCGGGCTGTGGTTCGACCTGGGCCCGCATCTGGTGGACCAGGCGCTGCAGCTGTTCGGCCTGCCCGCATCGGTGTCGGCCGACATCCTTGCCCAGCGCGCCGGTGCCCAGGTCGATGATGCCTTCCACGTGATCCTGCGCTACGAGCGCCTGCGCGTGCATCTGCATGCCGGTTCGCTGGTGTGCAATCCGCCGCCGCGCTTTGCCGCCCACGGCAGCGGCGGCAGCTGGATCAAGCATGGACTGGACGCGCAGGAGGCCCAGCTGCGCGATGGCCTGCGGCCAGGCGCCGACGGCTGGGCGCTGGATCCCTCGCCGGCGCTATACCGCGCCGCCGATGCCGAACACGCGATCGAATCGCCGCTGCCGCCGGGGCGCTGGACCGATTACTACGCCGGGATCGCAGGCGCGATCCGCGATGGAACCGCCGCCCCGGTCACCGCGGCGTCGGCCATCGAGACGATGCGGGTGCTGGAGGCTGCGCAGCGCAGCGCTGCGCAAGGGTGCGTTGTCGCGCTCTGAGCCAGGGCGGCGCGCGTCAGCGCTGCTGATCGTGATTGAAGCAGTGAGGCGAGCTCAGCCATTCCTTTTCCTTGGAAAATAAGCCGGATGCACCGCGTTTATCCGCAGCCCTGGGGCCCTGGAGCGCCTCCAGCGAATCTCGAGTAATCCGAGTGCATCCTGTGGGAGCGGCTTCAGCCGCGAAGGGGCTTGCCCGGTTAGGCCGAATCAATCGGGAAGACTCCTTCGCGGCTAAGGCCGCTCCCACAGGGGGCATCGGCGGTCACGCGTTGCAGGGGCTGAGCATCAGTCCAGCCTTCCGCTCACTCCTCACTCCTCACTCCTCACTCCTCACTCCTCACTCCTCTCCGCTCACTCCTCACTCCTCACTCCTCTCCGCTCACTCCTCGCTCTTCACCTCACTCCCGCACCAGCGTCACATACGCCCCCGTGCCCACCACCTGGAAAGTCTCGTTGTCCACGCGCAGCACCGGGCTGCCGTCCTCCAGGGCGTAGCGCTGCGGGCTGTGGCCGGGAGCGTCGGGGCCGCTGCCATCGGCATCGAGGATGCGCACGCGCTGGCGCTCGCCGGTGCTGTCCTGGGTCATGAAGAACTTGGTGTCCATGTGGACCTCCTGATCGGGAACGTGGCCGCGACCGTAGGCGCGGTCGCATTAAGCGCGTGCGCAGAGCGTCGCACCGGCATGGACCGCTCATCGGATCGGGCGCGCCCCTTTGACGCGCCCCTCTCATGACAGAAGCGTAAGGTAGCGGCGCCATTTTGTGATTCAGTCCTCGGAGATGTCCCCCATGAATGCTTCTTCCGCACCGCGTCGCGGCCGCTGGCCGCTGCTGGCGGTCGGCGCGCTGGTGCTGCTGCTCGGCCTGTACTTCACCATCGCCGGCGGCTGGCTGGCCGCCCTGGGCGGTAGCTGGTACTACCTGCCGGCCGGCCTGGGCCTGGTGATCGCCGGCGTGCAACTGGCCCGCGGCCGCAGCTCGGGCGCGTGGTGGTACGGCGCCGTGTTCGTGCTGACCGTGGTCTGGACCGCCTACGAGAGCGGCCTGGATTACTGGCGCTGGGTGCCGCGGCTGGGACTGATCCTGGCGCTGATGTTCGTCATCGCCCTGTTGCTGCCGCGCCTGGACCGCGGCGCCTCGCGCCGCCTGTCCTTCGGCATCGCCGCGGTGCTGGCGGTGTGCTTCGTGGTCGCCTTCGCATTGGCGTTCAAGCCCTACTACGTCACCGCGCCAGACGGCCCGCTCCCCACCAGCGCCGGGACCACGCCCACCGGCGATTCGGCCAGCCAGGCCCCGGGCGACTGGGCCGCCTACGGACGCGGCTACGACGCCACCCGCTACTCGCCACTGTCGCAGATCAACAAGGACAACGTCGGCCAGCTGGCCAAGGCCTGGACCTACCGCACCGGCGACCTGCCCGGCTACCGTTGGGGCGCGGAGACCACGCCGCTCAAGGTCGGCGACACCATGTACCTGTGCACCGGCCGCAACGTGCTGATCGCGCTCGATGCGGCCAGCGGCAAGGAGCGGTGGCGCTTCGATCCGAAGGTGGACGAGGCCGCCATCCCCTACACCGCCGCCTGCCGCGGCGTGTCCTACTACGTGGTCCCGGCCGGCGCGCCCGCAACTGCCGCTGCTCCGACGCCGACGTCCGGCGAAGGCATGGCAGCGCCTGCCAGTGGCCCTGCACAGGCGGCGGTGGCCTCCACCGCATCCGCGTGCCGTACGCGCATCATCGAAGGCACGCTCGATGGCCGCGTCATCGCCGTCGATGCCGCCACCGGCAAGCCCTGCGCCGACTTCGGCCGCGATGGCCAGGTGCGTATCACCGACGACATGGGCGACACCTATCCGGGCATGGTCTCCATCACCTCGCCGCCGACCATCGTCCAGGGCGTGGTGGTCACCGGCCACCAGGTGCTCGATGGCCAGTACCGGTATGCGCCCTCGGGCGTGATCAAGGGCTATGACGCGGTCACCGGCGCGCTGCGCTGGGCCTGGGACCTGGCGCGTCCGGAGATCGACACGCGGCCGCCGCAGGGCGAGACCTACACGCGCGGCACGCCCAACATGTGGACCACGGCCTCAGGCGATGAAAAGCTGGGCTATGTCTACCTGCCGATGGGCAACTCGGGGGCGGACTACTTCAGCGGCTCGCGCACCGAGGCGGAAAACCGCTACGCCACCTCGCTGGTGGCCATCGACGTCAACACCGGCAAGCCGGTGTGGAACTTCCAGACCACCCATATCGACGTGTGGGATTACGACCAGGGCTCGCAGGCCACGCTGGTGGACTTCCCGGTGGGCAACGGGGCGGTGCCGGCACTGGTGCTGCCGACCAAGCAGGGCGATGTCTACGTGCTCGACCGCGCCACCGGCAAGCCGCTGGTGGGCGTGGAGGAACGGCCCGCACCGGGCGGCGGCGTGGAGCCGGACAAGCGCGCCAGGACCCAGCCGCACTCGCTGTACAACACCCTGGCCAAGGCGCCGCTGACCGAGCGCGACATGTGGGGCATGACGCCGATCGACCAGCTGGTGTGCCGACTGCAGTTCAAGCGGGCCAGCTACGAGGGCATGTACACGCCACCGAGCGCCGAACGGCATTCCATCGAATACCCCGGCTACAACGGCGGATCGGACTGGGGCGGCATCGCGGTGGACACCCAGCGCGGCATCATCGTGGCCAACTACAACGACATGCCTAACTACAACCAATTGGTGCCGCGCGCCGAAGCGAACAAGCTGGGCTGGCTGCCGCGCGACCAGATGAAGGGCAAGCCAAAGGGCAGCGCCGAGGGCGCGGGCGACCCGCAGATCGGTGTGCCCTACGCGGTGGACGTTAACGCTGGTTGGCGCCTGGCCTTCACCAAACTGCTGTGCAAGCAGCCGCCCTACGGTGGCATCCGCGCGATCGCGCTGAAGACCGGCAAGACGCTGTGGGACCGGCCTTTCGGCAGCGCGCGCGGCAATGGGCCCTTCGGTATTCGCTCGGGATTGCCGATCGAGATCGGGACGCCGAACAACGGCGGCGCCGCCGTGACCGCAGGCGGGCTGATCTTCATCGCGGCGGCCACCGACGACCTGATCCGCGCCATCGACATCGAGACGGGCGAGACGGTGTGGCACGACAAGCTTCCGGCCGGTGGCCAGGCCACGCCGATGGTGTACGAGGTCGGTGGGCGCCAGTTCCTGGTGATCATGGCCGGCGGGCATCACTTCATGGAGACGCCGGAGGGCGACTACGTGGTGGCCTATGCCTTGCCGCAGGGCAAGGGCGCGTCGGCCAAGCCCTAGCGCTTGGATCGGTGCCGACCACCTGGCGTGGTCGGCACCGCACCGGCGACCCTGTGCACAGGATTGCAGATGGCATAACGCCCGCTTGCGCGGGCGTTGTGCGTTGAGGCGATCAGGGATGGATGGATCGGCGTGCGATCACGGCGTGGCGGCATCGGGTGCAGCGGCCGGTGCCGGCTCCTGCACGCCCGCGGGTGCGCTAGGCGGCGTCGCTGCCTTCTGCGCCTGTTCCACCTCTTCCACGGTCGGCGCGTCCTTCATCGGCTCAGGCTGCAGGGGCGGCTCATCCTGAGCGTCCTGCATCTGCGGCTCGGGGGCCGGCGGCGGCGGCGGTGCAGGGGCCGGCTTGGCCTCGGCGCGGGCGACGGCTGCGGGCTTCTTGTCTTCCGGCTTGGGGGCCGGCGGCAGGTAGCGCTGGATCAGTGCGAAGAAATGCTTGTAGAAGGCGCCGTCCTGCACCGTGCGGCTGGCCACCTTCACCAGCGAATCATCGGTGCTGCCAAAAGGCAGGGACACCGAACCCATCGGCGTGCCCACGCTGGCGGCGGTGGAGCTCTTCTTCAACCCATAGCGGTCCTGTAGGGCGCTGGCGAAGGCCCAGGAACGCCCGTCGGCCTGCGAGACGCAGGACACGCGCAGTTGCACCTGTTCGTGGATGTCGGCCTCGGGCTGGAAACTCTTGGTGCCTTCCACCACCAGACCATCGGCGCGCTGGATCACGTAGCCCTGGCTCATCAGCGCCCGCCGACCGGCCTCGCAGACCTGGTCGGGACCGTTGTCGAAGACTTGGGTGTAGGTGTTGTCCGAATCGAAGGTCTCGCTGGCGCGCATCGGATCCTTGTTCTTGCCAATGGAATTACAGCCCGCCAGGGCGAGCAGGGCGGGAGCAAGGGCAATCAGAAGCGTGGAACGACGCATGAGCGGGACGATGGGTAGCGGCGGGCAGGCCCGAAGGATAGCGCCCTGGGCTGTTCAGGGAGCGTCGCCGCCGCCCCTGTCGAGGATTCCGTTAAGGCAGTGGACGCAGCCCCAGCCGGCGGCGGCGTACCGGCCCCGGACGCGTGTGGATGCGCGCGGCGCGGATCAGGGTGAGGTCTGCGGACAGGCGTCCGGGGTCTACCGGCAGCGGCGATACCGCAGGCGCCTGGGTGGGCGCCTTGGCCTGCTTGCGTGCGCGGGTGCGCGCGGCGGCCTGCGCCAACGGCCGGGTCAACCAACGCTGCCACCATGCCGCGAGTGGCGCGGTGGATTCTGCGTCCTGGCGGGTGGTGGTGGAGGCTTGGACCGGCACGTCGATCCCCTTTCGAAGCGGTGTGGGGCCATCTTCGACACTGCGCCGTGACGCGACGGTGCAGGCTGCGTGCACGTGATGCATGCAATGTTGCCCCTATGCTTTCAGCTGTGTTCGCAACCGGGGTCAGCGCATGCAGGTATTGGTGACAGGCGGCAGTGGATTCGTCGGACAGGCGCTGTGCCCGGCGCTGATGGCCGCCGGCATGCATGTGACGGTGCTGACGCGCAACGCAGAGCGTATTGCCGGCACGCTTGCCGGCGTGCGCCTCATCGAGCGCCTGGACGACATGGCACGCGCCGATGCGGTGGTGAACCTTGCCGGCGCCTCCCTGGCCGGGCAACGCTGGACCGACCGTTACAAGCAGACCCTGCGCGAATCGCGGCTGCGCACCACCGAGGCGCTGCTGGCCTGGATGCAGAAGATGCCGCTGCGCCCACATGTGCTGGTGTCTGGGTCGGCCATCGGCTACTACGGGCCGCATGGCGATGAACCGCTGGTGGAAGACTCGGCCCCAGGCAATGACTTCGCCGCGCAGCTGTGCAGGGACTGGGAGGCCGCCGCCCTGCCCGCGCAGGAATTGGGCGTGCGCGTGTGCCTGCTGCGTACCGGCGTGGTGCTGGGCGCCGACGGCGGTGCGCTGGAACAGATGCTGCTGCCGTATCGGCTGGGCCTGGGCGGGCCGATCAGCGGCGGGGCGCAGTGGATGAGCTGGATCCACCGCCAGGACCTGGTGCGCATGATCCAGTGGCTGCTGCAGGATGCCGCCACGCAGGGGCCTTGCAATGCCACTGCGCCCGAGCCGGTGCGCCAGCGCGATTTCGCCACGCAGCTGGCCCAGGCCGTGCATCGTCCTGCGGTGCTTCCCACCCCTGCCCTGGCGCTGAAGCTGGCCGTGGGTGAGATGGCCGACATGCTGGTCCAGGGGCAGAAGGTGCTGCCGGCGTATGCGCAGCAGCGCGGGTTCCAGTTCCTGTATCCGCGGCTGGAAGATGCGCTGCGGCAGATCCTGCCGCAGGCTTGAGCTGGTGCGCGTTGGGCGCTCGGAGAAGCCTTGGGCCCTACCGCGAAAGTTCTGTAGGAGCGGCTTCAGCCGCGAAGGGGCTTTCCTGGTAAAGCCCCTTCGCGGCTGAAGCCGCTCCCACAAGAGCCCGCTCCCATAAGTGCTGGTCCCACAAGCGCCGCTCTCGGAGCCTCGCGCTCCTTAGATCACCGGCGCGGGTGAGCCAGTGGAAGCGGCCACCGCAGCCACTGCGGTTTCGGCATCCTTCTCCAGCGCCAGCAGCGCCAGCGAGCGGCCTACGGCCAGCCATTGCCCGCCTCCGGGCACCACGCTCTGGCCATGGCGCTCGGAGGTATCCAGCAGCACGCGCCAGTGCTCACCCTGCACTTCCGGCAAGGCGAACTGGATCTCCTCCGGATCGGCGTTGACCAGCATCAACAGCGTGGTGTTGGACGCGGCCTCGCGCAGGCCGCTGGCCGGTGCGCGCCCGTCCATGCGCATCATCAGGGCACGCGCCTGCGGGTTGTGCCAGTCGGCATCGCGCATCTCGTGGCCTTCCGGCGCCAGCCAGGTGACATCCTTGATGCCTAGCTCCTGGTCGAACTTGCCGTCGAAGAAGCGCTTGCGATGCAGCAGCGGGTAATGCCGGCGCAACGCGGCCAGCTTGCGCACGAAATCGGTGAGCTCGCGTGCCTCCGGCCGTTGGGCGGCGTCCCAGTCCAGCCAGGTCAGGTCGTTGTCCTGGCAATAGGCGTTGTTGTTGCCCTGCTGGCTGCGGCTGAACTCATCGCCGGCCAGCAGCATCGGCGTGCCCTGGGAGAAGAACAGCGTAGCCAGGAAGTTGCGTTGCTGGCGCAGGCGCAGGTCGTTGATGACCGCATCGTCGGTGTCGCCTTCGGCACCGTAGTTGCAGGAGATGTTGTGGTCGCCACCGTCGCGGTTGCCCTCGCCATTGGCCTGGTTGTGCTTGTGCTCGTAGCTGACCAGGTCGCGCAGGGTGAAGCCATCGTGCGCGGTCACGAAGTTGATCGAGGCGTTGGGCCGGCGCCCGCGATGGTTGAACAGGTCGGCCGAGCCGGTCAGGCGGGTGGCCAGTTCGGCCAGCTGGCCCTCATCGCCACGCCAGAACGCACGGGTGTTGTCGCGGAACTTGTCGTTCCACTCCGCCCAGCCCGGCGGGAAGCCGCCGACCTGATAACCGCCCGGGCCGATGTCCCAGGGCTCGGCGATGAGCTTGGCCTGCGACATCAGCGCATCCTGGCGCACGGCATCGAGGAAGCCGCCGGATGGGTCGAAGCCGTGGTGCTCGCGCCCCAGGATGGTGGCCAGGTCGAAGCGGAAGCCGTCCACGTGCATCTGCGCCAGCCAGTAGCGCAGCGAATCGTTGACCATGCGCAGGGCGCCGGCATTGGTCAGGTCGAAGGTGTTCCCGGTGCCGGTGTCGTTGATGTAGTAGCGGCGCTCGGGCGCCAGCCGGTAGTAGCTGCTGTTGTCGATGCCCTTGAAGGACAGCGTGGGGCCCAGCTCGTTGCCCTCGGCGGTGTGGTTGTAGACCACGTCCAGGATCACTTCCAGCCCGGCGTGGTGCAGCCGCGCGACCATCTGCTTGAACTCGTTGATCGAGCGGGTGGCCATGTAGCGCGGGTGCGGGGCGAAGAACGCCAGGGTGTTGTAGCCCCAGTAGTTGCGCAGGCCCTGGTCGAGCAGGTACTGGTCATCGACGAAGGCATGTACCGGCATCAGCTCGACCGCGGTCACGCCCAGGCTGCGGATGTGCTCGACCAGCGCATCGGTCTTCAGGCCGGAGAAGGTGCCGCGCATGGCTTCGGGCACATCGGGGTGGCTCATGCTCAGGCCACGCACATGCGCTTCGTAGATCACCGTCTCGTTCCACGGGATCTGCGGGCGGCGGTCCTCTCCCCAGGTGAAGGCTGGATCGACCACCGCGCACTTGGGCATGTAGGCCGCGCTGTCGCGGCGGTCGAAGCTGAGGTCCTTGTCCTTGTGGCCGATGATGTAGCCGAACAGCTGCGGCGCCCATTTCAGTTCGCCGACCAGCTGCTTGGCGTAGGGGTCCAGCAGCAGCTTGTTGGGATTGAAGCGGTGGCCGGCATGGGGCTCGTACGGCCCGTGCACACGGTAGCCGTACAGCTGTCCCGGGCGCGCGTCGGGCAGGTAGCCGTGCCAGACCTCGTCGGTGTATTCGGGCAGGCTGATGCGCTCCTGCTCGCGGCCGCGCTCGTCGAACAGGCACAGCTCCACGCGCGTGGCGTTGGCCGAATACAGCGCGAAGTTGACGCCCAGGCCGTCCCAGGTGGCGCCCAGCGGGAACGGCCGACCCTCGCGGATGCGCGAGCGGCCGGTGTTGAGACGATGCGACGCGGAGCGTGGGCGACGTGGGGGCGTGGCGTTCAAGTCGGCGGCGTCCTAGTGGGGATGACAGGCGCGCGGCTTATTCCGGCGCGGGCGGTGCGTCCTGCAGCAGCGACTGGCTGGCCTGGACCTCAGCCTCGACCAGGCGCTCGGCCATGGCCCAGTGCCGTTCGGCGTGGCCGTCGGGCCGCCCTTCTGCCTCCCAGATCTCGCGCGCCAGTTGTTCGATCCGCTGCTTGCGTTGTTCGTCGTCCATCGGGAAGCCGTCAGGCGGTGCCGACCAGCACCGCAATGGGAAACTCGGCCCAGTGCCGCGCCAGCGAGAACGCGCCATCGACCGGCCTGTCGCCGACGACATCGCGCCACGTTCCCGCGGGCAGCGTGACCTGGGTGTCCTGCCAGAACCCGGGCGCGGCCATCGGCATCGCACCGACCTCCGCGCCACGCAGGCCGCGTGGCACCAGCACTATCAGCGTCTGGCCGTCATGTCGGCGTGTAAAGCCCAATACATGCCGCGCCTTCGCGCCGCTGGCCTGCAGCGACGTGTAGTCGCCGTGGGCGAACAGATCGGGGTGCGCGCGCCGGCATTGCAGCAGGCGCTGCAGCAGCGCCGCCTTGACCTGGCCGCTGCGCCAGTCCTGCAGGCAGGCGGGCGGCGCCGCATCGGCCTGTTGCCAGCGCTGCCGCAGTGCGTAATCCACCGGGCGCCGGTTGTCCGGGTCCACCAGCGACAGGTCCCAGCCCTCGCACCCCTGGTAGGTGTCGGGCACGCCGGGCACGGTGAGGCGCAAGGTGGCCTGGGCCAGACCATTGAGCGCACCGGCCGCGGCGATGTGCCGAGCCGCGTCGTGCAGGCGCTGCTGAAGCCCATCGGCGCGCGCGTCCTCCACCACTTGCATCAACAGCGCCTGCGCCCGTGCTTCGTAATCCTCGTCCACCACCGTCCAGGACGAGCGCAGCTTGGCCTCGCGCAGGGCCTTCTGCTGCCACTGCGCCACGCGCTCGGTGTAGGCCTGCAGGTCCGGCTTGTCTTCCAGCGGCCAGGCACCGACGAGCATCTGCCACAGCATCAGCCGATCGCCGCCATCGACCTGGCCCGCCCAGTCCGGCAGCACGGCTTCGAATCCTTGCACCTGGCGCGTCCACCACTCGGCCTCGGCCGAAAGCACGGCCAGGCGCGCGCGCACGTCCTCGCCACGCTTGTGGTCGTGGGTGGCCGTGGCCAGCAGCGCGCGCCGGTGGCGTGCGGCGCTGGCGGCGTGGAAGTCCTCTGGCGACAGTGCCAGTTCCAGCGGATGGCTGCCGACCTCGTTGCGCGAGATCAGCACGCCGTGGCGATAGAAGGCGGTGTCCTCCACCGACTTGGCGTTGAGCGGCGCGGACAGCAGCTCCAGCCGCAGGCGCAGGCGGCGCCGCGCCGCGGCCTGCGAAGCCTGCAGGTCCTGCGGATCGACCAGCACGGCAAGCAAGGCTTCGATGCCCGCGGCCAGGCGCGGATCGGCCTGTGCCTGCGCGCGGGCGGCGGCCTGCTGCCACAGGGCCAGGTCGCGCGCGTCCAGGCCCTGGCTGTGCGCGTAGGTGCGATAGACCGGGAACTGGCGCAGCACCTCGGCGATGGCCTGGGCCAGCAGCGGGACACCCAGCTCGGCGGTGTCGGCCTGGGCCTGCATCAGCTCGCTCGCCGCGCGCACGGCGCGATCGAACTCGGCACGCAAGGGGCCTTCGAGCATCTGCCCGCGCGCCACCCACTCTTCCTGTGCGAAGTCGCCGCTGCGAGCGCTCAGCGCCTGCCACTGCGCGCGCAGCGTCGGCTCGCCCTCGGCCAGGTGCAGCACGCCACCGACCTGATCCATGAAGTCATAGCCGCTGGTGCCATCGCAGGGCCAGCCCTCCGGCAGGGTTTCGCCCGGCGCCAGGATCTTCTCAAGCCACAGCCCGGCCTGGCCGGGCTTGAGCCCGCGGGTCTTGCCCGCCTTGTCCAGGGCGCGTCGCAGCCGCCGCACATAACCGGCCGGATCGGCCAGGCCGTCGACGTGGTCCACGCGCACGCCATCGATGTGACCCTGCTCCAGCAGGCGCAGCGGCAAGGCGTGCACGGCGTCGAAGACCTCGGCCCGCTCCATGCGCAGGCCGGCCAGCGAGGTGATGTCGAAGAAACGCCGATAGTTGACCTGATCGTTGCCCATGCGCCACCACACCAGGCGATAGGGCTGGGATAGCGCCACCTGCTGCAAGGCATCGGCATCGCCGCCGCGCGCGGCTTCCAGCAGCGCAGCGTCGGTGCCGGCATGCAGGGGATAGCGCGTGCCGTGATGATCCAGCTGCGGACCTTGCTCGCCCTGCTCCAGGGTCAGCACGCCCTGCGCGATGGCCGCCTGCAGCGGACGGTCCAGGAAGGGCAGCCACAGCTGGCCCCCGTGTCCCGGCGCGCGCCAGTCGATGTCGAACCAGTCGGCATAAGCGCTCTTGCGGCCCTGCGCCAGCACGTCCCACCACCAGCGGTTGGCGGCATGGGTGGCCATGTGGTTGGGCACGATATCCAGCACCAGGCCCATCCCATGCGCCTGCGCACGCTCGGACAGGGCCAGCAGCGCGGCCTCGCCCCCGAGCTCCGGATTGACCTGGGTCGGATCGGTCTGGTCGTAGCCATGGGTCGAGCCGGGCACGGCCGTGCCGATCGGCGAGAGATACAGATGGCTGATGCCCAGCCGCGCCAGGTAGGGCACCTGCGCGGCGGCATCGTGCAGGGTGAAGTCGGCGTGCAGCTGCAGGCGGTAGGTCGAACGGATCGGCGTCATGCGTCTTGGTCGAGCGGGCGGTGGCGGGCGCGGTGGAAGGTGGCAAGGCGCGCATCCAGGGCATCGTCCTGGGCGATGTCGGGCAGCCGGCGCCGCCAGTTCGGGTGGCCTTCCACGGTGCCCGGCAGGTTGGGTTGTTCTTCCAGTTGCATCGCGTCCTCGGCAGGCAGCAGCGCCAGTGGCGCGGGCGAGGCCGCAGTGAAGGCGCGCCAGGCCGCGGGCGTGTCGGGCAGGTCCAGGCCGGTGGCCTGAACCGCCTTGACCAGCGCGGCGACATCGGCCTGGCGCGCGGCCACGTCGGTGTCGTGTTGCCCGGCCTTGAGCAGGCCCATGCGCTGGCGCCAGCCGGTATCGACCGAATCGCGCCAGCCCAGCAGCGTGGGCAGGTCGTGCGTGGTGGTCATGGCCACCGCATCGTTGCGCCATTGCGAGGGCGGCAGGAAGTGGCCGTCACGGTCGCGGGTGAACATCAGCACGTCCATGCCCATCACGCCCTGGCGCGAGAGTTCCTCGCGGATCCCCGGCGGCACCACGCCCAGGTCCTCGCCGATGACGATGGCGCGGTGGCGCCAGGACTCCAGCGCCAGCAGGCGCAGCAGGTCCTGCAGCGGATAGCGCAGGTAGGCGCCCTCGCCCTGGCGCGCGCCGCGCGGCACGGTCCACAGGCGTAGCAGGCCGAGGATGTGGTCGATGCGCACGCCGCCGCGGTCGCGCATGACCGCGCGCAGCAGGGCGATGAAGGGCGCAAAGCCGGTCTGCACCAAGCCGGTGGGCGAATAGCCGGTGATGCCCCAGACCTGGCCGTCGGCGTTGAACGCATCCGGCGGCGCGCCCAGCTCCAGCCCCTGCAGCACCGCCTGCGGCCAGGCGGCGGCCTCGGCGCCCTGCGGGTCGAAGCCCACGGCCAGGTCGGCAATCAGGCCGATGCGCATGCCGTCCTGGCGCGCCTGCGTCTGCGCGGCCTGCCAGCTGCGCGCGGCCAGCCATTGCGCGAACAGGTGCAGGTCCGGGTTGCCGTCGCCGAAGTCGGCGGCGGCGAAGGCGCAATAGGCCTGCAGCGCCGCATCGCCCTGGCGCGCGAACTGCTGCAGGTCCTCCAGCAGGCCAGCGCCGAACGTATCGCGCCGGCCGTAGAGCGCCTGCAGCCACTGCCAGCGCACCGTGGAGGACGCGCGCCAGTCCACCAGCGGCGCCTGAGCCAAGGCCTGCGCCAGCTCGCCCACGCCCGCCAGCTGCAGACCGTGGCGGGCCTGGGCCTGGCCGAGCACCAGCGCCGGAGCGGCGTGCAACGGATCGAGGAAGCGGCGGTCGCTGGGCGAGTACGGGCTGTAGTAACCGCGCAGCGGCCGCGCCGCATGCACCGGGCTGAGCGCCAGCGCATCGCCGCCATTGGCCGCCACGCGCTGCGCCCAGCGCAGGGCCGCCTGCGCATCGCCGATGCCGGCATCGTCGCTGCCGCGCGCCGAGTACACCTGCAAGGCCACGCCCCAGCTGCGCGGGGCCGGCTCGCCGGTCAGGTCGGCCACACCGAAGCAGCGCGACGGCGCCACCGCCAGCGTGCAGGTGCCGTGGTCCTCTTCCAGGGTCCAGTAGCCGGTCTTCTCCGGGGCGCGCAGCGCACCCTGGGCGTCGAAGCGGCCTTCGCAGCTGTCGCCGTCTTCGTGGATCAGGCGGTAGTGCCCACCGGCACGGCGCGCGGCAGCGACTTCGCTGGCCGGCGTGGCGGTGAACAGCTTCGGTTCGGCCTGCGCCAGCTGCAGGTCGCGCAGGCTCTGCCGGCACTGGGCCTCGCTGTCGGCAGGCAATTGCAGCGCCGAGAGCACCGCGCGCAAGGTGTCCGGCCCCACACGCTGCGGCTTGCTGGCCGCATCCTCCCAATCGATGAGGATGCCAGCGGCTTGCGCCAGCGCATGCAGCGCCGTTTCGCTCACGCCGGTTCGACCCGGCGCGCGATGAAGCCCCCGGGCGCCAGCACCTCCGGCGCATCGCCGGCACTCTCGCGCCAGAGCTCCTGGCCTGCCGGCAGTGCGATGGCCACCGGGGTATCGCCCAGGTTGACCTGCACATGCCACTGCCCCTGCGCCAGCTGCCAGGCAGCGGCGATGGCGCCCGGCGCCAGGACCCGCGCGCCCAGCGCGCGTGCCTGGGCCAGGTCGGGAACCAGGTGGGTGTGCCGGCACGCCATCAACGCGGTGAACCACTCGCGCCACTGCGCGCCTTCGCCCTGGCGGCTGTCGGCGATCTGCGCCATGGAGGCTTCGAAGGTGGACAGCGCGTTGGGGTCGGGAATGGCCTGGCGCTTTTCCGGATCGGAGAACGCGGCGAAATGCGCGAACTCGCTGCGGCGCCCCTCGCGCACGGCCTCGTCCAGCGGCGGGCCATAGTGGGTGAAGAACTGGAACGGCGTGCGGCTGCCCCAGGGCTCGCCCATGAAGAACATCGGGATCATCGGCGTCAGCGCGGTCAGGGCCAGCGCCGCGCGCAGCGTGGCCTCCGGCACCTGGGTAGTGAGCCGGTCGCCCATGGCGCGGTTGCCGATCTGGTCGTGGTTCTGCGCGAAGATAACGAATTTCTGCGGCGGCAGGCCGGCACTGGGCTCGCCGCGCGCATGGCCGCGGTGGTCGCGCTGGCCCTGATAGGCGAAGCCTTCGCCCAGCACCCGGGCCAGGTGCGCGGTCGGGTCGTCGGCAAAGCCCGCGTAATACCCCTCGCGCTCGCCGGTCAGCAGCACGTGCAGGGCGTTATGGAAGTCGTCGTCCCACTGCGCGCTGTAGCCACCGGCCAGCAGCGAGGCCTGGTTGGCCTCGTTTTCCAGCACCAGGTGCACATGGCGGCCGGGCGGAAGCGTGGCGTGGATGGCCTCGCGCAGCACCTGCAGGAAGGCGTTGGGGGTGATCGCGTGTACCGCATCCAGGCGCAACCCGTCGAAGCGGTACTCGTGCAGCCACATCAGGGCGTTGTCGATGAAGAAGCGTTGCACCGCTTCCTCGCGGAAGTCGATGGCCGCGCCCCATGGCGTGGGCGTGTCGGTGCGGAAGAAGCCCGAGGCGTACTGGCCCAGGTAGTTTCCTTCCGGCCCGAAGTGGTTGTAGACCACGTCCAGGAACACCATCAGCCCCAGCGCGTGCGCCTGGTCGATCAGCGTCTTCAGCTCGTCCGGCGTGCCGTAGGCCGACTCGGGCGCATAAGGCTGCACGCCGTCATAGCCCCAGTTGCGTCGCCCCGGGAACTCATTGAGCGGCATCAGCTCGATGGCGGTGATGCCCATGGCCTTCAGTTCCGGCAGCTGCGCCATCACACCGGCATAGCCGCCGCAGGTGCCCACGTGCAGTTCGTACAGCACCACCTCGTCCCAGGGTCGCCCCTGCCAGTCGGTGGTCTGCCAGGCGAACTGGTCCGGGTAATACAGCTGGCTGTCGCCATGCACGCCGTCGGGCTGATAGCGCGAGGCCGGATCCGGCACCGGGGCGCCGCCATCGACGCGATAGTGATAGCGCGCGCCATCCTCGCAGGCGATGCAGCTGGTGAAGCTGCCATCCTCGGCGCGCTCCATGCGGTGTTGCGCGCTGCCGCGCACTTCCAGCAGGACTTCTTTGGCATCCGGGGCCCACAACCGGAAGCGCACGTGGTCGTCCTCGACCGGCAGTGCACCCCACCACGCCCGCGGTAGGCTCATTCGACGAACTCCAGCCACAAGGTGGACAGCGGCGGCAGGGTCAGCAGCAGCGACTGCGCATGACCATGCATGCCTTCGCCGTCGGTCATCAGCGCCCCGCCGTTGCCAAGATTGGAACCGCCGTAGTGCTGGCTGTCGGTATTGAGCAGCTCGCGCCAGCGACCGGCACGCGGCACCCCGACGCGATAGCCGAAGCGCGGCAGCGGGGTCATGTTGCTGACCGCCAGCACGGGCGAGGCCTGGCCTGCCGGGTCGTAGCGCAGGAAGGCGAAGACGCTGTTCTCATGGTCGTCGCCCACGCTCCAGTCGAAGCCTTCGTGGGTGTGGTCGCCCGCGAACAGTGCCGGCTGCTCGCGCAGGCGATGGTTCATGTCGCCGATCAGCAGATGCAGGCCCCGGTGCCCCGGATCGTCCAGCAGGTGCCACTCCAGCTGCGCGTCGTGGTTCCATTCGCCGTGCTGGCCGAACTCGCCGCCCATGAACAGCAGCTTGCGTCCCGGGTGCGCCCACATGAAGCCGAAATAGGCCCGCAGATTGGCCCGCTGCTGCCAGGCATCGCCCGGCATCTTGGCCAGCAGCGAGCCCTTGCCGTGCACCACCTCGTCGTGCGACAGCGGCAGCATGAAGCGCTCGGAGAACGCATAGACCATGCCGAAGGTCATCTCGCTGTGGTGGTGCCGGCGATGGATCGGATCACGCTTCATGTATTCCAGCGTGTCGTGCATCCAGCCCATGTTCCACTTGTGGGTGAAGCCCAGGCCACCGTGCTCGACCGGCGCGGTCACGCCCTGCCATGCGGTGGATTCCTCGGCGATCACCATCACCCCGGGGAAGCGCTGGGTGATCTCGCGGTTGAGGCGCTTGAGGAACTCCACCGCCTCCAGGTTCTCGCGGCCGCCATGGGCATTGGGCACCCACTCGCCTTCGCCGCGGCTGTAGTCGCGGTAGAGCATGGAGGCCACCGCGTCCACGCGCAGGCCGTCGATGTGATAGCGCTCGATCCACTCCAGCGCGCTGCCGATCAGGTAGGCGCTGACCTCGTAGCGGCCGTAGTTGTAGATCAGCGTGTTCCAGTCCTTGTGGAACCCCTCGCGCGGGTCGGCATGCTCGTACAGCGCGGTGCCGTCGAAGCGCTGCAGGCCATGCACATCGTTGGGGAAGTGGGCGCTGACCCAGTCCAGGATCACGCCGATGCCGGCCTGGTGGCAGGCATCGACGAAACGGGCGAAGCCTTCCGGCGTGCCGTGGCGCGCAGTGGGCGCATACATGCCCAGGGGCTGGTAGCCCCAGGAGCCGCCGAAGGGATATTCGGTGATCGGCAGCAGCTCGATGTGGGTGAAGCCCAAGCCCTTCACGTAGGGAATCAGCTGCTCGCGCAGGCCGTCCCAATCCAGCGAAGCACCCTGCCCGTCGCGGCGCCAGGACGGAGCATGGACCTCGTAGACCAGGGTGGGGCTGCGGTTGATGTCCTGGCTGGCGCGCTGGGACAGCCAGGCCAGATCGCTCCACTGGAACTCCTCGCCCACCGACACCAGCGAGGCCGTGGCCGGCGGCACCTCGGCCTGGCGCGCCAGCGGATCGGCCTTGTGCGGCAGGCGCACGCCATCGGCCAGCAGCTCGTACTTGTAGCGCGCCCCGGCGGGCACGCGCGGGATGAACAGCTCCCACACCCCGGCCGCGTGGCGCAGCCGCATCGGGTGGCGGCGGCCGTCCCAGGTATTGAAGTCGCCCACCACCGACACGCGCTGGGCATTGGGCGCCCACACCGAAAACCGCACGCCCGGCACGCCATCGACCTGCACGTGGTGCGCGCCCAATGCATGACGCAGCGCCTCGCCATCACCGTTGACGATGCGCCGGAGTTCGTCTTCGGCCAGCAACGGGCCGAAGGCATAGACATCCTCGATGTCCTGGTTGCCGGACGGCCAGGCAATACGCAGGCGATAGCGCATGGCCGTGCCCAGCGTGCCTTCGAACAGTCCGCGCTCATCGATCTCGCGCATCAGCCCGACCACCTTGCCGGTCTCATCCAGCAGGCACATGCCATCGGCGCCGGGCGCAAAGGCGCGCACCCGCAGGCTGCCATCGGCCGCCGGGTGCGCACCCAGCACGGCGAAGGCATCCACTGGCTGGCCCTGCAACAAGGCCTCCAGGCGCGGATCGAGGGAGGGGGTCGGCGGCGAGTCGGGGGTCTCCATCAGCACCGGGGCGTGGTCACCAAAAGCATTGCGATCGCTCATGCGGCGGCGGCCACCTGCTCGTACAGGGCGCTGTACTTGCGACCGGCCACATCCCAGCCGCTGGGGGTGAGCATTGCGGCGCGACGCATCGCGGTCATCAGGCCGGGCATGCGATAGGTGCGGAAGGCGCGGCCAACGCAGCGGCGCAGGGCATCGGCCGAGGGTTCGTCGAACAGGAAGCCGGTCACGCCATCGTCCACCGTGTCGATCAGGCCGCCGGTGGCATGGGCGATGGGCAGGCTGCCGAAGCGCTGGGCATACATCTGGCTCAGGCCGCAGGGCTCGAACCGCGAGGGCATCAGCAGGAAGTCCGAGCCGGCGTAAATCTGCCGCGCCAGGCCTTCATCGAAACCGATATAGGCGCCGATATGGCCCGGATAGCGCCGGCACAGGGTGCGCACCGACTCTTCCAGGTGGCGCTCGCCCTCGCCGATGAACACGATCTGGCCACCGGCCGCGGCGACCTGGGGGGCGACGTCGCAAATCATGTCCAGGCCCTTCTGGTGCACCAGGCGCGAGACCACCGAGAACAGCGGGCCGCGGCTGTCGCGCAGCCCGAACTCGCGCCGCACCTGCTTGGCGTTGGCGTTCTTGCCGGCCCACTCGTTGACGCTGAAATGCACCGGCAGGTGCGCATCGGTGCGCGGGTCGTAGCTGGCGTCGATGCCGTTGAGGATGCCGCTCAGGCGCCCGGCGGCGGCACGGCGCGCCAGCAGCTCGTCCAGGCCGCAGCCCAGCGCGGGGCGGGTGATCTGGTCGGCGTAGCTGACGCTGACCGTGTTGACCTGCTGCGCATGCACGATGCCGCCCTGCAGGAAGGAGAGCTGGCCATAGAAGTTGAGGTCGCGGATGGCGGCGGCCGGAATGCCCAGCAGCGGCGCAACCGACAGCGGGAACAGGCCCTGGTAGGCCAGGTTGTGGATGGTCAGCAGCGACGGGGTGTCGCCGCCGGACCAGCGCACGTAGGCGGCAGCCATCGCGCACGGCCAGTCGTTGAGGTGCAACAGCTCCGGGCGCCATGCCAGGCCGGCACGGCCGGCGGCGATCTCGGCCGCCGCGTGCGACAGGGTGGCAAAACGCACGGCGTTGTCGTCCCAATCGCTGCCCGCGGCCGACACGTACGGCGAGCCCTCGCGCTCGAACAGGGCCGGGTTCAGCAGCACGTAGACCGGCAGACCGTCGGCCTGCCGGGTCATGCCGATATCGCAGGCGGGCAGCCCCGCATAGCCGGCGACATGGCCAACCACGGTCACCTTGCCGGCCTTGGCCAGCACCGCGCTGTAGCCGGGGATCAGCACGCGCACATCGAAGTGCCCACGCAGGGCGCGCGGCAGCGCCGCGGACACCTCGCCCAGGCCACCGGCCTTGATGAAGTCGCTCATCTCTGAGGTAACGAACAGCGAGGCGCGCCGGCTTGGCCACGACGGCGGCTCGGTCACCGGAGGCGGCGAGGCCGTCTTGCGCACGAAGCGTCCGCGCGCATCGCGCAGCACCTGGCGGACATCGGGCAGGTCGACGGACAAGCCGTCGCGCAGCTGGCCAGGGGAAAACACGAGCGACTCGGAAGCCATGGGAATATGTCCGTCGACAGGAGGGGGCCGGGATAAAACGACGGTGACGCGACCACCACCGTCCGAACGCTCTCGGAAGGTGGGCGGCTGTAGCGGGAGCGATGAATCGGGGGAATCGTGCGAAGAGACCTTCCGCACCTTCGAGGCCAATCTAGGTATAGAGCGATAAAAGAGGCGTGAAGCACTGCAGCATTTTTCGTGACGTCACATGTCGATGCGTGCAAGCACTGCGTTGCGCCGGTCACAAGCGTGACTCGCATCCCATCGCCCACCGCCGCGAATGGAGCGCCGTGGTCAGGCTGGGGGCCGATGCAGGCGCGCCGCATCCACGACATGACGCCCCGGCAGCGCCTGGACCGCAGCGTCCACCAGCGCGGCGGCGACCTGTTCAGCCGGGTTGATCCGCCAGCGCCGCGGCAGCACGGGACTGGCCGCACCCAGGACAATCGCCGCGACCCGCTCGCCCAGCCGCGCCCGCCCGCGCTGGCCGCCGATCAGTCCGGGACGCACGAAGGTCAGGGAGGGGTAAGGCAGCTGCAGTAAGTCCTGCTCCAGCTCGCCCTTGACCCGGCTGTAGAACAGACGGGCGCCAGGGTCTGCGCCCAGGGCCGAGTTCAAGGCGAAGGCATAGGCACCGCCATGCAGGGCGCTGCGCGCGATCTGCAGCGGGTAGTCGTGATCCACGCGGCGGAAGCGCGCGCGCGAGCCTGCCTGCTTCATCGTGGTGCCCAGCGTGCAGATCACCGCATCGACGCGCCAGAGCGAGGCATCGGCGGGAGGCAGGCGCTCGAAGTCCAGCACCGGGTTGTCCAGCCGCGGGTGTCGGGTCGGCAGCGCCCGGCGGGTGGGGGCCACGACCTGCGCGACGCGGGCATCGGCCAGCAGTTGGGACAGCACGAAACCGCCCACCAGGCCGGACGCGCCGATGTGCAGGATTTTCACTCGGCGATCCTGCCGCGTCGGGGCTCGGACGGATCGGGCCGCCACTCCGGCAACCGACATCCCCGCCAATCAGCCACGGCGCAGGCGCTTTCAGATGCAACCGCCAGGGCGAAGCTGCCCTCCCCGCGCGCCAACCACGTCAAGCCTGGCGCCACCGGCTCAAGCCTGCGCGCGCTCGGCAATGGCCTGCCCCAGCACTTTGACCAGCTGCGTGGCCGAATACGGCTTGGCCACCACCGGCGCGGCCTGCAGGCGCGCATCGCCCATGTCGGCGTTGCCGGTGGCCAGCACGTAGGGAATGCCCTGCGCCACCAGCGCATCGGCGACCGGCCAGGATTGCTGGCCGCGCAGGTTCAGATCGACCACGGCGGCATCGAAGCGCTCGGCCTCCAACGCCTTGAGCGCCTGCGGCACGTCGCGGGCGATGGTGGCGCGCGCGCCGGCCTGGTCCATGACCTCTTCCACCAGGATGGCCACCAGCGGCTCGTCTTCCACCACCAGCACCTTCAGGCCGGACAACACGCTATTCATGGGCTGGGCAACTCCGCGAGAACCTCTTCCAGGGGGGCCGTGACCCGGCAGCAAAATCCGTCCGGCGCATATTCCAGTGCCACCGTACCGCCAATTTCCGCGGCCAGCACCCGCTCCAGCATGAGCGAGCCGAAGCCGCGCCGCGAGGGCGCCTGCACCGCCGGGCCACCCCGCTCGCACCAGGACAGCTGAAGCTGGGGCGCGCTGCCTTCGCTCACGGCCCATTCGATCTCGACATGCCCCAGCTCGGGACCGGACAGCGCCCCATGGCGAACGGCGTTGGTGCACAGCTCGTGCGCGGCGATGGCCAGGGTCAGCGCCGCCTGCGCGCGCAGCGGCACGCTGGGACCCTGCAGGTGCACGCGCGCCGCGTCGTGGGACCAGGGCTCGAGCACCCGGTGCAGGACATCGCGCAAGGTCGCGCCGGCCCAGGCCTGGGCGATCAGCACATCGTGCGCGGCGGCCAGCGCCATCAGCCGGCCATTGAACGCCAGCAACGCCTCCGGGTCACCGGTCAGGGACTGGCGCGCGATCGCCTGGACCACCGAGAGCATGTTGCGCACGCGATGGTTGAGCTCGTCCACCATCGCCTGGTGGCGGCGCTCGGATTCGCGGCTGGCGTGGATGTCGGTGCAACTGCCGATATAGCCGGCGAACTCGCCGGCCCGCTGGAAGGGACGTCCCTCGGACCTCACCCAGCGATACTGGCCGTCGTGGCGACGCAGCCTGAACTCCAGGGCGATCGATCTGCGACCGTCGAATGCGTGGTCATAAGCTTCTCGACACGGACCGCTGTCGTCGGGATGCACATCCTGCATCCAGCCTTGGTCGTCCTGATCTTCCAGCGAGCGCCCCGTGAATGCGAGCCAGCTCTGGTTGTACCAGTCGCGATGGAGGTCCGCGCCGGAATGCCAGATCGGAACCTGCACCGCATCCAGCGCGTCGCGCAGGTCGCGGTCCGGCGTTGCCGGAACCGGGGCGAACTCGTGTGCCATGACCTGTCGTGCCGATGCCCTGAACAAAAAAAACTCTACCATTCAGGACGCCTGTCACTGTTCACCCCCCGTTGACATCTTCAATGCAACCACAAGGCGCGGCGCCTTCTCCAACGATCCCTCCGGCTTCCAGCGTGCGCCTGGCCAACTTCGCCCTGGCCAGCCTGGCGGCATTCGTGCTGGCGAGCCTGGCCCTGCACGCGCTGCGGCCAGAGCTGGACCCGGTCCGCAGCCAGATGAGCCTGTACCTGATCGGCAAGGGCGGCCACCTGCTGCAGGCGGCGTACTGCGGGCTGAGCGTGGGGATGGTGGCGCTGGCCCTGGGGCTGTACCGCGCGCTGGCGCCGGCCGCGCGCAGCGCCGCCCCGCTGCTGCTGTTCGCCCTGGCGGGGCTGTCCTTGACCGTCACGGCCTTCGCCTGGATGGACATGCCGGGCGTGGACCGCACGGTGGAGGGACTGATCCACGGCGTCTCGGCGCAGGCGGCCTTTCTGTTCGCCACCACCGGCGCGATCCTGCAGGCGCTGCGCTTCGGCCACGATCCGGCCTGGCGCGGGCACCGGCGCTGGGCGCTGCCGTGGGCGCTGGCCTGCTTCGGCGCGGTCTGGGTCCTGGCCCTGTGGCGCGAGGCGCCGCGGGGGCTGGCGCAGAAGGCGGTGATCGGCCTGATCCTGGGCTGGATGGCCGTGGCCGCCTGGCAGCTGCGCACTCAAGCCCGCGCCGGCAACGCCGATATTCTGACCTGAGAACCTGCCCAGGCTCCGCGCCGCGCGCGCGCAAGCCTGGATAGCGCCCTCGAATCCGCCGCGTCCACGCCGACGCCCCTGCCTGGAGAGCCGCCCCCATGTCCGAACCGCAAGACGAGCCTTCGGCGCCCGCCGGTCTGAGCCGTCTGCTGGCGCGGCGGCGCAACGCCGCGCCCGAGCCCGTGGTGGACGCGGTGATCGTCACCGGCCAGGTGCTGCCGCCGGGCAGCCCGTCGGGCATCCGCACGGCCCCGGCGGCGGACGCCAAGGCCCAGACCGCCGCGCTGACCCGGCTGTTCGCGCATGCGCACGAACCCCTGGAACTGCTGCGCGCCTTCGGCAACGGCATGGCCAGCCTGCATGGCGAGCTGGGCGACATGGGCAAGCGCCTGCAGTCGGCCCACGCCGCCAAGGATTGGGAGGCCTACGCGCGCGCGCTGCGTCAGCTGATCGACAAGTACATCCGCACCATCGACGTGGACGACCCGCTGGCCGGCCCGACCGACGCGGAGAAGCTGCGCGACCTGCTGCGGCAGACCCTGGCCGGCGCACTGGCCTCGCTGCTGCACAGCGCCCCGGACCTGGCGGCCGAGGCCGAGGCCCTGGGTGGCGGACTGCGCCAATGGCGCCCGGGCCAGGACCTGTCGGGCCTGGCCCAGCGTCTGCGCGAGCTGTGCCACCAGATCGGCGTGCGCTCCGGCGACAGCCAGGAGCAGCAGGTGCTGCTGCTGGGCCTGTTCGACCTGCTGCTGGAGAACGTGGGCGAACTGCTGGACGACAGCAGCTGGCTGCAGGGCCAGATCTCGGTGGTGCGCGACCTGATCTCCGGGCCGCTGGACCAGCGCTCGATCGAGGATGCGCGCCTGGGCCTGCGCGAGGTCATCTACAAGCAGGGCCTGCTCAAACAGGGCATCGCCGAATCCAAGCTGGCGATGAAGCAGATGATGATGTCCTTCGTCGACGACCTCAACGGCATGGCGGTGACCACCGGCGAGTTCCACGACCGGGTCAGCGGCTACTCGCTGGCCATCCGCGATGCGCGCAGCATTTCCGACCTCAACAAGCTGATGCAGGACGTGCTGCAGGACACCGGGCGCATCCAGCAGCAGGCCGCGCGCGCGCGCGACCACCTGATCGCCGCGCGTGAGGAAGTAGACGCAGCCGAACGACGCATCCAGTCGCTGGAAAAGGAGCTCAGCGACGTGGCGGGACTGGTCAGCGTCGACCAGCTCACCGGGGCGCTCAACCGGCGCGGGTTCGAGGAGCTGTTCCAGCGCGAGGCCGCCCGCACCGAACGCAGCAGCAATCCGCTGTGCGCGGCGCTGCTGGACCTGGACAACTTCCGTCTGATCAACGAGCACCACGGCCACCCTGGCGGCGATGCGGTGCTGCGCCACCTGGTGGATGTGAGCCGGCTGATGCTGCGCGCCACCGACGGCATCGCCCGCTTCGGCGGCGAGGAGTTCGTGATCCTGCTGCCAGATTCGAGCATGACCGAGTCGGTGTCGGCGATGAACCGCCTGCTGCGCGCGCTCTCGGTGCGCCCGCTGGTCTACGAGGACGCGCGCATCTTCGTCACCTTCAGCGCCGGCGTGGCGCTGCGCGCGCCTGGCGAAGGCGCCGACACGCTGATAAAGCGCGCGGACAAGGCCATGTACGAGGCCAAGAAGGCTGGCAAGAACCGGGTGGTCTCGGCTGGCTGAAGACCATGGCCGGGCTGTCGCGCCCGGCCAGCGGCGCCGCCGGCTCAGTGCCCCTTGCCGCGCGCCTTCTGCACCAGGGTGACCACGCCCAGCACGATGGCGCCAGCGATGATGCCGACCACGGCGTTGGCAAGATTGGCCACGAGCGTGCCGGCCAGGCCCTGCGGGGTGAAGCCTTCGATCAGGTGATGCAGCGCCGGGATGTTGTGCACCAGGATGCCGCCACCGACCAGGAACATCGCCGCGGTGCCAACCACCGACAAGGCCTTCATCAACCACGGGGCGAAGGCCAGGATGCCGCGACCCAGCGCGGCCACGCCGCCGCCCTTGCCCGACATCCACAGGCCCAGATCGTCCAGCTTCACGATGCCGGCAACCAGGCCGTAGACGCCGACCGTCATCGCCAGCGCGATGCCCACCAGCACCAGCACCTGGGTCAGCATCGGCTGGCTGGACACCACGCCCAGGGACAGGACGATGATCTCGGCCGAGAGGATGAAATCGGTGCGCACCGCGCCCTTGATCTTGTCCTTCTCCATGGCGACCACATCGGTCTTCTCATCGGCCAGCGCCTGCATGCGCTGGGCGTGCTGGGCCTGGTCCTCGTCCTTGGAATGCAGGAACTTGTGCGCCAGCTTTTCCACGCCTTCGTAGCACAGGAAGGCGCCGCCGATCATCATCAGGACCGTGATGACCCAGCCCGGCAGGAAGGCGCTGATGGCCAGCGCGGCCGGCACCAGGATCGCCTTGTTGATCAGCGAGCCCTTGGCCACGGCCCAGACCACCGGCAGTTCCCGGTCGGCCTTGACCCCGGTCACCTGCTGCGCATTGAGGGCCAGGTCGTCGCCGAGCACGCCAGCGGTCTTCTTCGCCGCGACCTTGGTCATTACCGACACGTCGTCGAGGATCGTGGCGATGTCGTCAAACAGGGTGAACAGGCTGGCACCGGCCATGGCGATTCCGTGTGGGTGGGGTGCGGCGATTGTCGCTGATTGCCCGTGCGCCGTGCGCAACCGCTCCGCCCCCCCCTCGCCCCCCACTCCCTGAGTGATCAGCCCCAGCCACCCACTCACTCCTCTCCGCTCACTCCTTCGCGCCCCCCGTCCAAGCTTCACCATTCTTCCCGTCCTCACCCGGCGCGCTCCACAATCCGCTCCCGCCCCATCCACCAGGAGCCATCCATGTCCAGCTTCCGCGCCATCCAGATCGCCCGCAACGGCGGCCTTGTCCAGTCCAGCCTGGTGGAGATGGAGGAACAGGCGCTGATGCCCGGCGATGTCACGGTCAAGGTCGACTACTCCACCGTCAACTACAAGGATGCGCTGGCGCTGACCGGCACCTCGCCGATCGCACAGGTGTTTCCACTGGTGGGAGGCATCGACCTGGCCGGCACGGTGGAGAGCTCCGAGCATCCGGACTACCAGCCGGGCGATGCGGTGCTCATCAACGGATGGGAGCTGAGCCAGACCCATCACGGCGGCTACGCCCAGCGCGCGCGCGTACAGGGCAATTGGCTGGTGAAGACACCGGCGGCGTTCACCGCGCGCCAGGCCATGGCCATCGGCACGGCCGGCTATACCGCCATGCTGTGCGTGCTGGCGCTGGAGCACGCCGGCATCGCGCCCGAGCACGGCCATGTGCTGGTGACCGGTGCCAACGGCGGCGTCGGATCGGTGGCCATCGCGCTGCTGCACAAGTTGGGCTATCACGTCCTGGCCTCCACCGGGCGCATGGAGGACGAGGCGCATCTGAAGGCTCTGGGGGCGGCCGAGCTGATCGACCGCAAGACCCTCAGCGCGCCTGGCAAGCCGCTGGGTCCGCCGCGCTGGGCCGCGGCGGTGGATACGGTGGGCAGCCACACCCTGGCCAACGTGCTGGCGCACACCGGCTATCGCGGCGCGGTGGCCGCCTGCGGCCTGGCCCAGGGTGCAGACCTGCCGGCTTCGGTGTTGCCCTTCATCCTGCGCAATGTGACCCTGGCGGGGATCGATTCGGTTAATGCGCCGCATGCCCTGCGCCAGCGGGCCTGGGATCGATTGGCCACCGACCTGGACCCCGGGCTGCTTGAACAGATGACCACGGAGATCGGCCTGGCCGATGTGCTGGAGCTGGCCCCACGACTGCTGCAGGGCCAGGTACGCGGGCGGACCGTGGTCGACGTCAACCGCTGAGGCCTCGTCCGCAGGCCCGCGCGAAAACGCACATGCCCCGGCGAGCCGGGGCATGTGCGCTGATCAAAGACCGCTAAGCGAATTTATCGATAGACGCGTTCGCAGCGCTGCTCGACGATGCGGTCGCCCTTGGCTTCCTGGCGATTGCCCTGCAAGGCACGGCCCGCGGCACCGCCGGCCACCGCGCCACCGACCGTGGCGATCTTGCGGCCGTTGCCGCCACCAATCTGGTTGCCCAGCACGCCACCGATCACCGCGCCTGCGGCAGTGCCGGCGATGCGGTTGGGGTCCTTGCTGTTGCGCTGGACCTCGACATTGCGGCACTGGACCTTGCTGCCATCGTTGAAACGCCGACCTTCGTCCTGCGGGCCATAGTGCTGCGCCATCGCGCTCGCACTCAAGCTCATCGCACCGATCATCATCATGGTACGTAACATGATGCACCTCTCCACTCATGGGACATGGCGTCATGCTGTGCGACGCCGCCACACCGTGGAGTGAAAAAGGGTGCTCTGCAGACTGAACGCCCAGGTGAGGTTCACGCAGGTCAATCCAGTGTGAGCACTTCACGCATGCGGAAGAGCCACTTCAGGCGCGACAGGCGCCCTCGTTACTTCAAGGGCGCAGCGACGATCAATTCGCTGAGGTCATAGCCCCTGGCTTCGGTGCGCTTGCGCAGCTCGTCGAACAGGCTGCGTTCCATCGTGGGGGTGCGCGAGAGGATCCACAGATGTTCGCGGCTGCTGCCGCCCACCACCGCCCACTGGTAGTCAGGGTCGATCTCCACCACCCAGTAGTCGCCCCAGGCCACCGGTGCCCAGGACAGCCAGCGCGGCGCGAACCGCACCTCCAGCGCGCCCGAGCGCCCGGTCACGCTGCGCGCCGTCCCGGTAGCCGTTTCCACCTCGCCATCCTTGTCGCGGCAGCTGTTGACCACCTGCAAGGTCCCATCGGCCAAGGGCGTGTACTCGGCAGTGATGTCGCTGACGCACTTGCGTTGGAAGAACATCGGCAAGTGGGCGATTTCATGCCATTTCCCGGCATAGCGCGCCAGGTCCAGGCTGGGCACCGGCAAGTTGGACGTCGGGGTGTGCACCTGCGCAACGGCGGGCGCTGCCAGCAGGCAGGCGGAGACGAACAGCAACGGTCGCAGCATGGTGCATCTCATGGAACGGGTCACCGCCACAGCTTCGCCAAAGGTCCGTGGCCGAGGCGTGATGTTGCCGTCCGACAGCGGATCGCACAAGCCGGCAGGGCGCTCGGGCCCTACCGGGTCACCGCCGGGCCGATCAGTGCAGCGCGCGCTCGATCGCCTCCAGCGGGGCATTGGTCAGATCCTTGGCGATCTCGGCCAGCAGCCGCTCGGTGGTGGCCTTGTGCAGCATGGGCCGGATCTGGCCCAGGGTCTGGGGATCGGCCACCAGCACGGCGTGCGCATACTGGTTCTTCAGGGCACCAGCGTTCAGGCTCTTGGCCAGCTGCTTGGCGAAGGTGGCCTCATCGATCTGCGAGCCGGTGGATTCTGGCGGCATGGCGCCCGATGGCCCGTCGTCATTCATGTTCATCAGCTCGAGCAATTGCTCCTGGCGCAGGGTCAGCCCTCCCTCCTCGCCGACATTGCGGAACACCCGTGCGCCACCGCCATCGGCCACGACCACCAAGGTACCTGCGGGAATTTTCATGAGAGCTCCTGATTGTGCTGTGGGCGACCCGACCGTGCTCGGCCTTGCGCGCAGGCTATGCACGCGGGCGTTACGACCACGCGCAACGCGTCCGTTCGCTGCCTTCACCTCCGGGCGACGCTCAACTCCCGCCCGCGACGGCCGCTAACATGTACCGAAGGTCGGACTCCCGTTCCGTCTGGATCCGCATGGAAGGACATGGCCCGCTTTCAGCTAACACGCTACTGGCTCGGGCTGGTCCTGGCCGCCCTGCTGGTATCGGGCGTGGTCGCAGGGATCAGTGCAGGCGGGCCGGCGGGCGACTATGTGGTCACCGGCCAACCCGCGGCCCAGGGCGAGAAGACCCCTCAATGCGCGCCGCAGGATGACCGCAACCGCACCCGGCTGCTGCTGCCGGCACCTGAGAGCGGGTGGTCGGGGCATCCGCAGGCGGTGGTGGTGACCAATGTCCAGCGCGGCGAAGTCGCCATCCGCCACGGCGCGCGCGAGCGCTGCGGCACGCTGCAGGACGCGCGCACCCTGGATTCGCGCTTCCTGTCCGGCATGGGCACGGTGCTGGTGCCACCGGTGGGCAACCGGGACCCGATCGAGGTGACGTTCGACCCGCCGCTGCTGCCGCTGTGGCGCCCGCTGATCACCCTGGGCGAACCGGCCCCCCTGCAGCGGCTGGATGCGGGCCGCTATTCGCTGCGGGTCGCCGCCATCGCCATCATGTTCGCGCTGCTGGTCTCGGCGATGCTGACCTGGGTCGGCACGCGCGAGCGCGCCTTCCTGACCTATGCCATCGAGTCGCTGGTGTTCGGCCTGTGGCTGGCCATGATGTCGGGTCTGTGGGCCAGGCCCCAGCCCTGGTTGCCGCTGGGCGACCTGGCGGTTCCGCTGATGCTGGCGCTGCCGATCGGCCTGATCGGCGTCAGCCTGCGACTGATCGTGATGCAGACCCGGCTGGTGCGCCAGGTGCGCTGGCTGGATCCGGCCACGCGCTGGCTGGTGCGGCTCTGCCCCGTGTTGGCCCTGGCGATGCTGCTGTTGCCGATGCAGGCCTGGGGCGCGGCCTCGGTGCTGGCCGAGGTCGCGTTCTACCTGCTGTGCCTGGTCGTGGCCGCCTGCGCGGTCAAGGGTGTGGCGCAGGGCGCGCGTGGCGGCATCGCCGCGATGTCCTCGCTGGCCCCCTTCCTGATCATTGCCCTGCTGGAGCTGACCGCGCCGGCGTGGCTGGCCTCGTGGAAGGTCGAGCTGATGATGCTGGCCGGCTGCTGGATGAAACTGACCATGGGCATGGTGATCAACCTGCGCCTGGGCAGCCTGCGCCAGCAGCGCGACGAGATGCGGGTGCTGGCGCAGACCGATGCGCTGACCGGGCTGCCCAACCGGCGCGCGGCGCTGGAGGCGCTGACCATGGCCCGTGGCGATGCGCAGCGGCGGGGCCGTCCGCTGTCGGTGGCCTTCCTGGACCTGGATCACTTCAAGGCGATCAACGACCGCTACGGGCACGAGGCCGGCGACCGCGTGCTGGAGTACTTCGCACAGACCCTGCGGACCGTGTTCCGCGGCACCGACTACGTGGCGCGCATGGGCGGCGAGGAGTTCCTGATCTTCCTGCCCGGCGCGCAACCGCGCTATGCGGTCATGCGCATCGAGATGCTGCGCACGCTGATGGCCACCGCGGCCGCCTCGCTGGACATGCCCGACCTGCGGCTGACCGTCAGCGGCGGGGTCACCGGCCTGCTGCCGGGCGATGCCGACATCGTGCCGATCCTGCAGCGCGCCGATGCCGCCATGTACGCGGCCAAGCATGCCGGTCGCGACCGCGTGGAGCTGGCGCCCCCGCACCAAGACAAGACGCCTGCCGACCCGGCGAGCCCGGTGACCACACAGGCCGACTGAGCGCGGTCGCCGGGAGAGGACGCGGTTTGCCATCGGAATGCGGGGATGCAGACCGGTGCAGCAACGGGAGCGTCCTTGGTGCACTGACTTCTGCGGCCCGGTGCACTGACTTCGCCAGACAGCCTGGTCCCGAGTCGGGGATGGCTCCTCGGCTCGGTCAGCCATCCATGGCTGACCCGCCGCCGCGGGCCATCCATGGCCCGCTTTCCGCCATCCCCGACTCAGGACCAGGCCCGCGACCTGATGGATCTGGATGCTTCAATCCGAAGCCTTTTAACCAAATGCGTGCAGCAGCGGTTTGGTGGTTGGTGGTCGGTGGTTGCGGCAAGCGAGGCAGTCAGCAGCGCGCCTCGAGGCTGGGCAGCATGCCCCGACCGGGGAAGCGCGGCTATCGGCCGCCGGAGCGCTGCCCAACCGAAGCCGCAACGCCCCGTGCCTCCATCCTGGGGTTGGGACAACAAAAAAAACGCCCCGGGGGGAAACCGGGGCAATTGGGGAACCCGACCGGGCACGCCGCTGGCGCATCCTGCGCCGCCGGGTCCGTCCTGGACCGAACGCCGTGCCGGCCGGGTGGATTCAGGATGCAGGCGGGCGCTTGGCCGCGGCATCGGCCGACACCGTTCCGTGCCGTAGGAAAAAGCCTCAGGCCCACGGCCTGCGATGAGACGCGGCCGGCCGGCTGCGCATGTGGCAGAGAGATGAACGCCACGTTTCAGTGTGTCATCAAGCTGAAACATCACCGACATATCGTCTCGCCGCCCGTGTGGTAACGGCCTGGCGCCGGCCATGCAGCGGGCACTGACCAGGCCCTATCCAGCACACCGGATGGCCGGACAGGCCCGCCCATCCTCGCCGAACCGAGTGCCCGATGAAGAAGAAAGTCCTTTCCTCCCTGGTCTGCGCCATGGCCGCCGCCACCGGCGCACCGCTCGAAGCGGCCGAGCTGGACCTGTACGTGGACCGCAAGACCAAGCAGATCTTTGCCGAACCCGGTCCGGGCCGCGACAAGCTGGGCACTTTCGTGCAGGTGGAAGGTTCGCAGGCCGGCGCGGCGCCCGCCAGCGCGACCGCCGCGGCCGCCCCGGCCCTGCAGACGGCGCCGGTGGCGGCGTCCATCACCGAGCAGGCGCAGCCCGCGCCGGCCGCGCCAGCGCCCCAGGCCGCCCCCCAGCTGGCGCAGATTCCGGTGGAGAAAGAAAAGAAGTGGTACGACAGGATCGGCCTGCGCGGCTATATCCAGATGCGCTACAACCAGGAGATCGGTGGCGATGCCGAGGACCTGCAGGCGCCGGGTGATCGCTTCATCGGCGCGGACCAGAGCATGGGCATCCGCCGCGCCAGACTGGTGCTCAGCGGCGATATCAACGACCACGTCTCGCTGTACTTCCAGCCCGACTTCGCCAGCACGCCGAGCGGCTCTTCCACCTCCAACTTCGCCCAGCTGCGCGATGCGTATGCGGACATCTACTTCGACGACAAGCGCGAGTACCGCCTGCGCGTGGGCCAGTCCAAGATGCCTTATGGCTGGGAAAACCTGCAGTCCAGCCAGAACCGGCTCTCGCCCGACCGCGCCGATGCGCTCAACTCCGGCCTGCGCGATGAGCGCGACATGGGCGCGGTGTTCTATTACACGCCGCAGACCGCACGCAAGCGCTTTGCCGAGCTGACCAAGCTGGGCCTGAAGGGTTCAGGCGACTACGGTGTGCTGGGCCTGGGCGTCTACAACGGCCAGGGCGCCAACCGCGCCGACCGCAACGACAGCCTGCACGTGGTGGCGCACGCGACCTATCCGTTCAAGCTGGCCAATGGCCAGTATGTCGAGGCCGGTGTCGATGCCTATTCGGGCCGTTTCGTCTCCAGCACCTCGGCCGTCACCCTGGATGGCCAGACCTTCACCCCGCAGCTGGAAGCCGCCGAGGGCGTCAGGGACCAGCGCGTGGCCGCGCACTTCATCTGGTACCCGCAGCCCTTCGGCGTGCAGGCCGAGTGGACCGTGGGCAAGGGGCCGCAGCTGGACGTGGAGCAGCAGCGCATCCGCAGCACCACGCTCAAGGGCGGCTACATCCAGGCCATGTACAAGCTCGATGGCCGCTACGGCTCGCTGATGCCTTACGCGAAGTGGCAGACCTATCGCGGCGCCTCGAAGTTCGACACCAACGCACCGCGCATGCGTGTGGACGAGACCGAGGCCGGCGTGGAGTGGCAGCCGATGGAGGCGCTGGAAGTACTGTTCGCCTACTCGCACATGCGCCGCACCGATGTCAGCGCCGCTCCCTACCCGCTGGTGGAAGGCGACCTGCTGCGCCTGCAGCTGCAGGTCAACTACTGAGTCGCGGCATCTTCGGATAACCCCCATAGAACAGCGTGGGAGCGGCTTTTAGCCGTGAAGCAGCGCTCCTTGGAAATCCGCTCCCACAGGGCAACCTGCACGCAGCTGGATCGTGGCGATGCGAGGTTGTGAGAGATTCCCAAAGGGTGCCCGTCAGGCCAGGTACTTGCCGAACCACGCCAGGGTGCGCGACCAGGCCAGCTCGGCGGCGGCCTTGTCGTAGCGCGGCGTGGAATCGTTGTGGAAGCCGTGGCTGGTGCCGGGATACACGTAGGCCTGGTAGGTCTTGCGTTGCTGCTTGAGCGCGGCCTCGTAGTCTGGCCAGCCGGCATTGATGCGCTCGTCCTTCTCTGCGTAGTGGATCAGCAGCGGCGCCTTGATCGCCGCGACTTCCTCCGCGCGCGGCTGCCGCCCGTAGAAAGGCACGGCCGCGGCCAGTTCCGGATAGGCCACCGCCGCGGCATTGGCCACGCCGCCGCCGTAGCAGAAACCGGTGATGCCGACCTTGCCGGTGGTGCGCGTCGGATCGAGCAGGTAGTCCACCGCGGCGAAGAAGTCGTTCATCAGTTTTTCCGGATCGACCTTGGCCTGCAGCTCGCGGCCCTTCTCGTCGTTGCCCGGATAGCCGCCGACCGAACTCAGGCCATCGGGCGCCAGCGCCAGGTAGCCGGCCTTGGCCACGCGCCGGGCCACGTCCTCGACGTAGGGATTGAGCCCGCGATTCTCGTGCACCACCACCACGCCGGGCACCGGCCCTGCGGCCTTGGCCGGCCGCACCAGATAACCGCGCACGTTGCCGTGGCCCTTGGGCGAGGGATAGGTGATGTACTCGGCCACGATGTCCGGATCGGTGAACTCCACCTGCGTGGCCAACGCGTAGTCGGGACTGAGCGATGCCAGGATGCCGGCGGCGGTCAGCCCGCCGATGGCGTAGCGTGCGGCGCGGTCGAGGAACTGGCGGCGACTGATGTGCCCATGCACGTAGCCGTCGTACAGCTCCAGCAGTTCCGGGGCGAAATCCTTGGCGGTCAGGCGGGTCATCGTCGGCTCCAGCGCATCGGGTGTGCCGCACGATACCAAGATCTCGATGCGCGACGGCGCAAACGCGGCGGCGAAATCGCCAAGGAAAATGCCGCGCGCCAGCGGATTTAACCCTGCAGTTGTGGGAGCGGCTTCAGCCGCGAAGGAGCTTTACCGGGAAAGCCCCTTCGCGGCTGAAGCCGCTCCCACCGACGTCTCGCTCGCTCCAATCCTCAGCAGCTGACTGCCCGCCTACCAGATCACCACGCGATCCTTGTCCGCGCGCACCATGGCATCGCCGGGCTTGCAGGCGAAAGCCTGGGCGTAGGCGGGCATGTTGGACGGAGCGGCGATGGCGCGGAAGTTGGCCGGGGCGTGCGGGTCGGTGTTCAGGCGCACCTTCAGCTCGCCATCGGTGAAGTTGCGGCGCCACACGGTGGCCCAGTTCATGAAGAAGCGCTGGTCCTGGGTGTGGCCGTCGATCTCCTTGTTGACCTGCGGGTCGGCCTTGAGCGCCATCTGCAACGCGTCGTAGGCCACGGTCAGGCCGCCCAGGTCGCCGATGTTCTCGCCCAGGGTCAGCCTGCCCTTGACGTGCTGGCCGCCGATGGATTCGTAGCCGTCGAACTGCGCCACCAGCTGGTCGGTGCGCTCGGTGAACAGCCGGCGGTCGTCATCGGTCCACCAGCTGTCGAAGTTGCCCTTGGCATCGAACTGGCTGCCCGCGTCGTCGTAGCCATGCATCATCTCGTGGCCGATCACCGCGCCGATGCCGCCGTAGTTGAGCGCCGGATCGGCCTTGGCGTCGAAGAACGGCGGCTGCAGGATCGCCGCGGGAAACACAATCTCGTTCTTGGTGCTGTTGTAGTAGGCGTTGACCGTCTGCGGGGTCATGCCCCACTCGGTCCGGTCCACCGGCTTGCCGATCTTGTCCAGGCGCCAGCGGTAGTTGAAGGCCTGCGCGGCCTGCATGTTGGCTAGGAAGCCATCGCCGCGCGTCTGCAGCCCACTCCAGTCGCGCCACTTGTCCGGGTAGCCGATCTTCGGCGTAAAGCTGGCCCACTTCTCCAGCGCGCGCTGCTTGGTGTTCTGGCTCATCCAGTCCAGGTTTTCCAGCCGCACCTTCAAGGCCGCCGACAGGTTCTGCACCAGCTGCTGCATCTGCGCCTTGGATTCGGCCGGGAAGGCGGCCTTGACGTACAACTGGCCCAACGCCTCGCCCATGGCGTCGTTGACCGCGCCCAGCGTGCGCTTCCAGCGCGGCAGCATCTCCTGCTGGCCACGCAGGGTCTTGGCGTAGAAGTCGAAGTTGGCCTGCTCGAACGGCTTGGCCAGGTACGGCGCGGCCTCATCGATGGTGTGGAAGCGCAGGTAGGCCTGCCAGGTGTCCACCGGCACCTCGGCCAGCATCGTGTCCAGCTCGCGGAAGAACGCCGGCTGGGACAGCGAGAACTTGTTGGCCGCCGGCACCTTCAGGGCGTCGAAGAAGGCGATCCAGTCGAAGTGCGGGGTGATGCCGTTGGCTTCCATCGCGTTGACCGGGTTGTAGCGCTTGGCCGGATCCCGCAGCTCGATCCGCGACAGCGAAGCCTTGGCCAGGCGCGTCTCGAATGCCAGCACCGCCTCGGCCTGGGCCTGCGCCTGGGCCGCATCGGTGCCGGAGAGCTGCAGCAGCTGGGCGATGTACTTCACGTAGTCCTGGCGGATCTGCGCCTTGTCCTCATCGAAGTAATAGCCCTTCTCCGGCAGCCCCAGGCCGCCCTGGCCGGCGTAGGCGATGACCTGCCCGGAGTCCTTGTAGTCGGCGTTGCCGCCGAAGGAGAACAGGAAGCCCTGGCCCTGGGCATAGCGCTCGCGCAGCCAAGCGACGACAGCCCCGGCATTCTTCAGGCCGGCGATGGCCTTCAGCTGCGGCTGCAGCGGGGCGATGCCGGCCGCGTCGATCGCCGCCTCGTCCATGCCCGTGCGCCAGACATCGCCCAGCTTGGCCTCGATGCTGCCGGCCGCCGGCTGGGCCTGAGCGATCTGCTCGACCAGCGCGTGCTGGATCGCCAGGGTGCGCTCGGCCAGCACCTCGAAGCTGCCCCAGGTGGTGCGATCGGCCGGCACCGGATTGGCCTTGAGCCACTTGCCGTTGACGTAGGCGTTGAGGTCCTGGCACGCATTGGCCGAGGCATCCAGGTCGGCGGCCTTCAGCGACAGCGTCGGCGCGTCGATCCTGGACAGGTCCAGCGCCGGCATCTGCGGCGCGCTGGCGGCCTGCGGCGCCTGCTCCTGTTTGCCGCAAGCGGACAGGGCAACGGCGATGGACGCGGCCAGGCACAGGGGGACAAGCGTGTTCAACGTCATGGGGTTCTCCGACTTGCAGGGAATACACGCCGTGACCGGCGCAGTCGGCAAGCCTAGGCTGAGAACACCGGCACCGGGTAGGCCATAAGTCATGCACCACCCGCCCGCGGCAAGCCTTGCCGAGCTTCGGTTTGCGTTGAAACCAATGACACAGCGACGCGTGCCGGACGCTGCCGATCACGTCCATCCCCTACTCCCTTGCGCCTTGGCCACCCGCAAACGCGGTCATGCCTCATCAAGCTGTCGGTGACGTCACTTTCGCGAAAGCCTAAGCGCAGCAAGGATCTCCTCGCGCGTGCATCGCGCGCATTCCGCGCCACCCCGATGCGGTGGACCTGCCCACCCTGATGCGCTCGACCTACCCGCCGGTCTGAGCACCAGTTCGCACTTGCATTGCTATATCTCGTTCCACAGCGGTGATGACTGGCGATGCAACGGCAAGTCGACACCTGCCACATGGCGCGGATGGGGATCCGTGCGGCAGGCCGGATGCACGCGCCAGCGCACACGCGACAGCAGGACACGGGCAGTGCCGGGCGCCGGACCAGGGGGCGGCCGGCGCCACGGGGCAGGCAAGGGTTGCGACGCAGATCGCTGCGGTCTTCGCGCGAACGCGGCGCACCCACCTGCGACCTGCCAGCCCACGTCCTGCGACCGGCACGTCACAGGGGAAAGCCAGAGCTCCGATGCGCCAGCGCACTGCAGCCCCGGAACAGGGGCCGGTGCGGGCCTGCACGCGGATGCATGGCACAGGAAGCAGACGTCTTCCCATCTCCCCCGCGCGCGCATCGGCAGCCAACGCTGCTTGTCTGGCCCTGCCCGCGCCTTGCGGCGGCGCCTCTCCTTCATTCGGCTTGGCGGGAAAAACGCCACGCCCCACGCAACCCCCCCACGGAGCGCAGCACATGTCAGGTGTCATCCAGTCAGGCAGTCACAAGCAGACCACCCGCATCAGGCGTCGCGTGCTGTGCGAGGCCATCGCAGTGTCGATGACCCTCGCGGCCGCCATCACCGGGACCGCCCAGGCCCAGGAGGCCACCGGCCCGGCCGCGGTCGATGCACCGGCCACCCTGGACAACGTCATCGTCACCGGCACCCGCCGCGTCGGCATGCAGGCCTCGGACAGCCCTGCGCCGATCCAGGTGGTGACGCCCGAAGCGCTGAGGGAATCCGGCGCGCCGGACCTGATGAACCAGCTGGCCACCCAGGTGCCCAGCATCAATGCCAGCCAGCAGGGCACGGACATGACCAGCGCCACGCTGGTGGCCAACATGCGCGCGCTCTCGCCCAACCACACCCTGGTGCTGGTCAACGGCAAGCGCCGCCACTTCACCTCCAACGTGGCCGTGCTCGGCACCTTTGCCGGCGCCGCGCCCACCGACCTGAGCTTCATCCCCACCAGCGCCATCGCCAGCACCGAGGTGCTGACCGACGGCGCCGCCGCGCTGTACGGCTCGGATGCCATCGCCGGCGTGATCAACTTCATCACCAAGAAGGACGCCAACGGCGGCAGCCTGCAGGCCATGGCCGGCGGCTACGACGATGGCGGCGGCTTCACCACCAACTACCAGGCCAACTTCGGCTTCGGTGGCGAGAACAGCTATTTCAACCTCGCGCTGGAACGCGAGCGCCGCGAAACCATCAGCCGCCCCGGTACCGAGTACGGCGCGGCCGCCTGCGTGGCCGATCGCCTGAAGGATCCGGCCAAGGGCTGCCCGGCGACCAACTCCGGCACCACCGCCAGCGGTTACCCCACCTCCACCGGTGCGGCCAACCTGGCGCGTGAGAACGAATACAACATGATCTACAACCCCTGGTTCCCCAACAACAGCCACCAGGGCGACTCCCCAGCCGTGCAGCGCGACATCGGCTTCATCAGCGCCGGGATGTTCCTGGACGATGTCACCGAGCTGTACGCGACCGGCAGCTTCGGCCAGAAGGCCACCCAGAGCTGGCAGAGCTACCGCCGCCCCTCGCAGGACGGTGGCTACGACGCCAACGGCGACGGCGACCGTACCGATCCGATCGGCGGCGTCGGCCCGCGCAGCGGCCGCCCGCTGACCGAGGCGGACATCAACAAGTACCCGCTCGGCTTCTCGCCCTCCATCGACTCCAAGGAGAAGGACTGGGAGCTCGGCGTGGGCATCACCGGCGAGCTGGCCGGCTGGACCTACGACCTGTCCAGCAACTACGGCAAGAACAAGATGGACATCCGCAACACCCACTCGATGAACTTCACCCTGTGGAATCGCTACGGCTTCTCGCCGGACAACTTCTACGTGGGCAGCTTCGAGGCCTCGCAGTGGGATACCAGCCTGGATATCAGTCGCGACTTCGACTGGGGGCTGGCCGCGCCGGTCACCCTGGCCGCCGGCATCGAGTACCGCAAGGACACCTACGCCATCTTCGCCGGCGAGGAGGCCTCCTACACCGGTTCGGGCTCGGCCGCCTTCCCCGGGTACAACCCGCTGGCGGCAGGCGACTACTCGCGTAACAACAAGGCCGCCTTCGTCAACCTGATCCTCAACCCCACCGACAACTGGATCGTCGACCTGGCCGGCCGCTACGAGCGCTACAGCGATTTCGGCAGCAAGGCCATCGGCAAGCTGACCACGCGCTACGACTTCAACGACGCCGTCGCCGTGCGCGGTACCTTCAGCACCGGCTTCCGCGCCCCGACCATGGGCGAGAACTACTACACCGCCATCCAGGTCGGCCCGACCGCCGCCACCGCGACCATCGCCGCGGCCAACGTCGGTAACGGCCTGAGCCCGGAGACCAGCCAGAACATCAGCCTGGGCCTGGTGTTCAAGCCCTTGCCCAACCTGACCAGCACCGTCGACGCCTACCAGATCAAGATCGACGACCGCATCCGCATGGGCAGCACGCTGCTGTACTCCACCAGCCAGACCATCAACACCGTCACCGGTCGCAACGGCGGCGTGCCCGACCCGACCCTGCCCGACCCGGCCGACACCAATCGCGACGGCGTTCCGGACGACACCTATAACGCCACCCTCGGCGCGGCCCTGGTGGCCGGCGGCTTCCTCGGCAACCCCACCGATCCCACTGCCCCGGGCGGCAGCTTCGACCAGACCGCGCGCGCCAACATCGGCCTGAACTACTTCACCAACGCGCTGGACACCAAGACCACCGGCGTGGACTGGGTGACCAACTACACCACCGAGTTCGACTGGGGCCGCATCGACTGGCTGCTGGCGGCCAACTACAACAAGACCGAGGTCACCCGCGTGGGCAATGCCACGGCCGACCTGGGCGGCCTGCCGCTGCTGACCGACCAGGACATCGTGGCCATCGAGAAGAACAGCCCGCGCTATCGCGTCAACCTGGGCGCCACCTTCCACTTCAGCGACAAGGTCAACCTGCTGCTGCGTGAGAACATCTATGGCCCGCAGTACACCCTGGCCACCACCGGCACCTACGCGGCCTATCCGCAGATCATGGACACGCTGGATCTTGTCACCATCAACGGGGTGACCTACTACAAGGCCGAGATCGGCACGCTGTTCACCACCAACGTCGAGCTGACCTACAAGCCGGTCAAGGGCCTGCGCGTGAGCGTGGGCGCGGACAACCTGTTCGGCGAATACCCGGACAAGACGCCCGCGGCCATCCTCAACTTCAACGAGGAGCGCTACGCCACCACCGGCGCGCGCGACTATCTGCTGGGCAGCCCGATCGGCTTCTTCGGTCCGCGCTACTACGCCCGGGTCTCCTACGAGTGGTGATCGGCCATCGGCGGTGGGCTGCAAGGCCCGCCCGCTGACGCTTCACGCGACGCCCCCGCCCCGTGCGGGGGCGTTCTCGTTTCGGCCGGGCTACTGCGCCATCGGCGTGACCAGCGCGGTCTGCACCGGCCGATGCGTGGCCAGGTATTCATGCTGGAACAGGCACATCCGGGTCACGTCGCGGTACTGGCCGTTGATGAAGAACTCGTGCCGCAGCTGGCCTTCCACCTGGAAGCCCAGCTGCTGGTAGATGTGCAGGGCCGGGTGGTTCTCGCGGTCCACCAGCAGGTAGATCTTGTAGAGGTTGAGCACGCTGAAGCCGTAATCCATCGCCAGCCGCGTAGCCGCCGAGGCGATGCCCTGCCCCTGCTGCTCCGGCGCGATGATGATCTGGAACTCGGCGCGGCGGTGAACGTGGTCGATCTCCACCAGCTCCACCAGCCCGGCCTTGCGGCCCTGCGACTCGACCACGAAGCGGCGCTCGCGCTGGTCGTGGATGTGCTCGTCGTACAGCGTGGACAGCTCGGCGAAGGTCTCGTACGGCTCCTCGAACCAGTAGCGCATCACGCTGGCGTTGTTGTCCAGCTGATGGACGAAATGCAGGTCTTCGCGCTCCAGCGGGCGCAATCTGACGGAACCTTCGGTGGACATGCACGGCGCTCCTCTGGGACCTGCCGAGTATGGCCGAGCGAGATGACGGCCGGGCTGTCGCCATGCCTAGTGCACGGCGGACCCACCCAGCGCCGGCAAGGCCATCCACACCGCCATGCCGATCATCATCAGGTTCTCCAGCAGGGACACCGCACCGAGCGGCACGTTGTTGGCCCCGCCCACGCAGGCGCACTTGAGCTCGCGCCTGTCCAGGTAGACCGCCTTGAACACCGAGACCGCGCCGATCCCGCCGATCAGCAGCGCCAGCGGAATGGACAGCCAGTCGAGCACCCCGGCGATCATCAGCACGCCGGCCAGGCCTTCGGCGAACGGATACAGATAGGCGTAAGGCACCCAGCGCCGGGCCAGCAGGTCGTAGTTGAGGAACATCGTGGCGAAGGTCTCGATGTTCTGCAGCTTGGTCATCGCCAGCGCCGCCATGCTGAAGGCGATGAACCACTGCGCGGCCTGCACGGTCAGCACCGTGCCGAAGGCCGCCTGGCTGGCAGCCAGCGCCATCAGCAGGGTCATGCCGAACAGGGCGGCGACCGGCTTGTAGCTGGTGCTGCCCGGCGCGGCGACCGGCTTGCCGAAGTAGCGGCGGGTGTCGTCGTAGCCGCCGATGCGCATGCCGTCGATGAACACCTGCGGGGTGGTCTTGACCCCGTGCTCGGCCTTGAAGGCATCGGTCGCCTCGCGCGTGGTGAGCCAGCGGTCGTCCACCTGGTAGCCCTGGCGCCGCAGCAGGTGGCGGGCCTTCAGGCCGTAGGGACAGGTGTGCTTGGGCATGACCATGCGGTAGAGCGTGGCCTGGCGCGTGGAGGCGGGGTGGCTGGACATGGGGCTTTCCGACGCTTGTGTGCGGGATCGGCCGCCACCATAGACCCCGTACCGTAGTACGGAGTCAAGCCATGACATGGACCATCGGCACCTTGGCCGCCGCCGGCGAGGTTGGGGTGGAAACCGTGCGCTTCTACCAGCGCAAGGGGCTGCTGGACACGCCCGAACGGGGCCAGGGCACGCGTCGCTACGGGCAGGCGCACCTGCACCGCCTGCGTTTCATCCGCAGGGCGCAGGCGGCTGGCTTCACGCTGGGGGAGATCGCCGAGCTGATCCAACTGGATGCGGCCCAGGACCGGCACCGGGCCCATGCCCTGGCGCAGCAGCGCCTGCACCGGCTGGACGCGCAGATCGAGGAGCTCCAGCGCGCCCGCGACCAGCTCAGTCGCCTGGCGCAGGCCTGTGCCCAGGACCGCACGCCCTGCGCCTGCCCCATCCTGGCGGCGTTCGAGGACTGAGCGCACCTGCGCCGGCAGGAAGGTGCACAGACCTTCCGGCGCAGGCGCGCTTCCGATGCCCTGTCGCGTTCCGGCATGCGCGCGCGGGCCATTCGCCTGACCCGGCAGCAGGCTACCAGCCCGGGAACTGGAGCGCGCTGCATTCGCGCGCCGCCACAGGCTCAAGCGGCGCGCCACCCCTGCACGTGCTCGGTCCCGAAGATCATCTGCGGCGGCAGCTGGAAGATGAAATAAGGGTTCAAGGCCGGCGGGCGGCTGGCCGCGTCCAGGCGCTGGCGCTGCTCCGGCGTGAACACGACCTCCAGCGCGGCCAGGTTCTGCTGCAGCTGCTCGGCGCGGCTGGCACCGATCAGGGTGGAGGACACCCCCGGCTGCTGGCACACCCAGGCCAGGGCGACCTGCGCCATCGCATGTCCGGTCTCCTGCGCCACCGCCCGCACCACATCGACGATGTCGAAGTTGCGCTCGGTGAACAGCATGCCGCCGAAGGGGTTGTCGCCATTCAGGCGCCCATCGCTGTCCTGCGACGGCGTCTGCGCCGCGCCACCATCGCCCGGCAGGCGGGAGGCGCGCCCGGCCTGGGCCAGCATCTGCCGCCCGTATTTGCCGGTCAGCAGGCCGCCGCCCAGCGGGCTCCAGGGCACCAGCCCCAGGCCCAGCGCGTTGCCGGCGGGCAGCAGGTCCAGCTCCACTCCGCGGTCGATCAGCGAGTACTGGTATTGCAGGCCCACCGGCTGCGGCAGGCCATGGGCCTGGGCCAGCGTCGCCACCCGCGCCACGTACCAGGCCGGCGTGTTGGAGAAGCCGTAGTGCAGGACCTTGCCGGCGCGCACCTGGTCGGCCAGGGTCTGCAGCACTTCCTCCGGCGGGGTGACGCGGTCCCAGACGTGCATCCAGTACAGGTCGATGTAGTCCGTGCGCAAACGCTCGAGCGAGTGTTCCAGGGCGATGCGGATGTTCTTGGCGCCGTTGCCGCCGCCATGGGCCACGCCCTCGCGGCGCGGAAAGCCGGACTTGGTCGCCACCACCAGCGCATCGCGCACGCCGGCTTCCTGGATGAAGCGGCCCAGCAGCGTCTCGCTCTGCCCGCCGGCGTACAGGTCGGCGGTATCGACGAAGTTGCCGCCGGCTTGGATGTAGGCGTCGAACACCGCCCGCGAGGCGGCATCGCCCGAGCCCCAGCGCTGCGCGCCGAAGGTCATGGTGCCCAGGGCCAGCGGGCTC
>Ga0209257_1000443_pt1 | contig 78188 bp, 78 predicted proteins | sample AraplaCvi_mCL_r2_FD_184277 | JGI IMG/M metagenome (GOLD analysis project Ga0209257, IMG submission 184277) | Arabidopsis root microbial communities from North Carolina, USA - plate scrape MF_Cvi_mCL_r2 (SPAdes) (version 2) | ecosystem: Host-associated > Plants > Roots > Endosphere | place: USA...
CGGCGAGCCGACCATCGACCAGGTGCTGGAGGCGCTGCGCGAGCGGCGGCAGGTCGCCGAGCAAGCGGACTTCCGCTCTTTCAAGCAGGAGTTCATCCGTCACGTGATGACCCTGATCGAGCCGTTCGAAGACCTCATGCACACGCCGGGCGGCGCCACCTTCCGCATGGTGGCGACGCCGCATCCTTTCGGCGGCGTCACGCTCACCTTCGAGGACGTGACCGACAAGCTGACGCTCGAGAGCAACTACAACACGCTGATCGCGGTGCAGAAGGAGACGATCGACAACCTCTATGAAGGCATCGCGGTGTTCGGCAGCGACGGGCGGCTGAAGATCCACAACCCCGCCTATGCGAAGCTCTGGAGCCTGCGCGCCGAGGATCTCGAAGGCGAGCCCCATGTCACCAAGATCGTCGATCTGGTCCGGCCCTATTTCGAGGGACCTTACGACTGGGGCGAGATCCGGCAGCGTATCGTCAGCGACGCCGTGGAGCGGACGCCGCGCAGCCTTCGCCTGGAACGCAAGGACGGCACCATCATCGACATCGCCGGCATCCCGCTGCCCGACGGCGGCAAGCTCTTCAAATACGCCGATGTCACCGACAGCATCAACATGGAACGGGCGCTACGCGACCGCAACGAGGCGCTGATCGCCGCCGACCGCTTGAAGTCGGAGTTCATCGCCAACGTCTCCTATGAGTTCCGCACACCGCTCAATGTCATCATCGGCTATGCCGAGCTGCTGATCCGGCAGTATTTCGGCGCCTTGAACCAGCGCCAGGCGGAGTACGCCGCCAGCATCCTCGATGCTGCGCAAGGCCTGCTGCTGATGGTCGGTGACGTGATCGACGTGGCGGCGATCGAGGCCGGCTATATCCGCCTCGACATCGCGGAGATCCGGCTGCAGCCTGTCTTGGAATCCGTGATGCGGCTCTATCAGCAGCGCGCGCATAGCCGCGAGATCGAGCTGAAGATGGAAGGCGTCGCTGACGGCCTGACCCTGAAGGCCGACGAGCAGCGGCTGAAACAGGCGCTCGCCAACCTGATCAGCAATGCGGTCGGCTCGGGCTCGGTCGGCAGCCGGGTCGAGATCACCGCCGGCAATGAAGGCGAGCATATCGCGATCTCGGTGAAGCAGACAGGGCTCCAAGGCGTCATCGGTGGCGAGGCCACGGATTTCGGCGTGACTTCGGTTGCGCGCGCCTCCCTGGGCCGCGGCACCACGCGCGGCCTCGGCATGTCGCTGGTGAAGACCCTGATCGAGCTCCATGGCGGCAGCATGGAAACCCGCAGCGGCCCCGGCTTCCGCATGGTGGTCTGCCGTCTGCCGCTGGAAGCGATCGCCCGCGCGCCGGTGGCGGTCAGCGGCTGAGCCGGTTCAGCGCGGCACGCCGCTGGTCGTCGAATATTCGAAGTGCAAAGCCTCGCCGGGATGGACCAGCGGATAGATCGCATGCGCCGCCATGGCGGCCTCCGAGAAACCGCAAAGGATGAGCTTCAGCTTGCCCGCATAATTGGCGATGTCGCCGACCGCGAAGATGCCCGGCGCGCTGGTCGCACAGGTCTTGGGATCGACCACGATGTGGTTCTTGTCGACGTTGAGTCCCCAATGGGCGATCGGACCCAGATCCATGGCGAGGCCGAAGAACGGCAGCAGGATGTCGGCTTCCAGTCGTTTCACCTGGCCGTCCAAGGTCGCGACCTCGACCGCTTCGAGCTTTCCGCCGGAACCGACAAGGCCGTGCAACTGGTAGGGCACCACGAGATCGATGCGGCCATCCTTGGCGAGCTGTTCCATCTTGGCGACGGATTCCGGCGCGCCGCGGAACTTGGGCCGGCGATGCACCACCATGATGCGCGCGGCGATGTCCGCCAGGCCGATGGTCCAGTCGAGCGCGGAATCGCCGCCGCCGGCGATCACCACGCGCTTGCCGCGGAAATCTTCGCGCCGCTTCACCAGATAGAAGACGCTGGTGCCTTCATACTTCTCGAGATCGTTGAGCGGGGGGCGATTGGGCCCGAACGCGCCGCAGCCCGCGGCGATTACCACCGCACGCGCCTCGATCACGGCACCCTGGTTGGTCTCGACCGTCCAGACTTCGCCGTTGCGGGTCAGCTTCTCGACGCGATGGCCGAGATGGTAGGTGGGCTTGAAGGGCGCGGCTTGCTGCTCCAGCTTGGCGATGAGCTCCGCGGCATCGATCTTCGGGTGGCCGGGAATGTCGAAGATCGGTTTTTCCGGGTAGAGCGCCACGCATTGGCCGCCGGCGCCTTCCAGCGCGTCGATCACATGGCACTGCATCTTCAGCATGCCGCATTCGAACACCGCAAACAGGCCGACCGGCCCTGCGCCGATGATCGCCACATCCGTCTTATGGGCTTGCCCCATCGCGATTTTCTCCCGTCAAACGCAGCGCATCCTGCCTGTCGGAGGCTTACCGATCAAGGCGTTGCCTTGGACGTGATAGGCCGTTACAGCTTGCCCGGACTATGGGCGACTCGACGCAAATCGACCTTCTCCTGCCGGATCCAGCGGCGACCGAGAGACTGGCCGCGATCATTGCGGGGCAAGCGCGCGCCGGCGACGCGATTCTGCTTTCCGGCGACCTCGGTGCCGGCAAGACCCATTTCGCCCGCGCCTTCATCAATGCGTTAACCAGGGCGCCCGAAGAGGTGCCGAGCCCGACCTTCACCCTGGTGCAAACCTATGATGCCGAGGCTGGAGGCGAATCGGTGGAGATCTGGCATTTCGATCTCTATCGCCTGAAATCGCCGGACGAGACGCTGGAGCTCGGAATCGAGGAAGCCTTCTCGGAAGGGATCTCGCTGGTCGAATGGCCGGATCGTCTCGGCAGTCTGAAACCGCGCGAGCATCTGGAGCTGCGTCTCGCCATGGCCGGAGACGGCGCGCGCATGGCGACCCTGCTCGCGACGCCGGTATGGCGCGATCGTGCTGCCACGATCGCAAAGCGTTTCGCATGAACGAAGCCGCCACACCGTTTCTCGCCCGGCACGGCTGGCAGAATGCCCAGGCGCAACACCTCGTCGGCGACGGTTCGGTGCGCCGCTACACGCGTCTTACCCAAGGCGACCGTCGCTGCCTGCTGATGGATTGTCCGCCGGAAATCTCCCTCACGCCCTTCCTGAAAGTGGATTCGCTGCTGCGCCGGCTCGGGCTGAGCGCGCCGGAGGTTCTGGCGTCGGATACAGAGGCTGGCTTTGCTCTGGTCGAGGATTTCGGCGACGATACCTTCACCCGCCTGCTCGGCGACGGCGCCGATGAAACTGCGCTCTACACGCTCGCCGTCGATCTCCTGATCGAATTGCACCGCCGCGTGCAACCCGCCGATCTCGCGATGCTGCCGGCCTTCGACGACGACCGCGCGCTCGACGGGCTGTTCCGCATGCTGGACTGGTACTGGCCGGCCATCCACGGTGCGCCGGCAAGCGAAACCGTGCGCGGCGAGTTCGAATCCGCCTGGCGCGCGGTGCTGCCGAAGATGCGCGCTGTCCCGGATTCGATCGCGCTCTTCGACTATCACACGGAGAACCTCCTTCGCCTCGACCGGTCGGGAATCGCTGCCTGCGGGGTGATCGATTTTCAGGATGCGGTGCAGGCGCCGGTCGTGTTCGACATCGCGACCCTCCTGGCCAACGATCGCCGCGCGATCCCCGACAATCTCCGCGACATCCTGATCGGCCGCTACCTGGCGGCCTTTCCCGCGCTCGATCGTGACGCCTTCATGACGGCCTTTGCGGTCAAGACCGCCCATTGGAACACGCGGATCGTCGGCACTTTCGCGCGGCTGTTGCGGCGCGACGGCAAGGCCATGTATCAGAGGTTCATGCCCCGCGTCTGGTTCCTGGTCGAGCGCTATGTTGCGCATCCCGCCCTCGAACCGGTGGCGGACTGGTATCGCCGCCATCTGCCACCGGCGGATCGGCGCATTCTCGAAGTCGAAGAATGGAGCGGCGCGTGACGGCCTATTCCCTTCCGAAGACCGCCATGGTGATGGCGGCCGGCTATGGCAAGCGCCTGCGCCCGCTCACCGACACGGTGCCGAAGCCGATGGTGAAGGTGCTGGGGCGCCCGATGATCGACGTCGTGCTGGATCGCCTCGTCACCGCCGGCGTCACGCGCGCGGTCGTGAACCTGCATCACTTGGGCGAGGTGATCCGCGATCACCTGAAGGCACGCAGGGATATTGAGATCGTCTATTCGGAAGAAAGCGAGATCCTGGAAACCGGCGGCGGCATCAAGCAGGCCTTGCCCTTGCTCGGCGGCGAGCCCTTCTTCGTCGTCAACGCCAAGATCATCTGGCTCAACGGGCGCGAGGATGCGTTGCATCGCCTTGCGCGGGCCTGGGATCCGGAACGCATGGATTCCCTGCTGCTCCTGCAGCCGACCGTGACCGCCATAGGCTACGACGGGCCGGGCGACTTCGTGATGGATCAGGACGGCCGCTTGAAGCGCCGGCCGGAATGGGGCGTGGCCCCGTTTCTCTTCAGCGGCGTCTATATCTGCCATCCGCGCCTGTTCGAGGCTTCGCCGGACGGCGCCTATTCGGTCAATATCCTCTGGGATCGCGCGATCGAGCAGGAGCGACTCTACGGCATCCGCCACGACGGCGAATGGTACCACGTCTCGACGCCGCAGCATCTCCGCGAGGTCGAGCGCGAACTCGGCTTCCACGGGATTCGCTTCTAGTCCATCATCCGGCGGATGGCGCCGCGCAACACGATCTACACTATTCCGACCGGTGTGCCCTTCGCCGATGCCCTGGCGGCGGGACTGATCGCACGCGCCCGAATGGACTCGAAGGGGGGTGATCCATTCACGCTCTCGAAGATGACCGTGCTGCTGCCCAACCGGCGCGCGGCCCGTGCCTTGGCCGAGGCGTTCCTGCGCCAGGCCGGCGGTGCCAAGGGCATTCCCGGTGGCGGCCTGCTGCTGCCGCGCCTGCAGCCGATTGGCGAGCCGGATGAAGAAGGCCAGTCGATCGCCGAGGCCGGCGTCCCCGGTGCCGATGCCGCCGAGATTCCGCCGGCGATCGGCGATCTCCGGCGCCGCATGCTGCTGGCCCGGCTGATCCACCATTCGCCGCAGGCGCGTCTCGGTCAAGGCAGCGGAACCCTCGCTTTCGACCAGGCGGTGCGCCTCGCTGCCGAGCTCGCGCGGTTGATCGATCAAGTGGCGACCGAGCGACTGGATTTCTCCAAGATCAAGGATCTCGCGCCAGCGGATTCCGTCTATTGGCAGATGACGGTCCAGTTCCTCGATCTCGTGCAGGAGAACTGGCCGCGCATCCTGGAAGACGAAGGCGCGCTCGATCCGCCGGTGCGGCGCAACCTGCTGCTGGAGCGGCAATGCGCGCTCTGGCGCGCGACGCCGCCGCAGGATCCGGTGATCGCCGCGGGCTCGACCGGTTCGGTACCGGCCAGCGCCGATTTGATCGCGCTGGTCGCCGGCTTGCCGCAAGGCATGGTCGTGCTACCCGGTCTCGACCGCGAAGCCGATGATGCCACCTGGAAGGAGATCGCGGCAGACCAGAGCCACCCGCAATTCGGCCTCAAACAGTTGCTGAACCGCCTGGAGACCGAGCCGAAGGACGTCGCTGTCTGGCCGAGCGACGGCTTTTCCGGTGCGCCAGGCTTGCGCGCGCGCATCGTGGCGGATGCGCTGTTGCCTGCCGCAGTGACTGAAACCTGGGAGCAGCGCGCCCAGCAATCGATAGGGCATGGCGCGCACGCGATCGAGCAGGCCTGGCGCGACGTCGCGCGGATCGATTGCGCGACCGAGCAGGAGGAGGCGGGGGTTATCGCTCTGCTGCTGCGCGAAGCGGTCGAGCGGCCGGCCCCGGAGCGTGCGGCCCTGGTGACGCCGGATCGCGGTCTCGCGCGCCGGGTGAAGGCGGAGCTGCTGCGCTGGGGCATCGCGATCGACGATTCCGCCGGCGAGCCTTTGCGCCTGACGCCACCCGCCGCCTTCTTCCTGCTGCTGGCCGAGGCCGCCGCCGCGGAATGGGCGCCCGTGCCGCTGCTCAGCTTGCTGAAGCACCCGCTGGCATCGGGCGGCATGGCGACGGCGGAATTTCGCCAGAAGGTGCGGGCCCTCGAGCGCACCATTCTCAGGGGACCGCGGCCGGCACCCGGGTTCGCCGGTCTGCGCGACACGATCGAAAGCGCGCGCAAGGGTGAAAAGCAGGAAGGCAAGCGTGCCGCGCTGCGCGACGCCAAGTATTTCGTCGAAGCACTGATCGCACACACTGCAATCTTCGACGCCTTGGATGGGCAGCGCCCGATCGCCGAACGCCTGGAAGCGCAGGTGCGCGTCGCGGAGGCCTTGGCCGCCACCGACACCGAAGCGGGCCCGGCGCGGCTCTGGGCCGGCGAGCCAGGCGAAACGCTCGCCGACTTCATCCAGGATCTGCTGTTGGCGGGCCGCGACATGCCGGCCTTCGATGGCGCCGGCTACGCCGCCTTGCTGCCGGAGCTGATGGAAGGCATCGCGGTGCGTCCGCGCTACGGCTTGCATCCGCGCCTTTTCATCTGGGGGCCGTTGGAGGCGCGCCTGCAGCAGGCGGAGTTCGTCGTGCTCGGCGGCCTGAACGAAGGCGTCTGGCCGCCGGAACCCGCGGTCGATTCCTGGCTGAACCGGCCGATGCGCCGGAACTTCGGCCTGCCGGCACCGGAGCGGCGGATCGGCCTCTCGGCACATGACTTCCAGCAGGCGATGGGCGCGAAGCAGGTGGTGCTCACCCGTTCGCTTCGCGCCGATGGCCAGCCGACGATCCCTGCGAGGTGGCTGCTGCGTCTCGAAGCCTATTTGAAGTTGCTCGGCATCGACCAGAACCTGCTCGCGGCCTCGGGCCAGTCTGCCCCGATCTGGCGCGGCTGGCGCCAGCGGCTCGACCGCGCGGAGATGGTGCAGCCGATCGCGCGGCCCGCACCGAGGCCCGGCGCCAAGCTGCGGCCGGCAGCGCTCTCGGTCACCCAGATCGAGACCTGGATGCGCGACCCTTATGCGATCTATGCGCGGCACATTCTCGGCCTGAAGCCGCTCGATCCGATCGACCAGGATCCCGATCTTTCCGACCTCGGCACGATCGTGCACCAGGCGCTGCACCGTTTCGTCTCGGAATTTCCCGACACGCTTCCGCCTGAAGCCGAGACGCGCCTGGTGGAAATCGGCCGCGAAGAGTTCAAGCCGTTCGAGAACAAGCCGGCCGTCATGGCCTTCTGGTGGCCGCGTTTCGAGAAGATCGCCCACTGGTTCGTCGCCAACGAGATCGCCCTCCGGCCCAATCTCGACGAGAGCCGTACCGAGCTCGATGGCGAATTGCAGATCACCGAGGTGAAGCCGGCCTTCAAGCTGCGCGCCCGTGCCGATCGCATCGACCGCCAGGCAACCGGCGATCTCGTCGTGATCGACTACAAGACCGGCGCGCCGCCTTCGTCGAAGGAAGTGCTGCTCGGCCTGGCGCCACAATTGGCGCTCGAAGCCGCGATCATCCGGGGCGGTACTTTCAAGGACCTCGCCTCGGGCCCGGTCGGGCGTTTGGAATACTGGCGTCTCTCAGGCGGCGCCACGTCCGGCGAGGTCAAGGAGGTGCGCCAGCCCGGCCGCAGTGGCGGCCCGGTCGACCCCAATGAACTCGCCGAAGAAGCCCGCGCGGGTCTGGTGGCGCTGCTTCAGGCGTTCGGACGGGATGGTGCTGCCTATCCGCCAGTGCCGCGGGCCGAGCACGCGCCGCGCTACAGCGACTATGAGCACCTGGAGCGGATCGGCGAATGGTCGGTCAACCAGACCGACGAGGAAGCGGGTGACTATGGCTGAGATTGTCGCCCTCAAATCTGCCGCCGCCAATGCCGCCGAACGGGCGACCCGGCTGCAGCGCCAGGCCTCCGATCCTGCGGTCTGTTCCTGGGTCAATGCCTCGGCCGGCTCCGGCAAGACCACGGTGCTGCGCGACCGCGTGCTGCGCCTGCTGCTGGCCAATGCGCGGCCGACCGCCATCCTCTGCCTGACCTTCACCCGCGCCGCGGCGGCGGAGATGGCGAACCGCATCGCCAGCCAGCTTCGCGAATGGGCGGTCATCGCACCTGACGCGCTGGTCAAGGATCTGGAACGCCTGACCGGCGCCAGGCCCGAGGAGGCGATGATCCGTCGGGCCCGCGGCCTGTTCGCCCGGGTGCTGGACGCGCCGGGCGGCATGCGGATCGAGACCATCCATGCCTTCTGCCAATCGCTGCTGCGGCGCTTTCCGCTGGAGGCGCAGGTCGCGCCGCATTTTCGCCTGATCGAGGAACGCGATTCGGCGGAGCTCCTGTTCGAGGCGCGTGAGTCGATGCTGATTGCGGCGCGGGCCGGCCAGTCACTGGCGCTGACCGCGGCGCTCGCCCATGTGGTCGGCCGGATGCATGAGAGCCGGCTCAAGGAATTGCTCGACAGCTTCATGCAGGAGCGCGACCGGCTGGAGACCTTGCGCGATCGCATGGACTCGCCGGCAGCCCTCCGCCGGGCGATGGCGACCACACTCGGGATTGCGGAAGACGTCACGCCGGATTCGATCATCGCGGCCGCTTGCGCCGAGGGTGCCTGCGATTCGACTGCATTGCGGCGCGCGATCGACGTGCTTTCGGCCGGCGGAAAGACCGATCAGGACCGCGCGGAGTCCTTGCGTCGATGGCTGCATGCGGAGCTCGATGAGCGCATTCAGGGCTTCCATACCTACAAGAACATCTACTTCACCCAGGACGGCGATCCCCGCAAGGCGCTGGCGACCAAGGCCGTGATCCAGGCCTGGTCCGGCATCACGGATGCCTTGAGCGCCGAGGCGGATCGCATCGCCGAGACGCTCGAGCGCCTGCGCCTCGCCCAATGCCTGGTCGACAGCCATGCGTTGGCAGTCCTGGCCCTCGACATCCTGCGCCGCTACACCACGCTCAAGAGCCAGCGTGCCGTGCTCGATTACGACGATCTCATCCTGAAAGCGCGCAACCTGCTGCTGAGGCCCGGCATCGCGCAATGGGTTCTCTACAAGCTCGATGGCGGCATCGACCACATCCTGGTCGATGAGGCGCAGGACACCAACCACCAGCAATGGGATCTCATCAAGGCGCTGACCGAGGAGTTCTTCGCGGGTGAAGGCGCGGCCGGCGAAAGTCCCGAGCGCGCGACCCGCACCATCTTCGCGGTCGGCGACCAGAAGCAGTCGATCTTCAGCTTCCAGGGCGCCGAGCCCGACGCAGCCAAGGCCGTGCGCGATTATTATGCGGCGCTGCTGCCGGATGAAACCGAGCTCGACGATCCACGCCCGCCGTTTCTCGATGTGCCGCTCGACGTCTCGTTCCGCTCGACCGGCGCAGTCTTGAAGCTGGTCGATGCGGTGATCGCGGGGCCTGCCCGCGATGGCGTGCTCGATCCAGGCCAGTCGTTGACCCATGGCTTGAAGCGCACCGGCCAGTCGGGCCTGGTCGAAGTCTGGCCGCGCTGCCTGCCGGTCAAAGCCGAGGATCCGGAGCCCTGGGCGGTGCCGCAGGTGACGGCGGGCGCCGCCTCGCCGCCGGAGCGCCTGGCCCAGGCGATCGCCGCGAAGATCGCCGCCCTGGTCGGCCGGGAGGAATTGAAGTCGCGCGGTCGTCCGATCCGCGCCGGCGACATCATGGTGCTGGTGCGCTCGCGCGATCCCTTCGTGCTCAATCTCGTCCGCGCGTTGAAGGCGCGGAAGATCGAGGTTTCCGGCATCGACCGTCTGCGCCTCCTGGAAGACATCGCGGTCATGGATCTCATGGCCTTCGCCGATTTCCTGCTGATGCCGGATGACGACCTCAATCTCGCCAGCCTGCTGAAGAGTCCGCTGATAGGCCTTAGCGAAGACGAGGTGATGAAGCTCTGCGTCGATCGTGGAACGGCTTCGGTCTGGTCGCGCCTCAACGCGATGGCGCCGCAGACTCTGTTCTACCGCGAGGCGGCGGACACGCTGGGCCGCTATCTCGCCCGCGCCGATTTCGATTCGCCCTTCGCGCTCTTCGCCGATCTGCTCGGCGCCGGCGGCGGGCGCAAGCGCATCCACACCCGCCTTGGTCCCGAGGCGGACGAGGCGATCGACGAGTTCCTGAACCTCACGCTGCGCTATGCGGCCGGTAACACGCCGTCGCTGCAGGGCTTCCTGCAATGGATCCGCTCAACCGCATCGATCGTGAAACGGGAGCTCGGCGATTCTCCGGCCGACGAGGTCCGCATCATGACCGTGCATGGCGCCAAGGGCCTTCAGGCGCCGATCGTCTTCCTCGCCGACAAGCCGCAATTCGACACCCGCTCCACCGGTCTCTTCTGGATCGAAGCGGCGGGCACCGAGCTGCCGCTCTGGTCGCCGCGGAAGCAAGCGGATGTGCCGTTGACCGTGACCGCGCGCGCCGAAGCGCAGCAGAAGCGCCGCGCGGAATCCAACCGTCTGCTCTACGTGGCGCTCACGCGTGCGGAGGACCGGCTCTATGTCTGCGGCCGGCTCGGGCTTAGAGCCGCGTCGGAAAAGGGCTGGCATGAACGGGTGTCGGAGGCCTTCGCGCAATTGCCGGGCGCGCTCTCGGCGCCGCTCGAGGACTGGCCGGCGCCGCCGGGAATCAGCACGGAAGAAGGCTGGCTCGGCGATGCCTTCCATTATGAGGAGCCGCAGATCGCCCTGCCGGAGTCCTCAGCCGCAAAAGCCAGCCTGCCGGTGGAAGATTCCGAACTGCCGCGCTGGTCGGTCTCTCACGTCGCCGCCGAACCGGATCCGCCGCAGCCGCTCGCACCATCGCGCCCCTCCGAGCCGGAGCCCGCGACCTTGAGTCCGATCGGTGCGGATCAAGGCTATCGCTTCAAGCGCGGCCTGCTGGTGCACCGGCTGCTCGAATTGCTGCCGAACGTGCCGCCGGATTCGTGGAGCTCCGCCGCCCGGCGTTTCCTGACGCGCCGCGCCCATGGCCTTACCGCCGAACAGGCCGCCGAGATCGACGGCGAGGTCTTGCGCATTCTCCAGGATCCGGAACTCGCCGCCTTGTTCGGACCCGATTCGCGGGCGGAGGTTCCGGTGGTCGCGACACTGCTCGACGCCGAGGGCAAGACCCAGGCCTTGACCGGCCAGATCGATCGCCTGCTGGTGCGCGAACGCGACTGCGTCATCCTGGACTACAAGAGCAACCGGCCGCCGCCCCTGCGCGTGGAGCAGGTCGCCTCCGCATACCTGCGGCAGCTCGCGGCTTATCGGGCGGCGATTGCGGTTATTTACCCTGGGAAATCAATCAGCTGTAAGATTCTTTGGAGTGCCGTGCCGGTGCTGATGGATATCCCTGCTGCGCTTCTGGATATGCACGCGCCGCGGGCTGGCGTCACATTCCGCTCGGCTTGACCCGGGCGGGCCGCGTCCATAGATTCGTTAATAAGTTTGGCGGCACCAGGAAGGCTGGGTGACCGTCCGATTGAAGTTTTGCGCAAGAGCGATCAACAAAGGAAACGCGATGAGCACGACCCATGTGAGCGACAGCTCTTTCGACACCGACGTCCTGAAGGCGTCCGGCCCGGTGCTGGTCGATTTCTGGGCGGAGTGGTGCGGCCCCTGCAAGATGATCGCCCCCGCGCTGGAGGAGATCGCGCAGAAGCTCGACGGCAAGCTGAAGATCGCCAAGATCAACATCGACCACAACCCGGCGACGCCGAAGAAGTATGGCATCCGCGGCATCCCGACCCTGATGGTTTTCAAGGACGGCCAGGTCGCCGCGACCAAGATCGGCGCGCTGCCGAAGCAGCAGCTCGCCGACTGGATCCACTCGGTGATCTGATCCTCGTTTTCCGAGGGACGGCAACGAGCCCCGCGCGGCAAAGCGCGGGGCTTTTTGCTGCGCTACTGGCTGAGTGCCACGCGGAAGCCGTAGGCGAGATGAGCGTATTCCGAGCTGATCCATTCGCGGCAGGCCGTCCGCATGACGAATCCCGCCAATGATTCCCAGGAGCTGCCGCGGAGAGGGTGCTGACTGCAGTCCTCATTTGCTGAGCCATCCTTGGGCAGGTCGGCGATGGAGTCGGTAAGGCAGCCGGCGACAACCTGACGCGCATTGCCCATCATGTCGTAGAGCCCAAACCTGTTGGGTTTGAATTTGCCGACCGGCGATGTGTAGAGATAGCCATCGTCGCAATCGACGACATCTTTCCAGCCGTATTCCTTCTTGACCTGTCGATCCGCCGCATTGGCATAGGCACAGGCCTCGTCCGGGTCATCGCCCCAGATGCGGCTGCTCGTGGTCCCTGCGCGGGCCGCATATTCCCACTCGGCTTCGCTCGGCAGGCGAAAATGTTTTCCCGTCGCCTGCGACAGCCATTCCACATAGGCCATGGCGTCGTTCCAGCTCACGCAGACCACTGGGTGCTGGTCGGTTTGCTCGAAGCCCGGATCCTTCCAATTGGCCTTGCTGGTCATATCGAAATTGTTGTGGCTGACCTCGGCAAAGCAACGCCGCGCGGGTTGGTAGCCGGTCGCTTGGACGAACTCGGCGAACTGTCCGCGCGTCACCGGATACTTGCCCATCGAGAACGCCCGGATGGTCATCTTGGTCTGCGGCCCTTCGCGCTCGTTGCGATCGTCTTCGCTGTCCGGCGATCCCATCATGAACGAACCCGCCGGGATCGCGACCATCTCCGGGCAGTCCTTGCACATCGCGACCTTGCCGGCGGGCGTCTTCGCGGTGGGCGTTTTCGCGCTGGGCGCCGCGGCTGCCGGCGCGGGTTCGGGCGCCGCCGCCGCGACCTGCGGCTCGGCCGCTTTCTGTCCGGGATTGAACTGAAAAGCGCCGGTCAGCGAAGAGGACTCCCAAGGGATCTGCTCCTTGTCGGTCGCGGCCAGAACGTCCACGCGCGCATCGCGGAACGCTTCTTCGATCGCGATGCCGGGCTTCATGATCGCTTTGGCCAGTGCTGCCGTATAAGGACTGTTCTTGCCCTTGCCGTCCGCCGCGGTCTGGCCCGGCGCCGTCGAATAGGCGATGAAGGAACCGAGCGGCGCATCCATCTTCGCCAGGCCCGTGCTGGCGGACCGCATGCCGCGCGATAATGGGTTGTTGCGACAGGCATCGAGGATGACGATGTTCAGCGAATTCTCAGCGAACTGCATCTGCCCCAGGATCTTCGAAGCCGGCACCGCCTCGAACTCGGCATCGGCGGCGCGGTCGATCTTGGCGCTCACCGGAATGAGCCAGTTCTCGCCGTCGATCTGCAGCCCATGCCCGGCATAGAAAAACAAGCCAACCGCCTGCTTGCCGCCGCCGGCCAGCAGCGCACTGAACTCGCGGATCGCCCGGTTCATCTGGCTGAGGTCGGCGTCGCGCACCTCGACCACCTTGAAGTTCAGCTTCTTCAAGGTTGCGGTCATCAGCTCCGCGTCATTCGACGGATTGGGCAGCTTCGGCAGATCGCCTTTGTAGTTTGAGTTGCCGATCACCAGGGCGAAACGCGGCTCGGCCAGAGCCGGCGCGGCCAGCGCCAGGATCGCGAGCACCGCCAGCAACAAACGACGCATGGAATCCTCCCCCGAAGACCTGGAAATCGTACTGGATTCTCCAGGCGCGGAGAAGTGCGTGGCCTCACATTTGCGGGTCGGGATCGGTTCGAATCGTAAGGATTACGCCGTCTGCCGGCCGATCTCTTCCTTGCGCCGCGCCACATAGGCGTCGAGCGCCTCGGCGATTGCCGGGTCGAGCGCCGGTTGCTCGTAGCTCTTCAACAGGTCTTTCCAGATTGCATTCGCGCGCTCGGTGCCGCTCTTGGCCCCGCCGTCCTGCCAGTTCTCGAAATTGCGCCAGTCGGAGAGCATCGGCTCATAGAACGCGCGCTCGAACCTTGCCAATGTATGCCCGGTGCCGAAGAAATGCCCGCCGGGTCCCACTTCGCGGATCGCGTCGAGGCCGATGCTCTCCTCGTCGATCTGCAGCGGGTCCAGGAAGGCTCGCATCATCTGCAGCATCTCGGCATCGAGGATCAGCTTCTCGAAGGAGGCGGTGAGCCCGCCTTCGAGCCAGCCCGCCGCATGCTCGATCAAATTGACCCCGCCCATGATCGTGCCCCAGAGCGACATGCCGCCCTCATAGGCCGCCTGCACATCGACGCAGTTCGAGGCGGTCACGTTGGAGGAGCGGAACGGGATCTTGTAGCGCCGCGCCAATTGCCCGGAGGCCAGCGCCGCCTTGGCATATTCCGGTGTGCCGAAGGCGGGCGAGCCGGTGCGCATGTCCACATTGGAGGTAAAGCCGCCATACAGCACCGGCACGCCCGGCGCATAGATCTGCGCCAGAGCGATGAGGGCCAGCGCCTCGGCATTCTGCTGCACCAGCGCCCCCGCAATCGTCACCGGGCTCATCGCGCCGGCCAGGGTGAACGGCGTCATCGCGACCGGCTGTCCTGCCTTTGCCATGGCGGCGAGGCCTTCGCCCATCGGGATGTCGAGCCGCAGTGGCGAGTTCGAATTGACCACGGTCAGTGTGACCGGGCTCGCGCGCAATTCATCCCGCGTCTTGCCCATCGCAATCGCTGCCATCTCGATCGCATCCTCGACCCGATAGCCGCCCAAGGCCCAGCACTGCCAGGTCTTGTCGGTCAGGGCGATGGCGGCGCGATAGAAATCGAGATGCCGTGTCTCCGCCGGCAGATCGGTCGGCTCGATCGGGCAGCCGCCCTCCTGGTGGATGACGTTCAGGCGATGCACCAGGCGGATGTAGTCGCACATATCCTGGTAATTGCCGGCCCGCCGCCCGCGATCGCAGTCGCTGGCGAAGGCCGGACCGCCGGTCGCCGCAAAGATCACATGCGGCCCACCGACCTTGACGTTGTGCGCCGGATTGCGCGCTTCCAGCGTAAACTCGGACGGTGCCGTGGCGACCAGGCTCTCGATCAGCTCCGGCGCAAAGCGCACCCGCTGGTTGGTATCGTCTACCGCGGCGCCCGCGTTCTTCAGAACGCGGCGGCTCTCCTCGTGCAGCACCTCCATCCCGACTTCCTGGAGCAGCCGCAGCGAAGCGCGGTGGATGGATTCAAGCTCGTCTTCGGACAGGAGCTGGATCGGCGGGTAGCGGTTCTCGACCCGCGCGAAGGGGAGTTGGCGGATGCCTTTGACCGGCACCCGGCGCTCTTTCCGGCGCAAAGTCTCGCGGGCGCTCCGTTCTCCGCTCATGCCCCGTTCCCTCAGTCATCCGGCCACCTTTAAGCTGTATACAGCTTCGGCGGCGGGTGTCAATTGGGAGGCAGTTCGGCCAAGTGAGTCTGGGGGGCGGGCGCGGCTTGGGAGACCGGGTGCCGGAGATAGGGCTGGAAGTTGCCGGCATTGACGCCGAGCCCCAGCGGCTCGCTCTTGTTGCGCGGCATATGGCCGAAGCCGGCGATGATGCCGACCAGGGCCGGCTGATTGGCGCCGTCCAGCAGAACGATGGCGCCGCCGCTATCCCCGACCCGGAAGACGCAGTCGAGTTGCAGCCAGCTGTCATCGGGGAACAGGCCCAATTCCGTCTGCGACAGCAGCCGGCATTTTTCATGAACCCTGAGTTCGTCATAGGGCCCGCTGCCATAGCCCGCGGTCACCAGGCGATTGCCCGATTGAATGAGGCTCAGCATGCCGTCGATGGTGAGGCGCGCAACCGAGAGCGGCTGCACGGCGGTCACCGGAGGGCTGATCTGGACCAGAACCCAATCTTTCGAGACGTCTTCATTCCGCAGTTTTCCCGCCCGCAGCACCGCGCCTCGCCCGAGAAAGGCGACACCGCGCGAAGGCGGGAGCACGTCCAGTCCACCCATGTTCGGCCGGAAGATAAGCTCGTTCGGCGAAGCGGGCCGTTTCACGGTGTTGAGAAACAGGCAATGCGAGGCCGTCACGATCACATCGCGGGCCACCAGCACCGCCGAGCAATGCAATTGCGAATCGCTGGTTTCCAATTGGCCGATCGCGGCCGTCCAGGACAGGCTCGCGCTCGGCTTGATCGGCGGTTCCTGGACGCGCGCGGTGCCGCATCCGCCGAGCGCAGCCAAGGCCAGCAGGCCGACACTCAAGGCCATCCGCAACGCCAATTGTCGCATTCCGACTCCCTTCGCGATTCGGCCCAAAAACTAGCAGTTTGCCGATGACAAGGGCATTGCTTCCTGCAGATCCGACCCCAGATTTCAGCGTGATGACGCCGGGTCGGAACTGGGCTAGAAGCTCTCCACCTTCAGCGGCGCGGGAGTAGGGCCTTGACCTCGGTGAAACTGATGCGCAAGAGCGCCGTCCTGGCGGCGATCGACACGGCGGATCTGGAAGCGGCCGCCGCCCAGGCGGCACGGCTCGGGCGCACGGTCGCCGGCATCAAGCTCGGCCTTGAGTTCTACATGGCCCATGGCGCGCCCGGCTATCGGCGCATCGCTGGGGTCGTTGCGAAAGAGGGCCCGGCACCGATCTTCCTCGATCTGAAGTTCCACGACATTCCGAACACGGTCGCCGGCGCAGTACGTTCGGTGGCGCCGCTGGAGCCGTTGATCCTCAATGTGCATGCCTCGGGCGGCAAGACCATGATGCGCGCCGCCCGCGATGCCGCAGCCGAGAGCGCCGACAAGCTCAACCTCCGCCGCATGAAACTGATCGGCGTCACCGTGCTGACCAGCCTCGACGATGTCGATCTCCGGCGCGTCGGCCAGGCGGTGCCGGCGCGCGACCAGGTGCTGCGCCTGGCCGAGCTCGCACGCGAGAGCGAACTCGACGGCGTCGTCTGCTCGCCGCAGGAGATCGCGCCGTTGCGCGAGCGGCTCGGCAGCGACTTCCTGCTGGTGACACCCGGGATCCGCCCGGATTGGGCCTCAGTGGGCGACCAGAAGCGCGTCATGACTCCGGCCGAGGCTGCGCGCGCCGGTGCGGATTATCTGGTGATCGGCCGGCCGATCACCGCGGACCAGGATCCTGCGGGTGCGGCGGGCCGGATCGCCGCGGAAATCGACGCCGCCTGAGCCGCCGGCGCGCATGATCGTTGAACCCAAACGCGAGATCCTGCTGGTTCCCCTGCTGCGCGTCGGCTTCCGGCGCGCCTGGGCTGCGCGCGACCATTTCATCCGGCTCGGGATCGTTCCTTTGAGCGTGCTGTTGCTGATCGCGGTGCCGCAGCTCGATGTGCTGAAGGCCATGGGCACGACCCTCGACGCCTCCGGTGCCGAGCAGGCCGATCCCGGCGTGGTCCTGCGGGGTCTGCTTCTCGGCCTGCTGGATGGTGCGGCGCTTACGCTCTTTGCAGTCAACTGGGTCCGTCAGTTGACCCTCGGCGCCAATGCCGTGCCGGGCCTCGGCCTCACGGGTGCCGTGCGGCACATCCGGTTTTTCATCGCCATGCTGGTCCTCAGCATCGGCGCCCTGCTGCCCGTGTTCATGATGGCGGTGATCGCGGCCGTTGCGCTGGGCAATCTTGCTGCGGGGATGTTCGTTTTCTTCGTGCTCGGTGCCTTGCTTTGGGTCGCGGTGATCGCGCGGTTCTCGCCGTCCTGGATCGGAATCGCAATCGATGCCCGGATGCCGCTCAGCATCGCCTGGAGCCGAACGGCCGGGCAGGGGTTCAAGCTCCTGCTCGCGCTGCTGGCGGTCCAGGTCGTGACCATGGTTGCGCATGAGCTCGTCTCCGAAATCCTGGCGATCACCGGCTTCATCGCGGTCGCGCCGTACAGCTTTATGCTCCTCGCCCTCGCCATCCGGCTCGTCGGGATTGCCGTGCAGATCTCGATCCTGGTTACCGCCTTCCCCTATTTCCTGCGCGAGACGGTCTGATGGTGGCCGCCAAGATCTGCGGGTTGAAGACCGCGGAGACCGTCGCCGCCGCCGTCGAGCACGGCGCGGATTTCATCGGGTTCAACTTTTTTCCGAAAAGCCCGCGTTGCGTCGAGCCGGACGAAGCGGCTGCGCTCGGCCGTGCGGTGCCGGGCCATGTCCTGAAGACCGGCCTCCTGGTCGATGACGACGATGCGCGGATCGCCGCGATCCTGGCCGCGGCACCGCTCGATCTCCTGCAGCTCCATGGGTCCGAGACGCCGGAACGGGTCGCTGCCATCAAGGCGAAGTTCGGCCTGCCGGTCATGAAGGTGATCAAGGTCCGCGCCGCCGCCGATATCGCCCGCGCTGCCGATTACGAGGCGGTGGCCGACCGGCTGCTGTTCGACGCTCAGCCGCCGGCTGATATGAAGAATGCGCTGCCCGGGGGCAATGCGGTCAGCTTCGACTGGACCCTGGTCCAGGGCTTCCGCTCCCGGCTGCCCTGGATGCTTTCCGGGGGGCTCAATCCCGGCAACCTGGCCGAGGCGGTGCGGCAGAGCGGAGCGCCCGCGGTTGATGTCGCCTCCGGGGTCGAGGATCGGCCTGGCGAAAAGAATGTTAATAAGATCAATGACTTCCTGGCGGTCGCCCGGTCGCTGTGAGGCGGGTTGGCCTTTGACCTTTGCTTTGGTCTATGGTTGATTGCGCCCCTTTCGCTGGACCCGTCACCTGTAGAGCCGTGAACAAACCCAACACATTCCGCGCCGGCCCCGACGAGCATGGCCGTTTCGGCATATTCGGCGGACGTTTCGTCGCCGAGACGCTGATGCCGCTGATCCTCGCCGTCGAGAAGGCCTATGACGACGCCAAGGCCGATCCGAAGTTCGCCGAGGAGATGGAATATCAGCGCAAGCATTACATTGGCCGGCCGAGCCCGCTCTATTTGGCCAAGCGCCTGACCGAGGAGCTGGGCGGCGCGAAGATCTACCTGAAGCGCGAGGAGCTGAACCACACCGGCTCCCACAAGGTGAACAACTGTATCGGCCAGATCCTGCTCGCCAAGCGCATGGGCAAGACAAGGATCATTGCTGAGACCGGCGCCGGCCAGCATGGCGTGGCGACGGCGACCGTTGCAGCGCTCTTCAATCTCCCTTGCACCGTCTATATGGGCGAGGTCGACATCGCCCGGCAGCAGCCCAACGTCTTCCGCATGCGCCTGCTCGGCGCCGAGGTCGTGCCGGTGAAGTCCGGCACCCGCACCTTGAAGGATGCGATGAACGAGGCCTTGCGCGACTGGGTCGCCAATGTGGAGAACACCTTCTACATCATCGGCACCGTCGCCGGCCCGCATCCTTATCCCGCCATGGTGCGCGACTTCCAGAGTATCATCGGCGAGGAAGCCAAGCAGCAGCATCACGAGGCCGAAGGCCGCCTGCCGGATGCGCTCGTCGCCTGCATCGGCGGCGGCTCCAATGCCATGGGCCTGTTCCATCCCTTCCTCGACGATACGTCGGTGGAAATTTACGGCGTGGAGGCCGCGGGTGACGGGATCGAGAGCGGCCGCCACGCGGCTTCGATCACCGGCGGCCGCCCGGGTGTACTGCACGGCAACCGCACCTTCCTGTTGCAGGACGGTGACGGCCAGATCCAGGATGCACATTCGATCTCCGCCGGCCTCGACTATCCAGGCATTGGCCCGGAGCATTCGTGGCTGCACGACATCGGCCGCGCGCATTATGTCTCGGCGACCGATCAGGAGGCTTTGGATGCCTTTCAGCTGCTCGCGAAGCTTGAAGGCATCATCCCGGCGCTCGAGCCTTCGCATGCCCTGGCCTTCGTGAAGAAGCTCGCGCCCAAGCTCGGGAAGAACAAGACCGTGATCGTCAATTTGAGCGGCCGTGGCGACAAGGACATCTTCGCCGTCGCGGAAAGGCTCGGTACCAAGCTATGAGCACCCGAATAGAACGCCGTTTCGCCGAGTTGAAGGCGGAGGGCCGCTCCGGCCTTGTCGTCTTCGTCACCGCCGGTGATCCCGACTATCAGACCGCGCTCGACCTGGTGAAGGCGCTTCCCGCTGCCGGGGCCGATGTGATCGAACTCGGCATGCCGTTCACCGATCCGATGGCGGACGGGCCGGCGATCCAGGCCTCGTCGCTGCGCGCGCTGAAAAGCGGCATGACGATCAAGAAGACCCTGGCCTTCGTGCAGGAGTTCCGCGCCGGAGAGAAGAACACGCCGATCGTCCTCATGGGCTATTACAACCCGATCTATTCCTACGGCGTCGATGCCTTCCTGGAGGATGCGCTCGCCGCCGGAGTCGATGGCCTGATCATCGTCGATCTGCCGCCCGAGGAAGACCAGGAGCTCTGCCTCCCCGCGCTGAAGGCCGGCCTCAACTTCATCCGGCTGGCGACGCCGACCACCGACGATCAGCGGCTGCCGACGGTGCTGAAGAACACTTCCGGCTTCGTCTATTATGTCTCGATCATGGGCATCACCGGCACCAAGTCCGCCAGCAATGTCGACATCGCCAAGGCGGTGCAGCGGCTGAAGCGCCACACCGATCTGCCGATCGCCGTCGGCTTCGGCATCAAGACCGCCGATCAGGCTCGCGCCGTCGCGCAAGAAGCCGATGCCGCCGTGGTCGGCTCGGCGATCGTCGCCCGCATCGCCGATTCCCTCGGCCCCGATGGCAAGCCGAAGCCGGGCCTCAAGGAGCATGTGCTGGAACTGGTGCGCGACCTCGCCGGCGGCGTCCGGTCGGCGGCGAAGCAGCGGAGCGCCGTCGCATGAGCTGGCTCACCAATTTCGTCCGCCCCAAGATCCGCGCCTTGGTCAAGAAACCGGACACGCCGGATAATCTCTGGGACAAGTGCCCCTCCTGCGGCCAGATGATCTTCCACCGCGAGCTCGAGGCCAACCAGCGGGTCTGCACCCATTGCGGCCATCACCTGCGAATCGGCGTGAAGCGCCGCCTCGAGCTCATGTTCGACGACGGCAAGTACGAGCGCGCCGAGCTGCCCAAGGTCGAGGCCGATCCGCTGAAGTTCCGCGACCGCAAGCGATACACCGATCGCATGAAGGAATCCCAGTCCAAGACCGGCGAGACTGACGCCATCATCGTGGCCTCGGGCACCATCCACGGCATTCCCGTCGTCGCCGCCGCCTTCAACTTCGAGTTCATGGGCGGCTCCATGGGCATGGCGGTGGGCGAAGGTCTGGTGAAGGCATCGGAGCTCGCCGTCGAGACCGGCGCATCGCTGATCGCGATTCCGGCCTCGGGCGGTGCACGCATGCAGGAAGGCATCCTCTCGCTCATGCAGATGCCGCGGAGCGTCATCGCGGTCGATCGGGTGAAAGAGGCGGGCCTTCCCTTCATCGTACTCCTGACCGACCCGACCACCGGCGGCGTCTCGGCTTCCTTCGCCATGCTGGGCGACATCCATGTGGCGGAACCCGGTGCGGTGATCGGCTTTGCCGGCCAGCGGGTGATCGAGGAGACGATCCGCGAAAAGCTGCCCGAAGGTTTCCAGCGCGCCGAATACCTGCTGGAGCACGGCATCGTCGACCTTGTGGTGCCGCGCAAGGAATTGCGCGAGCAGCTGGCTCGCCTGATCGGCCTCTTGACCAAGCGTGAAGCGGCTTAACTTTTAGCGAACGGCCACCGTGAACAAGATCGCGTCCGTGAGCGCGTCGACCCAGGGTTCCAGCAGTTCCAGCGACATCGTGCTGGAGCGGCTGAACAAGCTGCACCCGAAGATCATCGATCTGGAGCTCACCCGTGTGCAGCGCCTGCTGGAGCGGGTGGGAAGTCCGGAGAAGAAGCTGCCGCCGGTGATCCATGTCGCCGGTACCAACGGCAAGGGCTCGGTGATTGCCTATCTCCGCGCCTTCCTGGAGGCGGCCGGCTACAAGGTCCATGTCTACACCTCGCCGCATCTGGTGCGCTTCAACGAGCGCATCCGCCTCGCGGGTAAGCTGATCGAAGAAACGGCCCTGATCGATCTCCTCGAGGAATGCGAGCAGGCCAATGGCGGCCAGCAGATCACCTTCTTCGAGATCACCACGGCTGCCGCCTTCCTCGCCTTCACCCGCGAGCCCGCCGACGTCGTCCTGCTGGAAACCGGGCTCGGCGGCGAGTTCGACGCGACCAACGTGATCGACCAGCCGCTCGCATCGGTGCTGATGCCGATCTCCATGGACCATATGCAGTTCCTGGGCGACACGCTGGAACGGATCGCCGCCGCCAAGGCGGGCATCATCAAGCAGGGCCGTCCCGCGATCGTCGGCCGGCAGCCGGCCGAAGCGCTCGCCGTCTTCGAGGCGAAGGCTAAGGAACTGGACGCGCCGCTCTACCGCTTCGGCAAGGAGTGGTTTGCCGACGGCCTGTTGAAGGATTCGCTGCGCTTCCTCGATGAGCGCGGGCCGCGGCGCTATCCGCCGCCCGGCCTGCTCGGTTCACATCAATTCGCCAATGCCGGGACCGCCATCGCGGTCACCCGCTGGCTGGAGGGTTTCAAGATCGACGACGGTGCCATAGCGCAGGGTCTGCGCAATGTCGAATGGCCGGCGCGCATGCAGCGCCTGACGCGCGGCTCCTTGGTGGAGATGCTTCCGCAAGGCTGGGAGCTCTGGCTGGACGGCGGCCACAACGAGGATGCCGGCCAGGTGATCGCCAACATGATCCGCGACTGGCAGGACCAGGATCGGAGGCGCGGCGCCGATCTCCGCGCCCATGCGATCTTCGGCATGCTCTCGAGCAAGGACCCGGTCGCCTTCCTGAAGCCGCTGGCGCCGCTGCTCGAGGACCTGAACGCGGTCGCCATCCCCGGCGACCACGCCTCGCTCTCCGCCGAGGATTGCGTGAAAGCCGGCACCGAAGTCGGCCTGATCTCCAGCGCCTTTCCCTCGGTCGAGGCGGCTCTGCGCTCGGTCGTGGATTCCCACGGCGACGGCCCGGCCTGCCGCGTGCTGATCTGCGGCTCGCTCTATCTCGCCGGCACCGTGCTGGCCGAGAACGGCTGAGCGCTGCATATTTCCGAATTCGGGCGCCGTCGCGGCGACGAGGGTTTTCGTGTGTAGGGATTGATCGCGTATCAACCCCTACAGGACACCTACAAAATCGCCTCAGAAATTCTGCGCCTCGACGGGTTTTTCGCGCCGGAACAGGTGCTTCGGCCATTCGAAGAACACGTCCAGCCCGATGCGCCGGAGCACCAGCGCCATCACGATCGGCAGGAACAGGCCGGCGGTGGTGCAGGCAAGGAAGATCGGCCAGAAGGAGTCCCAGTGGAACAGCTTGACCAGCACCTGGCGGGTCAGCGAGGAGAACACCACGTGGGCGCAATAGATCTCCAGCGAGAAGGTGCCGAACAGGTTCAAGAGCCAGTTCACGCCGGGCACATGCACCAGGAAGCGCGAGATCTGCAGGCAAGCGAGGACGCCGACGATCGAGGCCGGAATCGCGATCAGGTGATATTTCGAGAAGCCGAACTGGTCGTTGATCAGCACCGGCAGCGCGATCGCCAGTGCGATCAGCGCGCAGCCCACCGCCACGCCGAACGGGAACCCGCGCGCCCGCAAGATCCGGTTGAAGCCGATGCCGAACATGAAGAACAGAAAGAGATAGGGCAGGCGCCGGATCGCTTCCTGATCGAAGAACGGAATGACCGCGAGCGCGATGACCGAGACCGCCATCGCCGCCCAGAGCCCCCGCTTCAGCAGGAAATAGACCGCGACGTAGTAGACGAACAGGAACTGCAGGAACCAGAGATGCGAGCCCGGCTCGATCACCGTCAGCAGCACCTCGTTGAATGTCCGGGCGTCGAAGGCCGAGGGCTTCAGGTACCAGTAGATCGAATAGATATGCGCCCAGACCAGGTACGGCCAGACCACACGCTGCATCTTGCCGGTGAAATAGGCCTTCGACCCCTTGCGCAGCGAATATTCGACGAACAGGCCGGCAATGAACATCATCAGCGGCATGCGGATCATGTCGCCGACCGGGGTCCAGAAGTCGAACAGGCCTTTGGGCGTCAGCCCGGCATTGTTCATGGCCTGCAGGATGTGAAAGGTGACGACCGAAACCTCGGCCAGGCCGCGGGCCATGTCGATCCAGGCGGTCCGGGAGGGCGCCGCTGCCTTTGGCACCGGACCCTGGTTTTCGACCGCAACCGTACTGACCATCCCGCGCTCCACCCCGCTATGCCGGGGGAGAATGCAGTTTTGCACTGCGGCAGACAAGGTGAATCCTGGCGGATTCCGCGCGGAAAGCCGCGTCCCCGCTCACGATCCTGTGGTGTTACCGAATTAGGCGCGGCGCGGCTTCAGCGGATACACGAACTGGCTCCAATATCCCTCCGGCACCGGATGGCCGCCGACGCCGTATCCGCTCGGCCAAGCCTTGCCGGGGAGATGGTGGGTGCCGAAGACCTTGTCGAGTAGTGGAAAATGCACCGCGAAATTCACGTCGATCGCTTCCCTCTCGATGCCGTGATGCCAGTGATGGAATTGCGGCGTCGCGATCACATGGCGCAGAAAGCCGAAGTCGAACCGCACATTGGCATGCAGCAGGGTCGAATGCAGGAAGACATAGAGGATATAGGCCTTGAGCGCCGTTTCCCCATAGCCCAGCGCATACATCGGAATGACAGTGAAGCCGCGCAGTGCCACGATCTCGAAAAGATGCATGCGCGAGCCCGCCATCCAGTCCATCGCCTGGGCCGAGTGATGCACGGCATGGAACCGCCACAGGAACGGGATCTGGTGGAACAGGCGGTGCACCCAGTACTGGACGAAATCGGTCAAGAACATGATCTCGAGGAATTGCAGCCAGACCGGCTGGCTCGCCATGAAGGCGCGCAAGTCGGTCCATTGCGTATGGGCGACGACGGTCAGCGCGGGTTTGAGCGAGAGATAGGTCAGCGATTGCACCAGCAGCGAGTTCACTAGGAAATAGAAGAGGTCGGCGCGCCAGTCCTGGCGGAAGATCGACTGCTCCTTCAAGCGTCCGAAGATGCGCTCCAGCGGGATGAAGATGATGCCGAGGAAGGCGAGGTTCATCAGGAACCAGTCGAGCCCGAAATAAACGCCGGTATCGAGCGCGTCGCTGCTCTCCGCCCGCGAGCCGCCGAGCAGGGTGGCGAGCAGGATGCCGGTCACCGCGGTGAAGCCCATGATCTTCTGTCGGCGCAGCGCGAGGTTCAGCACCGCCAGCAGGAAGCCCAGGATCAGCACCACATGGAGGGCGAGGCGCACCATCCCGACATCGAGCTGCGCGCGCAGCATCGGTGTGGTGAGGGCGTTGGGAAACTTGATGCAGAGCACCGTGATCAGCCCTGCGAGCGCGCAGGCGAGTGCCAGCACGCCGCTGATCCAGCCGGTACCGAACTTGCGCTCCGCCTTCTCCGACTGGAGATCGGCGCGGAGCGCCTGCCGCAACTTGCCCATGGAACATCCCCCGAATGATCGTGCTTCGGCCTCTCAGACGCAGTCCGAGCGATCACGGTTCAGAGGCTACAGCGAAATGACGGATGAAAATACGGCGGAGGGGACCGGCCGTGACCGGCATCACGGAGATCAGCTTTGCGCCGCTGCCTTCCGCACCACGACCAGGCAGTCCTGCTTCATCTGCTTGATGACCGAGCATTTGGCGCTGGCGGCGGCCTTGTCCTGAAAAGGCCCCGCCTGGATGCGGTGATAGATGCCCTTGGTGCCACCGAGATCGACGGATTCCACGGTCAGCACCAGGCCGTCGAGCTGCGTGCCGAGGCTCTTCTGCAGGCGGCTCCATTCCGCCGCTGCTTCATCGGCATTCTTCACCGCCGCCAATTGGATGCGGATGCCGGGAATGATCTGGCCGAGCTGGCCGATGACGCCCTCGCTCTGCTTCGGCGAGGCGATGACCGGCGTGCCGGCCGGCTTCCAGCCGCCGACCAGCGCCTCCGCCTCCTGGCGCTCGGCCGGCGAGAGCCGCTTGAAGATGACGGCCTTGTTGGTCTCCGAAATGGTCTTCAGCTTGGCCTTGGGGTCGGCGAGCTGCGCGGCCAGCGAAAACCAGCGATAGGCCTCGATGTTGTTGATCGGCACGCCTTCGCCCTTGGCGTAGATCATGCCGAGGCGCGCCTGGGCCTGCGGATAGCCCTGCTCGGCCGAGGCGGTCATCCATTTCAGCGCCTGCTGCCGGTCGCCGCCATGGCCGCCGTAATAGATCTCGGCCAGCAGGTATTCGGCAGTCGGGCTGCCCTGGTCGACCAGCGGCTGCAGTTCCTGGATCGCCTTGTCGTATTCGCCCGCCTGCATCAGCGCACGCGCTTCGTCTTCGCCGGCACTGGCGAGATGCACGGCGCCGGTCATGCCCAGGCCCAGGCCGGCGATCACGGCAATCAACGCCGCGCCGCGTTGCAGGGTCAGGCGCATCGACAGGCTCCCACGATGGTGCGACTTCGGGAGCGGGAGCATAGTCGAAGCTTCCGAGTCGGGGCCAGAGTCCTTAGATTGCAGAAGATCCGCCATCCCAACCGAGGAGATCCCGATGACCGCGCTCCGTTCTCCCGCCCGCCGCGACGTGCTGACCGGCTTCGCCGGCTTGTCGCTTGCCGCCCTGCTCGCCGACCCGGTGCGCGTCGCGCAAGCCGCGGCCGGCCTCGAGACCGTGACCGCGAAAACGCCGGGCGGCCGCTCGGTCTCGGCCGCTCTGGCCCTGCCCGCGCAGGTCCCGGCCGGCGGCGTGATGATCATCCACGAATGGTGGGGCCTCAACGACCAGATCAAGGCTGTTGCTTCCGAACTCGCGGCCAACGGCTTTGTCGGCCTCGCGATCGATCTCTATGACGGCAAGATCGCGAGCGATCCCGACGGCGCCAAGGCGTTGATGGCCGGCGTCAAGGATGCGGAAGCGACCGAGACCACCTCGACCTGGATCGACTACCTCTACGCCATGAAAGAGGTGAACGGAAAAGTCGCGACCCTGGGCTTCTGCTTCGGCGGCGGCTGGTCCTTGAATGCGTCGATCGCCCATCCGGTTGATGCGACGGTGATCTATTACGGAAGGGTCGATAAGCCGGCGGCGGAGCTCCGGAAGCTCAAAGGCCCGGTGCTCGGCCAGTTCGGCAAGCAGGACACTTTCATCAACCCCGAGATGGTCAAGGCCTTCGGCGGGAACATGAAGGAAGCCAACAAGCCGCACGACATCTACAGCTACGATGCCAACCACGCCTTCGCCAACCCGACCGGCCAGAACTACGACAAGGAAGATGCCAGGCTGGCCTGGGACCGCACCATCGACTTCCTGAAGCGTAACATCGGCTAAGCCGTCGCCGGCTTCAGCTGCGCGGCATCCTTGCCCGGCCGCGCGATCAGCAGCGAGATCACCGCGGCGACGAGGCCGGTGAGGCCGGCGATCACGAAGGCCTGCACGTAGTTGCCCTGCCAGGCATGCATCCAGCCGGCAAAGGCGGCAGCACTGGCGGCGCCGATCTGGTGGCCGGCGGCGACCCAGCCGAAGATGATCGGCGAGTCCTGGGTGCCGAAATTTTCCTGGATGAGTTTCAGGGTCGGCGGCACGGTCGCGATCCAGTCGAGGCCGTAGAACACCGCGAAGATCGCGAGCTCGTAAAAGCCGAAATCGGAATAGGGGAGATAGATCAGCGAGAGGCCGCGCAGTCCGTAATACATGAAGAGCAGCTTGCGCGGGTCGAACCGGTCGGTCAGCCAGCCGGAAGCCGTCGTGCCGATGAGATCGAAAATACCCATCGTCACCATGAGCCCCGCTGCCTGCACCTCGATGATGCCGTGATCGCCGCAGAATGCGATCAAATGCGTGCCGACCAGCCCGTTGGTGGTGAAGCCGCAGACGAAGAAGGTGGCGAAGAGATACCAGAAGGCCCGCGTCTTCATCGCGCGGGCCAGCGTGCCGAGCGAGAGCGCCACCAGGTTGCGGCGATCCGGTGCCGGATCCGCTTCCTCCGGCGTTGCGCCGAAACGGCGGAGGCCGATATCGGACGGCCACTCCGGCAGCAGGAAATAAACCACCGGAATCATGACGGCGGTGCCGGCTGCGACAGTCAGGACCAAAGGCTGCCAGCCGCCGTTCTCGGCGATCCAGGCGAGGCCAGGGATGAAGATCAGGGTCCCGGTCGCGGTGCTCGCGGTCATGATCCCCATGATCAAGCCGCGATGCGTCGTGAACCAGCGCGCGACGATGGTCGCCGCCAGCACGAGCGCGACGCAGCCGGAGCCGATGCCGGAGAGGAGACCCCAGAGCAGGATGAGCTGCCAAGCCTCGGTCATGAAATAACTGGCCGCGATCGCGGCCGACATCAGCGCCAGTGCGATGGTGATGACGCGGCGGATGCCGAAGCGCTGCATCAGTGCCGCTGCGAACGGTCCCATAAGGCCGTAGCACAGAATCCCGAGGCTGGCCGAGAGCGAGACCGTCGCGCGGCTCCAGCCGAAGGCCTCTTCCAGCGGCTGGATTAGCACGCTCGGTGCGCCGCGCTGGCCTGCGGCCACCAGGAGTGCCAGGAAGGCGACCCCGACCACGACGAACGCATAGTTCTTTCCAAACGGCACGCGAGGCACTATCTTCATGTGACTGACCGGTACGTATCAAAGGGTCTGCCTATATACGTACCGGTCCGTACGGTGTCAATGGAAGTTTCAAGCTGCTGATATGGCTAAGAAAAGTGCAATCGCCGGAAGCCCGGTCCTGGCCGCCGACCGGATCCGCAAGACCGCCCGCGAGCTGTTCTATCGCGAGGGGATTCGCGCCGTCGGGGTGGATGAGATCGTCGCCAAGGCCGGCGTCACCAAGCCCAGCCTCTACCGCAGCTTCCCCTCGAAGGACGAGCTCGCCGCGGCGTATCTGCGTGACTACGACGGAGAGTTCTGGGCGCGCTTCGACCATTCGGCCGCAAAGCATCCGAACGATCCCAAGGCGCAGATGCTCGACTATCTGGCCGGCCTCGCCAAACGCGCGCAGCGCGACGACTATCGCGGTTGCGGCCTCACCAACGCCGCCGTCGAGTATCCGGCGCAGGACCACCCTGCCCGCAAGGTCGCTGAAGACCATAAGCTGCGCCTGCGCATGCGCCTCGCTGAGATGGCGAAGGGCATGGGTGCCAAGAAACCCGACGTTCTGGCTGACGGATTGCTGCTGCTGATCGAAGGCATCTTCGTGAGCGGCCAGCTCTTCGGCGAGGGCGGTCCTGCAATGCATGCGCCCGAGATCGCTGAAATCATGATCGAAGCCAGCCGCTGATCCATGGAACTGCCGCGCGCGTTGCGCCACGCGGTCGATGCGGCGCTGGAAGGCGTCTCCGCCCGCGATCTCGCCGCCGCATCGGCTGCGCTCTCCGAGCGCTACCGCGCCGAGCTGCGCGATGGCCGTCTCCATGTCGACGATGATCTCGCGGCCCGCGCCTATCTCGCCGCGCGGCTTCCCGCCACATACGCCGCGATTCGCGCGGCTCTAGGCGCTGTCGCCGAAGCCCGCCCGGATTTCGCGCCGCGGAGCCTGCTCGACTTCGGCGCCGGACCCGGCACCGCACTCTGGGCCGTGCGCGATTGCTGGAACATCGACGCGGCAACGTTGATCGAGGCGAGTGCGTCGATGCGAAAGTTCGGCGCGAGCTTCGCGCCCGAGAGCGGCGTTGCGCAGATCGACTGGGCCGCGGAACCGCCGACCTCAGGCCGCAACGATCTCGTGACGCTCGCCTATGTGCTGGATGAGCTGGAGCCGGCGCAACGCACGTCTCTCGTGGAAGGCCTGTGGTCGGTCACCGGTGACACGCTCCTCGTCGTGGAACCAGGCACGCCGGCCGGTTGGCGGCGCATCCTCGATGCGCGCGAGCTTCTCCTGGCACGGGACGCGCAGATGATCGCGCCTTGCCCGCATATGCAATCCTGTCCGCTCGCTGCACCCGACTGGTGTCATTTCTCCCGGCGCGTCTCGCGTAGCCGCGCCCATCTTCAAGCGAAGAGCGCGGAGGTGCCTTGGGAGGACGAGAAGTTCATCTATCTCGCCGTCTCGCGAAACGCGGTGCCACTCTCCGATGCCCGGGTACTTGCGCAGCCCCACACCGGCAGCGGCAAGGTTGCCCTGAAGCTCTGCGAAACCGACGGCCAGATGCGGCGTATCCTCGTCACGAAGCGCGACGGTGAACGCTTTAAACGGGCCCGCCGTGTCGCCTGGGGCGAAGGCTTCTAGGCACTCACCTCGACAGGGCGCAGGTGTCAGCCCGGCTTTCGCGCCCGCAGTGAATAGCTGAGTGGCAGGGACATGCGGTCCTTGGGCAGCCGGTACATCCGGTTGCCGTCGTATTCGAGGCAGGGCCAGAGCCGCCAGGCGAGACGGTCGTGCTCGTGGAACATCTCGATCTGCAACCCGGCCTCGAGCAGCGCTCCGAAAATCTCCTGCAGCGGATGCGCCCATTCATGGGTCCGGGTATGCGCGAGCTTCGCGTCTTTGTTGGCGTAGCTGCCGTCTTCGTCGACCACGTTCGGCTCGCGGTGCGCGAAGTACGGCCAGCCCGGCACCAGCGGGTCCCCGGCCTTGCTCTGCACCAGGCTGAGCGCCATCGGGTGCCCTTCCAGCAGATAAAGGAAACCGCCGGGCTTCAGCACCTCGGCGACCACGCGGGCCCAACGGTGGAGATCGGGCAGCCAGACGATGGCGCCCCAGGTGACATAGGCGATGTCGTAGGTCGCACCGAGCGCCGCCGGCGCATCGTAGACATTGCTCTCGACGAAAAGGGCGTCGAGCTTCGTCTCGGCGGCAAGCCGGCGCGCCACTTTCACCGCGTTGGGCGAGAAGTCGACCCCGGTCACCTTGGCGCCGCGGCGCGCGAGGGACAGCGTGTCGAGGCCGAAATGGCATTGCAGATGGACCAGCGACTGGCCGCGCACGTCACCGATTTCGACGCTCTCAATCGGGTGCAACGTATCGCCACCGTCGCGAAAGGCCTGGGTCAGATAGTCGGATCGGTTGACGTGCGTCTCGACCACGCCGTCCCACCAGGCGCGATTGATGGCGAAGGACTCCGTGTCGGTCATCACACTTTCCCCTGCATCCAAGCGTGCTATGCCGCCGTTTTAATGTCTGAACGGCACCGCGGCAATCCGCGCGAGCTTGTGACTTGAGAAGGCCCCGGCGCCTGCCCACTTTTAGACCAGCATGGACTTCGAGGATCTCGCCATGAGCGAACGCACGAACCTGGAATCTCAGACCAACTGGGCGATTGCTGCAATTGTAGCCGTCGCCCTGGTCGGCATCGCCGCTCCCCTGGCGTTCGCCGACAATATCGGCGCCCCGACTTCCGCCGCCGGCGGCATCAGCGCGCCGTCGAGCCCCAGCCTTCCCCCCGCCGCCGGGACCTTGGGCGGATCGTCGGCGTCCGGCCGTTCGCTGGGCGGCAGCTCGATGAACGAAGACTACGAGCCCCTCAAGCTGCAGACACCGGGCACCGGTAAGTTCGAAGGCCCCAACAACGGGACCACCACGCCCTGCGTCGGCTCGACCGGTTTCGGTTCGAGCAGCACCTTGCCCGGCCACAAGTGCTGAGATGAGGGATTAGACTAGCGCCGGCCGGCCGCCACGAAGCGGCGTTGCGCCGGTGCGGAATCCTCTTCGAACAGGGCGGCGAGCTGCTCCAGCACGGTGCCGCCCAACTGCTCGACATCGACCAGCGTGACCGCGCGGCGATAATAACGCGTCACGTCGTGGCCGATGCCGATCGCGATCAGCTCCACGGGTGAGCGCAGCTCGATCCAGTCGATCACCTGCCGGAGGTGATGCTCCAGGTAGTTTCCGGGATTGACCGAGAGCGTCGAGTCATCGACCGGCGCACCGTCGGAAATCACCATCAGGATCTTGCGCTGCTCCGGCCGGCCGATCAGCCGCTGATGCGCCCAGAGTAGGGCCTCGCCGTCGATATTCTCCTTGAGGATGCCTTCGCGGAGCATCAAGCCGAGATTCTTGCGCGCGCGCCGCCACGGCGCATCGGCCGACTTGTAGACGATGTGCCGGAGATCGTTGAGGCGTCCGGGATTGCTCGGTTTGCCGCCGGCGATCCAGGCCTCGCGCGACTGGCCGCCTTTCCACATCCGGGTCGTGAAGCCCAGGATCTCGACCTTGACGCCGCAACGCTCGAGCGTGCGCGCCAGGATGTCCCCGGTCATCGCCGCCACGGTGATCGGCCGGCCGCGCATGGAGCCTGAATTGTCGATCAGCAGCGAGACCACGGTGTCGCGAAACTCGGTGTCGCTCTCCTGCTTGTAGGAGAGCGGCAGCTCGGGATTGACGATGACCCGCGGCAGCCGTGCCGCATCGAGCAGGCCTTCCTCGAGATTGAAGTTCCAGGACCGGTTCTGCTTCGCCAGCAACTTGCGCTGCAGCCGGTTCGCGAGCTTCGCGACCACGGCCTGCAGGTGGCTGAGCTGCTGGTCCAGCATGTGGCGGAGCCGCGTCAGCTCGTCGGCGTCGCAGAGCTCCGCCGCATCGATCACCTCGTCGAACTGGGTCGTATAGGCACGATAGGTGGGCTCGTTGCGGCCGCGGTTGAAGTCCGGCTCATTCCGCTTCGACGGCCGGCCGGGCTGCTCCTCGCCGGCATCCATGTCCATGTCGGAATCGTCGGTATCTTCCGATTCCTGGGCCTCGGTCGATTCCGCCTGGGCGGAGTCGGCCTCCATCTCGACCTTGGATTCCGACTGGTCCTTCTCGCCGCCCTTGGACTGCTGGTCGTCGGGCTGCTGCTGGTTCTCGTCCTGGTCCTCGGACTCCTCGTCGGAATCCGATTCCGCATCCTCCTGCATGTCCTCGAGCTGCATGTCCTGCAGCAGCCGCCGCGTCGCCTTGGCGAAGGCGCGCTGATTGTCGAGGACGTCGGTCAGCTGGCCGATATCCTCGCGGACCTGCTGCGAGAGCTCGTTGCGCCAAGCATCGACCATCGTCTTCGCGGTCGAAGGCACCGCCTGGCCGGTGACGGCCTCGCGCACCAGGAGCCGCATCACCTCGGCGAGGTTGTTCTCCTGCCGGCTGTTGATCCGGGCATAGCCCTTCTGCCGGCAATGCTCTTCGAGCGAAGCGGCAAGGTTCTGTCCGACGCCCGCCATCTGCCGGGTGCCGATCGCCTCGACCCGCGCGGTCTCGATCGCGTTGAAGATCTCGCGCGCGAGCGGCGTGCGCGGGCTCTCCTTGGTGTGGGTCTTCAGATTGTGATGCCTCAGTTTCAGTGCGATCGCGTCGGCTTCGCCGCGGGTGCAGGCCACTTCGTTGGCCGGCATGTGGCGCGAGGGTGCTGTCAGCCGCGCCTCGCTGCCGAGCAGGCCGGTCTGCCCGCCACCGGCAGCGCCGGGGGCGAAGCTCACCTGGACGTCGTTGCGCTCGCCGATCGCACGGATCGCAGCACCCGTAACGCGGCGAAACTCATCGACTGGATTTTTCGATCCCGTCATCGAGCACTCAGTGCGCGAGCTGGGCCTTGGCCGCGCTGTCCTTCAGGTCGGTGCCGAAGCAGCGCTGATAGTATTCCGCCACCACCGGCCGCTCGAGCTCGTCGCATTTGTTGAGGAACGAAACCCGGAAGGCGAAGGCGACGTCGTTGAAGATCCGCGCATTGTCGGCCCAGGTGATCACCGTCCTGGGGCTCATCACGGTCGAGATGTCGCCGTTGATGAAGCCGGCACGGGTCAGGTCCGCGCACGCCACCATGGCATCGATGGTCTTGCGGCCTTCGGCGGTGTCGTATTGCGGGCACTTGGCGACGACGATGTTGGTCTCGTCGTCATGCGGCAGATAGTTCAGGGTCGAGACGATGTTCCAGCGGTCCATCTGGCCCTGGTTGATCTGCTGGGTGCCGTGATAGAGGCCGGTCGTATCGCCGAGGCCCACCGTGTTCGCCGTCGAGAACAGGCGGAAGGCGGGATGCGGGCGGATGATCTTGTTCTGGTCGAGCAGGGTGAGCTTGCCCTCGACCTCGAGCACGCGCTGGATCACGAACATCACATCCGGACGGCCGGCGTCGTATTCGTCGAACACCAGCGCCGTCGGGTGCTGCAAAGCCCACGGCAGCAGGCCTTCGCGGAACTCGGTCACCTGCTTGCCGTCCTTGAGGACGATCGCATCCTTGCCGATCAAATCGATGCGGCTGATATGGCTGTCGAGGTTGATGCGGATGCAGGGCCAGTTGAGGCGGGCCGCGACCTGCTCGATATGGGTCGACTTGCCGGTGCCGTGATAGCCCTGGATCATGACACGCCGGTTATGCGCGAAGCCCGCCAGGATAGCCATCGTGGTGTCGTGGTCGAAGCGATAGGCTTCGTCGAGATCCGGCACGTTCTCGGAGCGCTGGCTGAACGCCGGAACCTGCATGTCGGAATCGAGGCCGAACTGCTGACGCACCGAGATGGTGATGTCAGGCAGGGTGGACTTGTCGTAAGCCGATCCGTTCTTGGCCGAGGCGGAAGTTTGCAAAGCCATCAGAGCAGGTTCCAAAATCCAGAAATGGGGGGAAGTTCCAGCCGATTCAAGCACTTGACCGAAGCCATGCGGCCCCACCCAAGAGCTTGACCGACAAGGGTTTTAACGGCTTTGCCGGATTCTGACTAGGGGGATGGCCGAAGGCCGGGGTTGCGAAATCGGTAAGGGTGCGGGCGCCGGCGGGAGCCGCCGGCGCCGCCCGACGCTGAGGCTTACTGCGCGATCTCGTAAGGAACGACGATCTTGTCCTGGTGCGCGAAGACCAGGCAGGCCCGGCCGCCGTTGCGGTTCGAGCACTCGTTGATCGCGGCCTGCGGCGTGAGCGATCCGACTTCGCAATAGGTGTCGGGGCAGCCGGTCAGGCCCCAGCCGCTTCCGTCCTGGGTGACGGCGAAATAGCCGTTGCCGACCGGAGCGGCATAGCTCTTCGGCTGCAGCCAGTGCTTATAGTTGATGAAGGCGTCCCAGACGCCCTTGCTGATGACGACTTTCTGGCCGGCCGGCAGTTCGGCGACCGGCGCATCCTTCTTGCCGGACGAGCCACAGGCCGCCAGAACCAAAGACAGAGCGGCCACGGTGGCAAGCGCGATCGATCTCATGACATATCCCCTTGCTTGAAATCGGTAGGCTTTCATACACGGCTATCGCGTGAAAAGCGAGGCGCCATCGACGCTTGGCGTGTGAGGTTTGATCCTAGGTCTCATCCGCAACAGGGTCGAGCCAGGGCAAAGGTTCCGCATTGTCCGGCACGGCGGCGAAATCCTCGACCACGAGGAACTGGCGCAATGTGCCGCCGAGCTTCAACGGGAAGATGCCGAACCAGATTCGCAGCGGATTGCCGGCGACGCTCGGCCAATCATAGGCACCGATCACCGGCCGGCCGGTGCGCCAGCTCTTTTCATAGCAGGCCATCAGATAGGAAGAGCTGCCGGTGCGGTCGCTTGCCACGAACTCGTTCAGGGTTCGCCCGGTCACGTTCATTCCGACCCATTCGTCGATTTTCGTGCCGGTCAGCCGATAGCGCAGGACGAAGAGATCGGATTCGGGCCCGATCTCCATCAGCATCACATAGGGCAGGAGCGCGCGGATCTCGGCGACATCGAGCTGCGCGCGTTCCGGCACGGCCCCGCCGGCGAGGCTCTCCCAATAGGAGCCAAGAGCCTTGATCTTGGCAGGCGCGTCGCTCTCGTCCGGCATCCCGGACACGGTGCAGAGCCGGCCGGCCAAGGTCAATCATCTTCGGGATCGAAAACCTACCCCGGGGTTCCGGCCGCTGGGATCCGCCAGGCGATTTGCGACGATTTGCCAAGGGGTTCGCGGCATGGCATTGGAGAGACATGGGGATCCGGTCCATCTTCGGCCTGCTCTTGGGAAGCGCGCTTCTGGCGGCAGCCGGCGGGTCGGCGGCGCGGGCCGATGACAGCGATCTCTGCCTCGATGCCATCGCCCGGCAGGAAGCGCAGTTCGGCATGCCGGACGGGTTGCTGAAGGCGATCGCCCGGGTTGAATCCAGCGGCAGCCCCTATGGCGATGCCGGCAAGCCCTGGCCCTGGACTCTCAATGTCGGCGGCGCGGGGCATTACTACCCCACCAAGGACGCGGCGCTGGCGGCGCTCACCGCCTATAAGGCGGAGAGCGACGTCAACATCGATGTCGGCTGCATGCAGATCAGCCTGCGCCATCACCCGAATGCCTTTCCGGACCTTGCGACCGCGCTGGATCCCGCGGCCAATGTCGGCTACGGCGCGCTGTTCCTCGCGGCGCTGCACGACAAGTCGGGCGACTGGATGATCGCCGCCGGAGATTATCATTCGACCACGCCTGGCTTCGGCGACACCTATCGCGGTCTCGTGCAAGTGGCGATGACCGGCGGACGGCTGTCGCCGAACCTGGTCAACACCGTGCGCACGACCATGCCGGACGGCCCGGCGGTGATCAACATCAGCGAGGTGGACGGCCAGATGGTGATCCGGAGGCTGGACAATATGGGCCAGCCGATCGCCGGCAGCGAAACCAAGGCCTCGGGATACGGCGCCACTTGCAGCCATCAGCAGAGCCAGCCGTCGATGGGCGCCGGGCAGGGTGTGCGGGTCTGGTCGGGTGTCTGCCCCGGCGAAGCCGAGGGCGCCGGCAACCGCATCACCATTCTCGATCAACCCTGACCAGCGCGAATCGTCATGCCCGGACTTGATCTGGGCATCTGGTGCCAGCTCGGAACAAGATTGCCGGGTCAAGCCCGGCAATGACGACTGTTTGAGACTCTAATGCAGGTGCTTCAGCTTGTCCGGGTTCCGCACGATATAGATCGCGGCGATCTTGCCGTCTTCGATCTCCAGCGCGGTCGTCTGCAATTCGCCGTCGGCTTCCAGCGTGACGAAGCCAGGAAGGCCGTTGATGAATCCCGCGCGCACCAGCTCGGAGCCCTTCTCGCGGAACAGTCCCGCCAGGCGTTCTTGAAGCTTGATCACCGCGTCGAAACCAATGATAGGCTCCAGGGCCGCCGCACGCTTGCCGCCGCCATCGGCATGGACGCTGATATCGTCCGCCAGCATCGCGCCCAGGGCCTGCATGTCGCCGCTGCGGGAAGCGGCAAAGAAGGCGTTGGCGAGCTCGATCCCGCGCTGCTTATCCACCTGAAAGCGCGGCCGTGCTTCGCGGACATGCGTGCGCGCACGGGCGGCGAGCTGGCGACAGGCCGCGGGGTCACGCTCGACGGTCTTGGCGACCTCCTCGAAGCTCTGGCCGAAGACGTCGTGCAGCAGGAAGGCCGCGCGTTCCAATGGCGACAGCCGCTCCAGCGCCAGCATCAGCGGCAAGGTCACGTCTTCCTCGACTTCCTCCTCCAGAACGGGTTCGGGAAGCCAGGGGCCGATATAGACCTCACGCTGGCTGCGGGCGGATTTCAACTGATCGAGGCAGAGGCGTGCGACGACCCGGCGCAGGAAGGCTTCCGGCTCGAGCACGGCGCCGCGATCGGCCTTCATCCAGCGGATGAAGGCCTCCTGCAGCACGTCCTCGGCATCGGCGACGGAGCCCAGCATGCGGTAGGCGACCCGCTTCAGCTTGGGGCGCAGCGCATCGAACTCGGTCGTCAAGTCGATCGTCACGCGGCTGCCGCCTTGTTCATCGCCTTCACCGCGGCCGGCTCGATCCAGAGGTCGAACCCGACCGCCAGCCGGTTCCAGCCGTTGATGATATTGATCATCAAGGTGAGCTTGACCTGCTCCTCCTCCGTGAACTGCGCCTTCAGGGCCTGATAGGCGCTTTCATGGGTGTGGCCTTCCGAGAGCCTGGTCAGGGCCTCGGTCCAGCCGAGCGCCGCCCGCTCGCGCTCGCTGTAGCAGGGCGCTTCGCGCCAGGCCGGGAGCAGGTTGATGCGCTGCTCGGTCTCGCCCTTCTCGCGGGCGAACACGGTGTGCATGTTGAGGCAATTGGCACAGCCGTTGATCTGCGAAGCGCGGATCTCGACCAGATGCACGAGACCCGGCTCCAGGCTCTCGGCAATGGCCATCGAGGCGCTCCGCCACTTGTTCATGAGCTCAGGGGCGACGGCGAAAGGGTTAAGCTTCGGGGTCATGGTTCGTCTCCTTGGTTGGTCCTGACACGATGACGAACGAGGAAACCTGGATTGTGACATCGGCCCGAAAAATTTCTGCACGCGATGTTGGCTTGCGTAAGTTTTCCGGCTACATCCGGTCGTCGGCTACCGTTTGGGTTTCAAAGCAATGGAAGACCTCGCGCAGATCTGTGGCGTTCTGTGGCTCACTGTCGCCGTTCTCACCGGATGGATTGCCAGCCGGAAGGGCCTCAACGGCGTGCTTTACTTCATATTCGGAATCATGGCCGGCGGCATGTTGTTCATGGTCTTCGGGACAATCGGCGGGGTTGTGGGCGGCTTCTTCGCCTTTCTGTTCACCCTCTTCCAGCCCAGTGTAGCCTGAGAATAAGCCGGATCTGCCTAACCGCGGGCGGCCAGCTCCAGCACCGCATCGACCACCTTCTGCGGCGCCTCGCGGGAGAAGAAATGGCCGGCGCGCGGCACGACTTCGCGGCGATAGAAGCTGCTGAACTGCGGCGCGTCGTTTTCGGAAAGCGCCGGCAGGTCGACGCCGTCCGCCGCGCCGTGCAGCACGACGGTGGGCACTGTGATCTTGGGGCGCAGCGCCAGGCGCCGCTCGATATCTTCGTAGGCGGGATCGCTCGGTGCCGCCTGGAAGCGGTGGCGATAGGAGTGGATCACGATATCGACGAAATCCGGATTGTCGAAGGCGGCGCCGGTCGCCTGATAGGTGGCATCATCGAATGACCAGTTCGGCGACCACATCTTCCAGAGCAGGCGGCAGATGTCGTGCCGGTTCTCGGTCAAGCCGGCGACGCCGCGCGCGGTGTTGAAGTACCACTGATACCAGTAGCGCCACTCCAAGTCGGCGGCTTCCGGCTTCACGTTCCGCGCGATGTCCTGAATGTTGTAGCCGCAGATCGAGACCAGGCCGCGCACGCGCTCCGGCCAGAGTGCCGCCACGATGCAGGCGGCGCGCCCACCCCAGTCATAGCCGACGAGGAAGGCGCGCTCGATCCCGAGCGCATCCATCAGCGCCTTCAAGTCGCTGCCGATCGCGCCCTGCTGGCCGGAGCGCATCGTGTTCGGCGACAGGAACCGCGTCGCCCCGTAACCGCGCAGATAGGGGACGATGACGCGATAGCCCTGTGCGGCGAGGGGTGCCGCCACCGTGTCCCAGGTGCGCACATCATCGGGGAAGCCGTGCATCAGGAAGACCGGCACGCCGTCGGCCGGCCCGCTTTCCTCATAACCGATATCAAGAAGGGAGGTGCGGGCGTGCCGCAGCGACACCGCGGTCATGCGCCCCTGCCCATCATCGTGTCGTCGAGATCGGCGCGGTGCCGGATGCGCTCGGCGGCGCGGTTGAAATCGAAGATCGGCGCGCCGGACCGCCCTGTGCTCGATGGATTCGTCATTGCATGCCTTTCATGCGATGGGTCGAGACCCTAACGCAGCCCTCCTGACACCTTGGCGTCAGGAGTCGTCGTCGTTCGACGATTGCGTCTGCTCCAGTGCTTGCGCAAGCAAACGCCCTCGCGGGAGGCGCTCGGCCAGCGTCTTCACGGCGGCAATGCGGTCAAGCTTCGGCTGCGGCGGCCTTCAGCGTGCCATAGGCCTGGTTGACCAGCTTCAGCTGCTCTTCGGCGCTGGTGTCGCCGCCATTGGCATCGGGATGGAGCCGCTTCACCAGCGACTTGTAGCGCGCGCGGATCTCGGCCCAGGTGACCGGCGGCGTGAGCTCGAGCACCGCGAGCGCCGCTTCTTCCTTGGAGGCAACCTTCTGCTGCTGTCGGCGGCGCGCCTGCTCGGCGCGGTTCTTGGCGGCGTTCATGCGCGCATTGATGGCCTCGCGCACGTCGTCCGGCATGAACTCGGTTTCGTCCATGGCGGCGAAGCGGCGCGCGGCGGCGCTGGTGCCCCATTGGCCGAGCGGCCAAGTCGGGCGCTGCCAGACCGTATCGAAGCGAACCTGCTTCTCGATCTGGTCGGTGTTCATGCCGGCGTAGAAATCCCAGGACTTGTTGTATGCGCGCACATGGTCCAGGCAGAACCAGAGATATTGGTTCAGTTGGTCCGGAGACTTCGGTGCACGGTAGAGGCCCTCCGCCTCACATCCGGCATGGTGGCAGCGCATCGTCTGCGGCGGCGGATCGGGTATGTGGTAGCGTCGGGCCATTGTTCCAGTATGCGGAGTGGATTGCGCCGGTGCAAGCCGTGGGACCCCCGAAGGTTCGCGGCTCATATCGGTTTTGGCAGGATGGATTGTCTCTCGTGATCGTGCAGATATGGTGACAAAATCCGCCCCGACAAGCATGCGCGCGCGGCCGCCCGCGTGCAATCAGCGGAGTGTGAAATCATGGGCGCGATGAAGACCCGGATCGAAAGCAAGCTGCAGGCCGCCTTCGCGCCGGACCAGCTCGCGGTCGAAGACGAGACCAATCAACACCATGGCCACGCCGGCTGGCGCGAGAGCGGTGAAACCCATTTTCGTGTGTCGATCCGCTCGGCGCAATTCGCCGGCAAGTCGCGTGTCGATCGCCAGCGCGCGATCTATACCGTGCTCGCCGAGGAGCTGGCCGGTTCGGTGCATGCGCTTGCTATATCAGCCCGTGCGCCGGGCGAAGCGGAACCATGAACCAAGAAATACCCCGAAACGGGGACGACCAATTTTCCGGGCAATGTTTCCTAACATACTAGGATTGAAGCGAAAAACTCTACAACCTGGTTGACTTAATCCGGAATAACATCTAGCGATAAGCGTACTCGATTTGAGTAGGGACGGCATCGGCGCCGCGGGATGAGCAGAGCCGGTGACATCGGGGTCGAAGTAAAATGGCAAGACGGCCGAAAGCGGCAATGATTGCCCGCAACGTGACTGTGGCGGGCAGGCGAACCAGTCTGCGTATGGAGCCTGAGATGTGGGATGCGCTGCAGGAAGCAGCAGCCCGCGAGGGACTCAGTCTGCATGATTTCTGCACGGGCGTTGCAAAGCGGCGGGGCGGCTACAGCATGACGGCGGCGATCCGCGTGCATCTGCTCGGCTACTTCCGCGGTGCCGCAACCGAAGCCGGCCACAAGGCGGCCGGCCACGGCAAGCTCAGATCGAAGCGATAGCGGCAAGCGCGCGCGCCGCTCAGCTTTTCGGCTGATAGAAATCCGGCCAGCGCGTCTTCACCACCTCGCCGTCGGCGGCGAGCGCGTGGCAGGTGTCGATCAAGGCCGGCCGATTCCCGCTCTCTTCGCGTGCCGCACCGCGGCCTTCGCGCGTTCGGCGCAGCTCTTCGCCGTGCACGGTCTGAAACGCCACGGTGGCGAGCGTGCGCAACAGCTCGACATGGTGCGTGCAGCCGTGAACGCCGCCGAACTTCTCCCGGAGGAGCCGCGTCCAGCCGCGGCCGATCACGGCACCTTTCAGCGCCGCGAAGGCCGGCGTGATCGCCGGGCAGACGGCGAAGGGACCGGCGGCGGTTTCGGCGACCACGTCCAGAATGCGGAACGCATCGTCGATGGTGACGCGGATCCGCATGTCATGCAAAGGCTCGTCGGCCGCGATCGTGCCGCGGAAATCGTTCGGAAAGGCGTAGGTCTTGCGGTCGGTCATCCGGCCTTCGATGTCGTAGTTGCCGTCGGGCCGCCGATAGCCGGTGAAGGCGAAGTCGCGCTTGTGCAGCAGCTCGCGCCCCGTGGAATCCAACGTCACGCCGCGGCCCCGGTCGTGCCGCCGCCGCCCGGCTTCTTCGGCTGCACCTTCACGCTGACCATGGTTTCGTTCTTCGCCGTGCGCTCCGACCTCGCAACGCCGGTCTCGCCTTCCGGCTTCGCCTCGGACGCGGGCGGCGTCAATTTCAATCGCGTGACCTGGTTGCGACGCCGGTCGAGGATTTCGAAACGGAAGCCGTGGAACACGAAGACCTGGCCAACCATCGGGATGCGCCGCGCCTCGTACATCACGAGCCCGGCGATGGTCGAGGCATGCTCGTCCGGCAGCTGCCAGCCGAACTCGCGGTTGAGGTCGCGCAGCGTGACAGTGCCGTCCATTACATAGGAGCCGTCTTCCGCGGTGACGCCGCTGACCTTGATGTCGTGCTCGTCGGAAATATCGCCGACGATCTCCTCGAGGATGTCCTCCAGCGTCACGATGCCCATCAGCGCGCCGTATTCGTCGACCACGATGGCGAAATGCTCATGCCGGCTGCGGAAGGCCTCGAGCTGGGCCAGGAGGTTGGTGCTGTCGGGGATGAACCAGGGCTTGGCGGCCAGCGTCGCGATCTCGAGCCCTTCGTACCGCCACTGATTGGCGTGCAGGGCGCGGAGCAGTGCCTTGGCATGCAGCACGCCGACGATGTTGTCGGGATCGCCGCGATAGATCGGAATGCGGGTGTGCGGGCTGCTCAGCGCCTGGTCGACCAGCTCGGCGACCGGCAGGTCGGCATCCAGCATGGTCATGTTGCGGCGGTGGATCATGATGTCGGAGACCGGCACGTCGTCGAGATCGAGGATCGAGTGCAGCATCTGCCCGGTGTCCTGGATCTCCTCGACCGAGCCGGCATGCAGCTCGATCGCGCCGCGCAGCTCCTCGATCCGCTCCTCGGCGCCCGGCTCGCTGACGATCTTCACCCCGAACAGGCGCAGGAAGCCGCTGCAGATCCACTGCGTCACATGGGTGATCGGATAGGTCAGGGTGACGAAGAACTGCACCAGGGGTGCCACGGCCAGCGAGAAGCGGTCGGCATTGTTGATGGCGAAGGTCTTCGGCATCACCTCGGCGAAGATGTAGAGGAAGGCGGTGGCCGTGATCGCGCCGACCGCCGACATGACACCGGTATCGCCGAACGTGCTGGTGAGCACCGTGCTCATCAGCACGGCGGTCAGCGCGTTGACCAGGGTGTTGCCGAGCAGGACGGTGCCGATCACCTTCTCCATCCGGGCGTGGAGCTTGGCGACGCGGATCGCGCGCTTGTTGCCTTGGCTGATCAGCGCCTGCATGCGGGCTCGCGAGACCGCGGTGAGCGCGGTCTCCGACCCGGAGAAGAATCCCGACGACATCAGCAGCAACACAAGGCCGATGATGGCGATGATCATGGTGTTATCCATGGGCGTCGTCCTGCCTCAAAGAACAAGCCTCAAGCGGCGATGGCGGTTTCCAGCAGCGCTGAAATTTCGTCGAGCTCGGCATGGGCCGGGAAGAACGCCTTCCCGATGCCCTTGGCGAGGACGAAGGCGATGCGCCCGTCCTGCACCTTCTTGTCGCGGCCCATATGCCGTATCAAGCGCTCGGCCGACCATTCGCGGCCGTCGATCCAGGCGGGCGAGGTCGGCAGGCCGACGCTCGCGAGGTGCCGCTGCACCCGCGCCGCGTCCTCCAGCGAGCACAGGCCGAGCTGCGCCGAGAGATCGAAGGCCATGACCATGCCGATCGCCACGGCCTCGCCGTGCAGCAGCTCGTCGGAATAGCCGCATTCGGCTTCCAGGGCATGGCCGAAGGTGTGGCCGAGGTTGAGCAATGCGCGCGCATCCTGCTCGCGCTCGTCGGCGGCGACCACGCGCGCCTTGTTCTTGCAGCTTTCGAGGACCGCATGGCGCAATGGGCCGTCGGCCCGCTCGATCACATCGACGCCGTTCGATTCCAGCCAGGTGAAGAACGGCAGATCGTTGATCATCCCGTATTTCGCCACCTCGGCGTATCCGGCCAGCATCTGGCGCCGCGGCAGGGTGTCGAGCGCTGCAGTATCGGCCAGGACCAGCCGCGGCTGGTGGAAGGCGCCGATCAGGTTCTTGCCCTGCGGCGTGTCGATGCCGGTCTTGCCGCCGACCGAGGAATCGACCTGTGCGAGGAGGGTGGTCGGGATCTGCACGAAGTCGATGCCGCGGAGAGCAATCGCCGCCGCGAAGCCGGTCAAGTCGCCGATCACGCCGCCGCCCAGCGCAACCAAGGTGGTGCGCCGCTCGATGCCGAGCTCCAGCAGCTGGGTGAGCAGGTTCTCCAGCCCGGCAAAGCTCTTGGTCTGCTCGCCGGCTTCCAGAACGATGCTGTCGATCGCAATGCCGGCTGCGCGCACCGAGCGCTCGAGGCCCTCCAGGTGATGCCGCGCGACATTCGCGTCGGTGACGACGACCACGCGCTTCTGCTTCAGGAGCGGCAGCATCAGCTTGCCGGCCTCGGCAATGAGACCGCGGCCGATCAGGATCTCGTAGCTGCGCTGGGCGAGTTCGACTCTCAGCCGATCGATCATTGTGCCGCGCCCGATTGCGGCGGGTTGAGATAAGCGTCGAGCGCGTCGAGCACGCGGTCCATGGTCATCTCCGGCGGACCGTCGGCGCTGTCGACCGTGAGATCGGCCTCGGCATAGACCGGATAGCGGATGTCCATGAGCTCGGTGAGCTTGGCGCGCTGGTCGACGTTCTTCAGGAGCGGCCGGTCGTTGCGGCGGCCGACCCGCTTCAGGAGCTGCTCCAATTCGGCGCGCAGCCAGATGGAGGTCGCCTTCTCCTTGATCAGCTTGCGGGTCTGCGGGTCCATGAAAGCGCCGCCACCCGTCGCCATCACATGCACCGGATTGCCGAGCAGGCGGGCGATCACCCGGCGCTCGCCGTCGCGGAAAGCCTGCTCGCCATGCACCTCGAAAATGTCGGAGATGCTGCAGCCGGCGGCGGCCTCGATCTCGCGGTCGGCATCGACGAAGGGCAGGCCGAAATGCTGTGCCAACCGCTTGCCGATGCAGCTCTTGCCGGCGCCCATCAGCCCGACCAGGACGATCGTGCGGTCGAGATTGCCGCCGGGAAATGCCTTATTCATCCGTATCTGCCGGTCCTTCGCTCGCGATCGACCACCCCTCGCTCCATTCTTGTTCAACCAGGCGTGATCGAAAACGACACTAGCATAGAGAATAAGCCCTATGGCAAGTTACCCGCTACCGGAGCCGGCCCGCGGCGGCGGAACGAAGCATTTCTTTTCAAGAACTTGGACATGAATCGGGTCATCCTTGGAGTCGTGGTCATCGTCGTGGTCCTGCTGGCGGGCGGGGTGGTCTTTCTCGGCACCTATCAGCAGCCGCCGGCGACATCCAAGATGGAAGTCCAGGTCCCGAATGACCGGCTCTCGCTGCAATAGCCGTTTTCGGCCGGATCCGGCGATCTTGAAGCCCGCCGCCCTTGCGCTGTCTTTGCTCGTGCTCGCAAGCAGCGCTGCTTACGCCCTATCGCCGCCGACTGAGCTCGGGCCGCCCCAGCCGCCGCCCTCGAGCCAGCCGCAGCCACTTCCGCCGCCGAGCGGATCCGGACCTTCGATCGATGCCGAGCCGCTGCCGGCGCCGACCACAAGCGAGCCGCCGTCGCCGCCGCCCGGCCCTCAACCCGGTGCGACCCTGCCCGGCGCTCAGCCGATGCCGATGCCGCCGCAGCCGATGCCGGTCCCGGCCGCCGCGGTGACCGCGCCGCCCGCCGCGATCGGCGCCGATCTTGGTCCCAATCTCTGGCTGGGTTCCGAGACCTCGCGCCTGATGGCGCTGATCCCGCAGTTGCCGGCGCCGGTGACGATACCCGGCCCGCGCGATCTGCAGCTCCGGCTCTTGACCAGTGCGGCCGTGCCGCAAGGTGCCGCACCCGGCAACGATCCGCTGCTCGCCTTCAAGGCCGACCGGCTGAATGCGATGGGCTTTTCCGATGCGGCGCTCGGCTTGACCAGCGCCGCGGCCAATGCCGTGCCGGCCGATCCGCAGGAAGCCGTGGAGCGGGCGCTGACTGCCGGCGACACCAATGCGGCTTGTGCCACGGTCGACGGCGAATTGCCGAAGCTGGCGACGCCGGATCTCTTCTGGCGGAAGGCGCTGATCTATTGCCAGCTCGCGCGCCAGCAGACCGACCAGGCGGGGATCGGCCTCGATCTCCTGCGCGAGCTGCCGAACAAGGATGCGGCGACCGCCAATTTCGTCGCGGTCGCCTCGGTGGTCACGGGCGATGCCAAGGCGAAGTCGGTCAAGAAGATCGCCAGCGCCGATCCCGTGCTGATTGCGACCATGCAGCTTGCCGGACTGCCGACGCCAGCCGTCGCAGCCAATGTCGCGCCAAAGCCGACCGGGCCGGCGGGCACGGTCGCGATCGCGCGCGACGGTGCGCAGCCGCTGCCGAATCGCATCGATGCCGCGGAACGCGCCTTCGCCGCCGGCCTCATTCCGCTCGAAGAGCTGATCGCACTCTATGAACTGGCGCCGCCGGCCAATGGCGATCCGGTGGCGGCCCTTTCGGCCGCGGATTCGCCGCTCACGCGCGCCGCGCTCTACAAGGCCGCGGCCGCGGCTTCCATGCCGGACCAGCGCGCGCGGCTGATCGGTGCCGCGTTGCAGCGCGGCCGGGCGCGCGGCGATTATTTCTCGCAGGTGGCGCTTTACGCGCCCTATGCGCAGCAGGTGCAGCCTTCGCGCAACCTCGCTTGGTTCGCGCCGGAGGCCGCGCGCCTCATGTTCCTCAGCGGCAACAACGATCGCGGCGGCTTCTGGCTGAACTTGGTCGAGACCTCGACCGCCAACCCGGATCTCGCGCGCCAGGCACCTGGCTTGCGCCTGCTCGGCCGGCTTGCGCGCGGGCGTGGCGGCAATACCGGCAACCAGGACCCGGTTGCCGCCTGGGCCCAGGCGAGTGGCGCCGGGCAGCAGAAGGCGGCGCAGATCTATGGAATCTTGGCCGGCCTCGGCCAGAAGGTCGGAGGCTGGACCGGCATCGCGCCGATCACCCAGGGCGGCAGCCTTGCGGCGCAGATCAACCAGGCAGCGCTTTCCGGACGACGCGGCGAGACCGTGCTGCTCTCGCTGATTGCGTTCGGCGGCGATCGTCTCGCCTCCACCGATCCCGCCGCCTTCTCGGCGGCGCTCGGCGGCTTGAGCGCCGTCGGGCTCGACAAGGAGGCGCATGACATCGCGCTCGAAGCCGCGGTGCTGATCGGCCTTTAGGGATGGCCGAACCCCCCTCATCTGAAACGCTGATCGAACGCTTCCTCGAAATGCTGAGTGCGGAGCGCAATGCGGCGGCGAACACCCGCGTGGCCTATGAACGCGATCTCGACGATGCCGGCGATTTCATGATCGCACGCAAGACCATGCTGGGTGCCGCCACGAGCGCGGATCTATCCGCCTATCTCACCGATCTGAAGAGGCGCGGCATGGCCGCGCGCAGCGCCGCGCGGCGTCTCTCGGCGCTGCGGCAGTTCTTCAAGTTCCTGGTTGCCGAGAACATCCGCGCCGACGATCCTTCCGCCGCGATTGACGGGCCGAAGCTCGGCCGGCCTCTGCCGAAGCTGCTGGACGAAGAGGAGATGGCGCGGCTGATCGCAGTCTGCGCCGACCTGGACGGGCCGAGCGGCGCGCGGCTGAAGGCTCTGGTCGAGCTCTCCTATGCCAGTGGCCTGCGGGTCTCGGAGCTGGTCGGCATGCCGCTCGCGGCGGTGTTGCGCGAGCAACCGGTGCTGATCGTGCGCGGCAAGGGTTCGAAGGAGCGCATGGTGCCGCTCAACGCACCGGCGCGTTCCGCACTCAATCTCTATCTCGAGCACCGCAATGCCTTTCTCCCGAAAGGCACGAAAACCTCGCCGCATCTGTTCCCGTCGCGCGGCCGGGAAGGCCATCTCACGCGCCAGCGTTTCGGGCAGCTCTTGAAGGACCTTGCCCTGAAGGCGAACATCGCGCCGGAGCGGATCTCGCCGCATGTGCTGCGCCACGCCTTCGCGACGCATCTCCTGGATCATGGTGCCGATCTGCGCAGCCTGCAGAAGATGCTGGGCCATGCCGATATCGCCACGACGCAGATCTACACCCATGTCGCCGGACGGCGCCTGGCCGCGCTTGTCGAGGCGCATCATCCCTTGGCCACAGGCGCCAGACGTAAAAAAACCGAGCATTGACAGGGGCATCCATACCCGCCACAAACCCGGGAGCCGAGCCCCCGCGGCATTCTTCCAGCATTCTTCAGGAAAGAGTCCGCAAGGGACTAGGAGCAGGGCAAGGATGAGCTTCAAGATCGTTGAACAGGCACCGGCGCGTCTCAACCGCAGCGAATTGGCGGTGCCCGGCAGTCAGCCACAACTCTTTGAAAAGGCCGCGAAATCTTCGGCGGACGTGATCTTCCTCGACCTCGAGGACGCGGTCGCGCCCGACGACAAGGTGCAGGCCCGCAAGAACGTCGTGCAGGCTTTGCGCGATATCGATTGGGGCACCAAGGTGATGTCGGTCCGGATCAATGGTCTCGACACCCATTTCATGTATCGCGACGTGGTGGACGTGATCGAGCAGAGCGGCGAGCGGCTCGACCTCATCATGATCCCGAAGGTCGGCACCGCTTCCGATGTCTACGCGGTGGACATGCTGGTCACGCAATGCGAAGCCGCGGTCGGGCGCAAGAAGAAGATCGGCTTCGAGATGATCATCGAGACCGCCCTCGGCATGCAGAACGTGCACGAGATCGCCGCCGCTTCGAAGCGCAATGAGAGCCTCCATTTCGGCGTCGCCGATTACGCCGCTTCGACCAAGGCGCGCACGACGAATATCGGCGGCGCCAATCCGAACTATTCGGTGCTGACCGACAAGGACGCATCCGGCAATCGCGACGTGCATTGGGGCGACATGTGGCACTATGCCGTCGCCCGCATGGTGGTCGCGGCGCGCGCCAACGGCCTGCGCCCGATCGACGGCCCGTTCGGCGATTTCTCCGATGCCGATGGCTACAAGGCCGGGGGCAATCGCGCCGGCGTCTTGGGATGCGAAGGCAAATGGGCGATCCATCCCTCGCAAGTCGCCCTGGCGAATGAACTCTTCACACCGTCCGATGCCGAGGTGAAGAAGGCCCAGCGCATCCTCGAGGCGATGGCCCAGGCCCAGAAAGAGGGCAAGGGCGCCGTCTCGCTCGACGGACGCCTGATCGATCTCGCTTCGATCCGGCAGGCGGAAGTCCTGGTCGCCAAGGCCAGGCAGATCGCCGCCGCAGCCTGAACTACATAGCGGAACTTCATGGCCACTTTCCTCGACTTTGAAAAACCGATCGCCGAGCTTGAGGGCAAGATCGCGGAGCTGAGGCACCTTGCCCAGGGCGACGAGGTCAACATCGCCGAGGAAGTGGCGAAGCTGCAGGCGAAAGTCGACCGCCTGCTGAAGACCACCTATGCCAAGCTCACGCCTTGGCAGAAGACCCTGGTCGCGCGGCATCTCGAGCGGCCGCATTTCGGCGACTACGTCGCCGGCCTCGTCACCGATTACGTGCCGCTGGCCGGCGACCGCGCCTTCGCCGACGACAAGGCGATCATGGGCGGCATCGGCCGCTTCAGAGGCCGGCCGGTCGCAATCATCGGCCATGAGAAGGGCAACGACACGACGGGCCGCGTCCGCCACAGCTTCGGCATGGCCAAGCCCGAAGGCTATCGCAAGGCGATCCGGCTGATGGAATTGGCCGATCGGTTCAAGCTGCCGGTGATCACGCTCGTGGACACGCCGGGTGCGCATCCCGGCATCGAAGCGGAATCGCGCGGCCAGGCCGAAGCGATCGCGCGCGGCATCGAAACCTGCTTGAAGATCCACGTGCCGCTGGTCTCGGCGATCATCGGCGAAGGCGGGTCGGGCGGTGCGATTGCGCTCGCGGCCGGCAACCACGTGATCATGCTGGAGCACTCGGTCTATTCGGTGATCTCTCCGGAAGGCTGCGCCTCGATCCTCTGGCGCAGCGGCGATCAGAAAGAAGTCGCCGCCGAGGCGTTGAAGCTCACGGCGGAAGATCTGAAGCAGCTCGGCATTATCGACGAGATCGTGCCGGAGCCCCTGGGCGGCGCCCATCGCGCCAAGCAGGAGACGATCGAGCGCCTGGGCGACGCGCTCGCCGCTTCCCTCGCCCGCTTCGACAATATGGACGGCGACACCGTGCGCCGTGAGCGGCGCGAGAAGTTCCTGGCCATGGGCCGCGGCGGCCTGGCGGCTTAAGGGACGCCGTCATGCGCGGACTTGATCCCGCGCAGCTCCCATAAGGACGGGCAGGTCACGAAATTCGTGATCGCAATCCGCCCGCAGGGTTTGATTTCAGCTGTCGTACTACTTGCATCGGGGCTGAATGGTGCCCCTGACACAAGGAAATACGATGAATATCAAGCGTTTAGCCCTATTGACTGTTGCCGCGTCCGCGCTCGCCACGGCGGCTTTCGCGGATGGTCCGATGGGCGGCCCCGGCGGTTTCCTGAAGTCCGCCGACCTCAACAAAGACGGCGCGATCGAGCAGTCGGAGTTCCAGACGGCGCGCGACAAGTGGTTCGCGGAGCTCGACACCAACAAGGACGGTTTCGTCGCTGCCGACGAGCTCAAAGCCTTCGGCGACAAGATGCACGCGGAATGGGCGAAGAAGCACGGCGATCAGGCGGCGAACAAGCCGGCCGATGGGAAGCATGGCGACTTCACCCAGCGCATCCTGGAGCGCGTCGATACCGACAAGGACGGCAAGATCTCCAAGGCGGAGTTCGACGCCGAAGGTGCGAAGCTGTTTGCCAAGCTCGATGAGAACGGCGACGGCAAGATCGCGCAGAACGAAATGCCGCAGCGGCATTGGGCCCGCTTCGGCGGCAAGATGTTCGACAGCATGGATGCCGATCACGACGGCAAAGTGACCAAGGCCGAGTTCGAGGCCGCCGGCGAGAAGATGTTCCAGCGGCTGGACAAGAACGCCGACGGCATCATCGAGAAGGGCGAGATGTCCGGGCCGCACGGCGATATGCCGCCGGCCGGCGATCAAGCTCCCACGCCGTGATCGGGGCGCTCACCGTCAGGTTGATGGCACGGAATTTTGATGCAGCTTGACGGTATCGCAAGGGCGGGCGCTCGGTTCATAATCGGAGTCTTGCAGTGTTCGACAGTGCCGTAGCCGTAATGCCGAGATCCGATTTGGCCGAGCGCCCGCCGCGCGACTTCACGGCGGAACAGAGCGATGATGGGTTGCTTTCGCAGATCGCCGAAGGCGATCGGCGGGCGTTTGCCCAGCTGATGGACCGCCATATCGACCGAGCCCACGGCCTGGCGCGTCGCGTGCTCGGCAGCAAGAGCGATGCCGAGGACGTCGTCCAGGACGCCTTCATGAAGGTCTGGCAGAAGGCGGGGCAATGGCAGCCCGGCCGAGCGCAATTTTCCACCTGGCTCTATCGCGTGGTGGTCAATCGCTGCCTGGACCTGAAGCGCAAGCCGATCAATGCCGCGCTCGACAATGTCGCTGAGCAGAGCGACGACCGGCCGGACGCCTACGAGGATATCGAAGCGCGCGAGCGCCAGAAGACGATCGCGGCGGCGGTAGCCGCTCTGCCGGAGCGGCAGCGGACCGCGATTGCCTTGAGCTACACCGCGGGCCTCAGCAATGCCCAGGCGGCGGAGACGATGGAAATTTCGGTGAAAGCGTTCGAATCGCTTTTGGTGCGCGCGAAGCGCGAGCTGCGGGGGCGGCTCGCCGGGGATGGAGAGGAATGACCATGGAACACGAAGAAAGATTTGAAAGGGATCTCCGGGCGGCGATGACATCCGCTCCGGCCAGCCTCGCGCTGCGCCAGCGGATCCTGGCCCAGGCGACTGAGGAGAATCGCCGCCCGAAGCGAGCGCTCGCCGGTTGGCTCGGCGCGCTCGATCCGCGCGGCTGGCGTCTACTGGAGCTGGGCTCGCTGGCTGCCGCAGCGTCGCTGGCGATCGGGATCTTTGCCGGTGCCAGCGGGCTGGTCCCGGACAGCAGCGGAACGACAACGACGGTTGCCGGCAATGACAGCGGCACGGTCGATCTGGTGGCGCTTGCCTATGACGACGGCAGCAGCCTGGCGGGAGATCTGCAATGACGCTCTCCGGTTCGGGGGCGAAATGGCTGATCGGCGTCGCCGTGGTCTCGCTCTGCGTCAATCTCTTCCTGGTCGGGCTGATGGCCGGGCATTGGATCTATGGCCCGGGTTTCTTCGGGCGCGGCGGGCCGGACGGGCCGCGCCGCGGCATCGAGGCGATGATGGCCGGCGTGCCGGAAGAACTCCGCCCGATGATCAAACAGAAGTTCGATGCGGCCAAGCCGCAGTTCCAGGCGCAGCGCGAGAAGATCCACGACGCCCGCGACAAGCTGGCCGCGGCGGCGGAAGCCGATCCCTTCGATCCGGCGGCTTTCGACCAGGCGTTCCAGGAGTTCCAGGACGCGATGAGCGGCATGGGTGCGATCGCGCATCAGACCATCCGTGAGATCCTGCCGCAGATTCCGGCGGAGCAGCGCAAGCAGCTGGTCGACAAGTGGTCGAAGCGCTGGGGCAAGGGCCCTGGCGGACCGGATGGCCCCGACGGCCCACCGCCTCCACAGCCCTGACCCAGCGCTGAGAAAAGGTCCAGCCATGACCGCCGCCGTTCTCGCCGCCAACCGCTTCGGCCTCGGGCCCCGGCCCGGCGAACTGGCGGCGATCGGCAGTGATCCCAGAGGCTGGCTGAAGGCACAGCTCGATCCTGCGAGCTCCGTGCCGGCCGTGATCGCGGCCTTGCCGGGCACCGAAGCGCGGCTGGCTGCTCTGCCGCCGGCCATGGGTGCCTCTGCTGAGGCGCAGAAGCAGTTGATCCAGGCGGTGCTGAAGAACGCGCGCGACCAGGTGCCGCAAGACACCACCGCGCGCCTGCAGGCGGCGATTAGGTCTGAGACGCCTTTGATCGAGCGGCTGGTCGCCTTCTGGGCCAATCACTTCACCGTCTCGGGGCTTCGCCCGGTCGCGGCGGGGTTGATCGGTCCTTACGAGGCCGAGGCGATCCGCCCGCATCTCTTCGGCCGCTTCGTCGATCTCTTGAAGGCGGCAACTCTGCATCCCGCCATGCTGCTCTATCTCGACAACGCCACGTCGATCGGTCCGAACTCGCGGGCCGGCGAGCGCCGCGGCAAAGGCCTCAACGAGAACCTCGCGCGGGAGCTGATGGAGCTGCACACGCTCGGCGTGGATGGCGGCTATACCCAGGGCGATGTGACTGAGCTCGCGAAGATCCTGACCGGCTGGACCATCCACCGTCCCGGCCAGCCGCAGCGTGCCATTGCCGCGGAGCGGGGCGGCGCTGTTTTCATCCCGGCGATCCACGAGCCGGGCGAGAAGACGCTGCTCGGCAAGCGCTATCGCGACCAGGATCAGGATGAGGCGGATGCGGCGCTCGACGCGCTCGCGCGGCATCCGGCGACCGCGCGGTTCATCGCGACCAAACTCGCGCGGCACTTCATCGCCGACGCACCGCCCGCGGATGCGGTCGCGACCCTGGCCGAGACCTTCGCCCGGACCGAGGGCGATCTCAGCGCTGTTTATGCGCGGCTGATCGATCTTGATGCCGCCTGGCAAGGGGCGGGCAAGTATCGCGCTCCCTATGACTGGGTGGTGGCGATCTTCCGGGCCTTCGCCGCGGACGATCCCGACCGCGCCCGGCGCGCGGTGCAGGCGGTCAATCAACTGGGTCAGCGGCTCTATTTCGCGCCATCTCCGGCCGGCTGGCCGGACGATGCCGATTCCTGGCTGGCGCCGGAATCGCTGCTCGCGCGGATCGACTATGCGGAAGCCGTTGGCCGCACCAAGGGCGAGACCGATCCGCTGCGCCTTGCCGATGATACCTTGGGCGAGACGCTGACGCCCGAATCCAAGCAGGCGATCCAGCGCGCGCCGAGCCGCAGCGATGCGGTCGCGCTGCTGCTGGTCAGTCCGGAATTTCTGCGGAGATAGTCATGCTGAACCGGCGCCATATGCTGTCGCTCACGGGCTCGCTCGCGGTGCTGGGTGCCCTGCCGGCGCGTCTCGCGCTCGCCAATGCCCCGACCGATGCGCGTTTCGTGCTGGCGATCCAGCGCGGCGCGATGGACGGGCTGCATGCGGTGCCGCCCTATGGCGATCCCGGCTACAAGGCGCTGCGCGGCGCCTTGTCGCTCGCCGATGATGGCGGCGCCGAAAGCGTGCTCGATCTCGACGGCAAGTTCGGCCTGCATCCGACGTTGCCTGAGCTGAAGGCGTGGTACGACCGCGGCGAGCTGCTGGTGTTGCATGCGGTGGCCACGCCCTATCGCGAGCGCTCGCATTTCGACGGCCAGGATCTCTTAGAGAACGGCACGACCCGGCCCCATGCCGGCAATTCCGGCTGGCTCAACCGGGCGATCGGGTTGCTGGGCGGTGGCGACCGCCGTCTGGGCTTGGCACTCGGGCCGGAAGTGCCGCTGGCTTTGCGCGGCGACACAGCGGTCGCATCTTGGGCGCCGGAGAAACTTCCGGCGGCCGCACCCGATTTCCTGAACCTCGTGCAGGCGATGTATGCGAAGCAGCCGACCCTGCAGGCCGTGTTGCATCAGGCGATCGATGCCGACCGGATGGCGGAAGCGGCCGTCGGCGACACGGCCGGCATGGCGGTGCTGCGTCCCGGCAACGCGGCGCGCATCCTGGCGGAATCCGGCGGCAAGCTGCTCGCGCAAGCCAACGGGCCGCGCATCGCGGTCCTCGAATTGCAGGGCTGGGACACGCATACCAACCAGAACGGCCGCATGGCGGCGGCGCTCACGCAGATGAACGACGCCCTCGCCGCACTGAAAGCTTCGCTCGGTCCCACTTGGGGTAAGACCGTGGTCATGACCGCGACCGAGTTCGGCCGCACCGCGCGTCCCAACGGCAGCAACGGCACCGACCATGGCACGGCGACGGCGTTGTTCCTTGGCGGCGGCGCGGTCGACGGCAAGCGCGTGATCGCGAACTGGCCGGGACTGGAAGGAGCGCGGCTCTATCAGAACCGCGACCTCGCCCCGACCACGGATTTCCGCAGCGTGGCGAAGGCGGTGATGCAGGCCCATCTCGGCCTGCCGCTGGACGCGCTCGACCGCGTGGTGTTCCCGGACAGCGGCGGCGCGAAGCCGCTCGGTGCATTGCTGCGCGCCTAGGCCGATCTCCGCTCGACCGCGAATTTGACCAGGGCGGCGCTGGTGCGGATGCGCAGCTTGCTCTTCAGGATTGCCGCGGTGTTGGCGACGGTCTTGTAGGTGACGCCGAGCTCCCCGGCGATCTCGGCAAGGCTCTTGCCGTCACCCAATCCGTCGAGGATCGCCTTCTCCCGCTCGCCCAGTTCCGCGGTGCCCGGCGCTTCGGGCCGAAGCTGGGTCAGCGCCAGCGCCTGCGCCACGCTCTGGCCGAGATAGATCTCGCCCTCCAGCACCTTGTCGATCGCGGTCACGATCACCGCCGGATCGTCGTTCTTCGTCACATAGCCCTTGGCGCCCTTTGCCAAGGCCCGCGAGACCCGCCCGGAATCGCCGTACATGCTGAGGATGATGATGCGCGCCGCGGCATTGTCGGCGATCAGAAGCGGCATCAGGTCCAGCCCGTTCCCATCGGGCAGGTCGAGATCGAGCAGCACGACCCCGGGGCGATGCCGCTTGTTGAGCTCCAATCCCGCCTGCCCGCGCTCGGCTTCCAGTAGCTCGAAATTCTGGCGCTGCGCCAGCAGCCGCCGACATCCGGCACGAATCAACGGATGATCCTCGATGATCAGGATCTGCATCGCTTCCTCGATGGCTTCAGGCATGCGCCACATTCCCGAAGACCGGGAGGTCGCGTGCCGGTGCATCGGGTTCCGCCGCCGGCTTTCGGACGCGCCAGGGAATCGTCGCCTCGATCACCGTGCCGGCCTCCGGCCCATTCGCGACCGAGAAGCGGCCACCCAGCCGCCGCACGCGTTCGCCCATCCCCAGCAGGCCAAAGCCCATGTGAAAGCCGGCCGGGAGCCCGCGCCCGTCGTCTCGAATCGAAACGGTCAGATCGCCGTCGTGGAAGGCGAGGGCGACCTCGACCGTCTCCGCCGCGGCATGGCGCAGCGCATTCACCAGCCCCTCCTGCACCATGCGATAGACGGTGAGCGCCGTTTCCTCGCCGGCGCCGTCGATCTCGTCCTCGATCGTCAGCAGCCAGGTGACGCCGCGATGCCGCTCGGCCCAGCCATCGACCAGATCGCCGATCGACTCGCTCAGGCGCGCATGGGCCAGCGATCCCGGCCGCAGGCGATCGAGCATTCGGTAGTTCTGCTTCTGGATCTCGTCGATCATCCCGGCCATCGCTGCGGTGTGCTGTGCGATCGCCACCGGATCGTTGGTCTCGCGGATCAGCGCGAGCTCGGTGCGGATGCCGAACAGGCTGGCGCCGAAATCGTCGTGCAGCTCGCGGGCGATCTCGCGGCGCTCGGATTCCTGCACCAGGATCAGCTTATCGATCAGCAACCGGTTGTCGCTCTGCGCTTGGTCGAGCGATTGCGCCAGCGCGTTGAACCGCTCGCCGATCCGCTGCAGCTCGGAAACGCGCGAGCGGCCGATCGGCGCGAACTCGCCGCGGCCGAGCCGGTCGAGGCCGGTGCTGAGCGCTTGCATCGGCCGCGCCACGAGCTGCGCCGTCCAGAGCAGGGCGATGAGGATCAGTAGGGACGCCCCGCCCAAGAGCCCGACCAGGAAGACCAGCTCCGACCAGACCTCGCCGATCTCGTCCAGCGGATTGCCGACGACGATCACCTCGCCGCGCCGGGTGCCCTGGATCGTGACCGGATAGGTCTCGACCGGGCGCTCGGCGGAGAAGAGGTTCACGAACCAGTCCGGCGCCGCGATGCGTGGAGTCTCTGCGTGCAACAGCGGCGGCTTGCCGGTCACGGTGCCGAGCGGCAGATAGAAGAACTGCACATGCCGCACGTTCGCGAGGTTGCCCATGAGATGCCGAATCTCTGCATCGGGATTCGGCGTGTTGCCGATCGTGCGCAGCGAGTAGGCGACCAGCACGCGCCCGGTCTGCATGCCCGAGCGCGTCTCCTCTGCGATGCGCGCGTTCGAGCCGGAAAGCAGGATCGCCGCGGCGAAGGCCAGCATCGCCGGCAGGATCAGCATCGGAATCAGGATGAGGCGCGCGCGGATCGACTGCAGTCGGGCGAGGCTTCGCATGATGTCCGTCCCTCGAAGGAATTGTGCCGAGAGTAGGACGCCTGCTGGCCCGCGCAAAGCCCGGGAAAAAGTCCCGAACGGCGCGGGACTAATGGAATTTGCGCCGCGGCTTGCGTGCACCGCATAGTCGTTTGCGCCGATGGATCGCGGGATAAAGACGAAATCCACCTTTGGGATGAGAGGCTTAGGGATGCAGTCGATTTGGATCATGACCGGTGCGGCTCTCACTGTGGCGCTGCTCTCCTCGCATCAGGCTTCGGCCTTCACCGCCTATGTCTCCAATGAAAAGGGCAACACCGTCACGGTGATCGACCTCGACAAGATGGAGGTCACGGCGACCGTGCCGGTCGGCGAGCGGCCGCGCGGCATCATCATGAGCGGCGACAACAAGCAGGTCTATATCTGCACCAGCGACGCCGACCATGTCGAAGTGCTGGACACCGAGACCCTCAAGGTCGTGCGGACCTTGCCCAGCGGTCCGGATCCCGAGCTCTTCACTCTGGCGCCCGATGGCAAGACGCTCTACGTCGCCAACGAGGACAACAACATGGTGACGGTGCTCGATGTCGAGGCCGGCGATGTGGCTGGCGAGATCGCGGTCGGCACCGAGCCCGAGGGCATGGGCGTCAGTCCCGACGGGAAATGGCTGGTCAATACCTCCGAGACCACCAGCATGGCGCATTTCATCGACACCAGCTCGCTCGAGGTGGTGGACAGCGTGCTGGTCGACACAAGGCCGCGCTTCGCCCGCTTCACGCCGGATGGATCCAAGGTCTGGGTCTCCTCCGAGGTCGGCGGCACCGTCGCCGTGATCGACGTCGCGACGCGCAAGATCCTGAACAAGATCGAGTTCGCCGTGCAGGGCATCCGCAAGGAGACGCTCCAGCCGGTCGGCATCTCGATCACGCCCGACGGCAAGACCGTGTTCGTGGCGCTGGGCCCCGCCAACCGCGTCGCGGTGATCGATGCCGCGACCTATGAAGTGAAGGACTATCTGCTGGTCGGCCAGCGGGTGTGGCAGCTCGCACTGACGCCCGACGGCAAGACTTTGCTCAGCGCCAACGGCGAATCCAACGACGTCTCGGTCATCGATGTGGCCTCGCTCAAGGTGGTGAAGTCGATCCCCGTGGGCGAGCTGCCTTGGGGCGTCGCGATCAAGTAAGGGAGACATCCATGCGCCTGGCCATCACGGTGTTTGCGATCCTGCTCACGGCGGCCGGCACGGCCTATGCCGCCAAGGGCACGCGGTTCTGGAATCTGACCCATGTCGAGATCGACAGCCTGCAGCTCGCGCCGGCGGGGAGCTCGGACTATGGCGAGAACCTCTGCCTCCAGGATGACGACAAGTCGGTGGAGGCCGACGAGCGCCTGCAGGTGACGGGTGTGAAGAGCGGCACCTACGACGCCAGGATCCACGACGTCACCGGCCGCTCCTGCTCCGCCAAGAACGTCAAGGTCGAGGAGGGCAAGGTCTTCTCGATCGAAGAGAAGCAGCTGATCGACTGCAAGCCGTGATCGGCTTGCCGCGCTGACCATCCACGGGTGAGCTTGCCCGGAGCGGAGTACGGCCCGCATCGGAAAAGAACGCGTTCCCTGACGCAAACTCGTGGATGGTCGGCCTTCGCGGCGCCGGGCTCAGTACGCGAACTCCGAATAGACCGGATCGACCGAGCCGCCCCACTTGCCGTGGAAGAGCTTCAGCTTCTCCTCGGCGGGACATTCGCCGGAATCGGCAATGGTCTGCAGCACGTTCAGGAACCCGCTCTCATCGGTGCCGGCAAGGTCGCCCGATTTGCGGTTGTTGAGGCCGAGACGCGCGATCTTCAGGACCTCGAGCGCCAGATCCTGCACCGTACCCTTGCCGAACTTCGCCTTCAGCGCCTGCTTCGGCACCGCGGCCTTGAGGTTCGCGCGGTCTTCCGCGGTCCAGTTCTTGACCAGGTCCCAGGCGGCGTCGAGCGCAGCCTGGTCGTAGAGCAGGCCGACAAAGAGCGCGGGTAGGGCGCAGAGCCGGTCCCACGGGCCGCCATCGGCGCCGCGCATTTCCAGGAACTTCTTCAAGCGCACTTCCGGGAAGGCCGTGGTCGCGTGGTCCGACCAGTCGGCGGTGGTCGGTGTCTCGCCCGGGAGCGCCGGCAGCTTGCCTTTGAGGAAATCGCGGAACGACTGGCCGCTGGCATCGATGTACTGGCCGTTGCGATAGACGAAATACATCGGCACATCGAGCAGGTAGTCGGCATAGCGCTCGAAACCCATGCCGTCCTCGAAGGCGAAGGGCAGCGGCCCGGTGCGATCGGGATCGGTGTCGGTCCAGATCTGGGCGCGATAGCTCAGATAGCCGTTGGGCTTGCCCTCGGTGAACGGCGAGTCCGCGAACAATGCGGTCGCGACCGGCTGCAGCGCCAGGGAAACGCGCAGCTTCTTCACCATGTCGGCTTCGTCGGAGAAATCGAGATTGACCTGCACGGTGCAGGTGCGGGTCATCATGTCGATGCCGAGATTCCCGACCTTCGGCATGTAGTCGCGCATGATCTGGTAGCGGTTGCGCGGCATCCAGGGCGTGTCCTCGCGCGGCCATTTCGGCCGGAACCCCATGCCGAGGAAACCGACGCCGAGCTCGGCGCCGATCGCCTTCACCTGAGACAGATGATTGCCGACTTCGGCGCAGGTCTGGTGGATGGATTCGACCGGTGCGCCGGAAAGCTCGAACTGGCCGCCGGGCTCGAGGCTGACGCTGCAGCCGTCCTTGGTGAGCGCGATGATCTTGCCGTTCTCCTCGATTCTCTCCCAGCCGTAGCGGGTGAGGCTCTCGAGGATGACGCCGATGCCGTTCGGGCCTTCATAGGGAATGGGCTTCAGGGTCTTTGCGTCGAAGACGAACTTCTCGTGCTCGGTCCCGATGCGCCAGGCCGATTTCGGCTTCGAGCCCGATGAGAAATACTCGACGAGCTGCGCTTTGGACGTGATGGGCTCGCCCTGTGCCTTCGGTGGTGCCGACAAACCGTGCTCCCCAGGAAATTCCTGATTGGAAAAATTCTAACAGGCGAAACACCGGAACGATGTCCGCCGACCCCGCTTATGAATCGGCCCCGCCGGAGCGCGGCGGCCGTTTCGCGCCGTCGCCGAGGATCGCCTGAAACGCTGCCAAGGCGGCCAAAGCAGCCGTCTCGGCGCGCAAAATGCGAGGCCCCAGCCCGACGGCCGTAACAAAGGGCAGTTTCTTCAGCCGGTCAAGCTCGTCGTCTTGAAATCCACCTTCGGGACCGATCAGGACGGCGAATCTGTGAGAAGAACTAACATCGGATGTGAGGCCGCTTAACGCCTGGGCGATCGGCGCAGCATCACCGGCCTCGGCACAGATCAGCAGCCGTCGGTCCTTCGGCCAGCCGGTGCGCAAGGATTCCAGGCTGATCGGCTCCAGCACCTCCGGCACGGTGAGACGCTCCGACTGCTCGGCGGCCTCGATGGCGACCGCGCTCAGCCGGCTCTGGTTGATCCGGTTGCTGGCGCTGTGGGCGGTGAGGACCGGCTGGAACCGGCTGACGCCGAGTTCGGTGCCTTTCTCGACCAGGAAGTCCACCGCATCCTTCTTCAAAGGTGCGAAGCAGAGCCAGAGATCGGGTTCGGATTCCTGCGGCCGCGTCAGCTCGACCGCCTCCAGCACCAGCCGGCGCTTCGCGGCTTCGGCGATCCGGCCGCGATACTCGCCGTCGCTTCCGTTGAACAGCAGTAAGGGATCGCCGCTGCCTCGCCGCAGCACGTTGACGAGATAATGCGTGGCGCGTTCATCGGCCTGAAACCGCGCGCCCTTCTGCAGGTGCTCCGCGACATAGAGTCTCGGAATCATTCTTGTGAGGCCCTCGCCCAGCCACTAAGGTCCCGCAAACTATGAGCAGCGCCACCGACATTCAAGCCGCCGACTGGATCGACCGGCTGGCCCCGGAACCGATCCGGCCCTATCTGCGCCTGGCAAGGCTGCACCGGCCGATCGGCACCTGGCTGCTGCTCTTCCCGGGCTGGTGGTCGATCGCGCTGGCGGCGGCCCCCGGCGACCTGCCCGATGCCAAGATGCTCGTGCTGTTCGCGATCGGCGCCCTGGTGATGCGCGGCGCCGGCTGCACCGTCAACGACATCGTCGACCGCGACATCGATGCCAAGGTGGCGCGCACCGCCACAAGGCCGCTGGCCTCGGGGCGGCTCAGCCTGAAGCAGGCCCTGCTTTTCCTCGGTCTTCAGCTCGCGATCGGCTTCATCATCCTGCTGCAACTTGCGCCTTTCGCCATCAAGCTCGGCGTCTTCTCGTTGTTGCTGGTCGTCGCCTATCCCTTCATGAAGCGGATCACCTGGTGGCCGCAGGCCTTCCTCGGCCTCACCTTCAATTGGGGCGCGCTGATGGGTTATGCGGCGATCACGAATACGCTCGCCTGGCCGCCGGTGCTGCTCTATGCCGCCGGGTTCTTCTGGACCCTGTTCTACGACACGATCTATGCGCATCAGGACAAGGAGGATGACGCCCTGATCGGCGTCAAATCCACCGCGCGCTATTTCGGCAGCAAAACGCGGACGTGGCTGACCGGCTTCGCCATCGTGATGGTGCTGCTGCTCATGGGCGTGGTCGCGACCGCGAACCTCGGCTGGCCGGCGAAGCTCGGCGTTATCGGCGTCGCCCTGCATCTCGCCTGGCAGACGATCGCCGTCAATTTCGACGATCCGAAGGATTGCGATGCCAAGTTCTACAGCAATCGATTTGTCGGCTGGATCCTGCTCGCCGGTTTCGTCATTGCCAAGCTGATGCAGTGAGCGCGCCTCTGTCCACGCCGGAACAGCGGCGCAGTTTCATCCAGGCCCAGACCACGCTGGCAGCGCCGCCGCTGACGCCGGAGATCAAGCTGCATCTCGCGACCGAGATCACGCCGATCTGGGAGGCGACCGAGGCCACGCTCGAGGCCAACAACCTGCCGCCGCCTTATTGGGCCTTCGCCTGGCCGGGCGGACAGGCGTTGACCCGCTTCCTGCTCGATCAGCCGCAATGGGTGCGGGGCAGGCGCGTGCTCGACTTCGCTGCGGGCAGCGGCCTCGGCACGATCGGCGCCAGGATGGCGGGTGCCGAAAGGGTTCAGGCCAACGAGATCGACGACTTCGCGATCGAGGCGATCCTGCTGAATGCCGCGGCGAACAAGGTGGCGGTCGACGTGCTGCGCCACGATCTGATCGGCCGCAACGAAGGCTGGGATGTCGTGCTGGCCGGCGATGTGTGCTACGAGCGGCCGATGGCGGACCGCGTCATACCCTGGCTGCGATCGCTGGCGGGTTCGGGCGTGACCGTGCTGGTGGGCGATCCCGGCCGCGCTTATCTCCCGGCGCAAGGGCTGGTCGAGGTTGCCTGCTATGACGTGCCGACCTCGAAGGAATTGGAGGACCGTGAGCTCCGCGTGACCCGCGTGCTCCGCTTGATGCCTTAGGAGTGAGAATGATTGTTTCGCAGCTCTGGCTCTATCCCGTGCAATCGCTGCGCGGGCAGAAGATGGAAACGCTCGATTTCGCGAGCGACGGGCTCAAGCTCGACCGCTGGTTCGGCATCCGCGACGTCGAGACCGGCGGCATGGTCGGCGCGTCCATGGCCAAGCGCGCTTGGCTGCCGTTGATCACCTGGGACGCTGCGATCGTCGATCCCGAGGCGCCGAAAGTCGAGATCCGCTTTCCCGACGGCGGTCATGTCGTGAGCGATGATCCCACGGTGGATCGCATCCTCTCCGATCGCCTCGGACGCGCGGTCGACTTGCGCGGCAAGGACGGCACGAAGGCGGATCGGCGCTATCGCATGGCCTCCTGCCATCTCATCACCAGCGCGACCTTGAAGCGCCTGCATGAAAGCCATCCAGAAGGCGATTTCGCGCCGGAGCGGTTCCGCCCGAACATGGTCCTCGATTGCGGCGCCGACGTCGGCTTCATCGAGCAGCCCTGGCTCGGGCGCTTGATCAGCGCCGCGTCGGGCGCCGTGCTCGAAGGCACGGAAGACTGCAAGCGCTGCGCGCTCACGACGCGGGCGCAAGGCGCTCTGCCGAGCGACCCCAAGATTCTCCATACCGTCATGCTGGAGAACAACACCAGCGCCGGCATCTACGCCAAGGTGTCGAAGCCGGGACGCGTGGCGCTCGGCGACGCAATCTCGATCGAGAAATGAGAACGCCCTCGCGCGTTTCTGCGCGAGGGCGTTGAAAACCGGTTTAGAGGTTCGGCTGCTTGGTGGTGCGCAGGTACGGCTTGATCTTCTTGTAGCCCTTGGGGAAGAGCTTGTCGGCGTCGGCGTCGCTCAACGCCGGCACGATGATGCAGTCTTCGCCGTGCTTCCAGTTGACCGGCGTCGCGACCTTGTAGTTCGCGGTGAGCTGCAGCGAGTCCAGCACACGCAGGATCTCTTCGAAGTTGCGGCCGGTGGAAGCCGGGTAGGTGATGATCAGCTTCACCTTCTTGTCCGGGCCGATGACGAAGACCGAGCGCACGGTCAGCGTGTCGTTGGCGTTCGGATGGATCATGCCATAGAGGTTCGAGACCTTGCGGTCCGGATCGGCCAGCAGCGGGAAGTTGAGCGCATGGCCCTGGGTTTCCTTGATGTCGCCGGCCCAGGCCTTGTGGTCCGCAAGAGGATCGACGGAAAGCCCGATCACCTTGGTGTTGCGCTTGTCGAACTCGGGCTTCAGCCGCGCGACTTCGCCGAGCTCGGTGGTGCAGACCGGCGTGAAGTCCTTCGGATGCGAGAACAGGACGCCCCAGCCGTTGCCGAGATATTCGTGGAACTTGATCCGGCCTTCGGTCGAATCCTGCTCGAAGTCAGGCGCGGTATCGCCAAGTTGCAGGGCCATGATGTCCTCCTTCTGTCTGCGGTTGATTGTTGGTCTAACGGGATCTTATTCGCCCGCAACGCGCAACACAGGCTGCGGGCGCGCATAGTCCCTATCATGGCGCAGCGACGGAATCATGCTCCGTGCCGCGGCGACTTTCGAGAAATTGATGACGGCTGTAATGACCCCCGGCTGCTCGCCGGCCTCGGCCAGGATCTCGCCCCAGGGGGCGACGATCAGCGAATGGCCATAGGTGCGCCGGCCGCCGGCATGCTCGCCGCATTGCGCGGGCGCAAAGACGAAGGCACCGGCCTCGATCGCGCGGGCGCGCAGCAGCACATGCCAATGCGCCTCGCCGGTCGGTACGGTGAAGGCGGCCGGGATGCTGATCATAGCGGCACCCGCATGGGCGAGATCGCGATAGAGATGCGGGAAGCGGAGGTCGTAGCAGACCGTCATGCCGAGCCCGCCCCAGGGCGTCGGCGCCAGCACCGCCTGCGAGCCCGGGCGGATGCGCTCGGATTCGCGATAGACCTCGCCGTTCGGCAGATCGACGTCGAACAGGTGGATCTTGTCGTAATGGGTGATGACGCGGCCCTGGTCGTCGATCAGGAAGCTGCGGTTGGCGAGGCGTTCGGGCTCGACCCGGATCGGCATCGAACCGATCAGCAGCCAGACGCCGAGCTCTTTCGCGAGCGTCGAGAAATAGGGAAGCGCCGGATGCTCGGCTTCGGTGAACGACTTGGCGAGCGCCAGGTCCCGGTTCGGCTCGATGATGCTGGTGTTCTCTGGCGTGAAGACGAACTTGGCGCCGCCGGCGGCGGCCTCGCGGATCAGCGCCGCCGCCGTCTCGAGATTGGCGCCGACCTCGGGGCCGGCCGTCATCTGAACGCAGGCGAATTTCACCGCGGCGTCATCCACGCGAAGCACTCCCAGTTGGCGGTCGCGTTATTCCGCGGCCGGTTGGGCCAGCATGGGGGCGAGTCCCCCCGCCCGGTCAAGCGCGTATAAATCGTCGCTGCCGCCGACGTGCCGGCCGTTGATGAAGATCTGCGGCACCGAGGTCCGCCCGCCGGCCCGCTGGACCATCTCGGCCCGGCGCTTGGAATCGCACATGACGTCGATTTCCTCGTACTGCACCTGGCGCTCGTCCAGCAGGCGCTTCGCCCGGTAGCAGTAGGGGCAGATCATGGTGGTATAGATTTCGACTTTCGCCATTTCACACCATTGGGTGGGACCCGAACCTTCCCACGAGGTCCCTAATAGATCGCTTCTCGGACCGAATTTGGCAAGGCGTCCTGCCGTTAATCGGCCCGCACCACCTTCGCCAGCGCCAGCACGTCCACCCGCCGAGCTCCGGCCGAAATCAAGGCCTTAGCCGCCGACTCGACGGTCGCTCCGGTGGTGATCACATCGTCGATCAGCAGAATATCGCGATTGGTGACGGCCGCCACATGCCGATCGGCCACCACGATGGCGCCTTTCACATTGCGGAATCGGGCGAGGCGCCCGAGATGGCCCTGGCTCCGGGTCGCCCGTTTGCGGCTGAGCGCCTGGGGCAGGACCGGCAAGCCGGCGGCACGGCCGATGGCCTGGGCCAGCAGGCCGGCCTGGTTGAAGCGGCGGCTCGCGAGCCGGGTCCAGTGCAGCGGAACGGGCACGATCAGCGCGGCGGTCTGCAGCAGCGGGCGGCCTGCCCGGGCCATCCACCCCGCGAGCGCCGGCACGCTCTCGGTGCGGTCCGCATGTTTCAGGCCGATGACCAAGTCCCGGCTCTCGTCGTCATAGCGAAAGACGGCCCGGGCGCGATCATAAGCCGGGCGTTTCTGCAGGCAGGCGCCGCACAGCGCGTCGTCGCCGGATTCGAAGGGAAAGGGCTGGCCGCAGCAGGCGCAGCAAGGGGCACCGAGCCAGGTGAGCTTGCGCCAGCAATCCGGACAGAGACCGTTCGCGCTCGCCAGAATCTCGCCGCATTTCAGGCAACGCGGCGGCAGCACCGCGTCCAGCACGGTGCGGGAAACGCGGCCGGAAAGCCGAGCGAGGTCCTGCAGCATGGGCGGCAGTGTAGCGGGCTGCGTTGCGATGCTCTAGTACTGCCGTCATGACGACACCGCCGACGCCGCCGAAAATTTTCGACCGCGCCCTGCTGCGCCAAAGGCGGGAACGGATCGCGCGCGCCTCCGATCCGCGCCGTGACTTCCTGTTCGCCGAATCCGGTGAAAGGCTGCTCGATCGCCTGGACGACGTGCGGCGGCGTTTTCCTTTGGCGCTCGATTTGGGCAGCCGCGACGGATTGCTCGGGCGCCTGTTGCAGAACCGCGGCGGCGTGGAGACCCTGATCCAGGGCGATCTTTCGCTTGGGATGCTGCGGCAGGCGGGCGCCTCGGTGCTGCAGCTCGACGAAGAGACTTTGCCTTTCGCGCCCGAAAGTTTCGATCTCATCCTCGCCAATCTCTCGCTGCATTGGACCAACGATCTGCCGGGGGTGCTGGCGCAGATCCGCCATGTGCTGAAGCCGGACGGACTCTTTCTCGGCGTGCTGTTCGGCGCGGGAACGCTCGGTGAATTGCGGACCGCGATGATGGAGGCGGAGATCGCCGAGACCGGCGGCGCCAGTGCACGGGTGGCACCCTTCGCCGACCTGCGCGACGCGGCCGGGCTGCTGCAACGTGCCGGATTCGCACTCCCCGTCGCCGATGTGGAGACGATTACGGTAACCTACGCGGGTTTGATGCCTCTGCTCGCTGACCTTCGTGCGATGGGCGAGGCCAATATCCTCGATGCACGCTTGCGGCGGCCGACCCGGCGCGCGGTGATCGCGCGCGCGGCCGCGCTCTACCAGGAGAAGTTCGCGACCGCGGACGGCCGCATCGCGGCGAGCTTCCGGCTGATCTTCCTGACCGGCTGGGCGCCGCATGAATCGCAGCAGCAGCCGGCGCGCCGCGGCAGCGGCAAGATCAATCTCGGCGACGCGCTCTGATCCGGCCTAGCTTCCGGACCGGGAACTGCTTCCGCTGGAAGTCCCGCCCGGTCCGGTGGACTGCGGATTGCCGCCGCGGCGATGTTCCGGCGGGCTGTCGGCCTCGCCGTCGGCGCCGGGACCGGTCGGCGGGGTCTGGCCGCTGAAGCCGCTGTTGCCGCCGGCGCCGAGCGTAGTGCCTTGTCCCGCTGCAATGCTGGCGTCGTCGCCGGTCACCTCGTTGTGCGCATCGACGATGCCGTCATTGACTGTCGTATCGGTCGTGCCGTCGGGATGCACGTGCACCGTCACATCGGTGCCGCGCAGCACCAAGGTGGCGGTCGGCGTCTTGATCGTGGTCCTGCCTTTCGGCATGTCGCCGGTGACGAAGCGCAAGGTGCCGACCGAGATCCGGATCAACGCATTGCCCTCAGCCTTCGCCGGATCGAACACGAACGCGTCGATCAGGACCTTGGACTTGGCACCCAGGGCGAGCGTCGAATCGTCGATGAAGCGGACCAGGGCCGCACTGTCTTCGGCCGTCTCGAGCTCTTCCTGAAAGAGAATGGCATCGCCCAGGCGCTTCACCGTCTGGCTGCCCTCCGGCGGCACGCCATAGACGGTGCGCTGCACCGCGGCCAGGGCGCCGACATCGACCGTATCGGCGGTCGCAACCGGTACCAGGGCGCAAAACCCGGCTAAAGCCGCGGCAATCCCCGAAAACCTGCCCACCGGATCGTCTCCAACAAGATCCAGCAGTGAGATTACGGTCTCCGGAGATCGGGGTCCAGCGCGTCAGATGCAGCCGCAGTCGCCGCCGCCGTCGTTATCGCCGCCGTCGTCATCGCCGCCGCCGGAGGGCCCGGGGTCGGACGGCGCCTTGGCCCCGGCCTTCGGGGAATCGCTGCGGCGGTGTTCGGGCGGGTCGTCGTTCCGGTTGTCGGCGGTCTCCGTGATGGAATCCGGCTCGTCGCTCTCGTAACGTGTCGAGCCGCCCACACCGAGCGTCGCGCCGTCTCCCGGTGCCAGGTCGGTCACCTCGCCGGTCACCGTGTTGCGCGCCTCGACCTTGCCGTCCTGCACGGTGGTGTCGGTGGTTCCATCCGGATGCACATGCACGGTGACGTCGGTGCCGCGGAGCGTAAGGGTGGCGGTCGGAGTCTTGATCACGACCCCGCCCTTGGGCATCTCGCCGGTGACGAATCGCAGGGTCCCGACGGAGAGCTCGATCAGCGCATTGCCCTTCGCGTTCTTCGGATCGAACACGAACGCATCGATCAGGACCTTGGAGCTTGCGCCCAGCGTGAGCTTCGAATCGTCGATGAACCGGACCAGCGCGCCGCTGTCTTCCAGCGTTTCCAGCGTCTCCTCGAAGGCCACGGCGTCGCCCTTGTACTTCGGCGCTTGGCCGCCGCTCGGCGGCGCGCCGTAGACATTTTGACGGACCTCCGCCAGCGCCCCCACATCCATCGCTTCCGCGACGCCGGCGCGGACTAGCGCCATCGTTGCCGCAGCGTATGCTGCGACCCGCCAGATCTTTCTCAATGCATGACTCCCCAGTCGAGCCCCGGCCTTGGGCCGGTGGCGTTCAGGCGCCTTTACGGCGCAAACCAAGAAAAGATGAAATGACTCCGGCGACAGCGCAGGGCGGAGAGCGCCGCAGCGCCGTCACTTGAACCGCGGGCTCAGCCCCCGGTGGTGCCGCCGCCGCTGCTGCTGCTGCCACCGCTGCTGCCGCCGGAATTGTTGTTGCCGCCTGAAGACTGGTTGCGGTCGCCGCCGCGGCGCTCCTCGGGTGTTCCCAGTTTGCCCTGCTTCCCGGTATTCCGGCTCAGGCCGTCATCCACCGCCGCATCGCCGGTGTCGTCCTCGTCGGTCGCCGTCGTGCCCGCAGTGCTGATCTGGACGCTGTCGCCTTCCTCGACGACCGTGTCTTCGCCCGTCTGCTTGTTGTGGACGCTGACGCTGCCCTCATCGACCACCAGCAGCGTGTTGCTGCCGTCGGTCATGACCTTCACATTGGTGCCGCGCAGCACCATGGTGGCGGTCGGCGTGTCGATCGTGGTCTGGCCTTTCGGCATCTTGCCGGTGACATAGCGCAAGGCGCCGGTCGGCAGCGAGATCAAGGCCTTGCTGCCGGCATTGCCCGGCTCATAGACGAAGGCATCGACCGTGACCTTGCTGTCGGCGCCCAGCGTCAGCTTCGATCCGTCATTGAACTTCACCAGCATGCCGCTCTTCTTCAGGGTCTCGAGCAGCTCCTGATAGACCACGCCGTCGCCGCGATGCTTGGTGGTGCGGGATGCCTCGGGCGGCGTGCCGAAGGCGGCTTCCTGCACCGCTTCGACGTCGCCAACCGGCGTCGTCAGTCCGGCGGCAAAGGTGACGGCGATCGTCGAGGCGCCGAACAGGATGGTGGCAATGACGGTGTGGATCGAGCGCATGTTACTTCCCCGGTATTTTCTGACGTTGTCGGCGAACTGAACTAAATTTGCGCCAAGCTTCCGTCGAGTGATCTTGGTCACAATCGCCGGCCGGGTGCGAACAACAGGGTGTGTGCCGCCCCCGGCCTGGCCGATTCGGTGCCCAAGCGCACCGTTTGCGTTACGGCAACTCGGCCGTCGTGGTGGTGGCGCCGCTGGGCGTGATATCCACGCTTTCGCCGGCGACATAGATCATTTCCTGGCCGGTGGTCCGCGAGCGCACGGTGACGCTGCCTTCCACGACTTCCAGATGCGTGTTGCCGCGCGCGTTCACGGCGACGTTCATGTCGGCGCCGTTGAGCAGCACGGTGGCGGTCGGCGTATAGATCGTGGTGTGGTCCTTCGGCATGGCGCCGGTCGCGTAGTGCATCGAGCCTTCCGGCAGCGACACGACCGCATTCGCGATCGACTGCTCCGGCTTATAGACATAGGCGACGATGAACGCGGTGCTGGCGGCGCCGAGCTCGAGCTTCGAGCCGTCGCTGAGCTTCACCTTCATGGCGCCGGACTTCGAGGTCTCGAGCAGTTCGCGGTGCCGGACGGTGTCGCCCGCATGCTTCTCGGCCTTGGCCATGCTGGGGGCGGTGCCGTAGGCGGTCTCTGCGACGGTCTCCACAACGCCGGCATCGCTGGCGAGCGCCGCGCTGCTGATCGCTGCAGTGAAAGCGGCCGCGGCAGCGGCGATGATCTGGGTACGCATCGAGAGTCTCCTGGATAAGGTTAGTTTTCGATGAATGACGAGGCGATGGATACGCGCCTCGAGGCCATGGGTCGAGTGACGCCTCGCACACGTTCAACCAATCGGCGTGACGCCGATCACAGGAGATGGCCGTAAGAAGAGATTGCGGCTACAGCAGGTCCTGCAGCAGCGCCACCAGCGGCTTGTCGGCCGGCGGCATCGGATAGTCGCCGAGCTTTTCCGGCCGCACCCAGGCGAGGGTCTGGCCTTCGAGCGCCCGCAACGTGCCGTTCCAGCGCCGGCAGACGTAAAGCGGCATCAGCAGATGGAACTTCTCGTATCGATGCGAGGCGAAGGTGAAAGGGGCGAGGCAGGCCTCCGCCACATCGATGTCGAGCTCTTCCTTGAGCTCGCGGATGAGGGCCGCTTCCGGACTCTCGCCGTCATGGATCTTGCCGCCGGGAAATTCCCAGAGCCCGGCCATCGGCTTGCCCGGCGGGCGCTGCGCCAAGAGCACGCGGCCGTCTGCATCGACCAGCGCGACGGCGACCACGGTCAGGATCGGCAGGGGCGCTTCGGTCATGACTCAGACGGTGGTCGACTGGGCGGCCGCCCATTGCGCGCGGGTGAGCTTGCGGATGATGACCGGCAGCGGATGGCCGCGCACATCGGAGGGCCGCTCGCCGGCCGCGACGATCGCGAAGCCGTTCTTCTCCATCACCCGGTGCGAGGCATCGTTGGTCGGCACCGCGGCGCCCCAGATCTCGCTCAAGCCGAGCTCGGTGAAGGCGAAACGCACCAGGCGGCCGACCGCCTCGGTCGCGTAGCCCTCGCCCCAATAGCGCTTGCCGAGCCAGTAGCCGAATTCCATTCCCCCTCCGGATCCATCGGGCTCGGATTCCGCGGGCTGCAGGCCGATGCAGCCGATCAGCCGATGGTCGCTGTTGCGCTCGATCGCGAAGGCGACCTCCTCGTCGGGGATGCGCGTGCCCGACCAGGCGGCCCAGCGCTTCTGCTGGCTGGCGATGAAATCCTCCGCCATGCGGCGGTCATAGGGAAACGGGATCGAGGTCGTGTAGCGGACGACGTCCCAGTCGTTGACCTGCTCGGCGATGGCCGGGGCATCGGCGGTGTGGACCGGCCGCAGGCGCAGCCGCTCGGTCGTCAGCTCAACTGCGGTAGTCGGCATTGATCTCGATATAGCGATGGGTGAGGTCGCAGGTCCAGACCCGCGCCTTGCCGGTGCCGACGCCGACATCGACCTCGATTCTGATGTCGCGGGTCTTGATATGCTTGGCGACCGGCGCCTCGTCGTAATCCGCCACCCGCTGCCCCTTGGCGGCGATGAGCACGCCGCCGATCTTGATCGCGAGCTTGTCGCGCTCGGCCTTCTCGCCGGCCTTGCCGACCGCCATCACGATGCGGCCCCAATTCGCGTCCTCGCCGGCGATCGCGGTCTTCACCAGCGGTGAATTGGCGATCGAGAGGCCGATGCGGCGCGCGGCGGCGGCGCTGGCAGCCCCCGTGATGTCGATCGTGATCAGCTTCTCCGCGCCTTCGCCGTCCATCACCACCTGGACCGCAAGATCGGTCAGGAGCGATTCCAAGGCGGCGCGGAACTCCTTCAGGATCGGATCGCCGGCCGATTTCGGCTTCGGGTTCTTGGCCTCCCCGGTCGCGGCCAGCAGCAGCGTGTCGCTGGTCGAGGTGTCGCCGTCCACGGTGATGCAGTTGAACGACTTGTCGGCGCTCTTCGCGAGCAGGGTCTGGAGGATGTCGGCGGGCAGCTTGGCATCGGTTGCGACGAAGGCCAGCATGGTCGCCATATCCGGTTGGATCATGCCGGAACCTTTGCAGATGCCGTTGATCGTGACGGTGACGCCGCCGATCTTGGCCTCTCGGCTGGCGAGCTTCGGAAAGGTATCTGTCGTCATGATTGCCGCAGCCGCCTCGGACCAGGCGTCGGCCTTCAGGTCGTTCTTCAGCGCGCCGAGATTGGCGACGATCTTCTCCGCCGGCAGCGGCTCGCCGATCACCCCGGTCGAGGCGACGAAGATCTCGCCGCGTTTGCAGCCGAGGGTCTTCGAAGCGCCGTCCACGGTGGCCTCTGCAGCCTGTTTCCCGAGCTTGCCGGTGAAGGCATTGGCGTTGCCGGCATTGACGACGATCGCCCGCGCCTTGCCGCCCTTGAGATGCTTGCGGCAGAGATCGACCGCGGCCGAAGGGGCAAGCGACTTTGTCAGCACGCCGGCGATGGTCGCGCCGGGGGAGAGCTCCATCAGCATCACATCCGGCCGCCCCTTGTAGCGGATGTTGCATTCGCGGATGGCGAGGCGGACGCCGGCCAGCGCCGGCAGCTTCGGCGCGTGGGTCGGCGCCAAGGGCGAGACCTTGTGGCTCATGTCAATTCCCCCGAATGACGGCGCGGGCGGCGGCGGCTGGGTTCCGGGCGGACCCCTATTGCTGTCCCGTTGGCGCCAGCGGCAGCTTGTACTCGTCCTTGGTGTATTCGATCTTGGCGCCGCCGATCAGGTTTTGCACCTCCTGATGCACCGCTTCCTGGCTCAGCGCCTTGCGGATGTCGTCCTTGCGCTGCTCCAACGGAACCGGCGTCTGCATCCGGGAATCGGTGATCTTGATGATGTGCCAGCCGAACTGGCTCTTCACAGGAACCTTGCTGACGTCGCCGCGCTGCATGGCGAAGGCCGCGTCGGAGAACTCCTTCACCATGGTTTCCTTGGTGAACCAGTTGAGATCGCCGCCGTTCTGGCCGCTGCCCTTGTCGATCGACTTCTCCTTGGCGAGGGTCGCGAAATCGGCGCCGCCCTGGAGCTCCTTGATGATCTCCTTGGCCTCGTCCTCGGTCTTCACCAGGATATGGCTGGCGCGGATCTCGATCTGCGGCGGATTCTGCTTCAGGTCCTCGTCATAGACCTTCTGGATCGCCTCGTCGTTGACCTTCTGGTCGATGATCTTCTGGATATAGGCCCGGCTGATCGCCTCTTCCTCGGCCTGCTTCACGAACTTCTTCACTTCAGGGTCGTTCTGCAGGCCCTGCTCGATGCCCTTGCTCTCGACCAGCTGGATCCCGATCAGGCGGTTGAGGAGCTGCGGGAACAACTTGTCGATTTGCGCCAGGTATTGCGGCGGCAGGTCGGAGGCGGAATCGAGCACGTCCTGGCGGGTGATCGGCTTGCCGTTGACGTTCGCCACCACTTCGGCCGGATCGGCGGGCGTCGGGGCGGCTGCCGGTGCACCGTTCGCGGCCGGCGCCGGACTGCCTTCCGCCGGCGCGCCTTCGGCTGGCGCGCCTTCGGCCGGGGCGGCCTGGTCGGGCGCCGGGGCTGGCGTCGTGGTTTCGGTGTTGGTCGTGGCGTCCTGGGCGGCCCCCGGACCCGCGCTCAGAACGAATCCAGCGGTTGCAACGAAGGCAAAGGCGCCCGCCAGCAGAGCGGCGCGAAACGACAGATGGGGCATAAGCCGGGATCTTTCCTGGTTCCGGGGTTCGCGGGTCCGACCTCTTGCTCGAAACTCCCAGATCGAGGCCGGAAGGCGGCGTTTCCCGCCGCAAACGGGCGGCATCATGCCGAACCGCCCCACCCGATACAAGCGGAAACCCGGCCAAAGTATCCAAGGGAATCAACGCAAACCGATGAGATTCCCGTGACTTCCTGGTCGATTGACAGGGGGCACCCGGGGACCTATCTGTTGCCCACCTAGAAAGCCGGAAATTCAAAGGTTTCTTTCATGTTCGCGGCGCTTGCCAGGCGGGTCTTTGGATCCGCCAACGACCGTTTCATCAAGTCTCTCAATTCCACGGTCGCGGCGATCAACGCGCTGGAGCCGGAAGTCCAGAAGCTGGATGACGCGGCCCTGAAGGCGCGCACCGCCTGGCTGCGCGAGCGCGTCGCCAAGGGCGAGACCCTGGACGACATCCTGCCCGATGCGTTTGCGACGGTGCGCGAGGCTGCGGTCCGCACCCTCGGCCAGCGGCACTTCGACGTGCAGATGAAAGGCGGCGTGGTCCTGCATCAAGGCAAGATTGCCGAGATGAAGACCGGCGAAGGCAAGACCCTGGTGGCGACGCTCCCGGTCTATCTGAACGCGATCGAGGGCAAGGGCGTCCACGTCGTCACCGTCAACGACTACCTCGCCAAGCGCGACGCCGAATGGATGGGGCAGGTCTATCGCTTCCTCGGCTTGACCGTCGGCGTGATCGTGCACGGCCTGAACGACACCCAACGCCGCGAGGCCTATGCCTGCGACATCACCTACGGCACCAACCACGAGTTCGGCTTCGACTATCTGCGCGACAACATGAAGTTCCGCCTCGAGGACATGGTCCAGCGGCCGTTCAACTACGGCATCGTGGACGAGGTGGACTCGATCCTGATCGACGAGGCGCGGACGCCGCTCATCATCTCCGGACCGACCGAGGACAATTCCGAGCTCTACTCCAAGGTCGACAAGCTGATGGCGCATGTGAAGCCCAGCGACTACGAGAAGGACGAGAAGTCCCGCCATGTCGCCTTTACCGAGGAAGGCACCGAGCATATCGAGCAGCTCTTGCGGGGCGTCGGCCTGCTGAAGCAGGGCGCGCTCTACGACATCAGCAACATCGCGCTGGTGCATCACGCCAACCAGGCGCTGCGCGCGCATACGCTGTTCGCCCGCGACGTCGATTACGTGGTGAAGGACAACAAGGTCATCATCATCGACGAATTCACCGGCCGCATGATGGAAGGCCGGCGCTATTCCGAAGGCCTGCACCAGGCGCTGGAAGCCAAGGAAGGCGTCGAGATCCAGAACGAGAACCAGACGCTCGCCTCGATCACCTATCAGAACTACTTCCGCATCTTCCCGAAGCTCGCCGGCATGACCGGCACGGCGATGACCGAAGCGCCGGAATTCTCCGAGATCTACGGCCTCGACGTGATCGAGATCCCGACCAACAAGCCGGTCAGCCGCGAGGACGAAGAGGACGAGGTCTATCGCAGCGCCCGCGAGAAGTACGACGCGATCATCGCCGAGATCAAGAAGGCGCGCGAGCGCGGCCAGCCGGTGCTGGTCGGCACCGTCTCGATCGAGAAGTCGGAAGTCCTTTCCGCCCTCTTGAAGCAGAAGGGCATCCCGCATTCGGTGCTGAACGCCCGCTATCACGAGCAGGAGGCGCATATCATCGCCGAGGCCGGCGTGCCCGGCGCCGTCACCGTCGCCACCAATATGGCCGGCCGCGGCACCGACATTCAGCTTGGCGGCAATCTGCAGATGCGGGTGGAGCGCGAGACCATCGGCATGACCGATCCGGCCGCGATCCAGGCCAAGATCGAAGAGATCAAGACCGATATCGCCGCGAAGCGCGAGGCGGTCCTGAAATCGGGCGAGGTCCTGGTCATCGACGAAGCGAAGAACAAGACCGTGACCTTCCCCGGCGGCCTCTTCATCATCGGCACCGAGCGGCACGAGAGCCGGCGCATCGACAACCAGCTCCGCGGCCGCTCCGGCCGCCAGGGCGATCCGGGCCGTTCGAAATTCTACCTCTCGCTCGAAGACGACCTGATGCGGATCTTCGCGCCGGCGCGCATGGACGGCATGCTGCAGCGCCTGGGGTTGAAGGACGGCGAGGCGATCGTCCATCCCTGGGTCACCAAGGCGCTGGAGAAGGCGCAGCAGAAGGTCGAGGCGCGCAACTTCGACATCCGCAAGAACCTGCTGAAGTTCGACAACGTGATGAACGATCAGCGCAAGGTGATCTACGAGCAGCGCCGCGAGCTGATGGCCGCCGACGATCTCAAGGAAGAGATCGCCAGCATGCGCAAGGAGACGGTGGACGAGCTGATCTCCCGCCATATCCCGGAGAAGGCCTTCGCCGAGCAATGGGATGCCGCCGGCCTGCATGAGGAGGTGCTGCGCATCTTCGCGATCGATCTCCCGGTGGTCGCCTGGTCGAAGGAAGAAGGCATCGCCGACGAAGCGATCCGCGAGCGCGTCATGGATGCGGTCGACCGCAAGATGGCGGAGAAGGCCGCCAACATCGGCCCCGAGGTCATGCGCTCGATCGAGAAATCGCTGCTGCTCCAGCTCCTGGACCAGAACTGGAAGGAGCATCTCCTGCTGCTCGATCATCTGCGGCATGGCATCGGCTTGCGCGCCTACGGCCAGCGCGATCCCTTGAACGAATACAAGCGCGAAGCCTTCGAGATGTTCGAGGCGATGCTGGACCGCCTGCGCGAGCAGATCACCACCTTGCTCGCCCATGTCGAGATCCGGCCGCAGGAGCCGGCCCAGCCGGGACTGACCGCAGCTCCGGGCGCCGCCGCCTCGCAGACCGGCGCCGCGCGCCAGGTGATGGCCCAGGGGGCCGCGGGCAACGGTGCCGCGCGCACGAAGTCCGATCTGCCGCCGGGCGTGGATCCCAACGACCCCAGCACCTGGCCGCAGCTCGGCCGCAATGCCGAATGCCCCTGCGGCTCGGGCAAGAAATACAAGCACTGCCACGGCAAGCTGGTGAAGGCTTAGGCGACGGTCAGTTGCTTCAACCGGCGAGTGAGTCGCGCAGCGCCGCAACCGCGGCGTGGATGGCGTCGTCCCGGATCCGCGGCAGCAGGGCGTCGAGCGCCGCCGTTGCGGGTTGCGTCTCGGGCGCGGCGGTGATCGCCGCCGCATCGAGCCGCCAGAGCGCATAGTCGAGCAGGGCGCGGCGCTCCGGCGGCAGTTGCGCGGCCAGCGCGATGAGTTTCCCCGAAATCTCCGCCGCGGTGTCGAAACCGGCATAGGCGGGATCGGCCTCGTCGAGATAGCAGACGGAGGAGGCGGGCTTTGCACCATCGCCCGCCGCCACGCCCACCTCAGTCACGATCGACGCCATCGGAATGTCATGCGCCTGCGGGTGAATCGTCGGCAGGCGGAACAGGCTGAAGCCGATGCCGATCGCCGTGGCGGCGTCGCCGAGCTTCGCCAGGGTCCGGTCGAAGAACCCGCCGCCATAGCCGAGGCGATAGGATGCCGCATCATAGCCGACGATCGGCGCGATCAGGGTCTTGGGTTGGATCTCGGTCGGGTCGGCCGGCACGGGGATGTCCCAGAAGCCGCGCTCCATCCTGGCGCCCTTGGTCCAACGCCGGAAGGTCAAGGGTTCGCCGAGCTTGATGCAGACGGGCAGGCAGACTTCGACTCCTGCCGCATCCAGCTCGCGCATCAGCACCTTCAAATCGGGCTCGGCCTTGATCGGCCAATAGAACGAGATCGGCTGCGGCCGCTCCTTGAGCACCGGCCGCAACTGCTCGATCAAACGGCGCGAGAGATCCTCGCGCACCGCCATCGTCATCGCGGCGCGTGCCGCCAACAGCTTCTGGCGTGCTTCTTTCCGCCAGGCTTTGATCTCCGGCCAATTCATCCGGTGCCAACCGGCGCGATCTTCGCCGCATTGCCGCGGATGGTGGCGATCGCCTCCGCCATGATCCGCGCGACGATCCCGGCCGCGGGTTCGATCGCGCTGATCCGCGCAACACCGTCCCCGGCATAGAGGGCCATCGCCTCGAGATCGCCCTTGGTCTTTCGCAGCGGCGAGTTGGTGTCGTAGCGATGCACCTTGGCGCCGTCGTCTTCGGCGATCATCTCCCGCGGGAGCTGATCCGGATGATAACCCCAGAGCTTGTCGCCGGCCGCCGCGGTGACGCTGTTCTTCAAGACCCGCACCGGCGAGTTGGGCGGCCAGTTGATGGCGAAGAGATCGGTGTGCACCGTTTCGCCCGGCCGGGCCTCGACCAGGCGCTGCTTGTGATAGTCATGGGCATAGGACTCGCGGCTGGCGAGGAAGGCGGTGCCGCAATGCACGCCATGGGCGCCCAGCGCCAGCGCTGCTGCCAGCCCGCGGCCATCGACGATGCCGCCGGAAGCCGCAACCGGCACCTCGACCGCATCGGCGACCTCGGGCAGCAGCACCGAAAGCCCGCGCCGGCCCCAGACATGCCCGCCGGCCTCGACGCCCTGCACGATGATGACATCGGCGCCGGCATCCTCCGCCTTCTCGGCGTCCGCCACCGACCCCACCTGATAGAGCACCAGGCAGCCGGCGCGTTTCGCCTTGGCAATCGCTTGGACATCGACATCCCAGAAAAAGCACATTGCCGGCACCCCGGCATGGAAGCAGGCGGCGAGTTCGTCCTCCAGCAACTGGGGTGTCGTGCAGGCGGGGATGAGATTGACGCCGAAGGCACGGTTGGTGCGCTGCCGGACGGCGGCGATCTCGCGCTCGATCAGCGCCGGGGACTCCCGCACCATGCCCAAGAGGCCGAACCCGCCCGCCTCTGACACCGCTGCCGCCAGTTCGGAACGCGCCGGCCCGCCCATCCCGGCGGAGATGATCGGGTAGCGACACCCCAGGCGCTCGGTCAGTGGGGTCGCAATGGTTTCGGTGCTCATGGGCAATTCTCGACAACGGTTGAACGTGAATCTC
>Ga0209257_1000444_pt1 | contig 78076 bp, 70 predicted proteins | sample AraplaCvi_mCL_r2_FD_184277 | JGI IMG/M metagenome (GOLD analysis project Ga0209257, IMG submission 184277) | Arabidopsis root microbial communities from North Carolina, USA - plate scrape MF_Cvi_mCL_r2 (SPAdes) (version 2) | ecosystem: Host-associated > Plants > Roots > Endosphere | place: USA...
AAGGCCTGTCTGCATCTGCACGGCCTGCGGCACGAACTCGAGGCCGTTTGAGCGGCTGATCGTCGCCATCGGAGACGCGAGGCGCGCTCCGACTCAGCGCCCGGTGAACTTCGGCGCGCGTTTCTCCTGCCAGGCGCGCACGCCCTCGGCGAGATCCTCCGACGCATTCGACACCGCGATGTCGGCGCGCAGCGCCTGCGTGTCGAGCCGACCGTTGGCGATCGCGTTCAAGTGCTTCTTCATGCCGGCCAGCGCCAGCGGCGCGTAGCCGCACAGCCGCTCGCAGAGCGTGCCGGCCGCCGCCTCCAGCGCCGGGCCGTCCTCCAGCAGTTGGTCGAGGAACCCGCTGTCGCGCATCGCCTGGGCGTCGAAGGTCTCGCAGGCGAGCAGCACCCGCTTGGCCATCGACAGCCCCAGCCGGTTGACGTAGCGCTCCATGCCGCCGCGATAGAAATGCAGCCCCAGCCGCGCCGCGGGCACGAACATCTCGCAGCGTCTCACGCCGAGCCGGAAATCGCAGGCCAGCGCGAGGTCGGTGGCGCCGCCATACACGCCGCCCTGGATCGCCGCGACGGTCACGGGCCGCGCCTGCTCCCAGGCATCGGCGAGCGCCTCGAACAGCGCGCCCGCGTCCACGCCGGGCACCGCGTCGATATTGAAGCCGCTGCAGAAATGCCGGCCCTCGGCGCGCAGCAGCAACACGCGCACGGCGGGCGTCGCGTCGACCTGGCGCAAATGGGTCTGCAGCGTCTGCAGATCGATGAGCTCGAGCCGGTTGGCGACATGCGGCCGGCGCAACGTGACCGTGGCGAGCGGCCCATCGATCGTCAGCGAAGGGAGGTGCTGGGGCATGGCGGCGCAGTCTAGCGAAGGCGCGCCTGCCCCACCGCCGTCAGCACCCTCAACTTCGACCGACCGGTCGGCTTAATCGCTGGCGAAATGTCAATGCGGCATCCACTGACGGAGCGCCTCGGGCTTGCCGCTAGAGTCGGTCGCAAAACGGCAGATGGAGACAAGGTGGACGGGGCGATTGCAAGCATCCTGATGCTGGACGGAGTCACCAACGGCGCGATCTACGCGCTGCTGGCCCTGGCCCTGGTCCTCGTGTTCGCGGTGACGCGGGTGATCTTCATTCCTCAGGGGGAGTTCGTCGCCTTCGGCGCGTTGACGCTGGCGGGACTGCAGCTCGGCCGCACGCCGATGACGGTCCATTTCCTGATCGCGATGGCACTGCTCACCGCGGTGCTGGACCTGGTGGCCGCGGCGCGAGCCGGACGGCTCACCGCGGAACTGCGGCCGATTGCGCTGCGCGCGCTGCCCGGCGTCGTCATCGGCCTGGCCGCGATGGCGCTGGCGCCGATGCAACTGCCGCTGGTCGCGCAGGCGCTGCTCACGCTGGCCATCGTCACGCCGATGGGCGGGCTGCTGTACCGGCTCGCCTACCAGTCGCTGGCCGATGCGTCGGTGCTGGTGCTGCTGATCGTCTCGGTCGGCGTGCACTTCGCGCTGACCGGCCTGGGCCTGGTGTTCTTCGGCGCCGAGGGCTCGCGCAACCCCAGCTTCTGGGAGGCGAGCTACGCGGCCGGGCCGCTGATGTTCTCGGGCCAGACGCTGATCATCGTGATGGCCTCCGCGGCGCTGATCGTCGCGCTGTGGCTGTTCTTCGAGCGCAGCCTCTACGGCAAGGCGCTGCGCGCCACGGCGGTCAACCGGCTCGGCGCGCGGCTGATGGGCATCTCCAGCACCTCGGCGGGCCGGCTCTCGTTCACGCTGGCCGCTTTCATCGGCGCGCTGTCCGGCATCCTCATCAGCCCGACCACGACGATCTTCTACGACAGCGGCTTCCTGATCGGCCTCAAGGGCTTCGTCGCGGCGGTCTTCGCGGGCTTGTCGAGCTACCCCGGCGCGGCGCTCGGCGCCTTGCTGGTCGGCCTGATCGAATCGTTCAGCTCCTTCTGGGCCAGTGCCTTCAAGGAGGTCATCGTCTTCACCTCCATCCTCCCCGTGCTGCTGTGGCGCAGCTGGCGCGATCCGCACCATGAGGAGCATTGACGTGAGCACCGATCGAGCCGCCCCCGTGAATGCCTCCGCGCGCGGCGCGGCCGCCCCCCGGGTGCCGCCCGCCGCGAGCCCTTGGTCCCGCCGCGCCGCGCCGGCGATCCTGCTCGCCGCCATCGCGGTGCTGCCGCTGTTGCCGGTGCCCGAGTTCTGGATCACGCAGCTGAACTACATCGGCATGTTCGCGCTGGTCGCGCTGGGGCTGGTGCTGCTCACCGGCGTCGGCGGACTGACGTCCTTCGGGCAGGCCGCCTTCGTCGGCGTCGGCGCGTACACGACCGCGCTGCTGAGCGCGCGCTACGGACTCTCGCCGTGGATCGGCCTGGCCGCGGGCCTGGCGATCACGCTGGCCATCGCACTCGTACTGGCGCTGATCACGCTGCGCATGTCGGGCCATTACCTGCCGCTGGCGACGATCGCCTGGGCGCTGAGCCTGAACTTCACCATCGCCAACATGGAATCGCTGGGCAAGTACGACGGCCTGCTGGGCGTGCCGGCGATCGAATGCTTCGGCGTCAGCTTGGCCGACGGGCGGGCCATGTACTACCTGATCTGGCTGCTGGCGATCCTTGGCGCGATCGCGGTGCGCAACCTGCTGGACTCGCGCCCGGGCCGCGCGATCCGCGCGCTGGGCGGCGCGACGGTGATGGCCGAGGCGATGGGGGTCTCGACCTTCCGCTACAAGGTCGTGGTCTTCCTGATCGCGGCGCAGCTCGCGGCCGTGTCGGGCTGGCTGTTCGCGCATGTGCAGCGCACCGTGAACCCCAGCCCCTTCGGCCTGAAGATGGGCATCGAATACCTGTTCATGGCCGTCGTCGGCGGGGTGTCCAGCGTGTGGGGCGCCTTCGTTGGCGCGGGGGTGTTCAAGATCATCGAGGACCAGCTCAAGGAGCTGCTGCCGCGCTTGCTCGGCAGCAACGGCAACTTCGAGATCATCGTGCTCGGCGTCGTGCTGGTGCTGATGCTGAAGTACGCGCCCAAGGGCCTGTGGCCGACGCTGCAGGCGGCGCTCGCGCGCTGGTGGCCGGCGCCGCCGCGCGCGCGGGACTGGGACGGCGCCGAGCCGCTCGCCGCCCGCCCGAAGCCGGCGCCCGGCTCGGTGTTGCTGCGGGTGGAGAAGCTGCGCAAGCAGTTCGGCGGCCTGGTCGCGGTGAACGACGTCAGCTTCGAGCTGCGCGCCGGCGAGATCATGGGCCTGATCGGGCCCAACGGCGCCGGCAAGTCGACCACCTTCAACCTGGTCTCGGGCGTGCTGCCCGCCAGCGGCGGCGCGCTGCACTTTGCCGGCGAGGCGATCACCGGGCTGCCGTCGCGGCGGATCGCGCGGCTGGGCCTGTCGCGCACCTTCCAGCACGTGAAGATGATCGCGGACATGACGGTGCTGGAGAACGTCGCGCTGGGCGGCTACCTGCGCTCGCGCAGCGGCACCGCGCGCGCGATGCTGCGGCTGGACCGGGCCGAGGAGCGGCGTCTGTTCGCCGAGGCCGAGGCGCAGCTGCGCCGCATCGGCATGCAGGACCATCTGCATGAACTGGCGGGCAACCTGGCGCTCGGGCCGCAGCGGCTGATGGAGATCGCGCGGGCGCTGTGCAGCGACCCGTCGCTGCTGCTGCTCGACGAGCCCGCGGCGGGCCTGCGCCACAAGGAGAAGCAGGCGCTGGCCGCGGTGCTGCGCCAGCTGCGCGCCGAAGGGATGAGCATCCTGCTGGTCGAGCACGACATGGACTTCGTGATGGGCCTGACCGATCGCATCGTCGTGATGGAGTTCGGCACCAAGCTGATCGAGGGCACGCCCGCCGACGTGCAGGCCAGCCCCGAGGTGAGGGCGGCCTACCTGGGAACGGAACACTGACATGACCGAGTTGCTGAAGGTCAGCGGATTGCAGGCGGGCTACGGCCGCGCCGAGGTGTTGACGGGCCTGGACCTGCGGCTGCGACAGGGCGAGGTGGTGACGGTGATCGGGCCCAACGGCGCGGGCAAGAGCACGACGCTGAACGCCTTGATGGGCGTGCTGCCGGCGCGGGGGCGGGTGATCTTCGATGGCGAGGACGTCCATGGCCTCGGACTCGAGGAGCGCGTGATGAAGGGCCTGGCGCTGGTCCCCGAGAAGCGCGAGCTGTTCACCACGATGTCGGTCGAGGACAACCTGGTGTTCGGCGGCTTCCGCCCGATGCGGCTGGGCGTGAAGGGATGGCGCGACGAACTGGAGCGCGTCTATGCGCTGTTCCCCCGGCTGAAGGAGCGCCGGGCGCAACTCGCCGGCACCTTGTCTGGCGGCGAGCGTCAGATGCTCGCGGTCGGCCGCGCGCTGATGGCGCGGCCCAAGCTGCTGATGCTCGACGAGCCCAGCCTTGGCCTGGCGCCGCTGATCGTGAAGGAGGTGTTCCGCATCGTCGCGCATCTGCGTGACGCGGGTGTCTCCATCCTGCTGATCGAGCAGAACGCGCGCGCCGCGCTGGAGGTGGCCGACTACGGCTATGTGCTGGAGACCGGCGAGATCGCCCTGGAGGGGGCGGCCGCCGATCTCGCGAAGGATCCGCGCGTGATCGAGACCTACCTCGGGGCGAGCCGGCAGGCCCGCTGACGGTGGATCCGTGCGCGCCGCTGCAGGCGGGCACACCCCGAATCGGGGGGAGATCGGTGGCATTCCCGAAACATGCCGGGGGAAGCGTCCCACCATAATCCGCCGACCCCCGACCATGGCCCTGCTGTCCTCCCTCCGAAAGCTGCTGACCGGATCCGCCGACGCGACATCGCCGCGCCGGTCATCCGGCACCGGCGCGCCTTCATCGCCTGCGCCTGCGCCCGCCGCCTCCGCCGCGCGCGCCGAGATGCCGCCGCTGCCGTCGCCGGGCTCGGCGCACTCGCTTGGCCCGAGCATGGTGTCCACGCAGACGGCGGTGTACACCGGCGGCGAATTGGTTTTCCCGACGCTGGAGGCTTCGCCCGAATGGCTGCATTTCAGCGCCCGGCTGCTGGGCCTGTCGCGGCTGAAGGACGTGCCGCCATCGGCGGGCGAGCAGGCCCTGATGCAGCGCCTGCAGGCGCAACGCGGGTCGCAGTGGGCCGATCTGCTGCCGCGGCTGCCCGCCGTGCTGCCGCAGTTGATGCGGCTGGTGCGCCGCCCGGACGTGTCGGGCGCCGAACTGGCGCAGCTGCTGTCGCGCGATCCCAGCCTGGTCGGCGAACTGATGCGATTGGCCAACTCGCCGCGCTATCGCACCGAACGCGAGATCACCGACCTCTCCGGCGCCGTCATGGTGCTCGGCCAGCAGGGCCTGAACCAGCTGGTCATGAGCGTCGCGCTGCGGCCGATCTTCCATCAGGGCAGAGGCCGCTACGCCAGCCGCGCCGGCACGCTGCTGTGGGACCTCAGCGAGCGCACCGCGCTCGCGACGATGCGCCTGGCCAACGCGGGCGACGATGAGTTCTCCGCCTACCTCTCGGGCTTGAGTTCGCAGCTCGGGCTGATGGCGCTGCTGCGCGCGCTGGACGGCATGTCCGCGCCGTCGGTGCCGCCGCTGGACCGCGAGGGCCTGCATCGCCAGTTGCTGCCGTTGACGGCCGCCTGGTCGGCGCAGGTCGTCGAGCACTGGGGCTTTCCGCCGAAAGTGGCTGAGGCGCTGGCGCCGCGGCCCGGTCGCGGGGCGGAGTCCACCGTGCTCGCGCATCTGGTGCGCCAGGCCCAAGCGGTCGCGCTGCGCCAGTTGATGCAGCCGGGCCTGCAGCCGGCGCAACTGGGCGACTGGTCGGCCGCGCAGCAGCGCTGCTATGCGGATCTCGACCGCGAGTTCAGCGCAGGCAACCCCGCCGCCTGAGCCCATTCAGCGGCGGCGCGCCTTCAACCGCCGCGCCGCCGGACCAGACCCCAGGCGAGCGCGCCGAACGCCCCTTCGAGCAGCAACGCCAACGCCGCCGCGGGCAGCGCGCCCGCGAGCAGCAACGTCTGATCATTGAGCGCGAGTCCGGTGACGATGCGCTCCCCGTACCCGCCGGCCCCGATGAACGCGGCCATCGTGGCGGTGCCGACCGACAGGCTGGTCGCGGTGCGCAGTCCCGCGAGCATCACCGGAAAGGCCAGCGGCAACTGCACCTCGCGCAGCACCTGGCCCCGCGTGAAGCCGAGCGCACGCGCCGCGGTGGTCAGTCCTTCGGGCACTTCGCTGAGCCCGACGGTGCAGTTGCGCAGCACCGGCAGCAGCGCGTAGAGCGTCAGCGCGACCAGCGCCGGCACGGGGCCGATGCGGTTCAGCGCCCAGATCAGCAGGGCGAGCATCGCCAGCGAAGGCACCGTCTGAAGCAGCGCGCAGACGGCGAGCAGCGATTCGCGCCAGCGCGGCCACGGGTGCAGCGCGACGGCCAGCGGCACGCCCGCCAATGCCGCCAGCCCGACGGAGCCCAGCACCAGCGTCAGATGCTGCAACGTAAGGCGTCCGAGGTCCGGACCCGCCAGGCGCGCCCAGAACCCGGCCCGGGCGGATGGAGAGGGCGCAGCGGATGAGGAAGGCGACGCGGACGAGGAAGGTGAAGCGGCCAAGGTGGCCGAAGCGGCAGCCGATGCGCCGCCGCCGGGCCCAGCACCGGCAAGGAAATCGCGCGCGATGACGTCGAACGGCTGCTTGTCCATCTCCGCGCGCGCGTTCATCGCGATCATCGCGCGCTCGTCGATGCGGCCCTCGAGCGTCTGGAGCGCGGCCCATGCGCGCGGATGGCGCCGCGGCAGGTCGATCCGATACAGCAGCACCGCGTCGTAGCGCGGGAAGAAGCGCGCGTCATCGGCCAGCACCTTCAAGTCGAGCGCCGCGATCTGCGCGTCCGTCGTGTAGACGTCGGTGAGGGCGATCTGTCCGTCGGCGAGCGCGCGGTAAGCGAGGCCGTGATCCAGGCCCGTCGGGGACTGCGGCAATCCATAGCGTTTGGAAAGGCCCGGCCATCCGTCGGCGCGGCCGAGGAACTCGTTGCTGAGCCCGAACCGCAGCGCCGGATGCGCCCGGAGGTCCGACAGCGACGCGATGCCGAGCTCGCGCGCCTGCGCCGAGCGCATCGCCAGCGCGTAGCCGTTGTTGAAGCCGAGCGGCACGCCGATCGCCAGGCCCAGGTGTCTGAGCTCCGCTTGCAATTGCGCCAGCGGCGCGCCGGTCGCGGGGTGGCCGAGGATCTCGCGCTCGATGGTGCCGAGGTATTCGGGATAGACGTCGATGCTGCCCGCCTTCAGCGCGGCATGCACGATCGCGGTGTTGCCCAGGCCCTGCCGCAGCTCGACGGCGGCGGACGGATCGTCGGCGCGCACCGTCTGCGCCAGGACCTCGGCGAGGAGGTAACTCTCGGTGAAGCGTTTGGAGCCGATGCGCAGCGGCTCGCCGGCGCGCGCCGGTGGCGCGGTGACGAAGGCCATCGCGCAGGCCAGCAGGAGGAGGAGCGGCCGCAGCCAGCGGGGCATCGTCATCGGCGCAGCATAGTCGAGCCGCCGCGGCCGCGCCCCAGCGTGCGCAAGACCTGCGCCGCGAACGCGTCCGCCGCGGGCGAGCCCGCCGAGGCCTTGCTCCGCAGCAGGACCACCGACATCAGCGGCAGTGAGCCTGGCGGCGGCATGCCGTGGCGTTCGTCGAGCAGCTCGACGCCCTCGGGCACGCTGCAGCGGGTGAACAGCGCGATGGCCAGGCCGCTCTCGACTGCTGCGAGCATCCCGGCCGGACTGGCGCTGTCGCACACGATGCGATAGGGACGGCGCAGCGCGGCGAGCGCCGAGAGCGCCGCCTTGCGCGCGAGGCTGCCCGACTCGTAGACGGCCACCGGCAGCGGCGTCTGCCGCCAGGCCTCGAAACGCGGTGCACCGAACCAGGCGAGCGGTTCATCGAAGAGCGCCTGTCCGCGCCCGGCGCGATCACGCGTGACGACCGCGACGTCGACCTCGCCGCGCGACACCCGCGGGATCAGTTCCGTCGACTGCTGGCAGATCAGCGTGAGTTCGACCGCGGCGTGCCGGCCCGCGAAATCGCGCAGCACCGGGGTGAGATAGGGCACCGCGTAGTCCTCGGGCACGCCGACGGTGAGGCGGCCATGCAGCGTCTCGCGCCGCAGCGCCTGCACGGCCTCGTCGTGCTGCGCGATCAGACGCCGTGCGTGGCCGAGCAGCTCGCGGCCGGCCGGCGTCAGATCCATGCGCCGCGGCGTGCGCACCAGCACCGGCTGGCCGACCGCCTGCTCGAGTTTGGCGATCTGCATGCTCAGCGCGGATTGCGAGCGGTGCACGACCTGCGCCGCGGCGGTCAGCGAACCCGCGTCCACCGACGCGACGAAGGCGCGCAGCCAGTCCAGTTGGAGATCGGTCGATGGCATGGGTTCTCTCCGCCGGGAAAGCATTCGATTCGCTGATGGTAAGCGTGCGGAGGATTCGCTTTTCTGAGTGCTCGCCGCCGCGCAGACTGACCGCATGACCTCGCCACTCCCTGCCGCCTCGATCCCTGCGCCACTGCCGGCCGATGCCGCCGCCAATCAGCCGCAGCGGCAACAGCGGCAAGGGCAGGCGCTGATGGTCGCGGGCGGGATGCTGCTGGGCACGATCGGGGTGTTCGTCGAGGAGGCGGCTCAGGACCCCGCCATGACCGTCTGGTGCCGCTGCGCGTTCGGTCTGGTGGCCTTGCTGGCCTGGGGGGCCTTGCGCGGCCGGCTCGGAGAACTGCGCCGGCTGCGCGGCAGGGCGCTCGTGGCGGTCGTCGCCGTCGGCGCCCTGACCGTGCTGAACTGGGGCCTGTTCTTCGCCGCGATTCCCCGCTGCTCGATCGCCGTGGCGACGGTGGTGTTCCATGTTCAGCCGTTCTGGCTCATGGCGATGGGCGCCTGGCTGCTGCGCGAGCGCGTGGGCCGCGCGCAGTGGCTCGCCGCTGCCGTCGCGCTGGCCGGGCTCATGCTGGCGACGGGCCTCGCGGACGCCCTGGTCGGCGAGGTAGCCGCCGCAGACTCGGCGTTGCGGCTCCCCGGCTACGCGAGCGGAGTGCTGATGTGCCTGATCGGCTCGCTCAGCTACGCGGCCGCCAGCTTCATCGCCAAGGTCGAGGCGGATCGCGCCGGCTCGTTCGCGCTTTCGTCCGGGCAGTGCGTGGTGGGCGTGCTGGCGCTGCTGCCCTGGCCGCTGATGCATGGCCTGCCGGCGCCCGGTCCGGTGTGGGGCTGGCTGGCCGGGCTTGGCGTGCTGCACACGGGCCTGGCGTATGTGTTGCTCTATGCCGGCATGGCCAGGCTCGGTACCAGCCGTATCGCCGTGCTGCAGTTCGTCTACCCGGGCACGGCGGTGCTGGTCGACTGGCTCGTCTATGGGCGGGTGCTCAGCCTGGTTCAGATGGCTGGCGTGGCCTTGATCGCGGCCTCGCTGTGGACGCTCCGGCGGCGATGAGCTGGCCCGGTGCGGGCCGGACGCTCAGGCGATCACCCGCAGCGTGAAGGCGCGCAGGTGATCCATCAGGACGTCCGACGCTTGCGCGGCGGCCTCGCCGTCACCGCCCGCGATCGCCTCCGCCAGGCGCTGATGCGCGCGCGCGCCGGTGGCGACGTCGCCCAGGTGCCGGTACGCGTACCAGAAGCGCCGGCACTGGATGATCATCGGCAGCACCGCCGCCACCGCGTAGCGGTTGCGGCAGGCCGCATGGTTGACGCGGTCGAGCTGCTGGTCGACCCGCATGTAGGCTTCCAGGTCCTGGCGCTCGGCCGCCTCGGCCATCCGCGCCGCGCAGGCCTGTAGTGCGCTGCGCTGCGCCGGCGACGCGCGCCGCGCTGAGCAGCAGGCGATCAGCCGCTCCAGCGGCCGGCGCGCTTCCAGCAGGTCCAGGTGCTCGGCCAGCGGCATGTCGCTGACCAGCAGGCCGCGGCGCGGCTGCTGCACGATCAGGCCGCTGGCCACCAGCCGCATCAGCGCCTCGCGCGTGGGCGTGCGGCCCAGCCCGATCCGCGCGATCAGGTCCGACTCCACCACCGGCGCCCCGGGGCGCAGCTGCAGCGTCGCGATCAGCGACTCGATCGCGTCATAGGCCTGGTCCGCCTGACGGCGCTTGTCGACGTCCTGCAGCTCGGGGGTGTCTGAAGTCATGGGCGCGGATCATCGCAGGTCCGCCATGCCGGCGGTATGGGATTGAGTTTGCGCAGGTCAACCCCAGTTAAATCCGCGTCCGGCGGGCGCCGGTCCGGCCGGACGGGCCGCATACAATCACCGGCTCTTTCGTACGCGCGGGCCTGGTCCGCGCGGCGCCCGGGTCTCCGCGCCCGCGCCAACGCCTTTCCTGAGGGATATCGACGTGTTTATTTCCAACGCTTTTGCCCAGACCGCCGGGGCCGCTGCCGACCCGATGGGCGGCTTCGTGCAGATGCTGCCCATCGTGGGCCTGTTCGTCGTCATGTATTTCGTGATGATCCGCCCCCAGATGAAGCGGCAGAAGGAGCACAAGGCGATGGTCGAGGCCCTGGCCAAGGGCGACGAGGTCATCACCGCGGGCGGCATGCTCGGCAAGGTCAGCAAGATCGGCGAGCAATACCTGACCGTCGAGATCGCCTCCGGCGTCGAGATCCAGGTCCAGCGCAGCTCCGTCGTGCAGGTCCTGCCCAAGGGCACGGTCTCCAAGTAACCCGCCCCCACCCCGGAGCGCACTGCGCTCCCTGACGACCCGGCCCGTGCATCGCACCGGCCGGGTCCGTTTTCAGAGGCGCCGCCCAAGGCGCCTGGTTTGCAGAGGATCTCCTCATGAACCGTTATCCGCTGTGGAAGTACGCGCTGCTGCTCGTGGCGCTGCTCGTCGGCCTGATCTACACGCTGCCCAACCTGTTCGGCGAAGCGCCGGCGGTGCAGGTGTCCAGCGCCAAGGTCACCGTCAGGGTCGACGACACCGTCCGCCAGCGCGTCGAGCAGGCCATCACCCAGGCCGGCGTCACGCCTGATTTCGTGCATCTGGAAGCCGGCTCGATCCGTGCCCGGTTCCACGACACCGATGCCCAGATCAAGGCCAAGGACGCGATCGCCAAGGCGCTCAACGGCGACGAGACCTCCGACCCGACCTACATCGTGGCGCTCAACCTGGTGTCGCGCAGCCCCGAGTGGCTGACGGCGCTGCACGCGTTCCCGATGTACCTGGGCCTGGACCTGCGCGGCGGCGTGCACTTCCTGATGCAGGTCGACATGAAGGCCGCGCTGACGAAGAAGGCCGAATCGATGGCCGCCGACGTCCGCACCATGCTGCGCGACAAGAACATCCGCCACGCCGGCATCAGCCGCGAAGGCAACGACGTGGCGATCAACTTCCGCGACGAGGCCACCCGCACCCAGGCGCAGAACCTGCTGCGCGACCAGGTGCCCGACTTCGCGTGGGTGCCGTCCGGCGCCGGCACCGAGCTGCGCCTGACCGGCTCGCTGACGCCCAAGGCGGTCGTCGCGGTGCAGGACGCCGCGATCAAGCAGAACATCACCACGCTGCACAACCGCGTCAACGAGCTGGGCGTGGCCGAGCCGGTGATCCTGCAGCAGGGCCGCGACCGTGTGGTCGTGCAACTGCCCGGCGTGCAGGACACCGCCAAGGCCAAGGACATCATCGGCCGCACCGCGACGCTGGAGCTGCGCATGGTCGACGACAGCGCCGAGGCCACGGCCGCGCTGAGCGGCACCGGCCCGGTGCCCTTCGGCACCGAGCGCTTCACCGAGAAGGGCGGCGCCCCGATCATCGTCAAGCGCCAGGTGGTGCTGACCGGCGACAACCTGAACGACGCCCAGCCCGGCTTCGACCAGGACCACAACCCCTCGGTCAACCTGAAGGTGGACGCCAAGGGCGCCCGCATCATGAAGGACGTGTCGCGCGAGAGCATCGGCAAGCGCATGGCCATCATCCTGTTCGAGAAGGGCAAGGGCCAGGTCGTGACCGCCCCGGTCATCCGCGGCGAGCTGGGCAACAGCTTCTCGATCACCGGCGGCTCGATGTCGGCCCAGGAGGCCAGCGACACCGCGCTGCTGCTGCGCGCCGGCTCGCTGGCCGCGCCGATGGAGATCATCGAGGAACGCACCATCGGCCCGTCGCTGGGCAAGGAGAACATCGACAAGGGCATCGCGTCGGTCACCTGGGGCTTCGTCGCCGTGGCGATTTTCATGTGTCTGTACTACATGATGTTCGGCGTCTTCTCCGCGGTGGCGCTGGGCTTCAACCTGCTGCTGCTGCTGGCGGTGCTGTCGATGCTGCAGGCCACGCTGAGCCTGCCCGGCATCGCGGCCATCGCGCTGGTGCTGGGCATGGCCATCGACGCCAACGTGCTGATCAACGAGCGCGTGCGCGAGGAACTGCGCGCCGGCCTGGCGCCCCAGCAGGCCATCCATGCCGGCTACGAGCGCGCCTGGGCGACCATCCTGGACTCCAACGTGACCACGCTGATCGCCGGCCTGGCGCTGCTGGCCTTCGGCTCGGGCCCGATCAAGGGCTTCGCGGTCGTGCACTGCCTGGGCATCGTGACCTCGATGATCTCGTCGGTGATGTTCTCGCGCGGCCTGGTCAACCTCTGGTACGGACGCCGCAAGCGCCTGAAGGCCGTCTCCATCGGCACCGTCTGGAAGCCCGGCCCGGCCGCGGCCGCCGACGACACGGCCGCCGAGGCCCAATAAGGGCTGCGGCCCCCCGAAGAGAAGCGAGCGCACAACGCCATGGAATTCTTCCGAATCAAACGGGACATCCCGTTCATGAAGCACGCGTTGATCCTCAACGCCGTGTCCTTCCTCACCTTCATCGCCGCGGTGTTCTTCCTGGTCACCAAGGGCCTGCATTTCTCGATCGAGTTCACCGGCGGCACGGTGGTCGAGGTGCAGTACGCCCAGGCGGCCGACATCAACCGCACGCGTCACATCGTCGAGCAGATGGGCTTTGGCGAGATCCAGGTGACCAACTTCGGCACCGCGCGCGACGTCATGATCCGCCTGCCGATCAAGCCCGGCGTGAAGCAGGACCAGGTGGCCGGCCAGGTCTTCTCGGCGCTGTGCAAGGCGGATCAGGGCCAGGTGGTCGCGCACAAGGAGGTCACGCCGCAGGGCGAGTCGGTCGAGCGGCAGGCCTGCGCGGTCGGCGCCGCGGAGCCGCTGAAGATGACCCGCAGCGAACTCGTCGGCCCGTCGGTCGGCGCGGAGCTGGCGCACGATGCCGCGATGGCGCTGGGCTTCACGGTGATCGGCATCATGCTGTACTTGGCCTTCCGCTTCGAGTGGAAGTTCGCCGTGGCCGGCATCATCGCCAACCTGCACGACGTGGTGATCATCCTGGGCTTCTTCGCCTACTTCCAGTGGGAGTTCTCGCTGGCGGTGCTGGCGGCGATCCTGGCGGTGCTGGGCTACTCGGTGAACGAGTCGGTGGTCATCTTCGACCGGATCCGCGAGGCCTTCCGCAAGTACCGCAAGCTGAACACCCACGAGATCATCGACCACGCGATCACGTCCACGATCAGCCGCACGATCATCACGCACGGCTCGACGCAGATGATGGTGCTGTCGATGCTGCTGTTCGGCGGCCCGACGCTGCACTACTTCGCGGTGGCGCTGACGATCGGCATCCTGTTCGGCATCTATTCGTCGGTCTTCGTGGCCGCGGCGATCGCGATGTGGCTGGGCGTCAAGCGCGAGGACCTGGTCAAGGCCGGCCCCGCGAAGCAGGGCGACCCGGACGACCCCAACGCCGGGGCGGTCGTGTAGTAGAGTCGTCCGCACTCCTCAACCTCACGCTCGATGACTGCCGCCGACGCAAGATCCCAGGCCCTGGCTTCGCAAGCGCGGCGCGTCCACACGGAGGTGCTGCTGCGAGGGCTGCCCGCCATGGTGGCGGTGCTGACCACCGCGGTGCAGGACCAGCTCGCGCAGCCGGCCGAGCATTCCCTGCAGATGGCCCGGCGCGATGCGTTCGAGGCGTGGCAGCGCGCCGCGACGCCCTGGCATGCGCGGCTGGGCAAGTCGCTGCGGCACGCGTACCACCATGGCGCGGGCGACTCGCGGTCGGCCTCGCTGTCGTCGCGTCCGCAGAATCTCTCGCTGGTCAGCGACGACACGATCGAGCGCGAGATCATCGCTTCGCGGCTCGCGCTGGCGATGATGGACAAGGCGAGCTGGGAGTTCAGCGACCTGCGCAATCGGATGCAGGCGCTGGAGCGCGTCGAGGACCTGGCGCAGCAGGACCTGCTGCGCGCTCAGGTGCTGGCGCGGCTGGTGCTCGATGCCTGGTTCGAGGCCGGGCTGAGCAGTTCGGTGTGGCAGATGCTGCAGCGCTGGCTGCACCATGAGTTCTCCCAGCTCCTGAACGAGGCCTATCACGAGGCCAACCACTGGTTGATCCAGCAGGGCGTGATGCCCGAGGTCGACCTGCGGCCCTTCATCCGGCGCAACGCGCCAGCGAGCGGTCAGACGCAGGCGGCGCCGCTGGGGCCGGCGCCCGTTCACGCGCATGGCGCTGTCGCGCCCTCGTCGTCGGCTTACGGCGCCTCCGCGGCGGCGACCGCCGCCGCGGCCACGCCGGCCAGTCAGTCCGCTCAGCAGGTGATGGCGCAATTGCAGCGCGTGCTCGCGCGCCATGTGCCGGAACTTGCGCAATCCCAGACTTCATCGCCGGCTCGCGCCGCGGGCATGCCGGGCGGGACGCCGCCGCCCGGACCGGCGACGCGCAGCGGCCTGCCCGCCGCCCCTGCGGCGGGACCGTCGACGCGTGCCGGATCCCCGCGCCTGAGCGCCGCCATCAATCACGCCCAGGAGGCCGTGCAGCGGCGTGCCGACCGGGTCGCGACGGTGGATCAGCAACTGACCGCGCCGCAGGCCCTGGATGAGATCCGCCAGCGCAACCAGGCGCTGAAGCAGGTCCTGAAGTCCGCCGCCGACACGCCGGCCGAGCGCGCCACGATCGAGCTGGTCGCGCTGCTGTTCCAGGCCATCCTGCAGGAGGAGCGCATCCCGCCGGCGATCCGGGTGTGGTTCGCGCGGCTGCAGATGCCGGTGCTGCGGGTCGCCGTCGGCGAGCCGGACTTCTTCGCCACCGACGACCATCCCGCGCGCCGCCTGATCGACCGCATGGGCTCCTGCGTCATGGGCTTCAGCACCTCGACCGCCGAGATCGGCGACGCGCTCGAGCGCGAGATCAAGCGCGTCGTGCAGGTCGTCGAGGCCTATCCGGACACCGGCCGGCGCGTCTTCCAGACGGTGCTCACCGAGTTCGAGAAATTCCTCGATCACTACTTCGAGCAGGAGAACGAGGTCTCGAAGAAGGGCGTGTCGCTGGCGCAGCAGGTCGAGCAGCGCGAGACGCTGGCGATCCAGTACACGATCGAGCTGCGCAAGATGCTGTCCGAGGTGCCGGTGCAGGACGGCGTGCGCGACTTCCTGTTCCAGGTCTGGGCCGACGTGCTGGCGGTGACCGGCGTGCGCTACGGGCCGCAGGCCGAGCAGACCAAGGCGATGAAGCGCGCCGCGGCCGACCTGATCTGGTCGGCCAGCGCCAAGGTGTCCCGCGAGGACCGCGCCGAGGTGATCCGCCGCCTGCCGCCGCTGCTGAAGACGCTGCGCGACGGCATGGGCCACGCGGGCATGAGTCATGAACGGCAGGATGAACACATCCGGTCGCTGAACAATGCGCTGGCCGCGGCGTTCACCGCCAAGACCGCGGCGATCCCGCGCGAGCGGCTCGACGATCTGATGAGCCAGCTCGAGACGCTGGAGGCGATGCTCCCGTCGCCGGAGGCCGGCGAGATCAACGAGACGCTGGTGCGCGACCTGTCCACGCACGAGTGCGAAGGCCTGGAAGTGGTGGCCGAGGGCGGCGCCGCGCCGTCGCCGGCCATGGTGGCCTGGGCGCGCGAGCTGCAGGTCGGCAGCTGGTACATGCTCGACTATCGCGGCCGCGTGGAACCGGTCCAGCTGGTGTGGCGCGGGCTGCGACACCACCTGATCCTGTTCGTGTCGCCGCAAGGGCGTGGCGTGCTGTTCCAGCTCAGCCGGCTGGCCGCCTTCCTGCAGGCGGGCCTGATGCTGCCGGCGCAGGATGAGTCGCTCACCGTGAAGGCGACGCGCAACGCGCTCGCCAAGCTCGAGGTCGATCCGAGCCGGTTGCTGGCCTGACGCGGCGCGCATCCGCCCGCGCGGACCTCAGTGGATCAGGCGCTCTTCGGGAGCGACGAACAACTCGTCGAGGATCAGCGCGTCCGGTTCCTCGCCCAGACTCCAGAACACCATCAGCACGATGATCTTCAGGTCCTCGAGGTCCAGCGGGCCGCCGGGGATGGCCATCGCGCGGTCGATCACCATCTCGCGCATCGCGGTCGGCAACACGCCGGCCGAGGCCAGGAAGCTGATGAAGCCCATCGAGCCTTCGCCCAGATGGTCCTGTTCCTCGCGGGTGTAGATGCGCAGGCTGCGGTCGCCGGGCTCGCCGTGATGCGACTGGGCCGAGGCGGCCAGGCCGTCCAGCCAGGACAGTGCGTCGCGGATTTCGTCGTCCTCGAAACCGACTGCCGACAATTTCCGGGTCAGTTGTGCGTGATCCGGGCAGGCGTCGGGGCGCCAGTAGGTTTCGTACAGATAGACGAGGACGTCAAACATGGCGGGGACTATACCCCACGGGTAGAAAGCCCTTCCCGCCGAAATGAACCGCTCGCGGCGCGGAAATTCCCCGATGGATCCGCATCCGTCAGGCCCGGCGGCGGCGCTGGAAAAGGGCGCCGGGCAGCCGCGCGATGCGGCCTTCCAGTTCGAGGTCCAGCAAGGTCGCGTTGAGTTCGTCCTGCGGCCAGCCGCTGCGCTGAGCAAGCTGCTCCAGCGATACCGTATCCGCGCCGATGGCGCGCAGCAGCGGGTGATCGTCGGCGGGCGGGTCGGGCTCGGAGGTCGCATCGGGAGCGAACGCCAGCGGCTCGCCGCGCGGCAGGCCGCCGGCGGGAAGCTCGGCGAGCAGGTCGTCCAGTTCCTGTACCAGGCAGGCCCCCTGCTTGAGCAGGTAGTGACAGCCCTTGGATTGAGGGGCATGGATCGGACCGGGCACCGCGAACACCTCGCGGCCCGCCTCGGAGGCCTGCCGGGCCGTGATCAGCGAGCCCGACTTCATCGCCGCCTCGACGACCAAGCAGCCCTCGGACAGCCCCGCGATGATGCGGTTGCGCTGCGGGAAGTTCGGCGCCATCGGCGGCGTGCCGACAAAGTACTCGGTGACCAGCAGACCGCGGCGCGCGACGTGGCGGGAGAGGTCGGCGTGCTCGAGCGGGAAGACCTTGTCCGGGCCGGTGCCCAGGACCGCGATCGTGCCACCGGGCGTGTGCAGCGCCGCCTCGTGCGCCGCCCCGTCGATGCCCATCGCCAGCCCCGACACAACGCAGAAGCCGGCTTCGCCCAGGCCAGCAGCGAAGTGCCGGGCGTTCTCGTCGCCTTGCGGACTGGGCCGCCGGCTGCCGACCACCGCCACGCAGCGGCTGCCCAGCAGTTCACGGCGGCCGTCGAGGTAGAGCATCAACGGCGGATCGGCCGTGTGCAGCAGTGGGTGGGGATAGTCGGCGTCGCCAATGACCAGAAGGGAGCGGCGGTCTCCGCCGCTCAGCCACGCCTCGGTGCGGCGGATGCGCTGGTCGAGGTCGGCGGGCTTGGTGGCCAGACGGTCGGCTTCTTCGGAGCTCAGCAGGCCGCCCCAGCCGGCGCGGCCCGCCTTCAGCGCCGCGCCGGGAGCACCGTGCCGTGCCAGCAGGCGGCGCGCGGCGCCGCGGGTGGCGCAGGAGAGCAGATGGAGCCAGCCGCGCAGGTCGTCAGGGCTCATCGGTGCGGTCCTGACTGCGACCCGGCCGGCGAGCCCCGGCGCTCAGGGCTGGGTGAAGCGGTCGCCCGGGACGACCGCGCCGTCCGACGACAGGATCAGCGCGTACGAGACCCGATCGAAGACCTGGAACACGAACAACTGGCCTTGGCGCTCGTCGGGGAGGCGCACTTCCTCGCGGCGCGGCGTCGTCGGATCGCGAACGATGCGGCCGGCATGCCACAGCGCCAGCACATGGCCGCGCTCCAGGCCATCGCGCTGGCCCTTGTTCAGGGCCACGATCTGATTCGGGCCGGCGTTGATCGCGTCGCCGTAGATCGAGACGATGCGGCCATCGAGCGCGCCAGCCGGCGCGTGCGGCACGTAGCTCGTGTAGCCGCGCGGCGGCACTGGCGCGAGCCGGTCGCCGGCCTGCACTTCCTGACGGACCTGGGTGATCGTCAACGTGGCGGGCACTTCATCCTTCGTGCCGGCGCCGCTGCCGGCGCGGGTCAGGTCGGCGGTGCCGACGTAGACGGCCTCATAGCCCAGGACTTCCTTGGTGACCGGATCGCGCAGCGGCTTGGGCTCGCGGAACACGCGGTAGGCCTGCTGGTCCGGTGCCATGGTGCCGCGAGCGTAGGCCAGGTCGCCCTTGGACATCCAGACGCGGTTTTCCTGCGCCGAGATCACGCGCGGCGCGGTCGCCAGCTCATTGCCGTTGAGCACCACCGCCTCGTTGAGGAAAGGCTCGATCAGGTGCTGAGGGATCGCGGCGATGGAGCCGTCGTACAGCGACTCGGCGCGCACGCGCGGCGACAGCTTCACGGTACCGCCCGGCGCGCCGCCGACGTCGCGGCCGACCTGCAGCCGCGCGCGGCCGTCAGACTTGATCAGCATCAGCACCTGGCCCGGATAGATCAGGTGAGGGTTGCGGATCTGGTCGGTGTTCATGCCCCAGAGCTCGGGCCAGCGCCACGGGCTCTTCAGGAACAGGCCCGAGATCGCCCACAGCGTGTCACCCGACTTGACGGTGTAGGTGTCGGGGGCGTTGGGCGCCAGCTCCGACAGCGGCACGCCCGCCTGGGCGACCTGCTGCGCCGTCTGGCGTTGGTCGGGGGTGATGGGATAGTTGCCCGCCGCATGGGCCGGCATGGCGGCAAAGGTGCCCGCCAACAGGGCTGCAGAAATCATCGTCAAGCCCAGCGGCCGCCTTTGCGTCATTCCTTGTTCTCCTGCGCCGTGATCGAAGGCCCCTCGCGGCCAATGGCGCTTTTGTGGCGAGGGCCGGTTCGACCGCCAAATCGGCGAAAATCGGCCACTTCGCTGGCGGCGATTCTGCCCCGGTTCAGGGGCACCCGCAATGAAGGTGCCCGCCGTCCCTTGCAAGCCCTTACAAACAGGCGTTGTGCGCTGTCCACAGCGACGCACGCCGTCTCGCGTCCTCACCATGGCGAAACTCTCCATTCTTCGATATCCCGATCCGCGCCTGCACACGGTGGCCAAGCCCATCGCCGCCGTCGATGACCGCATCCGCGCGCTCGCCGACGACATGCTGGAGACGATGTACGACGCCGAAGGCGTCGGTCTGGCGGCCACGCAGGTGGACGTGCACGAGCGGCTGCTGGTGATGGACGTGTCCGAGGAGCGCGACCAGCCGCTGGTGCTGATCAATCCGGAGCTGGTCGCGCGCAGCGAGGAGATGATCGAAGGCGAGGAGGGCTGTCTCTCCGTGCCCACGATCTACGACAAGGTGATGCGCCACAAGAAGGTCACCGTGCAGGCGCTGGACCGCGAGGGTCACACCTTCCAGTTCGACGCCGAGGGCCTGCTGGCCGTGTGCGTCCAGCACGAGATGGATCACCTCGCCGGCAAGGTGTTCGTCGAATACCTCAGTCCCCTCAAGCGCGAGCGCATCAAGACCAAGCTGGTGAAGAAGGCCCGCGAGGACGCGAAGCGCTGATGGCCGCGCCGCTGCGAGTCGCCTTCGCGGGCACGCCCGAGTTCGCCGCCGTCGCCTTGCAGGCGCTGCTGGACGCGCGCTTCGAGGTACCGCTGGTGCTGAGCCAGCCCGACCGGCCGGCCGGTCGCGGCATGAAGCTGCAGGCGTCGCCGGTGAAGCAGCTCGCGGTGAGCCGCGGCATCGCCGTCGCGCAGCCCCGCAGCCTGCGCCTGGACGGCAAGTTCCCCGAAGAAGCCGCGGCGGGCCGCCAGGCGCTGCTGGACGCGCGTCCCGACGTGCTGGTGGTTGCCGCCTACGGGCTGATCCTGCCGCAATGGGTGCTGACGCTGCCCCGCCTGGGCTGCCTGAATATCCACGGCTCGATCCTGCCGCGCTGGCGCGGTGCCGCCCCGATCCACCGCGCGATCGAGGCCGGCGACGCCGAGACCGGCATCACCATCATGCAGATGGACGAGGGTCTGGACACCGGCGACATGCTGCTGATCGAGCGCCTGCCGATCGAGCCGGCGGACACGACGGCGTCGCTGCACGACAAGCTGGCGGCGCTGGGCGGCCGGATGATCGTCCAGGCACTGGAGTTGGCCGCCCGTGGCGGCTTCCATCCGGTGAAGCAGCCCGAAGCAGGCGTCACCTACGCCCACAAGATCGAGAAGGCCGAGAGCCAGATCCGCTGGACCGACGAGGCCGCGCAGATCGCGCGCCGGCTGCGCGCCTTCGATCCGTTCCCGGGCGGTGTCGCCCAGGTGGATGGCGAGGCCGTCAAGGTCTGGCGCGCCGAGGTCGTCGAGGCCTCGGGGACGCTGGGCGAACCGGGCGCCGTGCTGGCGGTCTCGCCGGACGGCCCGGTCGTCGCGTGCGGCGCCGGCAGCCTGCGCCTGACCGAGCTCCAGCGCGCCGGCGGCAAGCGGCTCCCCGCGGCTGCCTTCCTGCAGGCGCGGGCGCTGGCGCCGGGCGCCCGCTTCGCTTAACCCTGACTGAACCGGCGGCGAAACCGGCTTGAACCCGCCGGCCTCGCCGTCAGGTGGGACAAGCTGGGCGGTGTACCGTTCAGGACTGTGTCCGTCCGCGGCTCCGGCCGCCTTTTCCGAGGAGGTGTTTGCATGTTCAACCTGATGAAGACTGCCATCCTGATGGCCGCCATCACCGCGCTGTTCATGGCGATCGGCTCCGTGCTGGGCGGCCAGACCGGCATGCTGATCGCGCTGGTGGTCGCGGTGGGCATGAACTTCTTCAGCTACTGGTTCTCCGACAAGCTGGTGCTGAAGATGTACAACGCCCAGGAAGTCGATGCTCGCAGCGCGCCGCAGTTCTACAACATGGTCAAGGAGCTGGCCGAGCGCGCCCAGCTCCCGATGCCCAAGGTCTACCTGATCCAGGAGGACGCGCCCAACGCCTTCGCCACCGGCCGCAATCCGCAGAACGCCGCGGTCGCCGCGACCACCGGCATCGTGCGCGTGCTGTCCGAGCGGGAGCTGCGCGGCGTGATGGCGCATGAGCTGGCCCACGTGAAGCACCGCGACATCCTGATCTCCACCGTCAGCGCGACGATGGCGGGCGCGATCTCGATGCTGGCCAACTTCGCGATGTTCTTCAGCCCGCGCGACAGCGAGGGCCGCCCCGCCAATCCGATCGTCGGCCTGCTGGTGGCGATCCTGGCGCCGATCGCGGCCTCGCTGATCCAGATGGCGATCAGCCGCGCGCGCGAGTTCGAGGCCGACCGCGGCGGCGCCGAGATCTCCGGCGACCCGCAGGCGCTGGCCTCGGCGCTGGACAAGATCCATCGCTATGCCCAGGGCATCCCGCTCGAGACCGCCGAGCGCCATCCGGAGACGGCCCAGATGATGATCATGAATCCGCTGTCGGGCGGCGGTCTGCGCGGGCTGTTCAGCACCCACCCGTCGACGGAGGAGCGCATCGAGCGCCTGATGGCGATGGCCCGCCGCTGAACCGCGGCGTGCCGCAAGCACGAAACACCGCCTTCGGGCGGTGTTTTTCATTGGATCGGCGCACAGGGCGGCGGGCGCGCCGGCGGCACAATCGTCCGTTCGAGCATTCTTCAAGCGATCGCCCCCGGCGGCCGATAAAGGACAGCATGAAGGCTTCCCTCCACTCCCTCACCGCGACCGCGCGTCCCGCGCTGACGGCGGCGCTGCTCGGCGCCGGCGCGCTGCTGGCCGGCTGCGACCAGCTTGGCATCGAGGACCCCGCCAAGGTGGCCGCCGCCAAGGTGGCCGAGGGCAAGGCCATCGGCGGCGCCTGCCGCAACGCGCTGCGCGCCATCGAGGACTGCTACGCCCTCAATCCGAAGGCGCAGAAGGCGGCGGTCTACGACGGCTGGCGCGAGATGGACGAGTACATGCGCGAGAACAAGCTGGAGGGCACGCGCCCGCTGGTGGCCAATCCGCAGGCGAGCCGCCCGGCCGGGGCCGCGCCCGACGAAGAGGAGGAGTCGCCGCGCTCGGCCAAGGGCAAGGTCGGCGAGAAGGGCGCGGACAAGGGTTCGGACAAGGGTTCGGACAAGGGCGCGGACAAGCCGGCCGACAAGGGCGGGCACTGAGCGCCGGACCGTCGGTCGGCCGCGCAGTTGATGCCGTGGATGATGCAGTTCGTCATCCACCGGTCGCGGCCGCGGAGGGGCGCGGCGATGATGCGATCATCCGACAGATAGGAGATCGCTCATGACCACCATGTCCTTCCGCGCCACCCGCCGCCTGTTCGCCGTCGCCGCGCTGAGCCTGGCCGCTGCCGGCACGGCTCACGCCTGGTCGCTGACCTTCGGCAGCTCGCAGCGCGTCGAAGGCAACGGCGACGTCGCCAGCGAGGCGCGCGACCTCGGCGCCTTCGACGCGGTCTCGCTGTCGGGCGACTTCAAGGTCTTCGTCCGCCAGGGGCCGGCCGACAAGGTCGAGGTGAAGACCGACCGCAACCTGCTCAGCTACATCGAGACCAAGGTCGTCGACGGCAGCAAGGGCCGCACGCTGGAGATCTCGCCCAAGCGCGGCTACAGCCTGAACGCCAAGGGCTCGCCGACCGTCACGCTGGACATGCGCCAGCTGCGCGGTCTGTCGATCGCCGGCAGCGGCGACATCCGCGTCGAGCCGATGAAGACCGGCAACCTGGACGCGAGCATCGCTGGCAGCGGCGATCTGCGCGTGCAGGGCCTGGAGGCCGATCACGTGACGCTGCGCGTCGCGGGCAGCGGCGACATGCAGTTCGCCGGCAAGGCCAACGCGCTGTCGGTCAGCGTGGCCGGCAGCGGCGACGTCAAGACCCGCGAGCTGGTCGTCGACGAGGCCAAGGTCAGCATCTCCGGCAGCGGCGACGTGAGCGTCCAGGCCGTGCGCAAGCTCGACGTCCGGATCGCCGGCTCGGGCGACGTCGGCTACGTCGGCAGCCCCGAGATCAGCATGTCCAACGCCGGCTCGGGTTCGGTGCGCAAGCTGAAGTAATCCGCCGTCAGCCCGTCTCGGCTCCCTTTGGAGCCGGGCGCACTGTGAACGCCCCTCGACGCGATCGCGTGCGAGGGGCGCGTCGTTTGACGCGGCCGCGACGGACAATCGCGCCCATGGCGGAAGGACTCTGGGCGCTGGCGCGCCACCCCGAATTCAAGCGCGGCGCACGCGACATGCTCGGCATCACGCTGGGCATTTCGGCCTGGGGGCTGGTGACCGGCGTGGCCATGGTCAAGAGCGGCCTGGGCGTGGGCCTGTCGCTGCTGATGAGCCTGGTGGTCTTCGCCGGGAGCTCGCAACTGGCCTCGCTGCCGCTGCTGGCCAGCGGCGCGCCGCTGTGGGTGCTGTGGGCCACCGCCTTCTGCGTGAACTTGCGCTTCGTGATCTTCAGCGCCCAGTGGCGCCTGTACTTCGAGCCGCTGCCGCGCGCGCAGCGCCTGTTCATCGGCTATTTCGCCGCCGATCTCAACTACGTCGCCTTCCTCAAGCGCTTCCCCGACCTCAAACCCGATCCCCAGCGTCAGCTCCCGTACTTCTGGGGCGGCGTCTCGATCAACTGGTTCGCGTGGCAGGTTCCCGCGATCGCCGGCATCCTGCTGGCCGACCACATTCCAACGAACTGGGGCCTGGGCTTCGCCGGCGTGCTGGCGCTGCTGGGGCTGAGCTACTCGCTGCTGAAGGATCGCAACACCTGGGTGTCGGGCGCGGTGGCCGGCTGCGCGGCGGTCGCTGCCTATGCGCTGCCACTGCGGCTCAACATCCTGGCCGCGATCGCCGCGGCGGTCGCGGCCGGGCTGCTGATGGAGAAGTGGCTGCCGCAGAACGGCGCCGGCGGCGCCTCGGCCGGGAGATCCGCATGAGCGCGTGGGAAGCGGTGCTGGGCATCCTCGGCATGGGCGCGATCACGGTGATCACGCGCGCCTTCTTCATGATTCCGGACCGCGAGATCCCGCTGCCCGGATGGGTGCGCGACGGCCTGCGCTATGCGCCGTTGGCGGCGCTCGCCGCGGTGATCGTGCCGGAGATCGTGATGACGCAGGGCGAGCTGATCCACACCTGGAAGGATGCGCGCCTGTTCGCCGCCGCGGCCGGGACGGCCTACTTCTTCTGCAAGCGCGGGATCCTGGGCACGATCATCAGCGGCACGGCCGTGATGCTGGCGCTGCGCATCGGCCTGGGCTGGTGAGCGCGCGGCGCCGCAAGCCTGGATTGAGCCCGGTTTCAGCCGCGTTTCGTAACCCGGCTGGTCGCCGGCCCGGGGCGCCCGGCTGTTAAGCTGCGGCCCGATTTGCCGGCCGCGGCCGGCGCCCGCATTCCAACTCCCAGAAGCTTCATCCCATGAACGTCCTGCGTTTCGCCGATCTGATCGCCGCCGGCAAGGTGGCCGACCAGCGCGTCTTCATCCGCGCCGACCTGAACGTGCCGCTCAACGACGCCGGCCAGATCACCGAGGACACGCGCGTGCGCGCCTCCATCCCCGCGATCGAGATGGCCCTGAAGGCCGGCGCCGCGGTGATGGTGACCTCGCACCTGGGCCGCCCGACCGAGGGCGAGTTCAAGCCCGAGGATTCGCTCGCGCCGGTCGCCCGGCGCCTGGGCGAACTGATGGGCCGCGAGGTGCCGCTGGTGGCGAACTGGGTCGACGGCGTCGACGTGAAGCCGGGCCAGGTGGTGCTGCTCGAGAACTGCCGCGTCAACAAGGGCGAGAAGAAGAACAGCGAGGAGCTGGCGAAGAAGATGGCCGCGCTGTGCGACATCTTCGTGCACGACGCCTTCGGCACCGCGCACCGCGCCGAGGCCTCGACCTACGGCATCGCGCAGTTCGCCAGGATCGCCTGCGCCGGCCCGCTGCTGGCCGCCGAGATCGACGCCATCACCAAGGCCCTGGCCAATCCGAGGCGTCCGCTGGTGGCGATCGTCGCGGGCTCCAAGGTGTCGACCAAGCTGACCATCCTGCAGTCGCTGTCGAAGAACGTCGATGGGTTGATCGTCGGCGGCGGCATCGCCAACACCTTCATGCTGGCCGCGGGCCTGAAGATCGGCAAGTCGCTGGCCGAGCCCGACCTGCTGGCCGATGCCAAGGCCGTGATCGAGTCGATGAAGGCGCGCGGCGCCGCGGTGCCCATCCCGGTGGACGTGGTGACCGCCAAGACCTTCGCCGCCGATGCGCCGGCCACGGTCAAGGCCGCGACCGAGGTGGCCGACGATGACCTGATCCTGGACATCGGCCCCAAGACCGCCGCGCAACTGGCCGAGCAGCTCAAGGCGGCCGGCACCATCGTGTGGAACGGTCCGGTCGGCGTCTTCGAGTTCGACGCCTTCGCCCATGGCACCGAGACCATCGCGCGCGCCATCGCGGCGTCGGACGCGTTCTCGATCGCCGGCGGCGGCGACACGCTGGCGGCGATCGCCAAGTACGGCATCGAGCAGGACGTCGGCTACATCTCCACTGGCGGCGGCGCCTTCCTGGAAGTGCTGGAAGGCAAGACGCTGCCGGCGTTCGAGATCCTGGCCAAGCGCGCCCGGGGCTGATCGCCCCTTGTCCTCCCAGGGCCGTCCCGGGTCTCGGGCCCGGGAGGCCTCAGGCCGAGGCGGAGCACACCCGGTCCCGCAGGACCGGTGCCGGCGCCGGCCGCGCCGCGGGCGCTGACGCTCGCGTGCTCAGCGTGAGCGCGGCGATGACCAGTGCCGCACCGATCCACTCCTGCCAGGCGGGGTGCTGGCCGAGCGCGACGCTCATCAGCAGCGCCGACACCGGCACCCCGTTCAGGAACAGCGTGCCCCGCGGCGCGCCGAGCTGGCGCACGCCGAAGTTGAAGGCGACCACGGCGGCCACCGTCGGCACGGCCGCGATGTAGAGCAGGTGCGGCGCGACCGGCGCCAGGTCCTGCCAGCCCGGCGCGGCGATCCAGCCCGCCGCCGTCGCGGCCGCCGCGAACCCGATCTGCCACGGCAGCGCCGCGAGCGCGGTCAGGCCGGTGTACTCGAGCGGACTCAGGTCCGGCACCTTCGCCGCGCCGCGCGTGTAGCTCACCCAGCCGATCGTGCCGAGCAACGTCAGCGCGTCGCCGAGCAGCATGTGGGGCGGCCCGTCGCTGCGGCCCAGCACGCCGGAGACCATCACGACGCCACTCAGCGCCAGCACCGCCGCGCCGGCGACGCCCAGTCCCGGCCGGTGCCCGTCCAGCACCCAGCGCAGCAGCAGGGTCGTGAGCGGCATCGTCGCCATCAGCACCGCGCCGTGCGACGGCAGCGAGAGCTTGAGCCCCTCCAGCACCAGGATGCCGAAGAAGCCGTAGCCCAGCACGCCAAAGCCGGTCAGCAGCCGCCAGTGCGCGCGCAGCTTGGCCCAGGGCCGCTGGCCGAAGACGGCCACCAGCAGCGCCATGCCCACGCCCGCGAGCAGGTAGCGCACGGCGGTGAACCAGATCGGGTCGAGCCGGCCCAGCACCGGCTTGCCCACGAGGAAGAGGCTGCCCCACGAGATGGCGGCGAACAGCATGGCCGCGGTGGCGGCATAGGGATTGGCGGGAGTCATGGATCCCTTCGCTTTCGGAGAGGTCGATGGGAGGCAGTCTGGGCGCCGCCTCGCGCGCGGTCCATGAGCATCTTTGGAAGGGGCGTTTGAAGAATCCGAACGCGCGCCCGCGGCGACTCGTCACAATCCCGGCCCATGGAGCTGTACCAGCTGAAGAGCTTTCTGGCCGTCGTGGCCGAACGGAACCTGACCCGCGCCGCGGAGAAGGTGTTCACCAGCGTGCCGGCCGTGAGCGCCCAGGTCAAGGCGCTCGAGGAGGAGCTCGGCGTGCAGCTGTTCGAGCGCAGTTCGCGCGGCATGGCGTTGACACCGGCCGGCGAGCGTCTGGCCGAGGAGGCGCGGCGCACGCTCGACGCGGCGCAGCGCCTGCGCCAGGCCGCCGCGCAGATCCGCGGCGAGGTGCGCGGCCTGCTGCGCATGGGCACCGTCACCGACCCGCTGGCGCTGCGCCTGGGCGAGGTGATGGTCAAGCTCGCCGAGCGCCATCCTGGCATCGGGCTGCAGCTGCTGCAGCGGCTGTCGCTGCACAGCGTGCAGGCCCTGCGCCGTGGCGACGTGGACTGCGCCTACGTGCTGTATGACGGTGAGCGCGCCGACGGGCTGATGGTGCACCGGTTGCGCCGCATGGAGCTGGCCGTGGCCGTGCCGCGGCGCTTCGCCGACCGCGAGTGGCCGGTGTCGCGCGACGCGCTGCTGGCGCTGCCGTGGATCGGCACGCCGCCGGACTGCGGGCTGCGCCCCGCGGCCGAACGCCTGTTCCAGAGCGCTGGCCGCGAGCCGCCGCACAGCCTGATGGCCGAGACCGAGGCGGCCGTGCGAGGCATGGTCGCCAGCGGTCTCGGCGCGGCGGTGCTGCGCATCGATCAGGCGCAGGCGGCGGTGGAAGCGGGTGAACTCCGCATCTGGCCGCACTGGCAGGACGAGACCTGGCTGTGCTGGCTCCAGCAGGAGGGGCCGGAAGATCACGCGCTGGCCGTGCTGCGCGAACTGGTCCAGGAAGCCTGGGAAGACTGAGCGGGTCGTCTGAGCGCTGAGCGGGTCATTCCTCGACCGACCGGTCGGGCTGCGATACTCCGTCGACAACAACGGAGACCGACCACGTGGACACCCTGCAGATTGCGACCGATGCGCGCGGCGTCGCGCGCGTGACGATGAACCGGCCGGAGGTGTTCAACGCCTTCGACGAGGCCATGATCGCGGACCTCGATGCCGCCTTCGAGCGTCTGGGCCGCGACCCGGCCGTGCGGATCATCGTGCTCGACGGCGCGGGCAAGGCCTTCAGCGCGGGGGCGGACCTGCAGTGGATGAAGCGCGCGTCGGAGGCGACGCAGGACTGGAACGTCGAGGACGCGCGCCGCTTCGCCGGCATGCTCGACCGGATCGCGCGCTGCCCGAAACCCACGATCGCGAAGGTCCATGGCGTCGCGCTGGGCGGGGGCGTCGGACTGACGCTGGCCTGTGACATCGCGGTCGCCGCGGCCGGCGCGCAGTTCGCGGTCAGCGAGGCCCGCTTCGGCATCCTGCCGTCGGTGATCGGCCCCTATGTGATGAACGCCGTCGGCCCGCGCGAGGCGCGCCGGCTCGCGCTCACCGCCAGCCGCATTCCGGCCGCCGAGGCGCTGCGCATCGGCCTGCTGCACGAGGTCGTCGAGAGCGACGCGGCCGGCGGACTCGATGCGGCCGTCGAGCGCTGGATCGCCGAGCTGCTGATGAACGGCCCGCGGGCGCAGGCGGAGATCAAGGCGCTGTTCGCGCAGCTCGAGGTCGGGCCGGTCACGGCCGAGGTTCGCGAGTTGACCGCCCAGACCATCGCCCGGGTCCGCATGGGCTCGGAGGCCAAGGAAGGCTTTGCCGCCTTCCTGGGCAAGCGGCCCGCGGCCTGGGTGCCGAAGGCCGGCGGCGGCGCGGACTGACGCGCGGCGTCCACTCTTTCCGGATTCATCGGGATCGATCTTGGAGACAGCAATGACGGCATCGACGGGAACGTGGCGCATCGCGAGCGCCGACGCGGCGCAGGCACCGGTGGCGGTGATCGGCGCGGGCGTGATGGGCGCGGGCATCGCGCAGGTGGCGGCGCAGGCCGGCCATCCGGTCCGGCTCATGGACCTGCGCGAAGGCGCCGCCGCGGCGGCGATCGCGCAGATCGGCAAGGCGCTCGACAGCCTGGTGGCGAAGGGCCGCATGGCCCAGGATGCGCGCGACGCGGTGCTGGCGCGCCTGTCGCCGGCAGCCTCGACCGCGGAACTCGCGGACGCCGCGCTGGTCATCGAGGTGATCGTCGAGAAGCTCGAGCCCAAGCAGGCGCTGCTGCGCGAACTCGACGCGCTGCTGCCGCCCGATGCGCTGATCGCGTCCAACACCTCGTCGATCAGCATCACCGCGCTGGCCAACGGCATGGCGAGCCCGCGCCGGCTCGTCGGCATGCACTTCTTCAACCCGGTGCCGCTGATGAAGCTGGTCGAGGTCGTCTGGGGCGCGGAGACGGACGAATCGGCCGCGCAGGCGATCGAGGCGCTGTCGCGCCGCTGGGGCAAGACGCCGGTGCATGCGAAGTCGACGCCCGGTTTCATCGTCAATCGCATCGCGCGCCCGTATTACGCCGAGACGCTGCAGCTGCTGCAGGAGCAGGCCGGCAGCCCGGCTCAACTGGACCGCGCGCTGCGCGGAGCCGGTTTCCGCATGGGTCCCTGCGAGCTGATGGACCTGATCGGCCACGACACCAACTACCTGGTCACGCAGTCGGTCTTCGAGGCCAACTTCGGCGACAAGCGCTATCAGCCCTCGCTGGTGCAGAAGGCGCTGGTCGATGGCGGCCGCCTCGGGCGCAAGGCGGGGAAGGGCTTCTACGACGGCGCGCCCGAGAGCGCCGCGCCGGTCGCGGTGATCGATGGCGACGTCGGCGCGGTGACCCTGTCGGGACGCGGTCCGCTGGTGGAGTTGCTGGGCGGCTGGATGGCCACGCGAGACCTCAGCTTCGAGCGCGACGAGACGGCTGACTGGCAAGGCGTCGCGGTCGAAGGCGTGCAGCTGCATTTCACGCGCGGGCGCTGCGCCGCCCAGCTCGCGCGGGAGCGCAGCCAGCCCGGCCTCGCGGTGATCGACTGGCCGCTCGCGCCGGATCGGATCGACGGACTCGCGATCGCTTTCGGGCCGCGCGTCGACAACGTCCAGCAGACCCATGCCGAGACGCTGTTGCGGCGGCTGGGCTGGGCGCCGCTGGTGCTGCGCGACGTGCCGGGGCTTGCCGTCGCCCGCACCATCGCGATGCTGATCAACGAGGGCGCCGATGCCGTCTGGCAGGGCGTCTGCGACGGGTCCGGCGCTGACACCGCAATGAAGCTGGGCGTGAACTATCCCGCTGGGCCCTTCGAGTGGCTCGCGCAATTGGGCGCGCCACTCGTCGTCGATGCGCTCGAGGGGCTCTTCGAGGCCTATCGCAGCGAGCGCTACCGGATCAGCCCGCTGCTGCGCCAGCGCCTCTGGGCCTGAACGCGGCGCTTGCGCTCGCACATGCAAAAAGCGCCCCGAGGGGCGCTTTTTCGTGGGGTCTCTGAAGCCTCAGAGCAGCATGCGCAGATGCGCTTGCGCCTGCAGCAGCGGAGGCAGGCAGTGCTCGACCATCTGCTCCATGCTCATGCGGGTCGCGTGGACGCTGATGGCCATCGCGGCGACGGTGTCGCCCTTGTAATTCTTCAGCGGCACGGCCACCGTGCGCAGGCCCTGCTCCAGTTCCTGGTCGATCAGCGCATAGCCCTGCGCGCGGGCACGGGCGATCTCGATGCGCAGACGCTCCGGATGCGTGATCGTGTGCGGGGTCAGCGCGGTCAGCTCCTGGCGAGCGATGAAGGCGTCGACTTCCGCCTGCGGCTGCGCCGCCAGCAGCACGCGGCCGTTGCCGGTGCAATAGGCCGGCACGCGGGTGCCCGGCTGCAGCGTCGGCGAGACCACGCGGCCCGCGCTCGTCGCGGAGATGCAGATCACGTCATTGCCATCGAGCACGCCGGCCGAGGAGGCCTCCTTCATCGCGTAGGCCAGCTTGTGCAGCTCGGGCTCGATGATGCGGGGCAGGCGGGCGGAGTGCATGTAGCTTTGACCCAGGCGCAGCACCTTGGGGGTCAGCGCGAACATCTTGCGGTCCTGCGAGACGAAACCCAGGTGGGTCAGCGTCAGCAGGTAGCGGCGCGCGGCCGCGCGAGTCAGGCCGGTGCGGCCGGCGACTTCGCTGATGGTGAGGCGGGGACGTTCCTGATCGAAGGCTTCGATCACGGCCAGGCCTTTTTCCAGGCCGGCGACCAGGTCACGCTTGAGCGGACCGGTACGGACTTCAGCGTCGGGGGAGGGAGTGACCGCCGTGATGGCGGTCAGGTCTTCATCGTGGGCTCGAGCAGCGGACATAGGGGAGGGGGTGGACGTGCGTTTGACGCCCAAATCTGCTGGGCGTAAGCAGGTGATGTCCAGGACTATAGGGACAACCCTGTCAAGAATGTTTGCCAGGGCAATTGTTTTGATCCGCAAATCGCACCGCTGTGCATCATTTTGGTGCATTTGCCGTGCAGGACGCCCCGCGGCCTGTTCGAGGTCACGTGAGAGGGCGTTCAGCGGGAAAAAAGGCGCGAAACCGCGATCGGTTGGACGCTAAGCGGGTCGTCAATAGTCAGACATCATGCTTGTCGCCGCACACCCTACATATATGAGCGGTATGCGCCATCAAACTTGTTCAGTATCCCACGCCCTGTGCGATTGGCGCCTGCGTAGTCCTACGGGCGCCCATGACTATTTTTTAATCGCCCCAAACCGTTGGATATGGATGGACGGACGCTGGGCGCGGCCGCGCTGCACCAGGATGAGGTCGTACAACATCCGCCCGCCCAGCGGGATGGATGGAAATTGTCAGACTATTGAGCCGGATCGGCCGCGCGCCTGCTGGCGCGCGGCGAGCTGTTCAGACGCGCTCGATGACGAGCGCGATGCCCTGGCCGACCCCTATGCACATCGTGCAGAGCGCGTAGCGGCCGTTGATGCGGTGAAGCTGGTTGATCGCCGTGGTGACCAGGCGGGCGCCGCTCGCGCCCAGCGGATGTCCGAGCGCGATGGCGCCGCCGTTCGGGTTCACGCGCGGATCGTCGTCACGCAGGCCGAGGTCGCGCAGCACGGCCAGTCCCTGGGCCGCGAAAGCTTCGTTGAGCTCGATGACGTCCATCTGATCCAGCGTCAGGCCGACCTGCGCCAGCACCTTGCGGCTGGCCGGCGCAGGGCCGATCCCCATGATGCGCGGCGCCACACCGGCCGTGGCCATGCCCAGCACGCGGGCCCTCGGCGTCAGGCCGTGGCGGGCGATCGCCGATTCGCTGGCCATCAGCAGCGCGCAACTGCCGTCGTTGACACCGGACGCGTTACCCGCGGTCACGCTACCGTCCGGTCGGACGACGCCCTTGAGCCTGGCCAGCGCCTCCAGGCTGGTCTCGCGCGGATGCTCGTCCTGGCGCACGACGACCGCGTCGCCCTTCTTCTGCGCAATGGTGACCGGGCAGATCTCGGCGTCGAAGAAGCCGCTGCGCTGGGCCGCCAGCGCCTTGGTCTGGCTGGCCAGCGCCATGCGGTCCTGGGCCTCGCGCTCGATGCCGAAATCGGTGGCGACGTTCTCGGCCGTCTCCGGCATCGAATCGACGCCATACCGCGCCTTCATCGCCGCATTGACGAAGCGCCAGCCGATCGTGGTGTCGTAGATGGCGTTCGCGCGCGAGAACGCCGATTCGGCCTTGGGCATGACGAACGGGGCGCGGCTCATGCTCTCGACGCCACCGGCGATCAGCAACTGCGCTTCGCCGGCGCGGATCGCGCGGGCGGCGCTGCCGACCGCATCCATCCCCGAGCCGCACAAGCGGTTCAGCGTCACGCCCGGCACGCCGATCGGGAGTCCGGCCAGCAGCGCCGACATGCGCGCCACGTTGCGGTTGTCCTCGCCCGCCTGGTTCGCGCAGCCATAGAACACGTCATCCAGCGCTTCCCAATCCAGCGCGGGATGGCGCGCCATCAAGGCCTGGATCGGGACGGCGCCCAGATCATCCGCGCGGACAGCCGAGAGGGCCCCGCCGTAACGCCCGAACGGCGTGCGCTGGGCGTCGCAAACGAACGCGTGCATGCAAAGTCTCCTGAATATTTATGAGAATGGCGGTTCCGGGGGATCATAGGGGCCCCCAGGAAAAACCTGTGACAAGTTGCACGGCGGCGCCGGGATCATGCGGGAAGCCGCGCGGCTGACCCGCTTTTCATTTAAGTTGCGCCCCAAGGCAGCCGAAGCTGCAGGACGAGGGCGCCTGAACCCGGGCGCGGAACCACCAGAATGAAGGACAGATCGGCCGATCCGCTCATCGATGTGAACCAGCTGAAAGTCGGGATGTTCATCCATCTCGACCTCGGCTGGATGTCACATCCGTTTCCGCTCAGCAGCTTCAAGCTGAGCTCGGAAGAGCAGTTGCTGATCCTGCGCCGGCTGGGGCTCAAGCAGGTGCGCTGGAGCCCCGGCAAGAGCGACCTGCCGTTGGAGGCGACGCCGATGCCGTCGCCCGTGCCCGCGCCGGCGGTGGTCGCCGAATGCCATGGCGCCGAAGACGACGCCCGGGAGCTCCATCGCCGCCAACTGGCCGCGCAGCGCGAGGCGCTGCTGCTGTGCGAGCGCCAGTACGCCGAAGCCGCGACCGCGCTGCGGGACCTGATCGACCTCGTGCCCCGCGATCCGGCGGACGCGCGCGACCGATCCTCCGCGCTGTCCCGCGCCTTGCTCGACAAGATGCTGGTCGAGGGCGACATCAACATCCGTCTGCTCAATGAGGGCGCCGGCGACCGGGGCACCGCGCATGCGCTGAACGTGGCGGTGATCGCGCTGCTGCTGGGCCGCGCCTTCGGGCTGGGCCGCGACGAGATGCTCGATCTCGGCCAGGGCGCCCTGCTGCACGACATCGGCAAGATGGAGCTCACGCCCCGCTTCCGTCATCGCGATGACAGCTTCACCGCGGCCGAGGTCGCCGCCTACCAGCAGCACGTCGCCAAGGGCGTGATGTGGGGACAGAAGATGGGCATCGGCGCCGGTCCGCTGCTGATCATCGCGCAGCACCACGAACACGCCGACGGCAGCGGTTTCCCGCAGCGCCTGAACGCCGATCGCATGAGCATCGGCGCGCGCATCGTGGCCCTGGTCAACCGCTTCGACGGCCTGTGCAATCCGCTGTTGAGCTCCAAGGCGATGACGCCCCACGAGGCGCTGTCGCTGATGTTCGCGCAGGGCCGCAGCCGCTTCGACGCGACCATGCTCAACGCGTTCATCCGCATGATGGGCGTGTACCCGCCGGGCTCCGCGGTCCAGTTGACCGACGACCGCTATGCGCTGGTCGTGGCCGTCAACTCGTCGCGTCCGCTCAAGCCCAAGGTCATGGTTCACGATCCCAAAGTGCCGCGCGACGAAGCGCTGGTGCTGAATCTGGAAGAGCTGCCCGACCTCGGCATCCGCCGCAGCGTGAAGCCGCAGCAACTGCCGCGCGCCTCGCTGGACTACCTGAGCCCGCGCAGCCGCATCGCCTATTTCTTCGAGTCGGCCGGTCCGATGTCGGCGCCGCCACCGCCGCCCGGAGAGATGGCCGCATGAGCTTCCCGGCCGCCCGAGTCGCCGCCGCGCCGCCCGCGGCGTTCAACACCGCTTTCCTGCCGCTGATCGACGGGCTGCAGGAGGCGGTGTGGCTGGTCGACGCCCGCACCCATTGCGTCGTGGCGGTGAACGCGGCCTCGCTGCAGCTGCTCGGCCTCCCGGCGAAGGAACTGGTGGGCGCGAGCATCGAATCGCTGGCCTCGACGCCCGAGGACGCGCTGTTCTGGATGGACGCCGCGATCGGCCGCCGCGAAAGCCTGCACAGCGACACGATGATGCGGCACGCCGATGGCCGGATGCTCTGGGTGTCGCGCCGCATCAGCCATGTCTCGCAGCCGCAGGGAGATGGGCTGTGGCTGGTCGCGATGCGCGACCAGACCCAGCAGCGCCAGCACGACGAGGAACGCGAGACGCTGCTCGCCGAGCTCCGCGCGACGCTCGAATCGACCGCCGACGGCATCCTCGTCACGGACCTGGCCGGCCGCATCCGCAGCTTCAATCAGCGGCTCGCTTCGCTGTGGGGCATCCCCGAGGACCTGCTCAACGAGCGCAACGACGAGGCCGTGCAGGCCTGGATGCGGCGCAGCGTCGTCGATGGCGCCGCCTACGCGATGCGGCTCGGCGCGATCCAGGAGTCGCCGCTGCTGCACACCAGCGACCACCTCAAGCTGATCGACGGCCGCGTGCTCGAGCGCGTGTCACTGCCGCAGTGGAGCCGCGGACGGCCGATCGGCCGCGTGTACTCGTTCCGTGACCTCAGCGAGAAGCTCGCCGCGCACCAGCGCATCGAGGAGCTGTCGCACAACGACATGCTCACCGGGCTGCCGAACCGCCGTGCGCTGATGGAGCGCGTCGACTACGCGCAGGCCATGGCGCGCCGCGAGACCACGCCCTTCGCGCTGCTCAACGTCGACCTCGACCGCTTCAAGCAGATCAACGACACGCTGGGTCATTCGTACGGGGACCGCGTGCTGAAGGAAGTCGCGCTGCGCCTGAAGGAATCGCTGCGCGAGGTCGATACCGTCGCGCGTCTGGATGGCGACGAGTTCGCGCTGCTGATCCATCAGGCCGACGCGCGGGGCGCCGAGCACGCCGCGCGGCGCGTTCAGGAGGCGATGTCGCGGCCGTTCTGCTTCGACACGCTCAGCTTCACCGTCACCTGCAGCACCGGCATCGCGCTGTTCCCGGGCGACGGCGCGGGCGCCGAGGCGCTGCTCGCCAGCGCCGAGCGCGCGATGCACTGGGTCAAGGAGAGCGGCCGCGGCGCATTCCGCTTCCACCAGCCGCGCAAGGACGTGGACCTGCTGTCGCGCATGCGGCTCGACCACGCGATGCGCCAGGCCTTGCAGGAACGGGAGTTCCGCCTGCACTTCCAGCCGCAGGTCGCGCTCGAGACCGGTGAGCTGATCGGCGCCGAAGCCCTGATCCGCTGGCGCGATCCGCTGCGCGGCGACGTGCCGCCGTCCGAGTTCATCCCGGTGGCCGAGGAGAGCGGCTTCATCGTCGCGATCGGCCAATGGGTGCTGCAGCAGGCCGTGGCGCAGGCCGCCGCATGGCTTCAGCAGGGGCTGCGCGTGCCGGTGGCGGTCAATGTGTCGGCGCTGCAGTTCCAGCAGACCCAGTTCGTCGAACAGGTCGCGCAGGCGCTGCGCACCTATGACCTGCCGCCGTCGCTGCTGGAGCTGGAACTCACCGAGTCCGTGCTGCTGCGCGACGCCGAGGAGGCGCTGCACCGGATGCAGGCCCTGTCCGAACTTGGCGTGCTGATGGCGATCGACGACTTCGGCACGGGCTATTCCAGCCTCGGCTACCTGAAGCGCTTCCCCATCCAGCGTCTGAAGATCGACCGCAGCTTCGTCAAGGGGCTGCCCGGCGATGCCAGCGACGCGGGCATCGTCAACGCGATCATCCAGATGGGTCGCGCGCTGAATCTGAAGGTGATCGCCGAGGGCGTCGAGACCGAGGCCCAGCGCGAGTTCCTGGCTCGCTGCGGCTGCCATGAGTACCAGGGTTTCCTGTGCGCGCCGGCGCTGGAGACGCGTGCCTTCGAGGAGCGCCACGCCCAGATCACGGCGCAGGCCGAGGCCGCGAAGGCAGCAATCGCCCAACGCGCGGCGCCGCGTCCGGCGCGGGCCTCGGTGCATCTGCTGCGCGGCGGCTGAGCGCCGGCGCGACAGCGGCGGGAATCCGGTCCGACCCTGAGCGGGGTCGGGAGACCTCTCCACAGACACGCGCGTGAGGGCGGCACAATGCGCCGATGGCCGCCGTCAACGGCCGGGAGACAAGCGTGCTGTACAAGTTCAAGTCGAAGGCCGGTGCGGACGTGATCATGCTGGCCGCTCACGGTGACCGGGCGCTCGAGGCGCTGGGCCGGAGCGCGTCGCCGCAGGGCATCTTCCAGTCGGCCGACCTGCCCGGGCTGATCGCGCGGGGCGAGGCGGCCATCGCCCAGGAGCAGCAGGCGCACGAGCGCGCCGCCGAGGAAGCTCAGGCCGAGGGCCGCAAGCCACCGCCCAAGCCGGAGGTCATGCTCCGCCAGCGCCTGTGGCCGCTGCTCGAGCTGATGCGCGCCGCGCAGGCCGCGGGCACCGACGTGGTCTGGGGCGTCTGAGTGGAGTCCACCCTGATCCTGGCGATCCGGCACGGCGAGACCGCCTGGAACCGCGAAGGCCGGTTGCAAGGCCACCTGAACCTGCCGCTCAACGAACTCGGGCTGAGGCAGGCGCGGCGCCTCGGTGAGGCGCTGGCCGATCAGGCCATCGATGCGGTCTATTCGAGCGACCTCGACCGCGCGGCGGTCACCGCGCGCCATCTGGCCAGGCCGCACGGCCTGGAGGTTCGCTTGGACGAGCGGCTGCGCGAGCGCGCGTTCGGCGTCCACGAGGGCAGGCTCTGGACCGAGATCGAGGCCACCTTCCCCGAGGACGCGCTGCGCTGGCGCCGCCGCGATCCCGATTTCCAGCCGCCTGGCGGCGAGAGCCTGACGATGCTCGACGCGCGGGTCACCGCCGTCGTGTCGGAGCTGGCGGCCCGGCATGCCGGCCAGACCATCGCGGTGGTCGCGCATGGCGGCGTGCTGGACTGCCTGTACCGCGCCGCGACCCGGATCGACCTGCAGGCGCCCCGGAGCTGGGTGCTGGGCAATGCCAGCGTCAACCGGCTGCTGCATTCGCCGCAGGGCTTCACGCTGGTGGGCTGGAACGACGACCAGCACCTGCAGGGCCTGACGCTCGACGACCCAGGCGTGCCGGGATTCATCCCCGCGACGCCGCAGGCGCTCAAGGCCTGACCCTGGAAAGGCGGCCGCAAGCCGCCGGCATCGAAAGAGGCGCCGCATCGAGCGCCCGTCGAGGAGACCATGACCGACGCACAGATCATCGTGCTGGCCACGCCCGTGTTCTTCGCCCTGATCGGGCTGGAGTACTGGGTCGGCGTGCGCCGCGGCCGCAATACCTACCGGCTCAACGATGCGATCAGCAGCATCGCACTGGGCATGCTCAGCCAGGTGGTGGGCGTGCTGACCAAGCTGTTCACGCTGGGCCTCTACACCTGGGTCTTCGAGCACGCGGTGCTGACGCGGCTCGACGCCGGCGCCTGGTGGGTGTGGCTGAGCGGCCTGCTGCTCTACGACTTCCTCTACTACTGGCATCACCGTCTTGGCCACACGACGGCGCTGCTCTGGGCCGCTCACGCGGTTCACCACCAGAGCGAGGACTACAACCTGTCCACCGCGCTGCGGCAGACCGGCAGCGGCTGGCTGGCCGGCTGGATCTTCTACATGCCGATGGCCCTCCTGGGTTTCCCGCCGCTTGTCTATGCCGTGGTCGCGCTGGTGGACCTGCTGTATCAGTTCTGGGTCCATACGCAGCAGATCGGCAAGCTGGGATGGTTTGATCGCTGGTTCTGCTCGCCGTCGAACCACCGTGTGCATCATGCTGTCAACGACCGCTATCTCGATCGCAACTACGGCGGAATCCTCGTGATCTGGGATCGAATGTTCGGCAGCTTCCAGGAAGAGCTGGATGAGGAGCGATGCGTCTACGGCACCCGCGACGCCTTGCGAAGCTGGAACCCCTGGACCGCCAACGTGCAGGTCTATGCGCGGCTGCTGGCCAAGAGCCGGCGCACGCCGCGCTGGCGGGACAAGCTGCGCCTTTGGTGGGAGCCCGCGCACTGGGAACCGGGCATCGGCGCGCGCATCGCGCCCGGCTACGACCCGTTCCAGCGGCCGCTGTTCGACCCCGAGGTTCCGTCCTCGCACGCCGGCGCTGCCGCCGTGGCCTTCATCGCGCTGCTCGGTGGTGTCGCGCTGTTCCTGTGGAACGCCCATCGGCTGGGCCCGCTGGCGCAGGTCGCCGTGCTGGCGGGGCTGCTGGCGGGGCAGGTCTTGACGGCCCGGCTTCTGACGCCTCGCGTCACTCAGGAACACCCCTAACGGGGAACTGTTGCAATTTCGCGTCGGGCGTGATGGGTGCGTGCAACGCACTTCTATACTCCGCACACCTTGCAGTAAAGCCATTGAGCCAGACCGGCTGAAACCTCCAACTGATGAAGGTGGGTATGAAAAAGATTGCATTCGCTGCGGCCATCGCGGCTCTCTCCGTCCCGGCGTTCGCGCAAAGCTCCGTCACGCTTTGGGGCCGCATCAACACCTCGGTGGAAAGCATCAAGCGCGGCGACAACGACCGCGTCGCCTCGGTGATCAACAACAACTCCCGTCTGGGCTTCAAGGGCACCGAAGACCTGGGCGGCGGCCTGAAGGCCAGCTTCGCGCTGGAGCACGGCCTGAACTCGGACGACGGCCGTCAGACCAACTCGGCGTTCTGGAATCGTGAAGCCAGCGTGCAGCTGTCGGGCGATTTCGGTGCGGTCCGTCTGGGCCGCTGGACCCCCGGTTCGTACTACGCCACCGCCGACTACGTGTCGATGCACAACCACGACACCGGCACGTCGGAAGACAAGCTGTACTCGGGCGCCGGCTTCACGCAGACCAACAAGGTCGGCTACTTCACCCCGAACGTCAACGGCTTCAACGGCGAGTTCGCCGTCCACGCCGGTGAAGGCGTCGATCCGCGCGGTTACGACGTCGCGCTGAACTACGACCAGGGCCCGATGCACCTGGGCGCTGGCTACAGCAAGCAAGGTTCGGCCAAGCAGTACGCGATCCGCGGCCTGTACGAACTGGGCGCCTTCACCTTCGGCGGCTACGCGCAGCGTGAAGAGTCGGGCACCCCGCAATCGCCGGGCGCCAAGGACAGCCGCTGGATCGGCCGCGCCGCTGTGATGTACACGATGGGCCAGTCGGAATTCCACCTGAACGTCGGCGGCACCAAGGCGGGCGCCTACTCGTTCAACAATGGTCGTAACGGTGGCAAGCAGTACACCGTGGCCTACAACTACAACCTGAGCAAGCGCACCAAGGTCTACGCGTTCTACACGGCCGTGGACGCGAACACCCCCAACAAGGTGGACGACCTGAGCTCGTTCGCTGTGGGTGTCCGCCACAACTTCTGATCTTCGGATCAACCAGCGGAAAGGCGCTCCTCGGAGCGCCTTTTTTCATTGGGGCCGCGCCGATGGCGCGCCTTCAGCTGAGCAGCTCTTCAGTCGAAGAGCTGCCCGGCCTGCTTGGGCGGTGCGACGCCCAGGTGGCGGTAGGCCGCCAGCGTCGCGATTCGGCCGCGCGGGGTGCGCTGCAGAAAGCCCTGCTGAATCAGATAGGGCTCGATGACGTCCTCGATGGTGCCGGGCTCCTCGCCGATGGCGGCAGCGACGTTGTCCAAGCCCACCGGCCCGCCATCGAAGCGGTGCACCACCGCCTCGAGCAGCTTGCGGTCCATCAGGTCGAATCCAAGCGGATCGACGTCCAGCATGGCCAGTGCCTTTTCCGCGATCGCGCGGGTGATGGTGCCGTCGGCCTTGACCTCGGCGTAGTCGCGCACGCGGCGCAGCAGCCGGTTCGCGATCCGCGGCGTGCCGCGCGAACGCCGCGCCACTTCCAGGGCGCCGGCCGGCTCGATCGCCGCGCCCAGCAGCGACGCCGAGCGCGTCACGATGCGCTGCAGCTCCTCGGCGGTGTAGAACTCCAGCCGCGCGACGATGCCGAAGCGGTCGCGCAGCGGATTGGTCAGCATGCCGGCGCGCGTGGTCGCGCCCACCAGCGTGAAGGGCTGCAGGTCCAGTTTGATCGAACGCGCCGCAGGCCCCTCGCCGATCATGATGTCGATCTGGTAGTCCTCCAGCGCCGGATACAGGATTTCCTCGACGACCGGCGACAGCCGATGGATCTCGTCGATGAACAGCACGTCGTTGCGCTCGAGGTTGGTCAATATCGCTGCGAGATCCTTGGGCTTCTCGAGCACCGGCCCGCTGGTCTGGCGCAGGTTCACGCCCAGTTCGGCGGCGACGATGTGGCTCAGCGTCGTCTTGCCCAGCCCCGGCGGGCCGAACAGCAGCACGTGGTCAAGGGCCTCGCGCCGCTTCTTCGCGGCGCCGATGAAGATCTCCAACTGCTCGCGCGCCTTGGCCTGGCCCACATATTCGTCGAGCAGCTTGGGCCGCAACGCGCGCTCGATCGCGTCCTCGTTCGGCGAGGCCGGGTGCGCGCTGATCAGGCGCGCCTGCTGGGGCGCGGGCGTGAAGTCGTCGGTCTGGATGCTCATGGCGCGGGGTGGGGCGGGGCGGACGTCGCGGGTCGGCCGATCATGACAGGTGCTTCATCGCCAGCTTGATGCCTTCGCTGACGCCGATGTCCGCTGGCAGCGTCTTCAGCGCGGCGCCGGCTTCCTTCTCGCTGTAGCCCAGCGCGACCAGCGCCTGCAGGATGTCCGCCTGCGCGTCGTTGGCGACCGACACAGGGAGCGACAGGTCCGGGCTCAGCTTGCCCTTGAGTTCCAGCAGCAGCCGTTCGGCGGTCTTCTTGCCGATACCCGGCACTTTCACCAGCCGGCCCGCCTCCTGCTTGGAGATTGCCTGCGCCAGGTCGCCCACCGACATGCCAGAGAGCAGCGACAGCGCCATCTTCGGCCCGACGCCGCTGATCTTGATCAGCAGGCGGAAGGTGTTGCGCTCCTCGGGGGTCAGGAAGCCGAAGAGCACGTGCGCGTCCTCGCGGATGCTCAGGTGGGTCAGCAGCGAGGCGCGTTCGCCCAGGCCAGGCAGGTTGAAGAAGGTGCTCATCGGCACGTCGACTTCGTAGCCGACGCCTTGCACGTCGATGAGGACCTGCGGAGGCGATTTTTCCGCGATGACGCCGGTGAGCTTGCCGATCATGGGCGGGGATTATCCGCGTTCGCGGGGCATTCGATGGCGATTTGCTGGATATCCGTCCAGTATTTTCCCGAGGCCGGCGGCAGTCGCCGGTGGCGTGGCTCAGTTGCGCCCGAACAGGCCCAGACGCTGCGCCTCCAGCGCGGCCTCGGCGCGCGAGCTCACATTGAGCTTGCGGTAGATCTGCTTGACGTAGTCGGCGATGGTGTGGCGCGACAAGCCCAGCTGCACGCCGATCTCCGGCAGCGTGAAGCCCTTGGCGACACGCAGCAGGACCTCGGTTTCGCGGTCGGTCAGGGAAACCTCATGCAGCACCTGCGCCGCCTGCGGCCGGCGCTGCGAGGTGAAGTAGGCGATGACCTTGCGGGCGATCGACGGCGACAGCGGCGGCTCGCCCTGGCTGATGCGCTGCAGCTGCTCCACCAGCAGTTCGCGCGACTGCTCCTTGAGCAGATAGCCGAAGGCGCCGGCCTGCAGCGCGGGGAAGAGGTGTTCGTCGTCGTCGTGGATGGTGACGATGACGGATTGGACTTCGGGCTGCTTCTCGCGCAGCGCGGAGATCACTTCGACGCCAGAGCCGTCCGGCAGGCCCAGGTCGAGCAGCGCCAGCGTGAAGCGCTGGCTGCTCACCTGCTGCAGCGCATCCTGCACTCGCGAGCATTCGGTGACGACCGCGTTGGCGAAGACCTGCTTCACCAGCACCTTGAGCCAGGCGCGGATTTCGGGAATGTCTTCGAGGAGCAGGATGTGGTTCATGGCGCGGGATTCTTGCTCAGGAAAGCGACACCCGCCGGGATGCTGGCGGGTGTTTGCAACGGTACGGCTTTCTCGCCGGGCTGACCATCCCGATCAACGCCCGAGTGTGGCGCCGGCGGCAATGGATCACGCCGCGGCCCCGATCGCGGCGGCCCATGCGGCGCCAGACGCGATCAGAGCGGGATCGTCAGCCGGATGACGGTGCCCCAGCCGGGGCCGGACTCGACCAGGCACTGGCCATGCATCTGCTTGGCGCGCGCCTTCATGCTGGCCATGCCATGTCCCTTGTCCAGGCGACCCTCGAGTTCGAGCGGGATGCCCTGACCGTTGTCCTGGATCACCACCGAGAAGTAGCCGTCCTGCGCCGAGCAACTGATGACGCAATGGGTGGCGCCGCTGTGCTTGATGATGTTGCTGACCGATTCGCGCAGGATGCGCGTGGTCTGGACATAGGCGCGGGCGGGGAAGGTGTGCTCGATGTCCTCCGCGGGGGATTTCCATTCGGCCAGGATGTTGGCCTGCGCCAGCCGGGAAACGACCTCCGCGCGCCAGTCGCCGAGCGCGTCCAGCAATTGGACCGGCTTGCCGGTCAGGCCGCGCACCGACAGGCGCATCTCTTCGAGCGCCTCGCGCGCAAGCGTCGAGATCCGGTCCGATTCGCTGGTGTGGACGATGGTCAGCAGCTTGGCGCCGAGGTCGTCGTGCAGGTCGGCGGCAATGCGCTTGCGCTCGCGCTCGGTGACCTGCTCCAGCTTGGCCTCGGCGACCTGGTCGAAGTGGCGTTCGAGTTCGGCGATGCGTTCCTGCAGCCGCAGCTCGCCTTGCAGCACGGCCAGCTCCGATTGCGTCAGCGCGCGGGCGAACTCGCGCACGCGCTGCAGCCCCAACCCGATCAGCGACAGCGGCCCCAGGATGCCGGCCAGCCCGCTGCCGGGCAGGGCCCAGGCGGACACGACCGCCAGCGCGCCGAAGCCGATCAGCACGCAGCTGATGACGAAATCGGAGGGCGGATAACGCTCCTCCAGGGTGGGCAGGAACATGTCCTGCCACCGTTGCCACAGATGCCAGCCCATCACGATCAACAACTCGGCGCCCAGCCACCAGAGCGCGAAGGCGGCGACGCGCGCCGCCGGTATCGGAAGCAGCAGGGCGGCGGGAAAGAGCAGTGCCTGCGCGATCAGCAGGCGATGCAGGCGCCGGTCGCGGCGGCGCATGCGCCGCATCAGGTAGTGCACCGCGCACCAGAGCATCCAGGGGGCGAGGATCACGGCGATCGCCGATGGCCAAGGCGCCAGCGGCGCCAGCCCCACCATGAGAATCCAGCCTGGCATCAGCGCCAGCAGCCAGCCGATGTGGCGTTGCGCGCGGCGCTGCCAGATCAGCAGTCCCAGCACGAAGGCCATCAGCACCAGCGCCGACTGGAGCCCATAGGCCAGCAGCGGCGCCAGCCGGGCCCAGACCGCGGCGAAGGTGCCAGGAGCGGCACCGGCGCTGTTCCCGGTCGCCGCGTCGGCCACCTGCGCCAGGCACACCGGAACGGCCAACGACAGCGTCACGGCGATGCCGGTCGCGGCACGCCGGGATCGGCCTCCCCGTCCGTGCGCGGTCTCGTCGCGGCCGGCCGTGCTCCCCTGTTGTTCTGTGGTCCGCTGCATGGGGGGCGATTGTGCAGGCGGGACAGGCACGCGGCGCACCGGCGCGCCACAATACCGCCCTCAACCCCCCTGAATACGGAGCCCGCGCCGCTTTGAACCTGCGCCACGCCTTCACCCCCGCCGACAACCGGCGTCTGTCGCACCTGTGCGGCCCCCTGGACGAGCACCTCCGCCAGATCGAGGCGGCGCTCCCCGTGCGCATCACCCATCGCGCCGAGCATTTCAATGTCGAGGGCGATCGCGCCGCCGCGCAGCGGACGGTGACGCTGCTGGAGACGCTCTATGCGCGCGCCGACCGCGCCATCCCCGGCGAGAGCCTGCGGCTGGCGATCGTCGAAGCGGCCAACGATGTCACCGCGCCAGCCGCTGGCGCCGGCGCGCAGGACCCGGACGGCGACAACGTCGTGCTGCGGACCCGCCGCGCGGATCTGGCGGGGCGCACGCCCAACCAGCATCACTACCTGCGGCGCATCCTGTCGCATGACATCAGCTTCGGCATCGGTCCGGCCGGCACCGGCAAGACCTTCCTGGCGGTGGCCTGCGCGGTGGACGCGCTGGAGCGCTCGACGGTGCAACGCATCATCCTGACGCGGCCCGCGGTCGAGGCCGGCGAGCGGCTGGGCTTCCTGCCCGGCGACCTGACGCAGAAGGTCGATCCCTACCTGCGGCCGCTGTACGACGCGCTCTATGACCTGATGGGCTTCGATCGCGTCACCAAGGCCTTCGAGAAGGGTCAACTGGAGATCGCGCCGCTGGCCTTCATGCGGGGCCGGACGCTGAATCACGCGTTCGTGATCCTCGACGAGGCGCAGAACACGACGCCCGAGCAGATGAAGATGTTCCTGACGCGCATCGGCTTCGGCAGCAAGTGCGTGGTGACCGGCGACACCAGCCAGATCGACCTGCCGCGCGGCATGCACAGCGGGCTGGTCGATGCGGAGCAGGTGCTGGACGGCGTCGAGGGCATCGCGATCACCCGCTTCAACCGGACCGACGTCGTGCGGCATCCGCTGGTGGCCCGCATCGTGCAGGCCTACGAGGATCGCGCGGAAGTGGCGGCGCGCGAGGAAGCCCGCGAGCAGCAGGAGCGCGAGGCCCGCTTCGCTGAAGAGCGCGAGGAGCGCCGCCTGCGCGCGATCCAGTTGCGCGAGGCGTCCACCCGCTTCGACGACGAACCCGCGACGGCCCCCGCGAAGCCCGCCGCGAAGACGCCAGCCGCAAAGCGTGCGGTGGCCAGGAAGAGCGCCGCCAAGGCGCCTGCCGCGAAGAAGCCTGCCGTGAAGAAGCCTGCCGTCAAGAAACCCGCGGCGAAGAAGCCGGCTCGCAAGGGAGCCGCCCGATGAGCCATCCTGAACTGAGCCTGTCGCTGCAATTCGCCGACCCCCGCCACAAGGCGCAACTGCCGCGTCACAAGGTCATCCGCTGGATGCGCGCGGCGCTCGAGCTGCCGGGCGAGATCACCGTGCGCATCGTCGACGCGCAGGAGGGCCAGGCGCTCAACCGCGAGTACCGCTCGAAGGATTACGCGACCAACGTGCTGACCTTCGACTACACGCACGAGCCGGTGGTCGCGGCGGACCTGGTGATCTGCGCCGAGGTCGTCGAGCGCGAGGCCAGGGAAATGGGCCTGGACCTGGCGGCGCATTACGCGCACATGCTGGTCCATGGCACGCTGCACGCGCAGGGCTATGACCACGAGGAAGACGACGAGGCCGAGTGCATGGAAGCGCGCGAGACGGAGATCATGCTCGGCCTGGGCTTCGCCGATCCCTACGCCAAGCGCTGAGGCCGCCGCCCCGGGGCGCTACTGCTGCGTCCCGAGGTAGCGCTTGCGCCAGAAGAAGGCGCCGAGCGCGATCGCGGTGACGCCCATCACGGCGACGGCGATCCAGAAGCCGGTCGCGCGGTGGATCAGCGGCAGGGTGTCGAAGTTCATGCCGAAGATGCCGGTGATCAGGTTCAGCGGCAGGAAGATCGCCGTGAGCACCGTCAGCGTGCGCATGATGTTGTTGGTGCGCTCGCCGGTGAGCGAGAAGTGCATCTGCACCGAGGTCTCGGCCGAGGTCTCGAGCCGCCGCACGTGCGTCAGCACGCGCTCCACATGCTCGAGCACGTCGCGCGAGCGCACGCGGAGCAGCTCGCGCTCGCGCTCCGCGCGCGCGTCGCCGGCCGGCCATTCGCCCAGCGCGTCGATCCACTCCTGCACCGCACTGCGCTGGTCCTCGCACAGGTCCTCCAGGCGCGAGAGCGTGTCACGGGCGTGCAGCACGACCTGCCAGTCGCGGAAGTGGCCGCGCCGGTCCAGCAGCAGACCCTGCAGCGTGGTGAGCTGGCGGGTCAGCAGCCGGCGCAGGTCCAGGTAGCTGTCGACCATGTGGTTGACCATGCGCAGCATCAGCTCGGCGGGGCTGTTGGGCAGCCGGGTGCTGCCGCGCAGGTCGCGGCCCTCCTGCTGCGCGCCGAGCTTGCCCGCGAAGTAGTCCCGCAGCGAGCATTCGCCCGGATGCACGGTGATCAGCACGCGGTCGAACACGGCGAAGCCGACCGGGCTGGTGTCGATCGCCTGGAGCGCCTCGTTGGCGGCCGCGGCGGTGCGGGGGCCGTCCTCGGCCAGGTACTGCTCGCTGCCCGGCATGGTCGCGAGCCGGCGGAACACCATCAGGTCGTACCAGCTCGTGTAGTCGAAGTGGGACGGCAGCTGCGGGTTCATCAGGTCCGACACATGCAGATCGAGCAACTGCGCCCCGGTCCAGCGCAGCAGCCGTTGCTGCAGCGTGCCGAGCTGGAGCTCGAACTCGCGGCGCGGCAAGCCGATCCAGAGGAAGCCCTCGGGCGGGAGGTCCTCCGGCAGGGCGGCGAGTTCCTCGTAGACCGCGTCGCTGAGATGGAACAGACGCATGCGTCGGGCGGGCAGCCGGCGTGCCGCGGGTCAGTAGCCGGCCTTGATCAGGCGTGCCGCGTCCATCGCGAAGTAGGTCAGCACGCCATCGGCCCCGGCGCGCTTGAAGGCCAGCAGCGCCTCCATCATCACGGCGTCGTGGTCCAGCCAGCCGTTGGCCGCGGCGGCCTTGATCATGGCGTACTCGCCGCTGACCTGGTAGGCGAAGGTGGGGACGCGGAACTCGTCCTTCACGCGGCGGACGATGTCCAGATACGGCATGCCGGGCTTGATCATGACCATGTCGGCGCCTTCGGCCAGATCCAGGCCGACCTCGCGCAGCGACTCGTCACCGTTGCCCGGGTCCATCTGATAGGTCTTCTTGTCGGCCTTGCCCAGGTTGGTGCGCGAGCCCACCGCGTCGCGGAACGGCCCGTAGAAGGCGCTCGCGTACTTGGCGCTGTAGGCCATGATCCGCGTGTGGATGTGGCTGTCGGCTTCCAGCGCGGCGCGGATCGCGCCGATGCGGCCGTCCATCATGTCGCTGGGCGCGACGATGTCCACGCCCGCCTGGGCCTGGACCAGCGCCTGCTGGCGCAGCAGCTCGACCGTGCGGTCGTTCAGGATGTAGCCCTGCTCGTCGAGCACGCCATCCTGGCCATGGCTGGTGTAGGGATCGAGCGCGACGTCCGTCAGCACGCCCAGGCCCGGGACCCGCTCCTTGAGCGCGCGCACGACGCGCGGGATCAGGCCGTCCGGATTCGTCGCCTCGATGCCGTCGGGCGTCTTCAGCGAGGGATCGATCGCGGGGAACAAGGCCATCACCGGGATGCCCAGTTCCACGCATTCCTCGGCGACGGGGAGCAGCCGGTCCAGGCTCAGCCGCGACACGCCGGGCATCGACGCGATGGGCTCGACGCGGTTCTCTCCCTCATGGACGAAGACCGGGAAGATCAGATCGCTGGCGTGCAGGCGGTGTTCGCGGACCAGCGCCCGGGTGTAGGCATCGCGGCGCAGGCGACGGGGGCGGCTGGCGGGATAGGGGGCGGGAAGTTGCATGGTTTCCGAGAAATTCCACCGGTTCGAGGGACCGCTACATGGAAAGACGTAGATTTCGAAATTCGGCAGATCTGTTAAAGTCGCTCTTGAATGATAGCCGCTCGGTTGTCATTCCCTGCTTTTCCTCCCTGAGCAGGAGCCTTAACGTGATGACAGCGATAAGGCTTTCCGACCCCGGCTGTGAAGCCGGGGTTTTTTTTCGCGCCATCCATAATGCCGCGATGCTCTGGATCAAAGCCCTCCACATCATTTTCGTCGCCGCGTGGTTCGCGGGACTGTTCTACCTGCCGCGGATCTTCGTGAACCTGGCCATGGTCCCCTCCGACAGCCACGCCGAGCGTGAGCGCCTGCTGCTGATGGGCCTGAAGCTCTACCGCTTCAGCACGATGCTGATGGTGCTCGCGCTGGTCTTCGGGCTGACGCTGTGGGGCTATTACGGCATCGGCCGCGGGCCGGGCAATGGCTGGATGCATGCCAAGCTGGGCCTGGTGGTGCTGGCGATCGGCTACCACCACGTCTGCCGGGCGTTCCTGCGCAAGTTCGAGTTGATGGCCAACCGCCGCAGCCACAAGTGGTTCCGCGTGTTCAACGAGGCCTCGATCCTGCTCTTCGCGGCGATCGTGATCCTGGTCGTGGTCAAGCCCTTCTGATCCGGCGATGCAGCGGCGCAGCTCCGCCACCTGGCTGGCCCTGTGCTACGCCGTGCTGGTGCTCTACGCCAGCCTCTACCCGTTCTGGCCCTGGCGCCTGCCGCCCAGCCTGCCCTGGCCGGGCGTGATCGGGCTGCCCTGGCCGCGCTACTGGGGGCGCTTCGACATCTGGGTGAACGTCGCCGGCTACTGGCCGCTCGGGCTGCTGTGCTTCTCGGCCGTGATCCGCAGCGGCGGCGGCCTGATGCGCGCGCTGCTGCTGTCGCTGGCGGGGCTGCCGCTGCTGTCGTTCTCGATGGAGACGCTGCAGTATTTCCTCCCGGGACGGGTGCCCTCGCTGGCCGATTTCCTGCTGAACAGCGCCGGCGCCTGGCTCGGCGCCTTCTGCGCCTGGGTGCTGCTGCGGCTGGGCGGGCTGGCGCGCTGGAGCGGCTGGCGCGAGCGCTGGTTCGTGCCGCACAGTGCCGGCGCGCTCGCGCTGCTGGCGATGTGGCCGGTCGGCCTGCTGTACCCGGCGCCCTTGCCACTGGGACTTGGGCAGCTCTTCCCGCGCCTGCGCGAATGGGCCGAAACGCTGCTCGAGAACACGCCCTGGGAGCTGGCGCCGCAGGAGCTCCTCGACGACCTGCCGCTGCCGCCCGGCCTCGAGGCCATCGCCATCGCGATGGGCCTGCTGGCGCCGTGCCTGCTGGCGCTGTCGGTGGCGCGGCCGGGCTGGCGACGCTTCCCGCTGGTCCTGGGGGCGGCGGCGATCGGCGTCACCACGACCGCGTGGTCGACGCTGTTGAACTTCGGCCCCGATCACGCTTGGGCCTGGCTGACCGCGACGACCGCCCCCGGCCTCATCCTGGGCGGCGTGCTCGCGCTGCTGGCGGCCTTCATGTCACGCCGCGCCAATGCGGCCTGGGGCCTGGTCGTGCTGACGGCGCTGATCGCGCTGATGGCCGAAGCGCCGGCCGATCCCTATTTGCTCGAGAGCCTGCAGTTCTGGGAGCAGGGCCGCTTCGTCAATATGTATGGCCTGGCGCAATGGGTGGGCTGGCTGTGGCCCTTCGCCGCGCTGGCGTGGCTGCTCTACGGCGTCACGCAGAGCGACCGCGCGGCCGATCGCACGGCCCCGCCCCCGCCGCCGGCCGCCGATGGGCGCTCTGAAGGACAAGCGGGCCGTGACGGATCGCACGGACGGCCGGTCGGTGAAAACCCTGAAACTACAATCCAACGATGAGCTCGACCAGCTATTACCAGCGCCACATCTTCTTCTGCCTGAACCAGCGCGAGAACGAGAACGCCTGTCTCCAGCACGGCGCGCAGGAGGCCTTCGACCACTGCAAGAAGCGCGTGAAGGCGGAAGGCCTCGCGGGCAAGGGCGGCGTGCGGGTCAACAAGGCGGGTTGCCTGGACCGCTGCGCCGGCGGCCCCGTGGCGGTCGTGTATCCGGACGCGGTCTGGTACTCGTTCGTCGACAACAGCGACATCGACGAGATCGTCGAGCGCCACCTCAAGCAGGGCGAGATCGTCGACCGGCTGGTGCTGGACGACTCGGTCGGCCGCTGACCGGGAGCCCGCATGAATGCCCAGACCCAGCGCCAGCAGATCGCCGGCCCGGCCGGAGACATCGAATGCGCCGTCGATGAACCCGCGGTGGACGCCGGCCCGCTGCGCGGCGTCGTCGTGATCTGCCACCCCAATCCGACGCAGGGCGGCACGATGGACAACAAGGTGGTGCAGACGATCGCGCGCGCCTTCGTGCACCTCGGCTATCGCGCGGTGCGCTTCAACTTCCGTGGCATCGGCAAGTCCGCCGGCGCCTGGGACGAGGGCCGCGGCGAGGTCGACGACGCGCTGGCCGTGATCGCCGCCTTCCGTGACGCGTCGGAGCCGCTGGCGCTGGCGGGTTTCTCGTTCGGCGGCTTCGTCGCGTCGCAGGCGGCGCTCAGGCTGGCGCGGCCGGCCGAGCGGCTGCTGCTGGTCGGCCCCGCCGCGAGCCGCTTCGGCGTCGCGGCGGTGCCGGCCGACACTGTCGTGATCCACGGCGAACAGGACGATGTGGTGCCGCTGCCGGCGGTGCTCGACTGGGCGCGCCCGCAGGCGCTGCCGGTCATCGTGGTGCCCGGTGTCGGGCATTTCTTCCATGGGCAGTTGCCGCTGCTCAAGAACCTCGTGACGCGCAGCTGGCATGCCGCCGGCGTGGCGCGCGCCTGAGGTGTCCCTGAGGATTTCTCCCGCATGAAACGATTCTTCGCCTCCCTGGCCCTCGGCGTGGGCCTGTCCAGCTTCCTGATGGTGACCGGCGCGGCCGCGCAGGCGCCGACGCCGCCCGAGGTCGCGGCCCGCAACTTCATCCTGCTGGACCTGACGACCCACCAGACGCTCGCCGAGCGCGATGCCGACACGCCGCAGGATCCCGCCTCGCTGACCAAGCTGATGACGGCCTACGTGGTCTTCGACGCGCTCAAGGCCAAGCGGCTGACGCTGGACCAGACGCTGACGATCTCCAAGCGCGCCTGGGACGAGCGCAAGGGCGATCCGTCGCTGATGTTCATCGACACGACGATGACGCCCAAGGTCGACGAGTTGATCCGCGGCATGATCATCCAGTCGGGCAATGACGCCTCGGTCGCGCTGGCCGAGGGCGTGGGCGGCACCGTCGAGCAGTTCGTCGCGATGATGAACAAGCAGGCGCAGGCCTGGGGTCTGAAGAACACGACGTTCACCAACGTCACCGGCATCACCGCGCCGGGTCACAAGACGACGGCGCGCGACATCGCGGTCATCTTCTCGCATGTGATCCAGGACTATCCGGAGTACTACGCCGAGTACTACTCCAAGCGCGAGTACACCTTCAACAAGATCCGCCAGTTCAACCGCAACATGCTGCTGGGCCGCGATCCGTCGGTGGACGGCGGCAAGACCGGCTTCACCGATGCGGCGGGCTACTGCCTGGCGGCCAGCGCGCAGCGCGAGGTGCCCAACGGCAAGCGCCGCCTGCTGAGCGTGGTGATGGGCACGGCCTCGAAGGAGGCCCGAGCCACCGAGAGCCAGAAGCTGCTGAACTGGGGCTACGCGGCCTTCGACGCGGTGCGCCTGTTCGAGAAGAACCAGCCCATCACCACGGTGAAGGTCTGGAAGGGCGCGGCGCCGGAAGCCAAGCTGGGCGCGGCGGATGCGGTCTTCGTCGCGGTGCCGCGCGGCGAGGGCGGCAAGCTCAAGACCGACATCCAGCGCACCGATCCGCTGGTCGCGCCGCTGGCGCTGAACCAGCGCGTGGGCACGCTGAAGGTGACGACCTCGGGCGGCGCGCCGGTGGCCGAGGTGCCGCTGGTGGTGCAGCAAGAGGTGCCGCTGGCGGGCATCTTCGGCCGCGCCTGGGACGCGATCCGCCTCTGGATCAAGTGACGGCACGCTGAGCGGCCCAGAAGGACCGCTCGGCAAGGCCCCCCGCTTGCCGGGGTTGGCGGGCCGGGCTGGCGGCGTACAGTCGATGGCTCGGCGTGACCACATTGCGGGAGCCACCGATGACACAGTCCTGGGTCGATCTGCCTTGCTACCTGAACGGCCATCTCGGCCGGCTCGGCGATGCCCGGGTGCCGGTGATGGATCGCGGTTTCCTGTTCGGGGACGGCGTCTACGAGACGATCCCGGTTCACGGGCGCCGGCTGTTCCGCGTCGACGACCACCTGGACCGGCTCGGCCGCAGCCTGAAGGCGCTGCGCATCGAGGATCCTTACGAGCGCGAGGCCTGGCTGGACCTGCTGCGCAGCCTGGTGGCGCATCTGCCGGACGTCGAGGACCAGACCATCTACCTGCAGGTCACGCGCGGCGTCGCGGCGCGCGGCCACGCGATGCCCGCGGACATCGAGCCGACGGTGCTCGCGTACACGCAGCCGCTGATCGCGCTCTCGCCGGAGCAGCGGCATCAGGGCCTGAGCTGCGTCACGGCGCGCGATTTCCGCTGGCAGCGCGGCGACATCAAGAGCACCTCGCTGCTGGGCAACGTGCTGGCGCGGCAGGTGGCGGTGGACCAGGGCGCCGACGAGGTCGTGCTGATCCGCGACGGCTTCGTGACCGAGGGCTCCAGCAGCAACGTCTGGATCGTGCGCGACGGCGCGCTGCTGACGCCGCCACCGGGCGAATCGCTGCTCGAGGGCGTGCGCGTGCGGGTGCTGAAGGAGCTCTGCGAGGAACTGGGCATCGCCTGCAACCTGCGTCCGATCGCCGAGACCGAGCTGCCGACGGCCGACGAGATCCTGCTGACCTCCGCCAGCAAGGAGGTCGCGCCGGTGACGCGGCTCGACCACGAGCCGGTGGGCCACGGCGCGCTGCGCGGCAAGCCCGGACCGGTGTACGCGAAGCTGTACGAGGCGTACCAGCGGGCCAAGGCCTTGCAAAGCCTCTGACCGGCTTCATTTGAGATTCCCACCATGACGACTTCCTTCACCAACGCCCCGATTCCGCCTGATCAATCGCTGATCGAGTACCCGTCCAAGTTCCCCATCAAGGTGATGGGCGCACAGGTGGAGGGCTTTCTCGAGGCGATCGTCAGCGTCGCGCGGCAGTTCGATCCGGCGTTCGACGCAGCGACGGTCGAGCAGCGCCCGAGCAAGGGCGGCAACTACCTCGGCCTCACGATCACCGTCACCGCGACCAGCCGCGAGCAACTCGACGAGCTCTATCGCACGCTGACCACGCACCCGATGGTCAAGGTCGTCCTCTAAGCCCCTCTAAGCCCCTCTAAGCCGCGCGCAGCCCCGCTTCGGGCAGCCCGCGTCGTTGCAAATCCTCGCCATAGCGCTGCTATGGCTCCGGTTTGCGCCTAGCGGGCCCTCCCGAAGCGGGGCCGCTCGCAGCTTAGAGGCATCACCCGTCAGATCGTCCCCGCATCGGCGGCCAGCGCGTCGTCGACGGCCTTGAGCTTGTAGGGCGCGGCTTCGTCGCCGTTGCGCGCGGCGACGTCGTACCAGTAGCGCGCCAGGCGCAGGTCGCGCTCGACGCCCAGGCCCGATTCGTACATCGACGCGATCAGGTACTGCGCGCCGACGTCACCACCCTTGGCCGCCTCGCGGTACCACTGCGCAGCCTGCGGGAAGTCCTTGGCCGCGCCGCGGCCCAGGTAGAACGCGGTGGCCACGGCCACCTGCGCGTCGACGCTGCCATGCTCCGCCGCCTTCAGGTACCAGGACTGGGCCTGGACCAGGTCGGGGCGGCCGTCCTCGCCCTGCTCGTGGAACTGGCCCAGCGCCAGTTCGGCGCGCACCAGGCCCCGGCCCGCGGCGCGCACGAGCAGCGAGCGCGCGAAGCGGGGATCGGGCTTCGGCACCTCGGACCGCAGATGCATCATCGCGAGGTTGTAGTCGCCCAGCGCGACGCCCTGCTGCGAGAGCTGCCGGAACTGACGCTCGGCAGCGGGCAGGTCGCCGCGCTCGTAGGTGGCCAGCGCCTGTTCGAGCGTCGTGCGCGCGGCTGGCGTGGAGGCCGAGGCGGCAGCGGGCAGCGCGAGTCCGAGGGCGATCGCGGCGGCGGCGAGGCCAGTGAAGTGGCGCGTGAGGTGGCGCGGCATGGCGCACTCCTGAATGTCCCGATGGCGGCGATGCTAGGCCCATCGCGGCTAGCATGCCGGGATGCTGATCAAGACCCTGGGCCGCGTCGACTATGCGGCCACGCTGGACGCGATGCGCGCGTTCACCGAGGCCCGCGGCCCCGACACCCCCGACGAACTCTGGCTCTGCGAGTTCGATCCCGTCTACACGCAAGGCCTGGCGGGCCAGGCCGATCACGTCCTCGACGCCCAGGGCATTCCTGTCGTCCAGACCAATCGTGGCGGGCAGGTGACGTATCACGGGCCGGGGCAGGTGGTCGCCTATCCGCTGGTGGACCTGAAGCGGCTGGGGATCTTCGTCAAGGAGTACGTGTTCCGCCTCGAGACCGCGGTCATCCAGACCCTGGACGGTTTCGGCGTGACGGGCCACCGGGTGGCCGGCGCGCCCGGCATCTACGTGCGGCTGGACGACCCGGGCGCGCATGGCGCGCTGACCGGGCCGGCCGATCCGGCGGACCCGTTCCGGGGGCTGGGCAAGGTCGCGGCGCTGGGCATCAAGATCAGCCGGCACTGCACGTACCACGGCGTGGCACTGAACGTGGCGATGGACCTGAAGCCCTTCCTGGGCATCAATCCCTGCGGGTACGCGGGGCTCCAGACGGTGGACCTCGGTACACTCGGGGTTTTCACGGACTGGGCCACGGTGGCCCGGCGGTTCGGAGATCGGCTCAGCGCCCAGCTCCAACCCTGAGGCCCCAACGCGGCAACCGAGAGAGCGCCTGATGGCAACCGAGAACGTCACCCACGAAGCCAAGAGCGCGTCCGACTACGACGCGACCGCCAAGCAGAAGGCGCAAGCCAAGACGGCGCGGATCCCGATCAAGATCGTCCCGGCCGAGCAGCTGAAGAAGCCGGACTGGATCCGGGTGAAGGCCGGCAGCCCGTCGACCCGCTTCTACGAGATCAAGCAGATCCTGCGCGAGCACAAGCTGCACACGGTGTGCGAGGAGGCGTCCTGCCCCAACATCGGCGAGTGCTTCGGCAAGGGCACGGCGACCTTCATGATCATGGGCGACAAGTGCACGCGGCGCTGCCCGTTCTGCGACGTCGGCCATGGCCGGCCGGATCCGCTGGACGTGGATGAGCCGCTGAACCTGGCCAAGACGATCGCGGCGCTGAAGCTGAGCTACGTGGTGATCACGAGCGTGGACCGCGACGACCTGCGTGATGGCGGCGCCGGCCACTTCGCCGAGTGCATCCGCAAGGTCCGCGAGCTCAGCCCCGCGACGCAGATCGAGGTGCTGGTGCCCGATTTCCGCGGCCGCATGGACCGCGCGCTGGACATCCTGAAAGCGGCGCCGCCGGACGTGATGAACCACAACCTGGAGACCGCGCCGCGCCTGTACAAGGAAGCGCGTCCGGGGTCGGACTACCAGTTCAGCCTGAACCTGCTCAAGCGCTTCAAGGAAGAGGTGCCTGGCGTGCCGACCAAGAGCGGCATCATGGTCGGCCTGGGCGAGACCGACGAGGAGATCCTCCAGGTCATGCGCGACATGCGCGAGCACAACATCGACATGCTGACGATCGGCCAGTATCTGGCGCCGTCGGGGCATCATCTGCCGGTGCGCCGCTACGTGCATCCGGACACCTTCAAGATGTTCGAGGAAGAGGCCTACAAGATGGGCTTCACCCACGCGGCGGTCGGCGCGATGGTGCGGTCGAGCTACCACGCGGACCAGCAGGCGCATGCGGCGCTGGAGAAGGCCGAAGCGGAGAAGGCCTCGGCGGCCTGATCCCGGTCCACGCCCCATGACGGACGGCTCCTGCGGGAGCCGTCGTCGTTTGCGTGTCCACTGCACGTCCATCAGGTGGCGGGGATTTGCAAGCGTTCGAAGAATGCGCGATTGCGCTTCTTCGCATCGTTGAGAACCTTGTCGTACGAGACGATCTCGATGTAGCAACCCTGGCTCTGGTGGTACTTGAAGTAGCCCTCGTTGTCAGGCGTCCTCACGAAGTCGTGGTCCTCGGCGATCGCGCGCATCCTCGGCGTGAGACTGCACAGGATGTAGGCGTAGAACGGAATCGCGCCGACATTGATGGTCCGCCGATCGCGGTCCTTCACTTGGCCCTCCTTGATCTTGCGGACGTAGCGAAGCACCTGCTCGACCGGGTTCTCGTCCTTGGCCGGGTACTCGTTTCGCTCGGGGCGCTTGAACTCGACGATGACGACGGACTGGTAGGGGCTCTTGGTATCGGCGAAGGCACGGGGGGTGTTGAAGACCACGAGGTCCGGCTCGTCGCGGCTGTCCACGTCGATGGCGGTGAGCCGGCTCATGGGCAGGTCCGACGCGAGATGCGTGTGATAGGCCAGGCGCTCGTCGACGACCCAGAGGTTCTGGCGGGCGAAATCGACCTCGTCCGAAGTCGTGCGCATCGGAAAGATCAGGCTGTGGATCAAGTCCTCACGCGCGTAGGCGCCGGTGTCCTGCACTTTCAGCGCGTTCTCGAGCATCTCGAGGATCGTGCGCCGGTGGACGACGTAACGGGCGAGCGCCGCTTTGCCCAGTTCGTTCTCTTCATCGAGGTACTGCCGGTACAGCGCCGCGTACTCATCGCGTCCGCTGGTCGAGTCCAGCGGCATTGCCCGGATGCTGGCCGCGCGTTGCCGGTGGTCCAGCTCAATGTCCTTCTGGACCTTGAAGAGCTCGATGTCCAACTGCTCCTTGCTCAGATTCGCCGGAATGCACGCGAGACGTTCGCGGTACTGCGGCCGCAATTGGATGCGGTACTGCGGCGCGTGCTGGGTGATGTAGGTCTCGATGACGTCGAGCCGCACAAGGTCATTCGCCGCGCGATGCGGCTCGGCCACGTCGCGCATGGCCTCGACCGCCTCGGTGTTGATTGCCATGCCATCTCCTTTCGCGACGTCGTCGCGAATCGATTCAGGGACGCGTTGCCGCGTCCATTGAGAGGCATGCTAGGGCTGCTTCCGACCCCTCGATGTCGAGGGCCATCGCAGTCGTTGCGCGTTGAAGACAACCCGGTTGTCCCCCGAAATCCGTGGCGTGCAAGAGGAACTGGATCTACGCCGGCGTCCACCGTCCCGCCACGTTCTTCAGCAGCAGATTGATCGCCGCCAGCTGCCGGTTACGCACCGACAGCAGCGAGGCTTCCGCGTTGAATGCGCTGTTCTGCGCGGTGGTGACGTCGAGGAAGGACACCGTCCCCGCGCGGTACTGGTCCGTCACCAGCTCCAGATTGCGCTGCGCTGACTCCAGCGCCTCCTGCTGCAGTTGCGCCTCTTCACGCAGGTGGTCGGCCAGGATGAGGTTGTCCTCCACTTCCTGCAGCGCCGTCAGCACCGTCTGCCGATAGGTCGAGGTCGCGACCTCCGCGCTGGTGCGGGCCTGCGCGCTGGCGAGCTTGCGCTGCCCGCCGTCGAAGATCGCCGCCGCCAGCGACGGCCCGATCGACCAGAACAGGTTGGGCGCCGACAGCAGGTTGCTCAGCGTGCTGTTGCGATACCCGCCGCTCGCCGACAGCGTCAGCGACGGAAAGTACGCTGCGTCCGCCACGCCGATCTGCGCGTAGGCCGCCGCCACGCGCCGCTGCGCCGCGGCGATGTCGGGGCGCCGCTCCAGCAACTGCGACGGCAGCATCGCCGGCACCTCCGGCGCCTTGGGCAGCGCCGCGTTCTTCGTCATTGCGAGCGCCGACGGCGGCAGCCCCAGCAACACCGCGATCGCGTGTTCCAACTGGCCGCGCGTCGAGCGCGTCTCCAGCAGCTGCGCCTGTGCCGTGCGCAGCTGTGTCTGAGCCTGCAGCACATCGCTGCGCGCCGCGACGCCGCTCTGATACCTCGCCTGCGTCAGATCCAGGAAGCGCTCATACGCCTTCACGCTGCGGTCGTAGAGGGCTTCCTGCGCCTCCGCCGTGCGCAGCGAGAAGTAGGTCTGCGCCAGCGTCGCCTGCGCGCTCAGCCGCGCCGCGGCCAGATCGTCCGCACTCGCCTGCAGCGAGGCATTCGCGCCTTCGCTGGCCAGGCGCAGCTTGCCCCACAGGTCCGCTTCCCAGCTCGCGTTCAGCGACACCTGCACGCTGTTCGTTGGTCCGCGGCTGACCGAGCCGTTCGTGCCATTGCCATTCGCGGCGTTGCCGTTCCCCGCGTTGCTGTCCGGATTCGCGCTGCGCGTGCCCGAGAAGCCGGCCGACAGCGTCGGGAACAGCGCCGAGCGGCTCGCCTCCAGCGCCGCGCGCGCGCCGGTGACCTGCGCCACCGCCGCCTTGAGGTTCTCGTTGCCGATCACCAGCCGCTGCTGCAGATCGTCGAGCACCGGATCGCCGAACAGCGTCCACCATTGCTCGGGCACCGGCTCGGCCGTGGCGGGCCGCGCCTTCTTCCAGAGCCCGTCCTCCTTGTACTGCGCCGGCGCGGAGACTGGCGCGGGCGGATCGACGCGCGTCACCGCGCAGCCGCTCATCAGCGCGACGAGCACCGCCGCCGCCACGGCCGGCAGCGAAGGACGAAGGAATGAAGTCGAGGTCATCGGGGTCGGCATGTTTCAGCCCTGCAGGGTCGGAGCCGCGGGCGGCTCGGGATTCATCGAAGTCTTGTTGAACGCGCGGCGCTTCATCACGCGCTGGCGCAGCCGCTCCATCGTGACGAACACGACCGGCGTCGTGTACAGCGTCAGCAGCTGGCTCAGGATCAGCCCGCCGACGATCGCGATGCCCAGCGGCTTGCGCAGCTCGGCGCCGTCGCCGCTGCCAACGGCCAGCGGCACCGCGCCGAAGATCGCCGCGAAGGTCGTCATCAGGATGGGCCGCAGCCGCAGCTTCGCGGCGCGGAAGATCGCCGCGCCCGCCGTCAGGTGCGCGGTCGTGCGCTGCCGCGCGATGGCGAAGTCGATCATCATGATCGCGTTCTTCTTCACGATGCCGATCAGCAGGATCACGCCGATCAGGGCAATGATGGAGAACTCCGTGTTGAACATCATCAGCGCCAGCAACGCGCCCACGCCCGCCGACGGCAGCGTCGACAGGATGGTCACCGGATGCACCAGGCTCTCGTAGAGCATGCCCAGCACCAGGTAGATCGCGACGATGGCCGCGCCGATCAGGATGGGCTGCGACTTCAGCGCATCCTGGAACGCGTTGGCCGTGCCCGCGAAGGTCCCGCGCAGCGACACCGGCACGCCCAGCTCCGACATCGCGTTGTTGATCGCATCGGTGGCCTGGGACAGCGACACGCCCTCGGGCAGGTTGAAGCTGATCGTCGAGGCCGGCGTGCCGCTCTGGTGATTCACCGACAGCGGCGTGTTGGTGGTCTCGAAGCGGCTGAACGCCGACAGCGGCACCTGCGCGCCGGTGCTGCTCGTGACGTAGAGCTTGCGCAGCGTCTCCGGCCCCTGCAGGTAGGGCGACGCCAGTTCCATCACCACGCGGTACTGGTTCAGCGGGTTGTAGATCACGCCCACCTGGCGCTGGCCGAAGGCGTTGTTGAGCGTGGTGTCGATCGTGCTCACCGTGATGCCCAGCCGCGCCGCCGCGTCGCGGTCGATGACCAGCGAGGTCTGCACGCCCTTGTCCTGCTGGTCGGTGTTGACGTCGGTCAGCTCCGGCAGGTTGTTCAGCGCATTGCGCACGCGCGGCTCCCACTCGCGCAGCACCGCCAGGTCGTCCGCCTGCAGTGTGAACTGGTACTGCGCGTTGGCCTGCCGGCCGCCGATGCGGATGTCCTGCACCGGCACCATGAACAGGTTGGCGCCGGGCTCGTGCGCCATCTTGTCGCGCAGGCGGTTCACCACCTGGTCGGCCGACACGCCGCGCTCCTTCAGCGGCTTGAGCGTGATGTAGAAGTTGGCCGAGTTGCGCTGCCCGCCGCCGGTGCTGCCATTGACGTTCTGCACCGCCGGATCCGACAGGATGATCTCCATGAAGCGGTCGACCCGCTTGCGCATCATCTCGAAGGAGCTGCCCTGGTCCGCCTGCACGCCGCCGATCAGCACGCCGGTGTCCTGTTGCGGGAAGAAGGTCTTGGGGATGGCGCCGTACAGGTGCACGTTCAGCGCGATCACCGCCACCAGCGACAGCAGCGCCACCGGCTGGTGCCGCAGCGTCCACATCAGCGAGCGCCGGTAGCCGCGCGCCAGGCTGCGGTTGAAACGCGCCGCCAGCCGCGCGAACCGGCCTTTGCGGTGGCGCGCGCCGGGCTCGGGCTCCTGGCGCGCCTTGAGCACGCGCGAGGCCATCATCGGTGTCGTCGTCAGCGAGACGATCATGGACACCAGGATCGCCGAGGACAGCACCACCGCGAACTCGCGGAACAGCCGCCCCACGACGCCGCCCATCAGCAGGATGGGGATGAACACCGCGATCAGCGACAGGCTGATCGAGATCACCGTGAAGCCGATCTCGCGCGCGCCGCGCAGCGCCGCCTCGACCGGCTTGAGGCCCTGCTCGATGTAGCGGGTGATGTTCTCCAGCACCACGATCGCGTCGTCGACGACGAAGCCGGTGGCCACTGTCAGCGCCATCGCCGACAGGTTGTCCAGGCTGTAGCCGCACAGGTACATCACGCCGAAGGTGCCCGCCAGCGACACCGGCACCGCCACCGCCGGCAACAGCGTTGCGCGCCAGCTGCGCAGGAACAGCAGCACCACCAGGATCACCAGGCCGATGGCGATGGCCATCGCGCGCTGCACCTCGTCGAGCGAGGCGCGGATCGTCGGCGTGCGGTCGCTGATGACCTTGAGCTCGATGGCCGGCGGGATCGAGGCCTGCAGCCGCGGCAGCAGCTCGCGCACCCGCGCCACCGTCTCGATGATGTTGGCGCCCGGCTCCTTCTGGATGAACAGCAGGATCGCCGGCTGGCCGTTGGACGCGCCGTAGTTGCGCACGTCCTGCACCGAGTCCACCACCTCGGCCACGTCGCGCAGCCGCAGCGCCGCGCCATCGCGGTAGGACAGCACCACGGGCGCGTACTCCGAGGCGGCGCGCGCCTGGTCATTGGCGCCGATCTGCCAGTAGCGACCGGATTCCTCGACGGCGCCCTTGGGCCGGTTCGCGTTGGTGTTGCTGATGGCCTGCCGCACCTGATCGAGCGCGATGCCATTGGCGGCCAGCTTGTCCGGGTTGAGCTCCACGCGTACGGCGGGCAGCGCGCCGCCGCCGACGTTGACCTGACCCACGCCGGCGACCTGCGCCAGCCGCTGCGCCAGCACCGTCGAGGCCGTGTCGTACATCTGGCCGCGCGTCAGCGTCTGCGAGGTCAGCGCCAGGATCATGATCGGCGCGTCGGCCGGGTTGACCTTGCGATAGGTCGGATTGCTCGGCATGCCGGTGGGCAGCAGGGTCCGGGCCGCGTTGATCGCGGCCTGCACGTCGCGCGCGGCGCCGTCGATGTCGCGGTTCAGGTCGAACTGCAGCGTCACGTTGCTCGATCCCAGCGACGAGCGCGAGGTGATCTCGGTCACGCCGGCGATGCTGCCCAGCGCGCGCTCGAGCGGCGTCGCGACCGTGGCCGCCATCGTGTCCGGACTCGCGCCCGGCAGCGACGCGGACACGGAGATCGTCGGGAAGTCCACCTGCGGCAGCGGCGCGATCGGCAGGAAGTGGTAGCCCAGCATCCCCGCCAGCGCGATGCCGATGGTGATCAGCGTCGTCGCGACCGGCCTCGCGATGAAGGGCGCTGAAATATTCATGGGGCACCCCGATCGCCGGGTACGGCGATCGACCCTCCGAGAGGGGCGGGCCCGGCTTGGGGCGGCCCGGCGCTCGGGCCCGTCCCCTCCGATCCAGACCCCGGGCCGGCGTCGCGATGACGGCGGCGGTCGCGCCAACGCTGCGCGATCCGCGCGAAGCCCAGGTAGATCACCGGCGTCGTGAACAGCGTCAGCAACTGGCTCACGATCAGGCCGCCGACCATGGTCACACCCAGCGGATGCCGCAGCTCATGGCCGACGCCGGTGCCCAGCATCAGCGGCAGTGCGCCCAGCAGCGCGGCCATCGTCGTCATCAGGATGGGCCGGAAGCGCAGCAGCGAGGCCTGGTGGATCGCGGCGCGCGGCTCGAGCCCCTGTTCGCGCTCGGCCTCGAGTGCGAAGTCGATCATCATGATCGCGTTCTTCTTCACGATGCCGATCAGCAGCACGATGCCGATGATCGCGATGATCCCCAGGTCCAGCCCGCCGACCAGCAGCGCCAGCAGCGCGCCCACGCCGGCCGACGGCAGCGTCGACAGGATGGTGACCGGATGGATGTAGCTCTCGTAGAGCACGCCCAGCACGATGTACATCGTGACCACCGCCGCCAGGATCAGGAACAGCGTGCTGGACAGCGAATTGCTGAAGGCCTCGGCCGCGCCCTGGAAGCTGGTCTCGACGCTGATGGGCAGGTCCAGTTGCGCCTGCTCCGCCTTGATCGCCTTCACCGCGTCGCCGAGCGCGACACCGGGCGGCAGGTTGAACGAGATCGTCGCCGCCGGGAACTGCGCGACGTGGTTGATCGCCAGCGCGGCCGGCCGCTCGACGATCTGCGCCACCGAACTCAGCGGCACCTGCACCGTGCTCGTCTGCGGGACGCCGGCGACGGTGGCCGTCGTGGTGCCGGGCACGTAGAGGCCCTCGAGCGCGCGCGGGCCGCTGCGGAACTCCGGCGCGGCCTCGAGCACGACGCGGTACTGGCTGGCCTGCGTGTAGATGGTCGAGATCAGCCGCTGCCCGAAGGCGTTGTAGAGCGCGGTGTCGATGGCCGCGATCGTCACGCCCAGCCGCCCGGCCGCCTCACGGTCGATCTGCACCCAGGCCTGCAGCCCCTGGTTCTGCAGGTCGCTGGCGACGTCCGCCAATTGCGGCAGCCCCTTGAGCCGCTCCAGCAGCAGGTCGTTGGCCTTCTGCAGGTCGCCTGCGTCCGGCGAGCTGATCAGGAACTGGTACTGCGTCTTGGAGACGCGGTCCTCGATCGTCAGGTCCTGCACCGGCTGCATGTAGGCGGTGATGCCCGGCACCTGGCGGTTCAGGTCGCTCAGCCGCGCGATCACCTCGGTCGCCGACGCATGGCGCTGGGCGAAGGGCTTCAGCGTGATCTGCATGCGGCCGGTGTTCAGGGACGGGTTCGCGCCGTCGACGCCGATGAAGGAGGCGATGTGATCGACGTCGGGATCCTTCAGGAAGGCCTCGGCCAGTTTCTGCTGGCGCTCGCTCATCGCGTCGAAGGAGGTGCTCTGCGTCGCCTCGGTGATGACCTGCAGCAGCCCGGTGTCCTGCACCGGGAAGAAGCCCTTGGGCACGATCACGTAGAGCAGCGCCGTCAGCGCCAGCGTCGCGGCGAAGCCCAGCAGCGTCAGCACCGGGCGGTCCAGCACCCAGTCCAGCGCGCGTCCGTAGCCCTGGATCATGGCCTCGAACTTCGCGCCGAACCAGCTGCCCAGCCGCGAGTGCTTCTGCTCGGTCTCCGGCTTGAGCAGCCGGGCGCTCATCATCGGCGTCAGGGTCAGCGACACGAAGGCCGAGATCAGGATGGCCACCGCCAGCGTGATCGCGAACTCGTGGAACAGCCGGCCGACCACGTCGCCCATGAACAGCAGCGGGATCAGCACCGCGATCAGCGACACCGTCAGCGAGATGATGGTGAAGCCGATCTGGCGCGAGCCTTTGAAGGCCGCCTCCATCGGCGAGTCGCCTTCCTCGACGTAGCGGGCGATGTTCTCGATCATCACGATCGCGTCGTCGACGACGAAGCCCGTCGAGATGGTCAGCGCCATCAGCGTCAGGTTGTTGATCGAGAAGCCGGCCAGGTACATCACGCCGAAGGTGCCCACCAGCGACAGCGGCACCGCGACGCTGGGGATCAGCGTGGCGCTGCCGCTGCGCAGGAACAGGAAGATCACCGCCACCACCAGCGCGATGGCGAGCAGCAGCTCGATCTCGGTGTCGTCGACCGAGGCGCGGATGGTGGTGGTGCGGTCGGCCAGCACCTGCACGTCGACCGAGGCCGGCAGCGTGCCCTGCAGCTTGGGCAGCAGCGCCTTCACGCGGTCGACGGTCTGGATCACGTTCGCGCCGGGCTGGCGCTGCACGTTCAGGATCACGCCGGGCGTGGTGTCGGCCCAGGCCGCCAGGCGCAGGTTCTCGGCGTCGTCGACGATCTCGGCCACGTCGCTCAGGCGCAGCGGGTTGCCGTTCTTCCAGGCAATGATCAGGTTCTGGTATTCAGCGGCGGAGCGCAACTGGTCGTTGGCGTCGATGGTGGAAGCGCGCTGCGAGCCGTCGAAGCTGCCCTTGGCCTGGTTGACGTTGGCCGCGGCGATGGCGCTGCGCACGTCGTCCAGCGACAGGCCCAGCGCGGCGAGCGCGCGCGGATTGGCCTGGATGCGCACGGCGGGCCGGCGGCCGCCGGCGATGCTCACCAGGCCGACGCCGTCGACCTGCGAGAGCTTGGGCGCGAGGCGGTTCTCGACCAGGTCGTGGACCTTGATGACCGGCAGCGAGGGTGAGGTCACCGCGATCGTCAGCACCGGCGCGTCGGCCGGGTTGACCTTGCTGTAGACCGGCGGCATGGGAAGGTCGCTGGGCAGCAGGTTGCCGCCGGCGTTGATCGCGGCTTGCACCTCCTGCTCGGCGACATCGAGCGACAGCCCCAGCGAGAAGCGCAGCGTGATCACCGACGCGCCGCCCGAGCTCGACGAGGTCATCTGGTTCAGCCCCGGCATCTGGCCGAACTGGCGCTCCAGCGGCGCGGTGACGGTGGTCGAGATGACGTCGGGGCTCGCGCCCGGATACAGCGTCGTGACCTGGATGGTGGGGTAGTCGACCTCGGGCAGCGCCGACAGCGGCAGCAGCCGGTAGGCGAGCAGGCCGGCCAGCAGGATGGCCAGCATCAGCAGCGAGGTCGCGACCGGCCGCTCGATGAAGGGACGGGACGGGTTCATGGCCATGGCCGAGGCTCCGCGCCGCTCAGTTGCCGCCGCCGGACGCGGCCTGGCGCTTGGCGCGCTCCGCGCGGCGCTCGGCGATCCAGGCGTCGCGCTCGGCGGGACTCATCTTCATGACCTTGTCCTGGAGTTCTGGCGGCAGGCGGTCCAGCCAGGCCGGACGCTCGCCGGCGCCGGCCGAGGCCCCGCTCGCGGCCGAGGCGCCGGAGGCCGCGCCATGCGGGCCGCTCGCGCCACGGCCGCGGCGCGGCGCGGCATTGGCGCCGGCGCGCTGCTTGGGATCCGCGGCGATGACCTCGACCTTGGCGCCTTCGCGCAGGCGGTCGACGCCGTCGATGACCACGCGCTCGCCCGGCTCGATCTTGCCGTCCACCGCCATCCAGTCGCCATCGACCGCGCCGGTCTGGACCACGCGCGTGTTGACCGTGTTGTCGGCGTTGACGACGTAGACGTAGAAGCCCTGCGCGCCGCGCAGCACCGCGGCGGCCGGCACGGCCAGGCGGTTCTGCTCGGTGGCCAGCTGCAGCTTCACGCTGACCGACTGGTTGGGGAAGAGCGCGTCGTCCTCGTTCGGGAACAGCGCCTTGAGCTTGATCGTGTCGGTGCTGAGGTCGATCGCGTTGTCGGCGGTGGCGAGCTTGCCGGTGGCCAGGCGCGTCTTGCCGTCGCGGCTCCAGGCCTCGACCGCCATCGGCGTGCCGCCCTTGAGGCCGGCGGTGATGCGCGGCAGCAGCGCCGACGGCACCGCGAAGGTCAGCGCGATCGGGCGCGTCTGCGTGATGCTGACGATGCCGTTGGTGTCGCCGGTCTGCACCACGTTGCCGATGTCCGCCTGCTTCAGGCCGACGCGGCCGCTGATCGGCGCCAGCACCTTGGTGTAGGTGACCTGCAGCCGCGCGCTGTCGACGCTGGCCTGGTCGGCCTTGACGGTGCCTTCGAGCTGGCGGACGGTGGCCTGCTGCGTGTCGACCTGCTGGCGCGCGATCGCGTCCTTGGCGAGCAGGTCCTGGTAGCGGGCCAGGTCGATGCGGGCGTTGTCCAGCGTGGCCTTGTCGCGCGCGAGCTGACCCTCGGCCTGGCCGAGCGCGGCCTGGAAGGCGCGCGGATCGATCTGCGCGAGCGTCTGGCCGGCCTTGACCTGCTGGCCCTCGGTGAAGTGGATCTGCTGCAGCACGCCATTGACCTGCGCGCGCACGACGGCGGTGTTGGAGGCGCTGATCGTGCCGATCGCGGCGGCGGTGTGGCGGATGTCCTGCAGGCGCGCCGGCATCACCGAGACCGGCTGCACGCGATTGGCGGCGAAGCGTCCGCCGCGGCCTCCGGCGGCGCCCGCGTTCCCGGGCGCGCTGGCCGCGCGAGCCGGGCCACCGGCCTGGCCGTCGGCGGCGCGGCCCTTCCACCACCACCAGCCGCCGGCCGCCGCGGCCAGCACCACGAGACCAAGGATCCAGGGGGCCGCGCGGCCGCGTTGGGGCCGGCTCACCGGCGCGCTGGAGGAGGACAGGGGGCCGATGACCGGCGCGCCAGAGGGCTTGTTGTTCGTGTTCATGCGGACGGGCGAAGCGTGATGTCGCCACCCTAGTATCTGGCGACAGCAGGCTGGTGTCCTGCGCGAAAAGAATCGCAAAGCGTCCGGGTCAACCCGAGGCGCGCCCATGAAAAATGCCGCTCCTGGAGCGGCATTCGTCGGGGGGAGGCGAGGGGAAGAGAAAGGGAGAGAGGGGCCCTCGCGCGGGGGGATCAGCTCTCGGCGAGCAGCTTCTCGATCGTGCCGTGCAGCGCGGCGAAGTCGGGCTCGCCGACGAAGCGCTTGACGATCTCGCCGCGCTTGTTGATGAGGAAGGTGGTCGGGGTCAGCTGGACCTTGCCGAACTGGCGCGCGATCTCGCCGGTGCTGTCCATGGCGACGCCGAAGGGCAGGTGGCGGGTCTCGGCGTAATTGGCGACGTAGGCCGGCGGGTCGTAGCTCATCGCCACTGCCAGCGTGTCGAAGCCCTTGTCCTTGTACTTCTGGTGCGTCGCGATCACGTTGGGCATCTCCTTGACGCAGGTCGTGCAGGAGGTGGCCCAGAAATTGACCAGCATCACCTTGCCGGACCAGGCCTGCGCGGACGCGTGCCTGGAGCCGTCGAGCAGCACGTAGTCGACCCGCGGAGCGGGCTCGGGCTTCAGGCCCTCATAGGCGAGACCGGCGCCGATCCCGACGGCGGCGACGAGCAGGAGGAGTCCGGACCAGCGAGGCAGCTTCATGGGGGGCGAGTGTATGCCTGGGCCCGTCCACCCGCCACCCGGGAGGGGCTTGCGCCGCGACGCGATGGGGGTTCAGAGCGCCTTGGACAGCTCGAACAGCAGCACCGACGGGAGCGCGTCCTGGAGGTTGTGGCGCGAGATCCGCGCCATGTGGTCGGCGGTGGCGGTGGAGAGCTGCGTCTGCTGGTCGCCGTCGAGCACCTCGATGAAGCTGAAGTTGGGCACCTCGCCGGTGATGTCGGCGCGCAGCCGGTCGAAGCCGGCGTCGCGCAGCGACTGCTCGAAGGCGATCCCGTGGGGCAGGCCTTCCTCGCAGAAGTGCATCGCCTCGTCCATCGAGGCGACGGCATCGATGATCAGGCCCATGTGGCGCACGGCGCCCTGGATCTCCTGGCGCAGCTCGCGGCGCGGGGACACGATCAGCAGGTGGCAGCCGGCCAGCGGCTTGGAGTTGTGCGAGGGCAGCGGATCGTCGGGTTCGGGCAGGCCGGACCGGTCGGGGCGGTCAGGGCGAGGGGGCGGCGGCTCGCTCTGCGGCACGCTGGACTCGTCCGTGGCGACGTGGGGGAACTCCAGTGTCAGCATCGTGATGCCGGCCTCGTCCTCGCGCAGCGGGAGCGCGCCCAGCGTCAGCGCGGTCTGCTCGATCAGGCGCCAGGTCAGGGAATTCAGCGACTCGGGCGGCTCGTGGATCGCCGCCGAGGGCGCGCTGCCCAGGTCCAGCGAGCGGTGGGCGAAACGGCACATCAGCCGCGCCTTGGCGGGCCAGGGCGTCAGGTCCAGCCGCATCTCGAGCGAGGAATGGGTGTTGAGCAGCGCCCAGTCCATCACCGCGTTCAGGAGCGAGAACAGCAGCGAAGCGTCGGTCATGACCTCGATCGGCTGCAGCAACTGGCGGATCTGGATGCCGCGCGCCTGCGTCTCGCGGCTGCGCTGAGTCAGGACGGTGCGCAGCACCTGGGTCAGATGGACCCGCTCGCGCGACAGGCGCAGACGGCCGGAGGCCAGACGGGCCAGTTGCTGGCTCACCATGCCGGCCTCGCGCGCCTGCGCCACCGAATCGCGCAGCGCCCGCAGGCCTTGGCGATCGATCTGACCGGTGCTGATCAGGGTCTGGATCCGCTCCAGCGCCGCGCTCAGCGGGCCGGCGATTTCGGCGCCGAGCTGCTGGACGATGTCGCCCCACTGCGAATCGCTGGGACGCTGCGCCATGTCATTGGCGGCCAACGGCGCGGCAACGGGAAGGGGCGGGCGGGACATGCTCTCTCATTGTCTTGTTCCACCGGCGGCAGGCCGGGGCTGGGAGGCGCCATGGTTCCCCGCGCTCCAGGGAGCGGCCATCCCGCGACTCGGGGGCGAGGCGCCACCCATCCGGATGGCGTGAAATGGCTCACGGTCGGGAAGCTGCCTGCCGGTCCGCGAGCATCAGCAGGCGCTCGGTGAGTTCCTGGGGCGCGGAGACCATCACCTGATGCCCGGTGTGGATCTCGAAGAGCTCCCAGCCCGGCTGGCTGCGTGCGCGCTCGCGCGCCGCCGCGATCGTGAGCAGCGCCGGCCGGTCGCAGTCGATGAAGGTGCGTGGCCGCCGCAGCCATGCCGCCTTGTCGAACTCGAGCGGGCTGTCGTAGACGCCGCCCGGCTGCGGCCGCTGGCAGCGCATCATCCAGTCGAAGTCTTCCGGCGTGAGTCCCATGCCATGGGGCTCGGTCACCGGCAGGTGCCCGAACTTCGAGATCAGCTCGCGCCGCTGGACCTGCGTTTCCGGCGTATGCCGGCTGGACCAGCTCTCGCCCGGTTCCGGCACGACGGCGTCGAGATAGACCAGCCGCGCGATGCGCTCCGGCATCTGATCCGCGACGCCGGTGATGACCATCCCGCTGTAGCTGTGGCCGACCAGCAGCACGTCGCTCAATTCCTCACACTCGATGACCGCCTTGACGTCATCGATGTGGGTCTGCAGCCGGATGCCGTCATGCGGCTGATGCGCGCGCTCTCCCACCCCGCTGAGCGTGACGGGAAACACACGATGTCCCGCCGCGCGCAGCGGCCCCAGCACCCGTTTCCACGCCCACGCGCCCAGCCACGCGCCGTGGACCAGGACGATGTTCACGCCGGATTGCGGCCCGCTGGCCTGTCCGTCCCCGCTCATGCAATGACTCCTTCCTTGCGCCAGATGGCGATCGCCTCGGGGCCATGGCCCAGCTCGCCGAGGACTTCATCGGTGTGCTGCCCCAGCAGCGGAGGGGGCAATCGGTAGGCCACCGGTGTCCCGGACAGCTTCATCGGGCTGGCGACGACGCGCAGCGTGTCGCTCAGCGGATGGTCCATGTCGACGACCATGCCGCGATGCCGGACCTGCGGATCCTCGAAGACCTCGGACAGGTCGTTGATCGCGCCGCCCGGCACCTTGGCCGCCTCCATCGCGTCCAGCCAGTGCTGCCGCGACTGCGTGGCGATGCGCTCGGCCAGCAGCGGGACCAGCTCGTCGCGGTGCCGCACCCGCTGCGCATTGGTCGCGTAGCGCGGGTCGCGCGGCAGCCCGGGCAGGCCGAGGATCTCGCAGAACTTGATGAACTGGCCGTCGTTGCCGACCGCGACGATCAGGTGCCCGTCGTTGGCATGGAACACCTGGTACGGAACGATGTTCTGGTGCGCGTTGCCCATGCGCCGTGGCGCCTTGCCGGTGGCCAGATAGTTGGCGCCGAGGTTGGCCAGCATCGCGACCTGGGTGTCGAGCAGGGCCATGTCGACGACCTGCCCCTGGCCGGTCGCGTCGCGGTGCCGCAGCGCGGCCAGGATCGCGACCGTGGCGTACATGCCGGTGAACAGGTCCGCCACCGCGACCCCCACCTTCTGCGGGCCGCCGCCGGGCAGCGCGTCGGCCTCGCCGGTCACGCTCATCAGGCCGCCCAGGCCCTGGACCGCGTAGTCGTAGCCCGCTCTGTCGCGGTAGGGGCCGGTCTGCCCGAAGCCGGTGACGGAGCAGAACACCAGCCGCGGATTGAGCGCCAGCAGCGCCTGGGCATCCAGCCCGTAGCGCGTGAGGTCGCCGACCTTGTAGTTCTCGACCAGCACGTCGGCGCGCATCGCGAGCTCGCGGATCAAGGCCTGACCCTCGAGGCTCGCGATGTCGATGGCGATCGAGCGCTTGTTGCGGTTGGCGCCCAGGTAGTAGGCTGCCTCGCCGGTGTCCTGTCCGTCGCGATCCTTCAGATAGGGCGGCCCCCAGCCGCGGGTGTCGTCTCCCCCGGGATGGCCGCCCTTCGGGGGGCGTTCGACCTTGATGACATCGGCGCCGAGGTCGGCCAGCGTCTGCGTGCACCAGGGCCCGGCCAGCACACGGGAGAGATCCAGCACGCGCACGCCCTGCAGGGCCATGGCGGAGGGACGGAGGGGGTTCGCTTCGCTCATCGGGGCATTGTGGGGGATGCCGCCCCCTGGCGCGGCGAACCGGCTCAGCGTGTCGCCACGGGCCGCCCCGCCCAGCGCTCGCATTGCTGGCGCACCAGCTCGTTGAGCAGCTGCTCCTTTTCGACGACCCCGCGCGCCCAGGTCGCGTCGTTGCCTTGCCAGCGCATTTCCTCGCGGACATAGCGCAGCGCCGGCTCCGCCTTCAGCGCGACGGCGTGCGGTTCCAGCGCGTGCAGCGTGACGTTCAGGTCCTCGCGCAGGCTGCGGTGCTCGCCGCTCTTGGGGTCGACGAAGGTGCCATCCAGTCCGAAGCGGCAGGCCTGGAACCGGTTGAAGGTGTAGGGCAGGTAGTCGTCCTCGTGCAGCGCGAACGGCTGGTCATGCGAGATCCAGCACGCCAGGCACTGGATCAGCGCGGCCAGCGCCGAGGCCTTCTCGATGGTCAGCGGCGTGTCCAGCACGCGCACCTCGATCGTGCCGTACTCGGGCTTGGGCCGGATGTCCCAGTAGAAGTCCTTCATGCTCTTCACGACGCCGGTGTGCGTCATCTTCTCGAAGAACACCAGGAAGTCGTCCCAGGTCAGCACGAAGGGCGCGCGCCCCGAGAGCGGGAACGCGAACACCGAGTTCAGCCGCGCCGAATGGAAGCCGGTGTCGTTGCCCTGCACGTAGGGCGAGGACGCCGACAGGGCGATCAGGTGCGGGATGAAGCGCGAGAGGCCGTGCAGCAGCCGCAGCGCGTGGTCCGGCCCTTCGCAGCCGATGTGCACGTGCTGGCCGAAGATCGTGAACTGCTTGCTCAGGTAGCCGTAGAGCGAGGAGATCTCCTGGAAGCGCGGCTTGTCGAAGATGCGCTGCTTGCTCCAGTGCTGGTAGGGGTGGGTGCCGCCGCCCGACAAGCCGAGGTTGAGCTTGTCGGCGCTGCGCACCAGCGCATCGCGGGTGATCGTCAACTGCTCCAGCACCTGCTCGTAGTTCGTGCACACGTTGGTGCAGAGCTCGATCATGCTGTCGGTGATCTCCGGCGTGACGTCGCCGGGCAGCGTCTCGCCCTTCATCACCCGCAGCAGGTCCTTGGAGCCCGGTGTGAGGTCGTAGTCGTGGCGGTTGACGATCTGGAGCTCGAGCTCCACGCCCATCGTCAGGGACTTCGAGGTGGCAAAGGGTTCGAGGCTCATCGTTTCGGCGCCTCCGTGACGGCGGTTTCGGGGTGGTGCTCGCCGGCGACGCGCAGACCCCATTGCACGGCGATCGGGCCGACGAGTTCCATCAGCGCGATCGTGGACAGGATGACCGGTGCCAGCATGGCCGCGATCTGCGGGTGGTGCAGCTGCACTTCGCTGAAGAGCACCAGCGTCGTACCCGACACCGGACTCAGGCACACCGCCAGCGCGATGCCCTGCCGGGCGTCGATGCCGCTGATGCGCGCCATGCCGGTCAGCGCCAGCGCCTTGGCGGCCAGGCGCAGCAGCAGCAGCGCCAGCGCCAGCACCGCGCCGGCGGCCAGCGCCTGCAAGGTCCACGCGGAACCGACCGCGACGAACAGCATCAGCACCAGCACGCCGCCGGCCGTGCCAAAGTGGCGCGGCCAGACCCAGGGGCGCTCGGTGGTGTTGCGCAGGATCATGCCGGCCAGCAGCGGCACCAGCAGCGTGGACAGGTTCAGCACCCGCGCCGCGCTCAGCGCCACCAGCACCAGGCCCAGCAGCATCAGCACCGAGTTCTCGTTGCGCAGGTCCAGGCGGCGCATCAGACCGGCCGTCAGCCGCGCCAGCAGCGCCGCGACGATCACCGATCCGATGAACGCATACAGCGGCTGCGCGACGGCCTCCAGCCAGTCGCCCTTCTGGTCCAGCGCCAGCCAGCCCAGCAGCAGCTTGTGCGCGAGCACGCCGTAGATGGTGTTCAGCGAGGCCAGCGCGAGCATCCGCTCGCTGACCTGGCCGGCCGCGCGCAGTTCCGCGCCGACGCGCCCGATCACCGCGGCGCTCGAGGCCATCGTCAGCACCGCGCAGCTGATCGAGATCAGCGGGCTCACGCCCAGCAGCGTCAGGCCGTAGCCGACGAAGACGAAGCTGGCGAGCGCCTCGGCGGCGCTGGCGCCGAGCAGTGCCTTGTTGTTGCGCAGCCAGCGCAGGTTCACGCGCGAGCCCATCTCGAACAGCAGCAGCGCCAGCGCGAGATCGACGACCAGCCGCAGCCGCGCATCCAGCGCGCCGTTGGCGAAGATGCCGTGGCCGAGCGCTGCCAGGATCATGCCCACGACGCTGTAGCCCACGACGCGGGGCAGGCCGAGGCGGCGGTTGACGAATTCGCCGAGCACGCCGGCGGCCACCATGGTCAGCGAGGCCCAGAACAGCCAGTCCGGCCGCGGCGGCCAGCTGCTGAACTGGAGGAAGTTCGCAAAGTCGTTCATCAAAGCAGGAGACCCTCGTTGAATGGACGGCCAGCGATTCTAGGCGGCGGGCCGTCGCCGCCCTTCGATGCGGGAGCGGTGCTCGCGCCGGGGCAATCGGCGCGCATGGCCCGCCAGCCCCGCAGCCATGGGCCTGCGAGCGCGGGTCAGGCCTTGCCAGGGCCGGGGCGGCCTGCTTTGCCGTCATTTCTTCCTGGCAATTCCTGAAGGGCGATGGCCGCTTGCGCCAACTGAGGCCCGTTTCACTCCTCCGGGATGACCGATGAGATGCCTCGCTGCAGCGGCTCCACCCATTGGCGCCGATGGGATGCGTACATCGAGCGCCTGCGTGCCGCCTCTAAGATCGCCCGATGCGCGCTTCAATGCCAGCCCTCCTGCCTTTGCTGCTGACGGTGATCGCCGGCGCCCTGCTGACCGCGGGTTGCAGCCCCGCCTTGAATTGGCGCAAGGTGAGTCCGGACGGCGCTCAGCTCGAACTGATGTTCCCCTGCAAGCCCGAGCGCGAGGAGCGGACCCAGCCGGGCCCCGGCGGCCGGACGGTGACGGTGCGCACGATGAGCTGCAAGGTCAGGGGCGGGCAGTTCTCGCTCACCTGGGCCGATCTGGGGGAGGCCGCGGCTGTCTCCGCCGCGATGCGCCGGATGCATGAAGGCATCGCTCGCCAGATGTCGCCCGGAGCGTCCGCGCCACTGGCCGTGCGCGGAGCGGTGTCCGATCCCGAGTCCTTCCAGCAGGCCTTCGAGGCCAGACCGGGCCAGCCCGCCCAGCAGGCGCGGCAGGCGGTGTTCGCGCGCGGCGGCCGGCTGTACCAGCTGCTCATGCAGGGGGGGCGGCTCGACGCCGAGGCCTGGGAGGTGTTCCTGGGATCGGTGCAGCTGCCGCCCTGAAGTGGGTCGCCCTCCCCAGGATTGCGGGTTTGTGCGAGCCCCGCCCGCGCCATGCTGCGGCGCACGATAATGAGCTTCATGTCCGGCCTGCTGCTGATTGCCCATGCTCCGCTGGCCACCGCGCTCAAGCAGGTGGCCGAGCACACGTTCCCGCATTGCTCGCTGCAACTGAGCGTGCTGGACGTGACGCCGGACATGAGCGCTGATGAGGTGGAGTCGCAGGCGCGCGCGCTCATCATCGCGTCCGGGCATGTGCAGACCCTGGTGTTGACCGACGTCTACGGCGCCACGCCGACCAATGCCGCACTGCGTCTGCAGGGCGAGCAGGTGAAGGTGCTCGCGGGGGTCAACGTGCCGATGCTGTGGCGCTCGCTGTGCTATGCCGGCGAGGGTCTGGACGCCCTGCTCCTGCGTGCCAGCCAGGGCGGCACCCAGGGCATCGTGTGCGATGCGGCGGCTGCGCCAGCATCGCCGTGTTCCTCTTCTTCCACGTCCCAACCGTCCCGCTCATGATCAAGTCGACGCTCACCATCAGCAACAAGCTGGGCCTTCATGCCCGTGCCTCGGCGAAGTTGACGAAGTTGGCGGGCGGATTCCAGGCGGAGGTCTTCATGACTCGCAACGGCCGGCGTGTGAACGCCAAGAGCATCATGGGCGTGATGATGCTGGCGGCCGGGATCGGCGCGGAGGTGGAACTGGAGACGGCGGGCGAAGACGAGCAGGCCGCTCATGACGCCATCACCGCTCTGGTGAACGACAAGTTCGGCGAAGGCCAGTAACGGCTGTCGCCGGCGCTGTTCAGCGCCCCAGGAAGTGTTTCCGATACCGCGCCGGCAGATCCGCGATGCGCATGATCATCGGCAGGTCGGCGGTATTGAAGTCGGGATCCCAGGCAGGGCGCCCGAGGATGCGCGCGCCGCAGCGCAGATAGCCCTTGATGAGCGGAGGCGGATCGACGGCGAGGTCTTGCCGGAGTTCGTCGACGGGCAATGGCAGCCGCGGCCGCACCTGCCATTCGATATCGGCCATGTGGCTGCCTTCAAGCTGCCGCCACAGGCTGGCCGCGTAGTGGCCGCCGTCGCGCATGCTGATGCTGGCGCAGCCGATCATCGTGTCCAGGTCGTTGCGGACCATGAACTCGGCCAGCGCGCCCCACAGCGCCATGATGGCGCCGCCATGGCGATGGTCCGCATGCACGCAGGAGCGGCCCAGCTCGACCATGCGGGGGCGCAGCGAGCGCAACCGGGTGAGGTCGAATTCGGTCTCGCTGTACAGGCCGCCGGCGCGGCGGGCGGCTTCGGGCGTCAGCACCCGGTAGGTGCCGATGACCGCTCCGGGCTGGTTGCGCTCGTCGAGCATGCGCACCAGCAGGTGTTCGCAGAAGGGGTCGAAGATGTCGACATCGTGCCCGGCGGGCGCGCCTGCCGGCACGCTCAGCCGGGCGCCCATCTCGTCGACGAAGACTTGATACCTCAGGCGCTGGGCCTGGCGGACTTCGTCTTCCGTGCGCGCCCAACCCACGTGGAAGCGAGTGCGCGCAGCGTCGACAGCGACGTCTTGCGGCCTGGCTGGAAGTGACCTCCGGGGCGCCTCGGCGGGGCGCAGATCCGAGAAGGGCAGGGTGGGCAGCGGCAGATCCCTCATGACAGAGCCTCGCTCAAGTGATGCCCGCGATGCTGAGCGGGCGGGGTGACGCGTCAGTGACCTGAAAGTGAACGAACCATGACAGTCGTGGCGTCGTCACCGTGGCGAAGGATGACGGTTGACGCGGGCCCAGCATAGGTTTTCATGCAGTTCACCTTCGCGCCACGGGGACATGGGAACCCGCTGCTACAGTCGGCGCATGAGCTTTCAGGTCTTCGGCATTCCCGTTTCTCGCGGCGTGGCGATCGGCCGAGCGGTGCTGGTCGCGTCCAGCCGCGTCGACGTCGCGCATTACTTCATCGGCGCCGCCGACGCGGAGCAGGAGTTCGCCCGGCTGGTCCGGGGCCGCGATGCGGTCACGCGGGAGCTGCAGGCCCTGAAGGCCGAGCTGCCCGAGGACGCGCCGCATGAACTCGACGCCCTGCTGGATGTGCATCTGCTGCTGCTGAACGACGAGGCGCTGGTGGACGCGGCCCGCGACTGGATCGTCGACCGGCACTACAACGCTGAATGGGCGTTGTCGGCTCAACTGGAGGTGCTGGCGCGTCAGTTCGACGAAATGGAGGACGACTACCTGCGCGAGCGCAAGGCCGACCTGGAGCAGGTGGTGGAGCGCGTGCTGGCTGCGCTCGCGGCCGAGCAGGACGACTCGCCCAGCGGCGCGGCGGCGGTCGTGGCGCGCGACTTCGCGGGCGAGGACCCCTTGCTGCTGGTCGCCGCGGACATCGCGCCAGCCGACATGATCCAGTTCAAGCGCAGCGTCTTCCAGGGCTTCATCACCGACATCGGAGGGAAGACCTCGCACACCGCGATCGTGGCGCGCAGCATGGCGATCCCCGCCGTGGTGGGCACCCGGGAGGCTTCGCGGCTGATTCGTCAGGACGACTGGGTGATCATTGACGGCGATGCCGGGACAGTGATCGTCAATCCGTCGCCGATCGTGCTGGAGGAATACCGCTTCCGGCAGCGGCAGGCGGAGCTTGAGCACGCGCGGCTGGCGCGCCTGCGCCATACGCCGGCGATCACGCTGGACGGCCAGCGCATCGAGTTGCACGCCAACATCGAGCTGCCGGGCGACACGGTGGCCGCGCTGGCCTCCGGTGCCACTGGGGTCGGGCTGTTCCGCAGCGAGTTCCTGTTCATGAACCGCGATGGCGATCTGCCGAGCGAGGAAGAACAGTTCGCCGCCTACAAGAGCGCGGTCGAGGCCATGGGAGGCCTGCCTGTGACGATCCGGACGGTGGACATTGGCGCGGACAAGCCGCTCGACCGCATGTCGGTCAATGAATTGCGCCATGAGCATGTGCTCAATCCGGCCATGGGGCTGCGGGCGATTCGTTGGAGTCTGGCGGAGCCGAGCATGTTCCGTCAGCAACTCCGCGCCATCTATCGGGCCAGCGCCTTCGGCAAGGTCAAGTTGCTCGTCCCGATGGTCGCCCATCTGGGGGAGATTCGTCAGGTCCAGGACACCATCAAGCGGGTGAAGGCGCAACTGGACGAGGTCGGGCAAGCCTATGGCGACGTCGAACTGGGCGTGATGGTGGAGGTGCCGGCGGCGGCGATCATGCTGCCCCAACTGCTCAAGCATGTGGACTTCGTGTCCATTGGCACCAACGACCTCATCCAATATACGTTGGCGATCGATCGCGCCGACGAGGCGGTCGCCCATCTGTATGACCCGTGGCATCCGGCGGTGCTGCACCTGCTGGCCAGCTCGATCGCGCAGGCGCGCGCGGCCGGCAAGGAAGTGAGCGTCTGCGGGGAGATGGCCGGCGACGCCGTGTTCACCGACCTGCTCCTCGCGATGGGGCTGACCTGCTTCTCCATGCATCCGTCGCAGATCCCATCGGTCAAGCAGCGGGTGCTGCGGGCCGACGTGCCCCGACTGGCAGCGGCGCTGCCGCGCATCCTGGAAAGCGACGAGCCCTACAAGGCGGCCCTGGAGGCGCTGGCGCCGCAGTCTCGTCTGCACTGAGGAGCGCGCTTGTGCCTCGGGCCCGAGCCCCGCGCTCCCCTTGGCATTCGCCGATCAGCGCATGCCCAAATGACGCTCGCATCACGGGAGTTGCGCGGGTGAAAAATATCGTGCTAGACTCTCGGTCTTCGCTGCTCACGACAACGTTTTGAGCAGCGACCTCGGAGGGTATGCCGAGGCGCTATTGAATATTGAAGCAGTTCAATATTCAATCAGCGGGCGAGATTCTCGCAGTCGACGATCAAAATATTTTTCGCTGACTGCTTGACGGATTCAAAAAGAATCGTTCATAATCTCGCTTCTGCGCTGCTGACGACAAATCAGCGACGCGACGAAGCAAGG
>Ga0209257_1000445_pt1 | contig 77902 bp, 66 predicted proteins | sample AraplaCvi_mCL_r2_FD_184277 | JGI IMG/M metagenome (GOLD analysis project Ga0209257, IMG submission 184277) | Arabidopsis root microbial communities from North Carolina, USA - plate scrape MF_Cvi_mCL_r2 (SPAdes) (version 2) | ecosystem: Host-associated > Plants > Roots > Endosphere | place: USA...
GTCCGAAGATGAATTCTACCGCATCAAGCGCCTGCCGCCCTATGTCATCGCTGAAGTGAATGCGATGCGTGCGGCCGCCCGCGCCGCGGGAGAGGACATCATCGACCTGGGGATGGGCAATCCCGACCTGCCGCCGCCGGCGCATGTGATCGAAAAGCTCTGCGAAGTGGCGATGAAGCCCGACGCGCACGGCTATTCGCAGTCGAAGGGGATTCCGGGGCTGCGCCGGGCGCAGGCCAATTATTACGGCCGCCGCTTCAACGTCGATCTCGATCCTGAAACCGAAGTCGTCGTGACGATGGGGTCGAAGGAAGGGCTCGCGAGCCTCGCGACCGCGATCACCGGCCCCGGTGACGTCGTGCTCGCGCCGAACCCCAGCTACCCGATCCACACCTTCGGCTTCATCATCGCCGGGGCGACGATCCGCAGTGTTCCGACGACGCCCGACGAAAATTACTGGCGTGCGCTCGACCGCGCGATGGCCTTCACCGTGCCGCGCCCGTCGATCCTCGTGGTCAACTATCCGTCGAACCCGACCGCCGAAGCGGTCGATCTCGCCTTCTACGAGCGCCTCGTCGCGTGGGCGAAGGAGAATAAGGTCTGGGTGCTCAGCGACCTCGCCTATTCGGAGCTTTATTACGACGGCAACCCGACCCCCTCGATCCTGCAGGTTCCGGGCGCGAAGGACGTCGCGATCGAATTCACCTCGATGTCGAAGACTTATTCGATGGCCGGCTGGCGCATGGGCTTTGCGGTCGGCAACAAGCGGCTGATCGCAGCGATGACGCGCGTCAAATCCTATCTCGACTATGGTGCCTTCACGCCGATCCAGGCGGCCGCCTGCGCGGCGCTCAACGGGCCGCAGGATATCGTCCAGAAGAACCGCGACCTCTATCAGAAGCGCCGCGACGTAATGGTCGAAAGCTTTGCGCGCGCCGGTTGGGACATTCCGAGCCCGAAGGCGTCGATGTTCACCTGGGCGCCGTTGCCGCCCGCGCTCAAGGAAATGGGCAGCCTCGAATTTTCGAAGCAGTTGCTCACTCATGCCAAGGTCGCGGTCGCGCCGGGCGTCGGTTATGGCGAGGACGGCGAAGGCTATGTCCGCATCGCGATGGTCGAGAACGAGCAGCGCATCCGGCAGGCGGCGCGCAATGTTCGTAAATTCCTCGCGATGCATGGCGTGAACACGCCTTCGGTTGCGGCCGGCGGCTAATGGCGCCCGACGCCGGCGCGATCGCGCAGACAATCCAGCTGTCGGTCACGCCGGTGTTCCTGCTGGTCGCGACCGGAAGCCTGCTCAATGTGATCGCGGGTCGGCTTGCGCGCGTCGTCGACCGGTCGCGCAATCTGATGGAGCGTTGGCCCGACACCGAAGGCCTTGAGCATGAGCGCATCGTTGCCGAACTGCGCATCGCCGACCGAAGGATGGGGATCATCAACAATTCGATCCTGTCCGCCGTGGCGTGCGGCATCGTCGTCTGTGTGCTCGTCGCGCTGCTGTTCACGCAAGCCTTTACCGGCATCAACCTTGGCGTCGCGGCCTCATGGGCCTTTGCGGTCGCGATGGTATTGCTGCTCGTCTCGCTGATCCTCTTCCTCGTCGAGGTGCGGCTGGCGGTGCGCGCGATCCATGTCCCGATGGAGCTGCTCGAACTCGAAGAGGGCTGGAAGCGCGGCCGCGGCCAGCGCTGATAGACGCACGGCGACCGCTGGTCGAAGTGTGCTCGTCATCTTCCCGGACCACCGCCACACCGGTGCGAAACAGGGAAGAGAGATCATGCGCAAATATCGACTTTTGACGCCATTGTTCGGGGCGGCGATGCTGCTTGCGGTGCCCGCGGCTGGCGCGGCGCCCGACAAGGCGGTCGCGGCCGCCATCGCAGACACCAGCCGCCTCGCCGACAACCGCAAGCTCGACGAAGGCCGCCATCCCGCCGACGTGCTGGCCTTTGCACAGGTGAAGCGCGGCTCGACCGTTGCCGATCTGCTCGCGGGCAATGGCTATTATAGCGAGATGCTCGCCGATCTCGTCGGTCCTAAGGGCATAGTGATCCCGATGAACCCGCCGCGTTTCCACAAGGCCGAGACGTGGGCGACGATCGCCAAGGCCTATCCGAACATGGCGCCGATGGTCCGGCCCGTGAACACTATCGTGCTGGCGCCAAAGAGCGTCGACATGATTTTCACCCATCTCGTCTACCATGACCTCTACTGGCAGAGCGAAAAGTTCGAATTCCCGCGCGTCGATGTCGATGCGATGGTCGCCAACTGGTTCAGCGCGGTGCGGCCCGGCGGATCGGTGATTGTCGTCGACCATGTCGGCCCCGCCGGCGACACGCGCGAGGTGGTCGAAAAATTGCACCGCATCGATCCCGCGAAAGTGCGCGCCGATATGGAACGCGCGGGTTTCGTCTTCGACGGCGACAGCGACAGCGACGCGCTCAGCATCAAGGACGACGATCACAGCAAGAATGTGTTCGACCCCGCGATCCGCGGCAAGACCGACCGCTTCATGATGCGGTTCAGGAAACCGGCGTAACGGCCGACCATATTTTCGTGATTCGCGCGAAAGCGGGAATCCAGCGACAACGTCCACTCGCTGGGTTCCCGCTTTCGCGCGAATGACGCAGTTGGTGGTGCACTTTAGGGTGCTACACCCGCCCGATAGGTCGGCGCCACGCGCTTTTGGCTCGCCTGTTCATAGGCATATCCCGCCGCGAGCACCGCGGCGTCGCTCCATTTGGGGCCGATGAAGGATAGGCCGATCGGGAGACCCTCGACCGCGCCCATCGGCACGGTCAGGTGCGGATAGCCGGCGACCGCGGGAAGCTGGCTCGCGCTCGGCCCGTTGTAGCTGTCGCCCTTTTTGAGGTCGCTGACCCACGCCGGGCCGTTGGTGACGCCGACGAGCAGGTCGACGCCCTGTTCTTTCAGCAATCGGTCGATGCCCTCAGGACCAGCTAGCCGCGCGGCCTTTTCGCGCGCGGCGAGATAGGTCGGGCTGTCGAGACCGCCCTTGCTTTCCGCGAGTTCGAACGTGTCTTGGCCGAACCACTTCAGCTCGTCGGGGTTCGCCTTGTTGAACGCGATGACGTCGGCGAGCGACTTGGGGCCATTCGCGTTTGGCAGGCTCGCCAAATAGGTCGCCAGGTCGGCCTTGAGTTCGGTGAGCAGGATTTCGAACTCGGCGGCGCCAAGCCCCTCGGTGCCTTTGCGGCTGTCGGCGATCTCGACCAGCGTCGCGCCGAGGCTCTCCATCTGTTTCAGCGCGGCGTCGAACAGCGCCACGACATCGGCGTGGTCGCCGACGCGATCGCGCATCACGCCGATGCGCTTGCCTTTCAACGCGTCGGGCGACAGGGCGGCGACATAATCGGTCTTGCGCGCATCGGCTTCGGCGGTCGCCGGATCGGCGGGGTCGCTGCCGGCGATCACGCTCATCACCGCCGCCGCATCGCGCACCGTCAGCGTCATCGGTCCCGCCGTGTCCTGGCTGTGGCTGATCGGCACGATATGCGTGCGGCTGACCAGTCCGACGCTGGGTTTGAAGCCGACGATGCCGTTGATTCCGGCGGGGCAGGTGATCGAGCCGTCGGTCTCGGTGCCGATCGCGAGCGGCGCGAGGCTGGCCGCGACCGCGGCGCCGCTGCCCGATGACGATCCGCACGTATTGCGATCGAGCGCATGCGGATTTTTGGTGAGCCCACCAATCGCGCTCCACCCGCTCGTCGAATTGTCCGAGCGGATATTCGCCCATTCGCTGAGGTTCGTCTTGCCGAGGATGATCGCGCCCGCATCGCGCAGCCGCGCTATGATCGGCGCATCGCGGTTCGTGACATTGTCCTTGAGCGCGAGCGAGCCCGCTGTCGTGGGCAGGCCGGCGACCTCGATATTGTCCTTGATCAGGATCGGGATGCCGTGGAGCGGCCCGCGCGCCTTGCCCGCCATGCGCTCGTCATAGAGCCGCTTGCCCTCTGCACTGAGTTCGGTCTGCGACATGGTCGCGATGACAGCGTCAAGCTTCGGCCCGTAATCGTCGATCCGTCCGATCCGGTCGAGATAGACTAGCCCGGTCAGCCCCTCATAAATCTGGCCGTTCTCCATTTCGGCGCGAAGCGTTGCAGCGTCCTTGCCCTCGACCTCGGGGAGTGGCGGTGGCATCGCCGTGGCCGGAGCGATCGTGAGCAGGGCGGAAGCCGCGAGCAGCGAAATTTTTTGCATGGGCTGCACGCTGCCAGCCGTAGCGGCAATTGCAAGCGGCGAATTGCGGGGCGCCGCAAGGACGTTGACACGACGGGCAAGCGTCTGCTCCCATGCCGGCACGGGAGAAAATGATGAGCCAGAATGACGCGATGGCGGCCGCCGCGACGGCGCCTGCGGGAAGTGCGGCGACACCGGTCCGGCGGATGCTGTGGGTGCTGCTTGCGGTTTACATCCTGAACTTTCTCGACCGCCAGATCGTCAACATCCTCGCCGAGCCGATCGCGCGCGACCTGTCGCTGTCGGACGCCGACATCGGCCTGCTCACCGGGCTCGCCTTCGCGCTCTTCTACACCTTCCTCGGCATTCCGATCGCGCGTTACGCCGACAAGCCCACGACCAACCGCATCGGGCTGATCTCGGTTTCGCTCGCGATCTGGTCGGGGATGACCGTGCTGTGCGGCATGGCGCAGAATTTTACGCAATTGCTGCTTGCGCGGATCGGCGTTGGCGTCGGCGAGGCGGGGTGTACGCCCGCCGCGCATTCTTTGATCACCGACCGCGTCGAGCCCGCCAAGCGCGCGTCGGCGATTGCCTTTTACGGTCTCGGAATTCCGATCGGCAGCCTGCTCGGCCTGATCGTCGGCGGCCTGATCGCCGACGAATGGGGCTGGCGCGTCGCCTTCATGGTCGTCGGCGTGCCCGGCATCCTGCTCGCGCTCGTCCTGCCGATGATGATCAAGGAGGTGCGGCACAAGGCGCCCGCCGATGCGGGCGTGTCCGCGCCCGAATTCAGCGTCGGCGGCGCGCTCAAGGAAGTCTTCGGCACGCGCGCCTTTCTCTACATCGCGATCGCCTCGTCGTTCACCGCCTTCCTCGGCTATGGCAAGGGCGTGTGGGCGCTGATCCTGTTCCAGCGCTCGCATGGTCTCAGTCCGGGCGAGACGGGTCTGCTGCTCGGCGTCGCGCTCGGTATCGCGGGCATCTTCGGAACCTGGCTCGGCGGCTATCTTGCCGACCGCTTCGGCAGGGTCGACCGGCGGCATATGTTGACGACGCCGGCGATCGGTATGGCGGTCGCCGCGCCGATCCTCTTCCTCGGCTATTGGGTCGACGAATGGCACATCGCGATCGCGCTGCTGTTCATTCCGACCGTGCTCAACGCCGCTTATTATGGCCCGACCTTCGCGTGCGTCCATGGCCTCGTCCGGCCGCAGGCGCGCGCAATGGCGAGCGCGGTGATGCTGTTCCTCCAGAATCTGATCGGCCTCGGGCTCGGCCCACTGCTGTTCGGTATCGCGTCGGAGATGCTGAAGCCCTCGGTCGGGGTCGAGAGCGTGCGCTACGTGCTCTATGGCGCGGCGTGGCTTGGCCTCATCCCCGCCCTCTTCTTCTGGCGCGCGAGCCTGCGCCTCAACGCCGAACTCAAATCGGGTTAATAGGGCGGATCGACCTTCGCGCGTTGGGCTTTGGCGGCGTCGACCCACCAATTGAGGTCGTCGGCAAAGCGCGGGAAGAGCCGTTCGAGCTGCTTGCCCTCGTCGCCCGCCGGCTGGCCTTCGCCATCGAAGGCCTTGCCGATCCGCGCGACGGGCAGGATCGACGAGATTACCGCCATCCCCATTTCGCCCAAAATGTCGCGCCACCCCATCATCGCGCGCACGCCTGCGAAGGAGCCGGCCGAGTAGCAGGCGATCGCCGCGGGCCGCCAGAACCATTCCTCGAGATAATGGTCGGTCAGGTTCTTGAGCCCAGGCTGCGGTCCCCAATTATATTCGCCGGTGACGAACAGGAAGCCGTCGGCGGCGCGGATCTTGCCGGCGAGTTCCTCCATCGCGGCCGGCGCTTCACCCTTCGGATATTCCTTGTACATCCGGTCGAGCATCGGGAGATCCACCGCCTTTGCGTCGATCAATTCGGCGCCGTCGCCGCGCGCCTTGATCGCATCGACGAGCCAGTTGGCGAGATTGATGCCGTGCCGGTCGCGGCGGTAACTGCCATAAAAGACGAGGATGTGGCGGGGCATGATGGTTCCTAGGGTCGGATGGTGATCGGGATGCCGTCGGGCACGATATCCCACAGCTGCTTTATCTCGGCATTCGACAGCGCGATACAGCCGTCGGTCCAGTCGCGCGCGATCGGCGGACCGGGCCAGGCGTTCGGCTGGCCGTGGATGAAGATGTCGCCGCCGGGCGAACGGCCCTTCGCCCTGGCAAAGGCGCGGTCCGCGGCATTGGGGTAGGATATGCGCAGCGACAGATGATAGGCGCTCTTCGGGTTGCGCCCGCTGATCGTGTAGCGCCCCTCGGGCGTGCGCTCGTCGCCCTCGAACTGCTTGTGCCCTGTCGGCGCGTCGCCGAAGCGGATATTCCTGTAACGAATAATCTCGCGATTCCCGGCGTAGGCGATCAGCACGCGATCGCTCTTGTCGACGAGCAGCCGGTCGGCCTTCGTGCCCGCGGGCCGCGACGGCTGCGAACTCGCCGCGCCGCAGGCGGCGAGGAGCAAACAGGCGGGAAGAGCGATCAAGCGCATCGCGCGACCCTACGACTTTGGGGGCGGCCGGCAAGTGGTTGCCACTGCTGTGCCGCGGGCTAAGGTGGAGATGGGGGGATCGACATCATGACCATTTATCGTACGCCGGACGCGCGCTTCGAGGCGCTGCCCGATTGGCCTTATGCGCCGAAATATCTCGAGATCGCGGACGGTCTTCGTGTCCATTACGTCGACGAGGGCGCATCCGACGCCCAGCCAGTGCTGATGCTGCATGGCGAGCCGACCTGGTCCTATCTTTATCGCCATATGATCGGCCCCGCGACGGCGTCGGGCTTCCGCGTCGTGGCGCCCGACCTGATCGGCTTCGGCCGCTCGGACAAGCCGCTCGACCGAGGGGCATACAGCTACGCCGCGCAGGTCGCGTGGATGCGGCAATGGATCGAGGCGCTCGACCTAAAAAACATGATCCTTGCCTGTCAGGACTGGGGTTCGCTGATCGGCTTGCGACTGGTTGCTGAAATGCCCGAACGCTTCGCCGGGGTCGCGCTCTCGAACGGCGGCCTGCCCGAAGGCCAGCCGGCACCGCGCGCCTTTGCGATCTGGCGCGCTTTCTCGCGCTACAGCCCGGTCTTCCCGATCGGCAAGATCGTCAAGGCGGGGGCGAAGCGCGAATTAAGCGCCGCCGAGATCGCCGCTTATGACGCACCCTTTCCGACGCGCGCGTCGAAGGTTGCGGCGCGCGTCTATCCCTCGTTCGTCCCGCTAGGCGACAATGTCGCGGTTCCCGACCAGAAACGTGCATGGGCGGCGCTCGAAGCCTTCGACAAGCCGTTCCTCTGCTGTTTTTCAGACGGCGATCCGATCACGCGCGGCGGCGATGCGCTGTTTGCCGGACGTGTCCCGGGAACAGAGCGCGTCACGCACCGCACGCTGAAGGGCGGCCATTTCGTTCAGGAGGATGACCCGGCGGGCTTCGTCGCGGCGATCCGCGACGTTGCCGTCGCCGGGGTCAATCGCTGAACGGGTCGCGGATCAGGATTGTGTCCTCGCGCTCGGGGCTGGTCGACACGAGCGCAATCGGGGTTTCGATCAATTCCTGCACGCGCTGGATATATTTGATCGCCTGCGCAGGCAGGTCGGCATAGCTGCGCGCGCCCGCGGTCGATTCATGCCAGCCGTCCATTTCCTCGTAGATCGGCTCGACTTCGGCCTGATCGGCGGCATGCGCCGGGAAATAGTCGAGGATCTTGCCCCGCAGACGATAGCCGGTGCAGATGCGGATCGTGTCGAAGCCGTCGAGGACATCGAGCTTGGTCAGCGCGATGCCGGTGACGCCCGATACGGCGCAGCTCTGGCGCACGAGCACCGCGTCGAACCAACCGCAGCGGCGCTTGCGTCCGGTGACGGTGCCGAATTCATGCCCGCGCTCGCCGAGCCGCTGGCCGATCTCGTCCTCAAGCTCGGTCGGGAAGGGGCCGCTGCCGACGCGCGTCGTGTAGGCCTTGGCGATGCCGAGCACGAAGCCGACGGCACCGGGGCCAAGGCCCGAGCCCGAGGCGGCGGTGCCGCTGACGGTGTTCGAGCTGGTGACGAAGGGGTAGGTGCCGTGATCGACGTCGAGCAGAACGCCCTGCGCGCCTTCGAACAAGATGCGTGCGCCGGCCTTGCGGACCTTTTTCAGGCGCTTCCAGACGGGCTGCGCATATTCGAGCACATAGTCGGCGATTTCGGTGAGGTCGGCGATCAGCCGTTCGCGGTCGATCGGCGGTTCGCCGAAGCCGGCGCGCAGCGCGTCGTGGTGCGCGGTCAGGCGGTCGAGCTGCGGATCGAGCTTGTCGAGGTGCGCGAGGTCGCAGACGCGGATCGCGCGGCGGCCGACCTTGTCCTCATAGGCGGGACCGATGCCGCGGCCGGTGGTGCCGATCTTGCCCGCGCCCGCGGCGGTTTCGCGCAGCGCGTCGAGGTCGCGGTGAAATGGCAGGATCAACGCGCAATTGTCGGCGATCGCGAAATTCTCGGGGTTGATGGCAACACCTTGACCGCGCAGCTTGGTGATCTCGTCGCGCAGCGCCCACGGGTCGAGCACGACGCCGTTGCCGATGATCGACAGCGTACCGGTGACGATGCCCGAGGGGAGCAAGGACAGCTTGTACACCTGTTCGCCGACGACCAGCGTATGGCCGGCGTTGTGACCGCCCTGGAAACGGACCACGGCGTCGGCGCGGCTGGCGAGCCAGTCGACGATCTTGCCCTTGCCCTCGTCGCCCCATTGCGACCCGATGACGGTAACATTTGCCATGATGCTGTCCTGCTGAACTGGGCCACAAACGACCAGCGCCGGCCCGGCGCGGCCTTAGCGGATTTCGCCACAGAGGCAACCCAAAGCGGGATGATTTTGCGACAATTGCGGGCAAGATCGGGCGTGCCGGGATGTCGGAGACGCGCGATGACGAAACGAAACTGGTTTGGATATGCCGCGCTGGCGGCCTTTGCGGCGGCGAGCGTGACGGTGCCCGGCCCGCTCGCTGACGCCCGTGAGCGGTTGCGCGACCGGCTAATGCAGCGCATGGGCGCCGACGGGGGGCTGAAGGCGCCGGGGAGCGAAGCGATTTCCTATGGCAGCGATGCGCTGCAAACCCTCGATATCTGGCGTGCGAAGGACGCGAAGGGTCTCGCGCCGCTGGTCGTCTTCGTCCATGGCGGCGGTTGGAAGCGGGGAAGCAAGGACAATGCGACCGGCAAATACAAACCGGTGCATTTTCCGGGCGAAGGCTATGCCTTTGCGTCGATCAACTATCGTCTTGTTCCCGATGCAACGGTCGAACAACAGGCGGCCGACGTCGCGGGTGCGGTGAAGGCGCTTGTCGATCGCGCGGGTGCGCTGGGCATAGACCGGCGGCGGATCGTCATCATGGGGCACAGCGCGGGCGCGCATCTGGTCGCGCTCGTGGGAACCGACGAGCGCTATCTGAAGGGCGCGGGACTGTCGTTCGCCGATATCGCCGGCGTGGTCCCGATCGATGGCGCAGCTTATGACGTGCCCGCGCAGACGATGTATGGGCCGCGGGTCATGCAGAAGACCTATGAACAGGCTTTCGGCACCGATCCGACGCGGCAGAAGGCGCTTTCGCCGACGCTGCAGGCATCTGCACCCAATGCGCCCCAATTCTTGCTGCTCTATGTTCAGCGCCCCGACGGGGTGCGGCAGGCGAAGGCGCTCGGTGCCGCGCTGCAGGCGGGCGGCAGCGGCGTCGAGTATGGGAGCTTTCCGGGCGAAGGATTGCAGGGGCATGCCGAAATTAATCGGCGGCTGGGCGATCGGTCCTATGCTCCGACAGCCATGGTAGATGCGTGGTTGAAGCGAGTGTTCGCGCGGTAGAGGCAGCTTTGGGGCGGCTAGTTGTCGTTAGTGCACCCCGGCGAGAGTCGAGACCCAGTGCAGCAACATGTTAGGTCGCGTTATAGTTCTGGGCCCCGGCTTTTGCCGGGGTGCGCATTTTTATCGGCCACCACCGGTCAATAATGGCGATCAGCCAAAGTCAGTACGCAAATTTATTCGCTTAATTGCCTAGCAATTGCCCTTAACTCCATCGGCACAATCTGCAGCAGATTCAACGTCTTTTCCTGCACCTTCGACCGTGTTGCAGGCAGACAATATCAATATCGATCCACCAATTGCGAAAATTTTCAGAAGTTTTTTCATTCTCTCTCTCCGACGGCGAGGGCGATGCACCCTCCATTTGCGTTTCGATATTTTTACAACAGCTGTTCGGCGTGATCGTTCCGTTGCGTCGGCGTCACGCTAGCCGAAGCGTTCAAAATGATCGCCGGGCTGGGGGAGCAGCCGCGGGGCTTGACCCGGGACCCGCCTTTTCCTTCAAGGCAGTCTGGCCCGGATCAAGCCGGGGATGATGTGATCCAGAAAGCGATGGCTGTATGACAAACCCCGACGCCCCCTATCACGCCCATATCTATTATGATCCGGCCGAGCGCCCCGCTGCGGCGGCGCTGCGCGACGATTTCGGGCGCGATCCGGCGATCCTGTTCGTTGGCGCGATGACAGACCGTGCGGTGGGACCGCATCCGATCGCCCAATATGAGGTGCATTTCCTGGCCCGCTCGCAGGATGCCGTGGTCGCCCTGATCACGGCGACGGGGCTGCGCGCGCTGGTCCATCCGCTGACCGAAGACGACCTTGCCGATCATACCACGCTGGCGCACTGGATTGGCGAACCTATCGAGCTCGACGTGACCGTGCTCGATCCGCCGGGGATCAATCAGGGGATTCCGCGCTTCGGCGGGGCGGATTTTTAAGCCTCGATCGGACCGTCGGGGCCGAGGATGAAGCCGCAGCCGAGCGCGCGGGCGTCGTCAACCTCGGAGAGCGCTGCCACCGTCTGCCAATCGTCAGCGCGCAGGCTCGCGGCCAGCACGGGATCGTGGCCGAGCGGCAGGAAAATGCGGCGGTCGGCGTCGTCTTCGGCGCCGAGGCCTGCGTCGATCAGCGGATCGGGGTAGAGCGAGAAGCCGACGGCCGATTCTTCCTGCTCGCCGACCGGGATCGAATAGCCGCCGCCGCGACCGACCGCGTCGCCTTGCCCGGGCACGAAAATCTGGAAACCGAACCAGCTTTGATAGGCGAAGCCGTGGCGTTCGGTCGGGTCGAGCGTCAGCGTAACGCGGTCGCGAATCGGCGCGGCGATGGCTTCGAGCGCGTCGATGCGTGCAGTGAGCACACGGGTCGTGTCGAACGCGCGGAGATCGGCAATCGCCTGATCGAAGGGGCCGGTCGCGCGGAGCAAGGGCAGATAAGCCTCGGCGCCGAGCCGTGTCAGCGCGCCGGCATCCTTGGCATCGAGCTCGTCGCGCAGCTGCTGAAGGTCTGCATCGATCGGCAACGGGCCACTCGCGAGCAGGTCGACGACGTCGGGCAGGGTGAAGTCGATCGTGACGGGGCCGATTCCCGCGGCTTCGAGCGCGTCGATCGCGACGGAGACGATTTCGCGTGCCGCGGCGACGCTGTCGCTGCCGATCAGTTCTGCGCCGACCTGCAGCATCTCGCGTGCGGGACGGAGCTGGCTAGCGCGCAGTTTGACGACCTGTCCGGCGTAGCAGAGCCGCAGCGGGCGCGGTGCCTTGGCGAGCAGCGAGGTCGCAATACGCCCGACCTGTCGTGTGATGTCGGGCCGCAGCGCGAGCGTGCGCTGCGATACCGGATCGGTGAAGCGCAGCAGGTCGCGCGTCGAACGCTCGTCCTCGCCGCCGAGCGTCTCGCGGAACTCGGCGAGCGGCGGCGAGACACGGCCATAGCCGTGCGCGCGCATCGCATCGACCAACGCGCGGGTGACGCGCGAGGCGGCCTCCGCCTGTCGGGGGAGGCGATCGCGCAGCCCTTCGGGCAGCAGGGCAGGAGCCTTGGTCATCGATTGCGGCCTTAGGCGGGTGGCGGGAGCGTTTCAACCGCTCCCGCCGTAACGTGTCAGAACTTGAGGCCCTTCACCGTCTTCACGCCGGGAAGCTGGCACAGCTGCCACAGCAGGGGTTCGGGCATCGGCGAGTCGAGGCTGAGCAGCAGCACGGCTTCGCCGCCCGCGGCGCGGCGGCCGAGGTGGAAGGTGCCGATGTTGAGCCCGGCTTCGCCGAGCGCGGTGCCGATGCGGCCGATGAAGCCCGGCGCATCCTCGTTGACGATGTAGAGCATATGACCGTCGAGATCGGCCTCGACCTTGATGCCGAACATCTCGACGAGGCGCGGGTCGCCGTTGCTGAACAGCGTGCCCGCGACCGAGCGGTCGCCGTCGCTGGTTGCCACGGTGACGCGGACGAGCGTGTGGTAATCGCCGTCGCGGTCGTGGCGGACTTCACGAACGTCGAGGCCGCGTTCGCGCGCGAGGTGCGGGGCGTTGACCATGTTCACGCTGTCCGAATAGCGGCGCATCAGGCCGGTGAGCACCGCAGCGGTGATCGGCTTGAGGTTGAGTTCGGCGGCGGCACCTTCGACCTCGACCGAGATCGTCGTGAGGTTGTCATGCGCGAGCTGGCCGACGAGGCTGCCGAGCTTTTCGGCGAGGCTCATATAGGGGCGCAGCTTCGGCGCTTCCTCGGCCGAGAGGCTGGGGACGTTGAGCGCGTTGGTGATGCCGCCGGTCAGGAGATAGTCCGACAGCTGCTCGGCCACCTGGATGGCAACATTGACCTGCGCCTCGTCGGTCGACGCGCCGAGGTGCGGGGTGCAGATGAAGTTCGGCGCGCCGAACAGCGGATGATCGGCCGCCGGGGGTTCGGTCTGGAACACGTCGAGCGCCGCGCCCGCGACATGGCCGCTTTCGAGCGCGTCCTTGAGCGCCGCTTCGTCGATCAGGCCGCCGCGTGCGCAGTTGATGATGCGCACGCCCTTCTTCGCCTTGGCGATATTCTCGGCCGACAGGATGTTGCGCGTCTGGTCGGTCAGCGGCGTGTGCAGCGTGATGAAATCGGCCTTGGCGAGCAAAGTGTCGAGATCGGCCTTTTCGACGCCGAGTTCGATCGCGCGTTCGGGGGTGAGGAAGGGGTCGAAGGCGACGACCTTCATGCGGAGGCCCAGCGCGCGTTCGGCGACGATGCTGCCGATATTGCCGCAGCCGATCAGGCCGAGCGTCTTCGACGTGAGCTCGACGCCCATGAAGTCGTTCTTCGGCCATTTGCCGGCCTGCGTTCCCGCGTTGGCTTCGGGAATCTGCCGCGCGAGCGCGAACATCATCGCGATCGCATGTTCGGCGGTGGTGATGCTGTTGCCGAAGGGGGTGTTCATCACGATGACGCCCTTCTTCGACGCCTCGGGAATGTCGACATTGTCGACGCCGATGCCGGCACGGCCAACGACCTTCAGGTTGGTTGCGGCGGCGAGGACGTCGGCGGTGACCTTGGTGGCCGAGCGGATTGCGAGGCCGTCATAATCGCCGATCATCGCGATCAGCTCGTCCTTGGTCTTGCCGGTGATGACGTCGACGTCGATGCCGCGTTCCTTGAAGATCGCGGCGGCTTTGGGGTCCATTTTGTCGGAAATGAGAACTTTGGGAGCGGTCATTGGGTTTCTCCGTCATCCCAGCGAAAGCTGGGATCGTTGGGAATGGGGATTATCGATAGCGGTCCCAGCTTTCGCTGGGACGACGTCAAGCGTTGAGCGAGGCGTAAGCCCAGTCGAGCCACGGGCCGAGCGCCTCGATATCGGCGGTGTCGACGGTCGCGCCGCACCAGATGCGAAGGCCCGGGGGCGCGTCGCGATAGCCCGCGATGTCATAGGCCGCGCCTTCGGCTTCGAGCAGCCCGGCGAACTTCTTGATGAAGCCCTCGTCGGCGCCCGCGACCGACAGGCAGACCGAGGTCTTCGAGCGGCTGGCGGGATCGGCGGCGAGGTGGCTCAGCCAATCGCGGTCGGCAACGATCTTGTCGAGCGCGGCTGCGTTCGCATCGCTACGCGCCTTCAGACCGTCGAGACCGCCCAAGGATTTCGCCCATTCGAGCGCGAAGATCGCATCCTCGACCGCGAGCATCGACGGGGTGTTGATCGTTTCGCCCTTGAACACGCCCTCGGCGAGCGCGCCCTTCGAGACGAGGCGGAACACCTTCGGCAGCGGCCAGGCAGGGGTGTAATTCTCAAGCCGTTCGACCGCACGCGGGCCGAGGATCAGCACGCCATGGCCACCTTCGCCGCCGAGCACTTTCTGCCAGCTGAAGGTCGCGACGTCGATCTTGTCCCACGGAAGATCGTAGGCGAACACGGCCGAGGTCGCGTCGGCGAAGGAGAGGCCTTCGCGGTCGTCGGCGATCCAGTCGCCGTTCGGAACGCGAACGCCGCTGGTGGTGCCGTTCCAGGTGAAGAGCACGTCGTTCGACCAGTCGACCTGGCCGAGGTCGGGAAGCTGGCCGTAGTCGGCGCGGATGACGGTCGGATCGAGCTTGAGCTGCTTCGCGGCGTCGGTGACCCATCCCTCGCCGAAGCTCTCCCATGCGAGCGTCGTGACGGGTTTGGCGCCGAGCATTGTCCACATCGCCATTTCAAAGGCGCCGGTGTCGCTGCCCGGAACGATGCCGATGCGGTGCGTATCGGGAAGCTGCAGCATCTCGCGCATCAGGTCGATGCAATAGGCGAGGCGCGTCTTGCCGATCTTCGCACGATGCGAGCGGCCGAGCGATTCGGTGCTAAGTTTTTCGGGGGACCAGACCGGCGGCTTGGCGCAGGGCCCAGAAGAAAAATAGGGGCGCGCAGGGCGCAATTCAGGCGTCGGCACTTCAGTCATTTAGTCTCTCCTTGCAGAGAGCTCGCGCGGCGTTGGGACCGCGTGGCCCGGCGCCGCGTTTAGGGTCGGGCGCGCAACTGTCAAACAAATTGCACGGACCGCGCGAAATTTTCGACGAGTGGAGGAAAAGGTATACAGCTTGTTAACCATTTCGTCGGTAATTTGACGCCATGCCGATCCCGACGTTCTTGAAACCCCGGATCCTGATCGCAGCCAGCGCGGCGCTGGCGCTATCCGGCTGTTTCGGCGCTCCCGACGTGATGGAGAATGGCGGCGGCAAACAATCGACGACGACCAAGCCGAGCCGCCCGCAAGTCGTCGGCACCCCTTCGTTCACCAGCGCCGAAGCGCAGCAATGCGCATTCGACCTCAAGCAGGCGGGCGTGCGTTTTGCCCCGCTGCCGAACCAGGATCATGGCGGCGGCTGCACCTCGATCGATTCGGTAAAGCTGCTCGACATCGGAACCCCGGTATCGGGGCTGGGCGCGATGACCTGTCCGCTCGCGAAGAATTTCGCCGCATGGGTGCAATATGCGGTGAAACCCGCGGCGCGGAAATATCTGGGGCAGGAGGTCGTGAAGATCGAGACCTTCGGCACCTACAGCTGTCGCAACATCTATGGCGGCCGGTCGGGCCGGATGTCACAGCACGCCTTTTCAAATGCGATCGACGTGTCGGGCTTCCTGCTCGCCGACGGGCGCCGGGTCATGCTCGACGGTGGTTGGACCGGCGACAAATCGTCGCAGGACTTCCTCCGCGCGCTGCATAAATCGGGCTGCCGTCGCTTCGGCACCGTGCTCGGTCCCGATTACAACGCGGCGCATTATAATCACTTCCATTTCGACATGAGCGGCAACGGCTACTGCCGCTGAGCACCCTCCGTCTTGGCAAAGTCACGCTAAGGGAGTAGCCGCTCGCTAATGGCAGAAGATAAACAACCCCATCGCTCGCGTTTCCACAAAGCCAAGGACGACGCGCATTTCGCCAAACAGGCGGTATCGACCCCGCAGACGCAAAGCCCGGCCTATCGGCTGGCGTTTCAGGACACCGAGTTCCTGCTGCGCGAGGATTTGCGCCCGGTGCGCTTTCAGCTCGAGCTGCTCAAACCCGAACTGATGCTCGACGAGGCGAAGATCGAGTCGATGCTCGTCATCTATGGTTCGGCGCGCATTCCGTCGCCCGAAACCGCGCAGGCCGTGCTCGACGCGGCGCGCACGCCCGAGGAAAGCCGCATCGCCGAACGGCTTGCGGCGAAGGCGAAATATTATGAGGAAGCGCGCAAGCTCGCGCGGATCGCCAGCCAGGTCCCGCCCGACAAAAATGGTTGCCGCAATTTCGTCGTCTGCTCGGGCGGCGGGCCGTCGATCATGGAGGCCGCGAATCGCGGCGCCGACGACGAGGGCAAGGAATCGGTCGGGCTCAACATCGTGCTGCCGCACGAACAGGCGCCGAACCGCTATGTCACCCCGGGCCTCAGCTTCCAGTTCCACTATTTCGCGCTGCGCAAGATGCACTTCCTGCTCCGCGCTCGCGCTGTCTGCGTCTTTCCGGGCGGGTTCGGGACGTTCGACGAGACGTTCGAACTGCTCACGCTGATCCAGACCGGCAAGATCAAGCCGATCCCCATCGTGTTGTTCAGCGAGGAATTCTGGACTCGCGTGATCAATTTCGACGCATTGGTCGAGGAAGGCGTGATCAGCCAGCGCGACCTGTCGCTGTTCCACTTCGTCGAAACCGCCGAAGAGGCGTGGCAGATCATCCAGGATTTCTACGGCAACGTTCGCGATCCGAACTGAGCAGATAAGTGCCGCCCCTGCGGGGGCGGCAGAGAGCTATTTCGACTGCTCTTCCAGATACAGAACCAGCGCCTTGCGGTCGGCGTCGTCGGGGATGCCCGCAAACGCCATGCGCGTCCCCGGCACCGCCATCATCGGTTGTTTGAGATAGGTGTCGAGTGCTGCTTCGTCCCAGACGCCGCCCTTCGCCTTCATCGCGCCCGAATAGGAAAAATCGGGGTGTGACGCGACCGCGCGGCCGACGACGCCGTGCAGATTGGGACCGATGCCGTTGGCGCCGCCCTTGTCGATCGTGTGGCACGCGACGCAGCGCCGGAACACTTGTTCGCCCATCGCCGCGGTCGGCGTGACGGCAGCCGTCTCGACCGCAGCTTCGCCCGTTGTCGGGGCGTCGGCGGGCGTTTCGCTTTTGCCGCAACCGGCGAGCATCAGGGCGCCCGCCAGCAGGACGGGCGCGAGCCGCATTATTTCTTGGCTTCGGCCGGGGCGGGGGTCGCAGCGGCGGGTGCGCCGGCTGCCGGAGCGGCTGCGGCGTCCGCAGCAGGTGCTGCTGCGGCGCCCTCGGCCGGTGCGGCGCCTTCCGCAGTTGCGGCAGGAGCGGCCTCGGCAGCGGGCAGCGGCAGGTTCGAGCCCTGCGCGTTCAGATAAACGATCAGGTTCGCGCGGTCTTCGGGGCTCGACAGGCCCGCGAACGACATTTTGGTGCCCGGCGCGAACTTGCGCGGGCTGGTCAGCCACGCGTTCATCTTTTCGAAGTCCCAGCTGCCACCCATGCCGGCGAGCGCGGCCGAGAAGGCAAAGCCATGCTTGCCGTGGCCGATTTCTTCACCCAGCGTCCCGAACAGGTTCGGACCAATGCCGTTGGCGCCGCCCGAGTTGATCGTGTGGCATGCGGCGCATTTCGCGAACACCGCTTCGCCTTTTGCCGCGTCGGCGGCAGCAAGCAGGTTGGGAAGGGGCACGGCCGATTCGCCGCCACCGGCGCCGGCTTCGGCGTCTTCGATCGGATAACCGGGCTTTTCGGGGTTGTGGCTGGCAAACAACATCTGCGACCCGATGGTCAGGCCCAGCGCGCAAATGCCGGCAAACAGCGCCCAGCCGGCAATAGTATTGTTGCGATTGTCCATGCTCTAGCAGCCCCGTTTACGGGCGCCCGCTTGCCGGGCGCATATTTGATTTGGACGCTCCCTTACTGGCGCGGCGACGACGGCGCAAGGGGATGAAATCGCGCGACGGCAGCGATGAGCGCGCCGGTTGCACGGCCGCGGCGGGGTCGCTATGCGCCGCGGTTCCAGCTTGGAAGGCAATCATGGGCAGTTATTCGGCTTCGGCACAGCATCTGGTCGACGAAATGCGTGGCGCGGCGCTCGCCGAGCCCGCGCGCGGACTGGCGTTTCAGGGTGCGCCGGGCGCAAATAGTGACCTCGCGGCGCGCGAATATGACGCGAACTCGCTGCCGATGCCCTGCTATGCGTTTCAGGATGCGATCGATGCCGTGCGCGATGGCCGCATCGACCGCGCGATCATCCCGATCGAGAACAGCCTGCACGGCCGCGTCGCAGACATTCATTTTTTGCTTCCCGAATCCGGCCTGTCGATCGTCGGCGAACATTTCCTGCCGATCCGCTACGGCCTGATGAGCCGCGACCTTGGCCCGGTGACGCGCGCGATGAGTCATGAGCAGGCGCTCGGCCAATGCCGTCACTGGCTGCGCAAGAACAATATCGCACCGGTCGCGCATAGCGACACCGCAGGCGCCGCCGCCTGGGTCGCCGACAGCGACGAGGTGGGGCTCGCCGCGCTTGCGCCGCCGCACGCCGCTGAACTCTATGGGCTGACGCTGCATGGCACGGGGATGGAAGACGCCGACCATAATACGACGCGCTTCGTCGTTTTGGCGCGCGAGCCGCTAACCGATGTCTCGGCGATCGAAGGGCCGGTGATGACCACCTTCATGTTCGAGGTGAAGAACATTCCCGCCGCCCTCTACAAGGCACTCGGTGGCTTTGCGACCAACGGCGTCAACATGACCAAGCTGGAAAGCTATCAGGCCGGCGACAGCTTTGCCGCGACGCAATTCTATTGCGACATCGTCGGCGCACCGGGTGAGGAACGGATCGATCGCGCGCTCGAGGAACTCGACTTCCAGACCAAGTCGCTGCGTTTGCTCGGCACCTATCCGCAGGCGCGCGCGCGGCGTTAGCCCTATCCTCCGCGGCGGCGCAGCATGCGTGCGGTCGCCGAGGTCTGCACGATGAACAACGTCACCAGGATGCTGGAGACGACCAGCGCGAACAGGTCGAAGGGCGAGAAATTGGTGCCGTAAATGTCGCGGCCACCGACGATCGGCATCAGCACCGTCATCGCCATCAGCATGAGCCTGAGCTCGGTCGGCCCGCCCGCCATATACGACAGGCGGAATTCGCCCAAGATCTTGGCGGCGATGAAGGTGTGGATCGACAGCAGGAAATAACCGATTACGGCCATCAACGCGACGTCTAGCCGCATATAGGGGCTCATCCCGATCGCGCTGATCATCAACAATGTCGCGAGCGCGTCGACGCTATGGTCGACGAAATAGCCATAGTTGGGCCGTTCGATCCCGCGCCAACGCGCGAGGCTGCCGTCGAGCGAATCACCGAACCAGTTGACGATATAACCGACGAGCGACAGGCCTAGCCATTCGCTGTCAAACCAGCTCAGCACATAGCCTGCCGCGACCAGAACGGCGCCGGCAAAACCGAGCGTCGTGAGCTGGTCGGGCGTCACCCAGCCGGGAAGGCGCGCGCATAACCAGTTGAGAAGCCGACGTTCGCTGCGCGCGAGGATATTCTGCTGGATGCGGACCGGCGCCTTGGCGACGGGTTCGAACTTGCTCATGGGAACCCTTTGCTGCCGACTGTCACAAAAGTGCCGGCCGGATGTCATCGCGGCGTCATAGAGGCAAAGTCGCGTTTGCGAAAGGGCGGGCCGGTCGGTGCGGCGCGTGCGTGCGACGATCAGTCCTGCCAGGGACCGATTTCGCCGACTTCGCCGATGTTGCGGTACCGAACGGCGTCATCGACCCACGCGACCTCCCACATCGGCGCAGGTCGCGCCCATTCGCCGATAACGAACAAGGGCAGCTTGTTCGCGGCGACGAACGCCATGTCGTCGGGGGTCGGGCCGGGGATGGTGGTTTCGTACCGCTGGTGAATACGGATGACCGCCAGCGTCGCCGCGGGCGGCGGTGGAAGCGACTGGCGCACGGGAAAGCCGATGCTGGCGGCGACTACGGGATAGCCTTTGTCGTCGCGGGCGATCAACAGCACTTTGTCGGCGTTCGCATAGGGGCCACCGACCGCGCGGCCCACGACCTTGCGGCCGGCGATCGCGGCGAATTCACGCAGATCGGTGTCGGCGACCGGCGATGCAGCGCTGGTCGCAACGGCTGGAGCCGCGGCAACGGGATCGGCGGCGAGCGCCGCGACGAACAGCAGCGCGGCGATCAATGCGCTTTGCCCCAGCTATGGCCGATGCCAACTTCGACCTCGAGCGGGACCGTCAGGGTCAGCGCCGGCTCGGCGGCACCCGACATCACGGCGCGGATCACCGCGCCCGCGGCTTCGGCCTTGTCCTCGGGCGCCTCGAACACGAGTTCGTCGTGGACCTGGAGCAACATGCGGACGTCGGACAGCCCGGCGTCGGCGAGGGCTTTCGGCATCCGCGCCATCGCGCGCTTGATCAGGTCGGCGCTGGTGCCCTGGATCGGCGCGTTGATCGCGGCGCGTTCGCTGCCCGCGCGTTCGTTCTGGTTCGCCGCCTTGATGCGCGGGAACCAGGTTTTCCGGCCGAACAGCGTCTCGGTATAGCCCTTGGCGCGCACGCCTTCGAGCGTGTCGGTAATATAGTCTGAAATCCCGGGGAAGCGTTCGAAATAGCGCGCAATCAGCGCCTGTGCCTCGTCGGGCGTGACTTCGAGCCGGCCGGCAAGGCCCCAGCGCGATATGCCGTAGAGGATCGAGAAATTGACCGTCTTCGCCTTGCCGCGTGTGTCGCGGTTGACCTCGCCGAACAATTCGATCGCCGTCGCGCTGTGGATGTCGTCGCCGCGCGCGAAGGCTTCCTTGAGCTCGGGGACGTCGGCCATATGCGCCGCGAGCCGCAGCTCGATCTGGCTATAGTCGGCCGCGATCAGCACATGGCCCGGTGCGGCGATGAAGGCATCGCGGATCTGGCGTCCCGTCTCGGTGCGGATCGGGATATTCTGGAGGTTCGGGTCGGTCGAAGACAGCCGCCCGGTCTGCGCGCCGACGAGGCTGTAGCTCGTGTGGACGCGGCCCGTCGTCGCGTTGATCTGCTGTTGCAGCGCGTCGGTATAGGTCGACTTCAGTTTGGAGAGCTGGCGCCATTCGAGAATCTTGCGCGCGATCGGTACACCGTCGCGTTCCAATCGTTCGAGTTCGCTCTGGTCGGTCGACCAGTCGCCCGATTTGCCCTTGCGCCCGCCTTTGAGGCCGAGCTTGTCGAACAGGATTTCGCCGAGCTGCTTGGGGCTGCCGATCGCGAACGGCTGGCCCGCCAGTTCGTGCACTTCGCCCTCGATGCGCAGCATCTCGGTCGCGAATTCTCCCGACAGTTTGGCGAGATATTCGCGGTCGACCATGATGCCGGCGCGTTCCATGCCCTCGACGATCGAAGCGAGCGGGCGGTCGACCATTTCATAGACGCGCGTCCCGCCCTCGACCGGCAGGCGCAGCTTCAGCAGCTTCCACAGGCGCAGCGCGACGTCGGCATCCTCGGCGGCATATTCGGTTGCGCGGTCGAGCTGCACTTCGGCAAAGCTGATCTGCGATTTGCCCGTCCCGCACATTTCCTTGAAGGTCAGGCAGGTGTGGTCGAGGTGGAGCTTTGCCAGCTCGTCGAGCCCGTGCTGATGCTTGCCCGCGTCGAGCGCGAAGCTCATCACCAGCGTGTCGTCGTACGGCGCAATTGTCACGCCGTGCTGCGCGAGCACGCCGATGTCATATTTGAGGTTATGCCCGACCTTCAGCACCGCATCGTCGGCCAACAGCGCGTGCAGGCGGCCGATCGCGACGTCCATCGCGATCTGCTCGGGCTTTTCGGCGAACATATCGGTGCCGCCATGGCCGAGCGGGATGTAGCAGGCGCGGCCCGGCGCGGTCGCCATGCTGACCCCGACGAGACGCCCGGTGACGCTGTCGAGGCTCGCGGTTTCGGTGTCGATCCCGACGACATGGGCAGCGCGCGCTTCGGCGATCCAGCGGTCGAGCGCCTCGACGGTGATGACGCATTCATAGAGCGAGCGGTCGATGGGCGGCATCGCGGGCAGCGTCGGCGTCGATGGCCCGGTGGGCGCGGCGACCGGCGCGGCATTCGCGCGCGGGAAGGTCGGCGGGCCGCCCGGCGTTGCGCCGAGGTCGAGCTTCGCCGACAGCGAGCGAAAGCCATGCTCGTCGAGGAAGGTCTTAAGCGGCAGCGGCGGGATCGCGCCGAGCTTCAGCGTATCGAGCGCGTCGGGCAGCGCGACGTCGCGCTTCAGGTCGACGAGGATGCGCGACAGTTCGGCCATGCCGCGATGCTCGATCAGATTGTCGCGCAGCTTCGACGCCTTCATGCCCTCCGCGCCGTCGAGCGCGGCGGTGAGGTTGCCATATTCCTGGATCAGCTTGGTCGCGGTCTTCGGCCCGACCCCGCGCACGCCCGGGACATTGTCGACGCTGTCGCCCATCAGCGCGAGCACGTCGCCGACGAGAGCGGGCGTCACGCCGAACTTCTCGTCAACCGCTTCCAGCCCGAGGCGGACATTCTTCATCGTGTCGAGCATGTCGACCTGCGGGCCTTCGGCGGGCTCGCGGATCAACTGCATCAGATCCTTGTCGCTGCTGACGATCGTGACATCCCAGCCCGCGGCGACCGCGGCCTCGGTATAGCTCGCGATCAGATCGTCGGCCTCGAACCCCTCCATCTCGATGCACGGCAGCGAAAAGGCGCGCGTCGCGTCGCGGATCAGCGGGAATTGCGGGCGCAGATCCTCGGGCGGCTCGGGCCGGTTCGCCTTATACTGGTCGTAAATCTCGTTGCGGAACGACTGGCTCGAATGGTCAAGGATCACCGCAAGGTGCGTCGGCCCGTCGGCGTCGTGCAGATCCTTCGCGAGCTTCCACAGCATCGTCGTGTAGCCATAGACCGCGCCGACGGGCACCCCCTTGGGGTTCGTCAGCGGCGGCAGGCGGTGATAGGCGCGGAAGATGTAGCTGGAGCCATCGACCAGATAGAGATGATTCTTCTCGGACATGGCGCGGATGTAGCAGCGACTAGGCGGGCGGCCTAGGGCGCTGTTCCCGCTTTCTTCCTCTTCTTGTCGCGCCACCGCTCGGTGCCCTGCCAGCCGAGCCAAGCGGCAAGCGGCAGGCCGACCGCGCCGAGCATCAGCAGGCCGGACGAGGCCTGCTTGACCGCCGCCGCCCCGATCGCGGCGAACAGTGTCGCGATCCCCAGATTGGCGAGCGCCATGACGAGCGCGAACCGGCCGAAGGCCATCGCGGCGATGCCGCCAGCCATCGCGGTCAGTTCGCAAAGGAACGGGACGGGGCGCGAGAGGATCAGCGCGACCGGGCCGATGCGTTCGGCGAGTTCATGCGCGCGGCCGAGATCGTCGGCGCTGAGGAAGCGCTTGGCGAGTGGCCGCGCGGCCCAGCGACCTAGCGCATAGCCCGCGAGGCTGCCGCCCATCAGGCCGAGCCAGATGACAAGCGTACCGATGGCAAAGCCGAAGGCGGCGCCCGCGAGCGTATTGGTCACGCCATTGGGCACCGGCAGAAAGACGTCGAGCGTCAGCGCGCCGACGATCAGCGCCGCCGCGGCGAAAGGCCGCTCGTCGGCCGCCGCCAGAACGCGGTCGCTCACCCCGACAAACTGATCGTGAAAGACCAGGGGCACGCCGATGATCGAGGCCAGCAAACAAGCGATCGCGAACCAGCGGATCAGCGGGGCAGGACGCTTCGCCATGCCGCAGCTTAATCCAAGTGCAGCCTGGCGCAATCTTTACCGTCATTGCGAGCGGCGAAGCCGCGCGGCAATCCAGAGCGGCATAGTCCGCACTGGATTGCTTCGCTCCGCTCGCAATGACGGGTTAAAGATACTCGATCTTGAGCTTTCCCGCAGCCGCGACTGCCGCCGCGCGGGCATCGTCAGTCGTGCCGCCCGCGACCTTGGCGAGCGCGACGCCCATGCGGCGATAGGGGCGCGTGACCGGCTTACCGAAGATGCGGGCATCGACGGAGGTTTTCGGGTTTGGCGCCGTCAGCGCGTCGGCAAGGCCGGTGATCGCGAAATCGGCTGCGTCGCGGTCGGCGAGCAGCACGGCGCTTGCGCTCGCGTCGGGCACCGCGATCGCGGGGATCGGCAGGCCGAGGATCGCGCGGGCGTGGAGGTCGAATTCGGACAGTGGCTGCGAGATCAGCGTCACCATGCCGGTGTCGTGCGGACGCGGCGAGAGTTCGGAGAAGATGACCTCGTCGCCCTTCACGAAATATTCGACCCCGAAGATGCCGTGGCCGCCAAGCGCATCGACGACCTTCGTCGCCATATCCTGCGCCGCAGCGAGCGCGGCGTCGGACATTGCCGCGGGCTGCCAGCTTTCGCGATAATCGCCGCGTTCCTGCCGGTGGCCGATCGGCGGACAGAAGCTGACCCCGTCCTTGTGACGGACGGTGAGCAGGGTGATTTCATAATCGAAGTCGATAAAGGCTTCGGCGATGACGCGGAGGCGGTCGCCGCGCATCCCGGCAGCGGCATAGTCCCATGCGTTGTCGATCCCGCTCGCGTCCTTGACCGTGCTCTGGCCCTTGCCCGACGAGGACATCACGGGTTTGACGACGAGGGGAAAGCCGATGCGTTCCGCCGCTGCGACCAATTCCTCGCGGCTCGTCGCATATTCGAAGGTCGAGGTTTTGAGGCCGAGTTCGCTTGCGGCGAGGTCGCGGATCGCGTCGCGGTTCATCGTCAGCTGCGCGGCGCGCGCCGAGGGGACGACATGGAAACCCTCGGCTTCGACCTCGGCGAGGATTTCGGTGCGGATCGCCTCGACCTCCGGGACGATATGGTCGGGACGGTGCTTTTCGATCGTCGCGCGCAGCGCGTCGCCGTCGAGCATCGAGAAGACTTCGAAGCCGTCGGCGACCTGCATCGCGGGCGCGCCTTCATAGCTGTCGCAGGCGATCACGCGGCAGCCGAGCCGCTTCGCCGAAATCACGAATTCGCGGCCGAGCTCGCCCGAGCCGAGAAGGAGGATGGTGGCGGTGGGGGTCATGACAGTCTTTCCATCGACGTTGGGCGCAAGATTCGGGACGCACGGCGGTGCGGCCTCCGCCATATGAATTTCAGCATCAAAGTGCGACAGCGAATGACATCCAAAAGGATCAATCTTGTGACCTATTATTCAAAAACCATCTGGTCGCCGGTCGGCGAATTGACCCTCGTCGCCGACGAACGCGGCCTCGCTGCGATCTTGTGGGAGAATGACAAGCCCGACCGGGTCCGGCTCGGCGCGTTGAATGAAAAGCCGGATCATCCCGTATTGGTCGAAACCGAGCGGCAACTGGGCGAATATTTCGCGGGCAACCGCCGCACATTCGACGTGCCGCTGTCATTCGCCGGAACCGATTTCCAGAAGCGCGTCTGGGCCGCCTTGCTCGCGATCCCGTTCGGCGAGACGCGCAGCTATGGCGAGATCGCCGACCAGCTCGGTGCGCCCGGCGCATCGCGCGCGGTCGGCGCCGCCAACGGCCGCAATCCCATCTCGATTATCGCGCCGTGCCACCGCGTCGTCGGATCGAACGGGAAACTGACCGGCTTTGCGGGCGGGCTGGAAGCGAAGGCGTTCCTGCTCGACCTCGAACGGGCGGCTTAAAGATCGAGCGTGCGGATTTTGGGGATCATCGTCCACCACAGCAACGCGCCGAGCACCGACAGGCCGGCGGCCGTCGCAAAGGCATAACCATAGCCGCCGAGATAATCGACGATCAGCCCGGTGACGATCGGGCCGACGATGCCCGAAATATTGCCGAGCGCATTTTGCACCCCGATCCAACTGCCTGCCGCGTGCGGACCGGCGAAGATCTGGCCGATCGCGAACAGGTTGGTCGCGATCAGCCCGGCGCCGAAACCGGCGACCGCGAGCCAGACGGCGAGCATGGCATAACCGTCGGCAACCGCGATCCCGGCGGTTGCGATGCCGATGGCGAGCTGTCCCGCGATCATCAGCCAGCGGCGGAGTTCGCCCTCGTCCGCGCCGCGCGCGACCATCCGGTCGGATAGCCAGCCGCCCGCCAGCGCGACGATGCCTTGGGTCGTGAAGCTCAGCGTCGTCAGTGCCGTCATTTCGCCGATCGAATAGCCCGCGGTCTTGACGAGATAGAGCGGCAGCCATGCGAGCAGGAAATAAAAGCCATAGTTCGACAGGAAATGGACGATGCCCATCCGCCACAGCGTCGGTACGCGAAGCAGGCGGCGGATCGACACGCGTTCGCTGGTCGGTGCGGCGAGGCCCTTGGCGCGCAGCGGCGCCGAGACGATCTGCCAGGGGATCAGCCATAGGAGGGTCCCCAGCCCGAAAATCCAGAAGACCGGGCGCCACCCCCATTCGCCGAGAATCGCGCCGCCGGTGAGCACGCCGACTGCGGGGCCAAAGGCAATCGCGGCCGAGACCGAGGCGTTGGCGATGCCGCGCCGCTCGACGGGCACTTCGGCGGCGAAAATCTTGCTGCTGCCCGGAAAAGCGATGCTCTCGCCAAGGCCGAGGAACAGGCGCAGCAGGATCAGTGAGGCGAGCCCGCCGATAAAGCCGGTCAGCGCAGTGCTGATCGCCCAGATTGCGACGCCGAGCGCAAAGACGCGATAAACGCAAAAGCGGTCACAGAGCCAGCCGACGAGCAGGCAGGCGGGGGCATAGACCCAGAAGAAGGCCGATACCGCGACGCCGAAGCCCGTCGCCGACAGGTTCAGCTCCTCCTTCATCAGCGGCGCCGCGACGCCGATCGCGCCGCGGTCGACATAGTTCAGCAGAACCGACAGCGCGATCAGCACGACTATCCACGTCACCCGTTTTCCGCCGGCCCGGTCTTCGATCGATTGTGTCGCCATATTCCAGCGCTCCCCTGCCCGGTGACAGGGCTATCAGATGGAGGGCGTCGCGCTAGCGAAAATTAGGGGCGCTGGCTCATTCGGGCCACCGCGCCGTATCGTGGTCGGGATGCTGGTGGTTGCTCGCCTTGATCGCGCCGACATAGGCGGCCATTGTTTCCTCGGTGGTGCCCTCGGCCTTGATCGGCAAATCCTCAAACAACGGCAGCTGACCTTCGAGCCCGAACTGGACGCGCGGGGGGAAGGCCGACGGATCGTCGAACGAGCCGGTCGTCAGGTTGATATGCTTGCTCTCGGCATAGTCATAAGTGAGCGGGGTCCCGCACTTACGGCAGAAACCGCGCGCCGCCTTGTCCGAACTGTTGAAGGTCGCAGGCGCTCCGCGCGTCCAGGTGATCGCCTCGCGCGGGACGCCGATCAGCGCGATGAAGAAATTGCCCGCCGCCTTCTGGCACATGCGGCAATGGCAGATATGCGACGTGTCGAGCACCGCGGTGACATGATAGCGCACCGCGCCGCACTGGCAGCCGCCCGACGCCTCGGTTTCGATACGGTCCATGGCATGCTCCTCAATCGATACGGCGAACAGAACGAGCTTACCGGATGTCGAACGCGTATAACACCAACCAAAGCAGCGAGAATGCCGCAAGTCCGCAATCTGAACCCGTGATCCGCTGCTGATCTGTGGCTCGATTGCTTCCCGGTCCGGTCATGCGCGGTCATAGAACGGCACGAACAATCCCCATAATGGATTGATCTGTCCTTTCGCACCTTGGTCGTTTTTGCCGTTAGCCGCGATCCACGGCCTTTTCAGCCGAAAATCCGCTGCCTTCCCGACAAGAGCATTTTCGGACAACTTAACATTTGTAAGTGAGTTCAAATTTTTGAGGCTTATCGTCTGCTTGGCCATGCAACTTATAGACAAGTTTCGCGTTGCCGAAAATGGATTGGGCAAAAAGGGTGTTTTGCTTAGGTATCTAAACAAAAACGTGATCGATACAGTCGATTTTTCATTTTCCATATTTTAAATATTAGTTAATACTTTTTGGTATTATCTACACCACATGTGATAAAAAAGTGAAGAACAGGACCAGTTTCAGCAGCTCATATTGGGAGGTTTGAGAATGGCGCAGGGTAAGTTGGTCGATTATGTCCTGTTCGATAAAATGTCCGGGCGCCAGATATCGTCTTCAGGAAACCGAATAGATTTGAAATCGCCGATGGTCGTGAAGCTATTTTCACGGCGCGACGAGATAAAAGAGATTGTTCGGGAGGGTGATAGCCTCACTATAAGGTTCGATAACGGCGATGCGCTGACCATCGACCATTTTTTCACCCGAGACAGCAGTCTATCCAACGATCTTGTCATTGAAGATCGTGACAGCGGAGCGCTTTGGCAATGGTCGTCGACCGCGACGGGCGGAGACGGTCTGGTGCCGCTGCAATCGATCGAGTCCCTGCTGGTCGCAGAGGAAAATCATTCGATCTTGCCTATCCTTCTCGGCGCAGGCGCGATCGCAGGCCTCGCGGCCGTTGCAGCTGGCGGTGGCGGCGGGAGCGACAACCCTCCGGGCAATGGAAATACCCCCAACCGGGCGCCCGTCGCGGTCGACGATACGGCAAACGCGACCGAAGACACGCCCTTCAGCTCGACCGTACGGCTCGTGGTCAACGACACCGATGCCGATGGCGACGCGCTGACCGTGGTCGCCGGGACCTTTGCGACAGCGCAGGGCGGGAGCGTGACGATCAATGCGGACGGCAGTTATGTTTATACGCCGGCCACCAATTTCAGCGGTGCGGACAGTTTCAACTACACCGTGAACGACGGGCGCGGCGGCAGCGACGTCGGCACCGTGACGCTGACGGTCGCTGGCGTTAACGATGCGCCCACGGCGGGCGCAGACTCGGCGACGACGTCCGAAGATATCCCGGTCGTGATCGATGTGTTGGCGAACGACAGCGATGCCGAAGGCGGCGCTTTGACGGTCACCGCTGCGACCGCGACGAACGGCACAGTGACGATCGACCCGGTGACGGGTGCGCTGACCTATACGCCGAATCCGAACTTCAGCGGCAGCGATATCATCACATACACCGTCAGCGACGGCGCCGGAGGGACGAGCACGGGGACGGTTACCATAACCGTTTCACCGGTCGCCGATGCGCCGGTTGCGGGCAGCGACACGGCGTCGACCGATGAAGACACGGCGGTTGTGATCGATGTCCTCGCCAATGACAGCGACGCCGAAGGCGATCCGCTCACCGTCACTGCCGCCACCGCGACGAACGGCAGCGTCACGATCGATCCGTTGACGGGTGCGCTGACTTACACGCCCAATCCGAACTTTAACGGCAGCGATACGATCACCTATACGGTGAGCGACGGCACCGGCGGAACGAGTACGGGGACGGTCGTGGTCACGGTCTCGCCGGTCGCGGATGCCCCGGTTGCGGGCGCCGACACGGCGACAACCAATGAAGACACGGCGGTCGTGATCGATGTGCTGGCGAACGACAGCGATGCGGATGGGGATCCGCTTACGGTCACAGCCGCGACGGCGACGAACGGCACGGTGACGATCGACCCGGTGACGGGCGCGCTGACCTACACGCCGAATCCGAACTTCAACGGCAGCGATACGATCACCTACACGGTGAGCGACGGCACCGGCGGAACGAGCAGCGGGACGGTCGCGGTCACGGTCTCTCCGGTCGCGGATGCCCCCGTTGCGGGTGCCGACACGGCGATAACCGATGAAGATACGGCGGTCGTGATCGACGTGCTCGCCAATGACAGCGATGCCGAAGGCGATCCGCTGACGGTCACCGCCGCAACGGCAACGAACGGCACGGTGACGATCGATCCGGTGACGGGTGCGCTGACCTACACACCGAACCCGAACTTTAACGGCAGCGATACCATCACCTATACGGTGAGCGATGGCGCCGGCGGGACCGGTACCGGGACGGTCGCGGTAACGGTATCCCCCGTCGCCGATGCGCCGGTCGCGGTCGATGATGCGGCGACGGTGGTGGAGGACACGCCGTTCAGTTCGGTGGTCAGCCTGATCGCGAACGACATCGACGGTGATGGCGATACGCTGGCGGTTGTCGCCGGCACCTTTGCAACGTCACAGGGCGGCAGCGTGACGATCGCGGCGGACGGCAGCTATGTCTACACGCCGGCGGCGAACTTTAACGGGACCGACAGTTTCACCTATACGGTGACGGACGGCGCGCTGACCGACACGGGTTCGGTGGTGCTGACGGTCACGGCGGTGAACGATGTCCCCGTTGCAGGCGCCGACGCCGCGTCCACGGCCGAGGATACGCCGGTGGTTATCGACGTTTTGGCGAACGACAGCGATGCCGAAGGCGACCCGCTAACGGTCACGGCCGCATCCGCAGCCAATGGTGTGGTGACGATCGATCCAGTGACGGGCGCGCTCACCTACACCCCGAATGCGAACTTCAGCGGCACCGACACGATCACCTACACGGTGAGCGACGGAGCGGGTGGAACGACCACGAGCACGGGGACGGTCATGGTTACGGTCTCGCCGGTTGCGGATGCGCCGGTTGCGGTCGACGATGTCGTGACCGGCACCGAAGATACGCCGTTCAGTTCGGTGGTCAGCCTGATCGCGAACGACACCGACGGCGATGGCGATGCATTGACCGCTGTCGCGGGTACTTTTGCGACCGCGCAGGGCGGCAGCGTGACGATCGCGGCGGACGGCAGCTATGTCTATACGCCGGCCGCGAACTTCAGCGGAACCGACAGCTTTACTTATACGGTGACCGATGGTGCGCTTACCGACACCGGGACGGTGACTTTGACGGTCACCGCGGCGAACGACGCACCCTTGGTGGGCGCCGATACCGCATCCACCGCCGAGGACACGCCGGTGGTAATCGACGTGCTGGCGAACGACGGCGATGCCGATGGCGATCCGCTGACGGTGACAGCCGCTTCGGCGACCAATGGCGCGGTGACGGTCGACCCGGTGACGGGTGCGCTCACCTATACTCCTAACGCGAACTTCAGCGGCACCGACACGATCACCTACACGGTAAGCGACGGGGCGGGTGGGGTGAACACAGGGACAGTTGCGGTGACGGTCTCGCCGGTCGCGGATGCCCCCGTTGCGGTTGACGACGTGGTGACCGCCGCCGAAGATACGCCGTTTAGTTCGGTGGTCAGCCTGATCGCGAACGACACCGACGGAGATGGCGATGCATTGACCGCGGTCGCTGGCACTTTCACGACCGCACAGGGCGGCAGCGTCACGATCGCGGCGGACGGCAGCTTCGTCTATACGCCGGCGGCGAACTTCAACGGCACCGACAGCTTCATCTACACGGTGACCGACGGTGCGCTGACGGATACCGGCACCGTGACGCTCAATGTTGCGGCTGTGAATGACACGCCGGCCGCAGGCGCGGATACCGCATCGACCGCCGAAGACACGGCGGTGGTGATCGACGTGCTAGCCAACGACAGCGACGCCGACGGCAATCCGCTGACGATAACGGCTGCCTCCGCAACGAACGGAACTGTGGCGATCGACCCGGTGACGGGTGCGCTCACATATACCCCGAATGCCAATTTCAGTGGCAGCGACACGATCAGCTACACGGTGAGCGACGGCACGGGAACGAGCGCTGGAAGCGTCGCGGTGACAGTTTCGCCTGTGGCTGATGCGCCGGTCGCCCTCGACGACGTGGTGACCGTGACGGAGGACACGGCGTTCAACTCGGTGGTCAGCCTGATTGCGAACGACACCGACGGCGACGGCGATGCATTGACCGCGGTCGCCGGTACGTTCGCGACGGCGCAGGGCGGCAGCGTGACGATCGCAGCCGACGGCAGCTATGTTTATACGCCGGCAGCGAACTTCAACGGCACCGACAGCTTCCTCTATACGGTGACCGATGGGGTCCTGACCGACACGGGTAGGGTCACATTGACCGTGACCGCGGTGAATGACGTTCCGGTCGCCGGGGCCGATACCGCTGCCACGGCAGAAGACACGCCGGTGGTGATCGACGTGCTCGCCAATGACAGCGATGCCGATGGCGACCCGCTCACCGTCACGGCCGCCACCGCGGCCAACGGGACGGTAAGCATCGACCCCGTTACGGGTGCGCTCACCTACGCGCCTGACGCGGGTTTCAGCGGCACCGACACGATCAGCTACACATTGAACGACGGTGCGGGCGGAACCGCCGGCGGGGCGGTGGTCGTGGTCGTATCGGCGGGCGCCGCCGTACCGGTCGCGGTCGACGATGCAGTCAGCGCCACAGAAGATACGCCTTTCGTTTCGACAGTGAGCCTGATCGCCAATGACACGGACGGCAACGGCGATGCCCTGGCGGCGGTTGCGGGCACTTTTTCAACGGCGCAGGGCGGCAGTGTCACGATCGCGGCGGACGGCAGCTATGTCTATACGCCGGCCGCGAACTTCAGCGGCACCGACAGCTTCATCTATACGGTGACCGATGGCGTTCTGACCGACACCGGCACCGTGACGCTAACCGTGGCGGCGGTGAACGACGGCCCGGTTGCGGGCGCCGACACGGCGTCGACCGCCGAAGATGTGGCGGTCGTGATCGACGTGCTGGCGAACGATAGCGATGCGGACGGCGATCCGCTCACCGTCACGGCCGCCTCGGCGACGAACGGAAGCGTTACGATCGATCCGGTGACCGGAGCGCTCACCTACACGCCCAATGCAAATTTCAGCGGCAGCGATACGATCACTTACACACTGAGCGACGGTGCGGGCGGAACGACTGGCGGGACGGTCGCGGTGACCGTGTCGCCCGTCGCCGATGCACCCGTCGCGATCAATGATGTGGCGACAGCGACCGAAGACACGCCGTTCAGCTCTTTGGTCAGCCTGATCGCGAACGATACCGACGGCGATGGCGACGTTTTGACGGCGGTGGCCGGGACCTTCGCGACCGCGCAGGGCGGCAGTGTCACGATCGCGGCCGATGGAAGCTATGTCTATACGCCGGCAACAAATTTCTCCGGTACCGACAGCTTCACCTACACGGTGACCGACGGGGCGCTCACCGACACCGGGACGGTAACGCTGACGGTGACAGCGGTGAACGACGTGCCTGCGGCAGGCACCGACACCGCGTCTACGGCCGAGGATACGCCGGTCGTCATCGATGTGCTGGCGAACGACAGCGATGCCGAAGGCGATCCGCTGACGGTGACGGCCGCCACGGCGACAAATGGGTCCGTTACGATCGATCCGGTGACGGGCGCGCTGACCTATACTCCCAACGCCAATTTCAGCGGCAGCGACACGATCAGCTACACGGTGAGCGACGGTGCAGGCGGAACGAGCATCGGGACCGTCGCGGTGACGGTTTCCCCTGTGGCAGATGCGCCGGTCGCCGTCGACGATGCGGTGACGGTGACGGAGGATACGCCGTTCAGTTCGGTGGTCAGCCTGATCGCGAACGACACCGACGATGACGGCGATACATTGGCGGCTGTCGCCGGTACCTTTGCGACCACGCAGGGCGGCAGCGTGACGATCGCGGCGGACGGTAGCTATGTTTACACGCCGGCCGTGAACTTCAGCGGCACCGACAGCTTCACCTATACGGTGACCGATGGTGCGCTGACGGACACCGGGACGGTAACGCTGACGGTGACAGCGGTGAACGACGTGCCCGTTGCAGGCGCCGATACCGCCTCTACCGCCGAAGATACGCCGATTGTTATCAACGTGCTGGCGAACGACAGCGATGTCGACGGCGATCCGTTGACGGTCACAGCCGCTTCCGCGACCAATGGTGTGGTGACGATCGACCCGGTGACGGGTGCGCTGACCTATACGCCCAATGCCAATTTCAACGGCAGCGACACGATCAGCTATACGTTGAGCGATGGCAACGGCGGCACAGCTGCCGGGACCGTCGCCGTTGCCGTCGCGCCCGTTAACGATGCACCCAGCGTGGCCAATGCCAGCGCCAGCGTGGCTGAATCGGGGCTTCCTGGCGGCCTGCTCGACGGCGGGGGAGTACCGGCCCCGACAAGGGCTGCCGGCACGATGACGCTGTCGGATATAGATGGCTCCATAACCAGCGTCGGCGTGACCGGTCCGGCCGGTCTGACATCCAACGGTGCGCCGATCAGTTGGGCGGGGAGCTTCGCGGGCGGCGTCTATACGCTCACCGGCACGGCCGGCGGTGCCACGGTCGCCGTACTCACTCTGAACACGTCGGGCGCCTATAGTTTCGACCTGGCGCGCCCGCTCGATCACGGAGCTGCGGGTCAGGATCTACTCTCGCTAGGGTTCGTCGTCACGGCGACGGACAACGGCGGTGCGTCGTCGAATGGCCTGCTCACGGTCGAAGTCCGCGACGATGGCCCGGTGGCACAGCCCGCCGAGAATTTCGTGGTGGGCGTGCCCGGACAGGCATCCGGCGATCTGGCTGTCGGCTATGGTGCCGACGGCGGCCATGTCCAGTCGATCACGCTGGGAACCTATACGCTGACCTACGACCCTGACGCGGATGCCGTCACGGGAACGGGCGCGCTCGGCACGGTCGCGAGTTGGAGCTTCGACCCTGCGAGCGACCGATTGCTGATCAACACGACCGCGGGCGAAGCGATTTCGGTCGATATGGTGACCGGCGAATATCAATATGCGGCGCTCGCGACCGCCGCCTCGCAAGCGCAGGGGCCGGTGGTCAACGTCAATGCGTCAGCGAGCCTGCTCGGCCTGGTCAACGCCGATGCGCTGGATCTGATCGGTATCGGCACCGACCAGATGCTGACCGCGGTCGATGCCAACAACAATATCTCGCAAGTGCAAATTCGTGCGGAAGCGCTGCTAGGCGCCGGTTTGAGCCTGAGTACCAGCGCGGGCTACCATCTCGCCTGGTCTGCCGCGATGGCGGCCGAGTTCGGCCTGACCGTGGTCGAAACCAATAATATCTTTGCGATCACCATCGGCATCCCGCCTTTGGCGGTGAGCGTCAATACCCAGTCCTTCTCCGCGCTGTCGATCACATCGGCCAACGGGCAACCGATCGACAATTTGCGTCTGAACGAGTTTCTGGCGACGGTTTATGTTCAGCAGGCCGGTGGCCTCAATCTCGCGGCGCTCAACCTTCTGCCTAACATTTCGATCACCGCAACCGATACGTCGGGGGCCGTCGCAACGGATAGCGACAGGGATCTGTTGGGCACGAGCTTGCTCGATCCCTCGAATGATCCTTCGGGTATTTCGGAAGGTACGGCCGCACCCAACACGCTGACAGGTACGGCAGAAGACGAGCGGCTTTATGGTTATGCCGGCGCCGATAATCTGAGCGGCGGCGGAGGCAACGACCTACTGCGCGGTGGCCTTGGCGTCGATGTGCTGAGTGGCGGAGCGGGCAACGACATCATCGTCGGCGGCCGCGGGAATGACACGCTGACCGGCGGGACGGGGAACGATCGCTTTATATGGGAGGCTGGCGATCAGGGAGCTGCGGGTGCTGCCGCACTCGACGTGATCACCGACTTCAATGGAGCACCCATCAGCGCGGGCGGCGACATCATCAACCTTGCGGGCATTCTGCAAGGCGAAGCTGCGATTGGCAATATCTCAGGCAACCTCACTAACTATATCCACATCGCCGTCGCCGGCGGGAACACGATCATCTCGCTCAGCTCGACCGGGGGCTTCGCAGGCGGCTTCAATGCGGCGCTGGCGGACCAGCAGATTCAGCTGTCGGGGGTCGATCTGGTCGGCGGGCTCACATCGCAGTCGGAGATCATCGGCAGGCTGCTTGCGGGCGGCAATCTGGTCGTCGCGCAGGCGAACAGTTCGGCGCAGGCGAACCGGCTGACGACGATCGAGGCCGTGATCGCCGACAATGACGGCGACACGGCATCGACTTCGGTATCTTTCGACAGCCGCACGCCGACGGTCACGCCAGGCAATCGGGCGCCGATCGCGCAGGCGACCGATGTCGATCTGCTCGGCCTTGTCGGCCTGAGTGCGCTCGACATCATCGACCTCAGCCGGCAAGCAGTTATCGCGTTCGATCCCGACGACAATCTGCAGCGGGTCGTGGTGTCCTACGCCGCGCTGGTCAGCCTCAACTTGGCTGGCGCGGAACTGACCGTTTCGAACGCCCTGGCGGCCGAACTCGGATTGTCGGTGTCGGTCGTCAATACGGCGGGCATATTGGGCGTCGTCGGCCCAACCTCGACGCTGACGATCACGTCGGCCGATGGGCGAGTCATCGACAATTTTGCGGTGAACCAGCTGCTGGCGACGATGCAGCTCGAGTCAGGCGTCAACTTGCTGGCGCTTTTGCCGCCGGCCAGTCTTGACGTCAGTCTGCTCGGAACTTTCAGGGTCACCGCGACCGATTCCGACGGTGCGGTCGATACCGACCTGATCTCGACGCTCGCTAACGCTGACGTTCTCCAAGGGCTGCTCGGCGCTGGCGGTAGCCCGGACATCGTTGAAGGCACAGCGGCAAACGACAATCTGACGGCGACGCCGGCCGGATCGATATTCGAACGTCTTTATGGTCATGCGGGCGACGATACGCTCGACGGGGGCAGCGGCAATGATCTGCTGGTTGGCGGTGCCGGCAACGATGTGCTCACGGGCGGGACGGGCAATGACATCCTGATCGACGGCAATGGCGCCGATATTTTCAACGGCGGCGCCGGCAATGACATCCTCCTCCTTTCGGGCCTCAATTTCCTCTCGATCAACGGAAATGCAGATTTCGACACGCTGGTGCTCGATGGCATCGACCTCACGCTGAGCGGGGGCGGCAGCATAACCAATATCGAGCGTATCGATCTCGGCTTCGACGATGATAGCAATGTGCTCGATATCTCGGAGGCCGGCATTTTGGCGGCCACCGGTGGCGGCGCCCTGCAGGTCACGGGCGATACAAATGATATCGTGAACCTGAATGGCGCGTGGACTGTGGGTGCAAGCCAGACCATCGGCGGCACGATCTACGACCAATATATGCTGAACGGCGCCACGGTCCTGATCGAGCAGGGGGTCCATGTCATTGCATAGCCTCGCGGTTTCTTCTTGCGTTCCAATGCGGGCATGATCGGCGGGATGGAGGCGGCGGGCGGCGCCGCGGCGGGAGTGCGCTGCAAGCAACGACGAGGGCAGGTCGCACCCGCGTTGCTGGCGGCATTGTCGCTGATCGTCATGCCCGACCCGGTGTCCGGGCAGCCCGCCACGCCGGCTTACGGCCCGCCCGGGGGCGAGGAAACGCGCGCCGAGGGGGTGCCCTGGTTCGATCCGCAATTGGAGGAATTGGCGAACCGCGCGGTCGCGGGCCATCCCTCTATCGCCGCGGCGGAAGCGAATGTCCGCGCGGCGGGGGCCGACCTCCGGGCTTCGCGCTGGCAGCGCTTTCCAAGCCTTGGGGTCGAGGGGCTGATCCTCGGCCAGCGAAGCGACCGGGCGCAAGCGACCGTCACGGTCGAGCAGCCGATCTGGACCGGAGGCCGGATCAAGGGCTCGATCAGCCGGGCACGGGCGGCCGAACAGGCGGCACTTGCCAGCTACGATCAGGCGATCCTTGACCTCGCGCTGCAGGTCGCGGCGTCCTACTATGAATTTTTCCGGGCAACGCAGCGCCGCGCGATCCTGGACAACAGTCTCGAACAGCATCAGCGCCTGCTCGCGTCGATGGAGCGGCGGGTTGCGCAGGAGGTCAGCCCGCGATCCGATCTCGAACTTGTTCGTGCGCGGACCGCGCAGGTCTCGCAGCAGATTAATCTCACGGTTGCACAGCAGCAATCCGCGGTTCAGCGCCTTCGCGAGCTTGTCGGCGATCCCTTCTACACTTTGACTTCAACCTATCGCGAGGCTTCCGATCTGCCCAAGCTCGACCGCGAGGTGCTTGTCGCGGAGGGCCTCGCTTTCGATCCGGGTCTGCGCCGCGTGCGCCTGGAGGCCGAGGTCGCCCACGCCGACACCCGGATAGCGAGAGCCCAGACATTGCCGCAACTCAACGCGCAATATGGATATGGCGAGTTTAACGGTCACCAGATCGGCTTGGCCGTGCGGATGCAGATGGATGGCGGTCTGTCGCGCTTTGCCGCCGCCGATGCCGCGCGTCTGCGGCAGGTGTCGAGTGAGGCGCAGATCGGGACGGCCGAACGCGAGCTTCGCGACATATTGGTGATCGATCACGTCGAATATGAAGCGGCGACGGCGAGAGCGGAGACGACGCGCTTTTCGGCGGAAGCATCGCAGCGCGTGACCGAATCCTACATGCGCCAGTTCACCAGCGGCAGACGGACATGGCTGGATGTGATGAACGCGGTCCGTGAGGGCACGACGGCGCAGATCGACGCGCTCGACGCGCGGATCAATATGCTTGCCTATCTCAGCCGGCTCATGATGCGGACGGGGCGATGGCAACCGGCCGACGAGGCGCGCGGCCTATGACCCAGCTCTATCTGGAACTGATCGAGGCGCTGGCCCGGCGACACGGCGTCAGCCTGGCGCCGGATTGGGCAGCCGGAGTGCCCGACGATCTCGATCTCGGCGATCCCGACGGCCTTGAAAAGCTGGCTGCGGCACTCGACTGGCCCGAGCCCCGGCGCATAAGCGAGCGGCCGCGCGCCAACGCTTTCCCGCTGCTCATCCTCACGCCCTCCGGCTGGGCGCTCGCGGAACAATGGGAAACGCGCGCGACCATCCGCGCATCGGCAATCGGCGGGATCGAGCAGGTCGCGTGGGACCGGAACTGCCTATTAGTCGAGATGCGTTTTCCGGCCATGGCTGAAAGACGCAATTTCGCGCGCGCATACAGCATTTTCTGGTCGGCGATCATGCGCCGCAAACATATTTTGTTCGAGGCGGTTGTTGCGACGATCGTGGTGAATACGCTTGCGCTTGCGACGTCGCTCTACTCGATGCAGGTTTATGACCGCGTTATCCCTCGCGGGGGCTTCGCGACCCTTTGGGTTCTGACCGCGGGGATCGGCTTTGCGCTGCTGATCGACTTCGCGATGCGCGTGATCCGGGCGTTGATGGTCGGACGCGAAGCCATGGCGGTCGATGCCGAAGTGTCCGAATATTTCTTCGACCGCATGCAGGCCGTGCGCCTCGACGCGCGCCCGCCGGGCATCGGGACGATGGCGGCCCAATTGCGCGGACTGGAACAGGTTCGCCAGCTTTTCTCCTCGGCTTCGATTTTCGTCATGGCGGACCTGCCGTTCGCGCTGCTTTTCCTGGCCGTGATGGCGGTGATCGGCGGCGCCGTCGCGATAGTGCCGCTCGCGATCTTTGCTCTGTCGCTCCTGCTCGCCTTTGTGTTTTCAAAAGGAATTCGCGAACATGCCGACAGGACGCAGGTCACGGGCAATCGCAAGAACGGCCTTTTGGTCGAAGCGCTCGATGCCTCGGAAACGATCAAGGCCAACCGGGGCGGATGGCATATGCTCGCCGCGTGGAACGATTTGATCGACGCGGTCAACGGCCATGATGTAAAGGTCCAGCGCTGGTCGGTTTTCGCCAGCCAGACCTTCTCCTTTCTTCAGCAGATCGCCTACGTCGGCATCGTCGTGTGGGGCGCCTATCGCGTCAATCAAGGCGAGATGACGATGGGCGGGCTGATTGCCTGCACGATCATCAGCGGCCGGATAAACGGTCCTCTCGTCGCCTCGCTGCCCGGCTTTGTCGTCCAGTGGGGCTATGCACGCGCGTCGCTTCGCGCGCTCGACCAACTGCTGGCGACGCCGAGCGATCAGCCGCTCGATGTACAGAAAATCCGCCCCGATACGCTCGCATCGGTGCTGAAGGTTGAAAATGCCACGTTCGCGCACGGGGAATCGCGATTTGGTCTCGGCGTTCCCAAACTCGAAATCGGACCGGGAGAACGCGTCGGGATCATCGGATCGGTCGGCGCGGGCAAATCGACGTTGCTCCGCATGCTGGCCGGGCTCGTTCCACCGCAAAAGGGCCATGTCCTGCTCGGCGGAATCGCACTCGACCAGATTGCCGAAGACAGTTTGCGGCGCGAAATCTGTTATTTCCCGCAGGACTATCGACTGGTGTCGGGAACCTTGCGCGACAATCTGACGATGGGCTTGCCGAATGTGTCGGATGATCGCCTGATGGAAGCCGCCTCGCGCACGGGGCTCGACGATCTGGTGCGGACGCATCCCAAGGGGCTCGACCTTCCGGTGTTCGAAGGTGGGGGCGGATTGTCGGGCGGTCAGCGCACCATGGTGGGCCTCGCTCGCGTTTTCCTCCTAAAGCCGCGCTTCCTGCTTCTCGACGAGCCGACGTCCAATCTCGATCAGGAGAATGAGGCGCGCGTTCTGGCCTTCCTCGCCAAACTCAGCGATCCGTCGACGTCGATCGTCATCGTCACGCACAAGCTGCAGTTCCTGGGTGCGATGTCGCGTTTGCTGGTGATGCAGGCGGGGAGGATCGTGCTGGATGACGACACCGCGTCGGTGCTGGAGAAATTGCGCCGCGGGGAGAAGGCGGCATCCGCCATTCAACAGCCGCTGGCCGGGAGCTAGAAATGGCGTTGCCCGGACTCTTTCGCCGATCGAGCATGGTCATCAACATGACTGCGATCGCGCTCGCCGGACTGATCATCTGGGCCGCATGGGCCGAGATCGATCAGGTCAGCCGCGCGATGGGGCAGGTCATTCCTGCAGGGCGGGTGCAGGTGATCCAGAGCGCCGACGGCGGCGTGATCGGCGAAATCCTGGTGCGCGAGGGTGATCGCGTCCGCCGCGGACAGAAGCTCGTCGTCCTCGACCCCGTCCGCATTCAGGCGGCGGTGGAAGAATCGCGGGCGAAAGTAGCGAGCTATCGGACGATCAAGAGCCGGGTCGAGGCTGAGCTGTTCGATCGTCCGCTGGTCTTTGCCGAGGATGTTCAGCCGTTCCCGGAATTCGTGGCAAATCAACGGCAGCTATACAGCCGCAGGCGCACCGCGCAGGCGGCGGACATCGGCACGTTGAGAAACATGCAGGCGATCGCGCGCCGCGAGCTTGAAATGAACATGCCGCTCCTCGAATTCGGCGACGTCAGTCGCAGCGAGATCATGCGACTTCAAAGGTCGGTCGCGGACATCGAGGGACAGATCGCAAACCGTCAGAATAAATATCTTCAGGATCTGCAGGCCGAATATAGCCGGACCGAAGAAGAGCTGGTCGTCGCCGAACAGACGTTGAAACAGCGGATCGCCGCACTGGATGCGGCAATCCTCTTCGCGCCCACCGACGGCGTGGTCAAAAATGTGCGCTTTACGACGATCGGGGCGGTGCTCCGGCCGGGGGACGAGGTGTTGCAGATCGTGCCGACGGGCGACAAGCTTATCATCGAAGCCAAAGTGTCGCCGACCGATATCGCCTATTTGCGGGTCGGCCAGAATGCTTCGGTGAAATTCGACGCCTATGATTCCTCGATTTATGGCTCGGCGGAGGGCCGTGTCACCTATATCAGTCCCGACACGCTGACCGAACAGAAGCCAAGCGGCGAGCAGATATTCTATCGCGTCAACGTCACCGCCGACGCCCGATCGCTACGACCGCGGGCGCGGGAAAAGATCGAGATCCAGCCCGGCATGACCGCGACCGTCGAAATCAAGACGGGCAAGAATACGGTGCTCAGATATTTGCTGAAGCCCATATCCAAGACGTTCGGCGAATCCATGGGCGAACGCTGAGCTTATCTGCTCGCGATGTATCTCGAGCCGAAGGGTCATCCGGGCTCGGGAACCGCGAAGCGCAGTCCACGCATCATTGCTGCGGGGACGACGCTGCCATGATCTTCGTCCGCATAGATGACATGCTCGACCCCGGTCAGGCCAGCGCCAGCCAGTGCCGCCGCAAATTCGGGGACGGCGTCGACCATGCGCGACGCGGTGACGACCGCCTGGACTTCGGCAAGCGACATCGCCACCCCGGCGGGGACTTTCGTGGGAAGATCCTGCTCCTTGCCGCCGACACCGATAAGGACGCGCGGCTGGCGGTCGAGCCTGGCGAGCTTCTCGGCAAAAGCGGGAAGGTGGCCGAGGATCGCGAAGCCGTCCCACCAGAGCGACGGGCTGTTGGCGAGGAAGGTCGTGAACGCATCGGGCCGGTTGAGTAGGGCATAGGCTGTGAATAGCCCGCCGAGCGAGTGGCCGAAGAGGATGCGGTCGGTCGCCGATGCCTCGGGATAGCGGCGGCCGATTTCGGGGGCGAGCGTGTCGGCGAGGAAGGCCAGGAAGGCGTCGGCACCGCCGTCTTGGTCGCCGATAAAGCTGCTCATGCTGCCAAGCGCCGCCCGGCCCGCTTCGCTGAGCGGTGGGGTGAGGTCGGCGGTGCGTAGCTTGGCGAATTCGGCGAAGTCCACGCCATAGCCGATGCCGACGACCATCGCGGTCGGAAGCATCCCCATGATTCCGCGCAGCCGTGCGACCTCGGCCGCGAGCGCGAAACCGACGTCGGCGTCGAGCACATAGAGCACCGGAACGCTGGCGCCTTCGGGTACATGGGCGGCGCGCGCGACGCTGATCTTGAAGCTGCCGTTGCCGCTCGGGTGCGGCAATTCGAACTGGTCGACGGGGGCCTGGAGGGAAAAGCTCATGCGAAATCCTTGTGATTGGGAGGCGTGATTAAGGGCGGGCTTCGCGCAGCGCGCGATAGACAAATTCCTGCGCGACCACCTCGGGCGGGCGCATGTCGGTGCGCAGCCGCTGGCGGTGGGTCATGCCGATGCACAATATGTCATGCTCGGGATCGATCCAGAACCAGGTGCCGAAGGCGCCGCCCCATTCATAGGTGCCCTTGCCAACCGGCCGACCCGCGCGCTCGGGATCGAGGCAGACCATGCCGTTCATGCCATGACCGTTGCCCTGGCCAATCGTGTAGTGGAGGATCGGAAAGCTGGCTTCGAGCAGGTCGTCGGGCAGATGGTTGGCGAACAACATATCGACACTCGCGGGCTTCAGAATCTCGACTTCGCCAAGCTTGCCGCGCCCGAGCAGCATGCGCGCGAAGCGCGCGAAGTCGCCGGCGGTCGATTTGAACGAGGTGCCGCCCATCGGAAAGATCGACTCCATCCGTTCGGCGGGCGTCGCCGCGCGAAGGCGGACCGTTTCGGGGTCGAGGACATACCCGCGAACCAGTCGGCGCGTCTGGTCGTAATCGAGGACGAAGCCGGTGTCGGTCATGCCAAGCGGGTCGAACAGCCGCCTCTTCAGGAACAGGTCGTAGCGTTCGCCGCTCAGTCGCTCGACGATTTCGGCCTGGAGGTCGGTGGCGACGCTATATTCCCACGCGGTGCCGGGTTCGTAATCGAGCGGCTGTGAGGCGTAGCGGCCGATGAGTTCGGTGAGCGAACGCGCATCGACCCATGACAGTTTCTGGACCTTCTCCATCATTTCTTCGATCGTCTTGCCGAAGCTGAAGCCCGCGCTGTGCGTGAAAAGCTCGCGGATCGTCGGCGGGCGCGTCGCCTTGCTGCCCGGAAGCGCGGCGATGTCTTTGAATTCGGGAAGATAGTCGGCGACGCTATCGTCGAACTGCCATTTGCCCTCTTCATAAAGGAACAGCATCGCGACGGCGGCGAGCGGCTTGCTCATCGAAAAGAGGGTGAAGATCGAGTCGGCTTGGAGCGGAAGCTGACCCTCGCAATCGGCGAGGCCGGTGACATGGCCGTGCACGATCCGGTCGCCGCGCGCGAGCAGCAGGACATGTCCAGGTAGCTCGCCGTTCGCGACCATCGTGTCGTAATAGGCGTCGAGCTCGGCAAGCACGCCGGCCGAAAAGCCCGCTTCGCTCGCCGCCGCGGACGTGAATTGAAAAGCCGTCATTCTGTCTCTCCCGGACCCTTTGGCCTCGACTGATGGGGCGCGACTCGGGAAAATTCGTGCCGTTCCGCCCTCATCATTTCCAAATAGGAAAGTACGAAACTCTTCCTTGGTCAACCCTTTTATTCGAGGGCTCCCATGGAGCGATCAGGGAAGTAGACGTTTTATAAGGGGATTTCGGATATCGTGCGAAAGTGCCGGAGGTGGCGGTCCGGTCGCGCGTCTGCGATGCGAAAAAATCAGCAATTGACAGATGTGGGAAAATAAGTTTCCAATAAGGAAACAAGGAAAGCGTCGAACGGCGGCGCCGGGAATGGGGATGGATTATGGCAAATCGGACGATGATGGCGCTCCTTCTGACGGCCGCGGCGATGCCGGCGGCGGCGTGGGGGCAAAGCACGGCGCCGGCGGATGAGGTGACCGAGCAAAGCGGCGATATCATCGTCACCGCGAACAAGCGCGCCGAACGCCAGCTCGACGTCCCGAGTGCCATCACCGCCTTTCGCGGCAGCGACCTGCTCGACGACGGCTATACCAGCCTCAAGGATTATCTCGCGCTGACCCCCGGCGTTCAGGTCAGCCAGGCGGGCGGCGGCGGCACCCCGATCATCCGCGGCCTCACGACGGGCACGAACCTCGGCGCGATCGTCGGTATCGTCGTCGACGGCGCGCCGGTCGGCCCGAGTTCGTCGTTCAACCTCGGCGGCGCCAATTCGACCGACCTCGACCCGATCGACCTCGAACGCATCGAAGTGCTGAAGGGGCCGCAGGGCACGCTTTACGGCGCGAACACGCTCGGCGGCCTGATTTCCTATACTTTCGCGCGGCCCGACCTGTCGTCGGTCACCGCGATCGCGCGCGCCGAGGTCAGCGGCACCGAACATGGCGGCACCAGTTTTTCGGTCCGCGGCGCGATCAGCGCGCCGATCGTCCTCGACAAATTCGCGGCGCGGGTTTCGGGTTATATCGACCGGCCTGCGGGCTTCGTCGACAATGATGTCGCGGGCATCAATGACTTCAACAAGGCGCGCAACTGGGGCATCAACGGTTCGCTCCGCTTCGAGCCGACCGCCGAGCTCAACATCAATATCGTCGGTTTTCACCAGCGGGTGAATCAGCTCGGGCAGGATTATGTCATCTATGGCGCCGACCGCGAGCCGGTGACCGATCTTCATTACGACCAGCAGCTCTATAACAAATATAGCAAGACGTCGGACGTGTTGATCGGCACGGTCGATTATGACCTGGGGTTCGGCAATCTGACGTCGGTCAGCAGCTATCAGAAGATCGATAGCTACATCGTCCTCAACGCGCTGACTTTCACAGCGCAGCTGCCCTTCTTTACCCTGTTCGGCGGCGTTCCGGTTCCGCCCGGCACCGCGGCGGGCGCCGATGCGAAGGGACCGATCAAGAAATTCTCGCAGGAACTGCGCCTCGCCTCCTCGGGCGACGGGCCGCTTCAATATGTCGTCGGCGCCTTCTACACCCACGAAAAGGCGCGCACTTCGACCAATGTCGTGGGCTTCGATGCCGATTTTGCGGAGGTGCCGACGCTTGATCCGGCCATCGGCTTCGGCGTCAACGACACGTACAAGGAGATCGCGGGCTTCGGCAATCTGACCTACAAGTTCAGCGATGCCTTCGACCTGACGGGCGGCCTGCGCATCGGGCGGATCAAGCAGTCGTACAACCAGACCTTCTACGGCAGCGATTCCACCGCCTTCAACACCTTCCTCGTCCTGCAGGGCCTGTCGCCCGTGCCGGCCGATACCGGGACGACGCGCGGCGAGGAGACGGTGAAAACCTATCTCGCGACGGCGCGCTATCATTTCTCGCCTGACGGGATGATCTATGCGCGTTACGCGACGGGTTTCCGTCCGGGTGGCCCGAATTTCACCGTTCCCGGCCTCCCGCCGAGCTTCCAGGCCGATTCGACCGAGAATTTCGAAGGCGGCGTGAAGACCAAATTCTGGGGCGGCAAGGGCACGATCGACATTTCGGGCTTTTACATGCGCTGGAAGGATATCCTGATCCAGGTCAGCAGCGGTGGGCTCAATGCCTATACCAATGGCGGCAATGCACGCGTCTATGGCGTCGAGGGCGCGCTGACGTTGCAACCCGTCGAGGGGCTGACGCTCGCGGGCACGCTGTCGTACAATGATGCGAAGATCACCAGCATCGATCCGCTCGCGGCCGCCTCGATCGGCGTCGGCGATCCGCTGCCGAACAATCCCAAATGGAGCGGCTCGCTCGCGCTCGACTATCGCACCCCGGTTTCGGGCGAGTGGCAGGCGGTCGTCGGCGCCACCGCGAAATTCGTCGGTGAGCGCCACTCGGCCCTGCGGTCGAGCCTGCTCAACCCCGACTATATCCTGCCGAATTATGCGCTGTTCGATCTGCGCGCGGGCGTCGAGAGCGACCGGGTCGATATCGGCCTGTTCGTCCGCAACCTGACCGACAAGCGCGCGCAGCTCAGCGCGACGACCGCCAGCGGGATCAACGAAGTCCTTGTCCAACGCCCGCGGACGTTCGGGGCGTCGGTGACGTTCAAATATTGATAGCGCCATGGCTTCGCCTTTCTTCTTGCGCAGACAGGCTGTCCCTGGCCATGTCGGGCGATGCTGCGACAGCGTCGCACGCGCGCGCTGGCCATTGATTCGGCCGACGCGGACAGGGCAGGGGTTTTTAAGGTACGATGCGCGAGAAGACGGGACGCAAAGAGGAACTGGCGACCAGCCGCTTGCGGGTGGGCGCGGCGATCCGCGCGCGCCGGCTCGCGGCGGGCTTGTCGCTCGCCGAACTCGCAGACCGGATCGGCGTTGCGCTGTCGACTATGTCGAAGATCGAGAATGGCAAGATTTCGACCAGCTTCGAGCGGCTCGACAGTGTCAGCCGCGCGCTACAGGCCGACCTCACCGAATTCCTCGGCACCGCCGCGCCGATGGCAATCGCGATGCAGCCGTCGTCGGTCTATGGCATGCGGCGCAGCATCACGCGGCCCGAGGACGGGACGATGGTCGACGCCGGATCCTATCTCGAATGGTTCCACGCGCCCGATATGCTGCAGAAGCGCTTTCAGCCGATCGTCGCCGAACTGCTGATCGAGGATGTCGCCGAATATGGTCCCTTCACCCAGCATGGCGGCGAGGAATTCAACTATGTCCTCGAGGGCGAGATGGAGTTCCACACCGAAATCTATGCGCCGGTGCGGCTGACCGCGGGATCGAGCATCTATTTCGATGCCGAGATGAAGCATGCGCACGTCAAGGTCGGGAGCGGAACCTGCCGCATCCTCGCCATCCTGTGTCCGCGTATGGAGCCGCTGGGCGCGCCCGCGGCCGACCGCCGGTCGATGCGCGTCGTCGATGCCGAGGGCAAGACGCTGGAATCGGTCCACGGCAAATAGCCGCAGCCGATGCAGGCGGGGTCATCTGAATGGCCTCGCTCTCGAAAGCTTTCAACATCGCCCACATGCAGGCGCTCGCCGCCCGCGCGCTGCCATTGCCGATCCGCGAATATCTGGAAGGCGGCGCCGACGACGAATGGACGCTCGCGCGCAATCGCGCGGCGTTCGGCGAATGGGTGCTCGCGCAGCGCACCTTGGTCGACGTGAGCACGATCGATCCGAGCACGCAGATGCTCGGTTTCCAGAGCGCGATGCCGTTGATGCTCTCTCCGACCGGCATGTCGCAGCTCTTTCATGCCGCCGGCGAGCCCGCGGTTGCGCGCGCGGCGGCGGCGGCGGGCGTGCCCTATGGCCTGTCGACGATGGCGACGACCTCGATCGAGGCGATCGCGGCGACGGGCGCGCAGCGCTATTTCCAGCTCTACCTCTTCCGCGACCGCGGGCTGACCAAGGCGCTGCTCGAACGGGCGGCGGCGAACGGCTATGGCGCGCTCTGCCTGACCGTCGACACCGCGATGGCGGGCAACCGCGAGCGCGACCTGCGCAGCGGGATGATCATGCCGCCGCGCTTCACGCTTGGCAGTCTGATGAGCTTTGCGGCGCATCCGCGCTGGTCGCTCGGCGCGCTCAAGAACCGGTCGTTCCAGCTCGCTAACGTCGTCGATCATGTCGGCGATATCGGCAGCGAAGGCACGAGCGTCATCGATTATGTCAACGCGCAGTTCGACCGGTCGGCGACGTGGAAGGACGTCGAATGGCTGCGCGCGCAATGGTCCGGCAAGCTCGTCATCAAGGGCGCGATTCTGCCGGGTGATTGCGCGAATGCGGTCGCGTGCGGGGTCGACGCGGTGATGGTGTCGAACCATGGCGGCCGCCAGCTGGACACCACTGGCGCGCCGCTCGACTATCTGCCCGCGATCCGCGACCGCATCGCGGACGGTGCCGAGCTGATCGTAGACGGTGGCATCCGGCGCGGCACCGATGTGCTGAAAGCGATCGCGCTCGGTGCCGACGGCTGCTCGATCGGCCGGCCCTATCTTTATGGGCTCGCGGCAGGCGGCGAGGCGGGTGTCGCGCGCGTGCTGTCGATCTTTCGCACCGAGATCGAGCGCGACATGGGGCTGATGGGACGGACGCGCATCGCCGACGTCACCGCCGACGACGTCGATCATCTCTCCACCTTCCGGTCGAAGCCCGACAAACCCGCGCCCCGCCGTATGGCGAAGCGCCAGACGGCGAATAGCTGACAAGGAATTTTCATGACGAGCTGGACGAGTATTGAAATCGCGACGGGCGCCGACGCCGCGCCGACGCTGGTCTTTGCGAGCGGCGATGTCGTGTTCGCGCCTGACGCGTTTCGCGAACGCACAGCGTCGCTCGTCGGGTCCGCGGGCTTCGACGCGAAGCCCGGCCGCTGGCTCGACCTCGTCGGCGAAGCGGGCGAGCGCTTGATTGTCGTTGCGGTCGGCGGTGAAAGCGATGCCGATTGCTGGCGGGGCGCCGGAGGCCACGTCGTCGATGCTATCCGCGCGCTGCAATTGAAAGTTGCGCGATTACCGGCTGCCGCCGAACTTGGCATCGGCGATGCGCTGGCCAGTCTGCTCGAAGGCGTGCTGCTCCACGGCTACCGCCTCGATCAGGGGCGCCGCGATCCGGTGCCCGGCCAGTTCGCCTCGAAGCTGCTGATCGCCGAGGAAGACGGAGGCCTTGTCGATGGTGCGCGCCGACGCGCGGACCCCGTCAACCGCGCCCGCGCGTGGGTTGAGCAACCCGCCAACCTGCTGACGCCGGCGGTCTTCGCCGACGAGGCCGAGGCGGCGCTCGCGCCGCTCGGCGTGACGGTGCGCCAGCTCGGTCCCGCTGAACTCGAAGCGCTCGGTGCCGGAGGCATTCTCGCGGTCGCGGCGGGGAGCGAAAACGAGCCGCGCCTGACGATCGCCGAATGGCGCGGCGCGCCCGAACGCGACGGCTGGGACGCGGCGTTCGTGGGCAAGGGGCTGACCTTCGATGCGGGCGGCCTCAACCTCAAACCGCGACCGGGCATTTCCAAGATGAAGTTCGACATGGGCGGCGGCGCGGCAGTGCTCGGCGCGATCGAGCGGCTCGCGCTGCGGAAGGCGCCCGTCAACATTGTCGCAATCGTGCCGATGTGCGAGAATAATATCGACGGCAAATCCTATCGCCCCGGCGACGTGATCACCTCGCTCGCGGGCCTCACCATCGACGTACAGGACACCGATGCCGAGGGGCGCATCGTCCTCGCCGACGGGGTGACCTATGCGATCAACGAATATGATCCGGGGGTCATCGTCGACGTCGCGACGCTGACGGGGATGATCATGGGCGTGCTGCACGAGGATTTCGCCGGACTGTTCACGAGTGACGACGCGCTCGCGGCCAGCCTGTCCAAGGCCGGGGACGCGACGCAGGAATTGCTGTGGCGGCTGCCGCTCGTTGCCTCGATGGACTATCTTGTCGAATCGCCGGTTGCCGACGTGTCGAACCTCGGCGCGCCGGGCTGGTTCGGGATGGGCACCGGATCGCCGGTCGCGGGGGCGAAGTTCATCGAGAAGTTCGCTAAGGGCCGCCGCTGGGCGCATCTCGACATTGCGGGCACCGGCTGGGCATCGCGGCGGAGTTCGCGCTGCGGGCCGGGCGCGACGGGTTTCGGCGTCGCGCTGCTCGACCGCTGGGCCGATCTGGCGACGGAGCGATGACCGCTACGGTCGCCGCGCCAGCGCGCGCGCCGGCGTCTCGGCTGCCGCTCGGCACGATCCTGCTGTTCGCGCTGCCCGCGCTGCTCGTCGGCTTCATGCACGGGCCCGAGCAACAGATTCAGGGCATTTATGCCAAATATGCCGGCCTCGCGCTTGCGGCGCTCGCGCTGGCGACCTTGCTGACGCGCGCCTTCGACGCGGTGACCTATCCGCTGATCGGCTACCTCTCCGATCTCACCTATGCGCGAACCGGCACGCGCAAGCCGTGGGTCGCCGGTGGCGCGCTCTTCTCGGCTTTCGGCGTCTGGTTCCTGTACCGCCCGCCCGAGGGTGCGGGCATCCTCTATTACGGCATCTGGACCGCAGTGACATATCTGGGCTGGAAGATCGCCGAGATTCCCTATCAGGCGTGGAGCTATGCGTTGACCCGCGACTATGCCGATCGCGCGCGGCTGCAGGCGTGGCGCGCGATGGCGCAATTGTTGGGCGGCATGCTCTTCTTCGCGACCCCCGCGCTCGCCAGGGGGCTGGGGATGAGCGGGTCGGGCGATCTAGGCTTTCCCGCTCTCAACCTGACCGCGCTACTTTGCGCGATCCTCGTCCCGCTCGCGGCGATCCTCGTGATCTGGCGCGTTCCCGAGGGCGACGTCCCGCCGCCGGACGCCGAGGCGCGGAAGCGCTTTGGGGTGATGCACAGCTTTCGCGCGGTGCTCGCCAACGGGCCGATGATGTGGCTGATCGGCGCCGCGCTGCCGATCGCGATCCTGTCGGGGATGGCGATGGGCGTGATGTTCCTCTTCCTCGACGTCTATCTGCAGCTCGGCGAAAATTACCCGACGGTCCAGCTCGCCGCGGCGCCGATGGCGCTGATCGGGGTGCCGCTCTGGGGTTTCCTCGGCGTCAAGTTCGAGCGGCACCGGGTCGTCGCAGCATCGCTCATCCTCGCCTCGATTTCCTATCTGGGTCTGTCCTTCATTTCGCCGGGCCCCATGGCCTTCACGCTCGCGCTCATTTTCTACCCGCTCACGGTCCTTGCACTGCTCGGCATTGTCGTGCTTTTCCCGATGCTCGGCGACATCGCCGATTATGGCCGCTTGCAGTCGGGCGAGGATCTGTCGGGTCTCTACACTGCGGTGTTCAACTTCGTGCAGGTGTCGCTGCGCACCGTGTCGAGCGCGGGCGGCATCGCGCTGATCGGATGGATGGGTTTCGACGCGACGGCGACGACACAGAGCGCCGATAGCGCGCTGGCGATCCGGCTGACCGCGGTCATCCTGCCGGCTATCGGCCTCGGCTTCGCCGGCGCGCTATTCTGGCGTTTCCCGCTCACCCGCGCGCGCATCGCCGAGGTGCAGGCCGCGCTCGCCGCGCAAGGGCGCTGACGCAATGGTCGCCGACACGCGAGCGGCTATGGTCTTCCGGACGCCGTTCTATTCCCATTCGATCGTGCCCGGCGGCTTCGACGTATAGTCGTAAACCACGCGGTTGATGCCCTGCACCTCGTTGATGATGCGCGTCGCGCAGCGACTGAGGAAGTTCGCGTCGAAGGGGTAGATGTCGGCGGTCATGCCGTCGGTCGAGGTGACCGCGCGTAGCGCACAGACATGGTCGTAGGTGCGATAATCACCCATCACGCCGACGGTTTTGACAGGCAGCAGCACGGCGAACGCTTGCCAGATCGCGTCGTAGAGGCCGGCGTTGCGGATTTCCTCGAGATACACCGCGTCGGCCTTGCGCAATATGTCGCAGCGTTCCTTCGACACTTCGCCGGGAATGCGGATCGCGAGGCCGGGGCCAGGGAAGGGGTGGCGGCCGACGAAGATGTCGGGAAGGCCAAGCTCCTTGCCGAGCAGGCGGACCTCGTCCTTGAACAATTCGCGCAGCGGTTCGACGAGCTTCATGTTCATGCGCTCGGGCAGGCCGCCGACATTGTGGTGGCTTTTGATCGTGACGCTCGGGCCGCCGGTGAAGCTGACGCTCTCGATGACGTCGGGATAGAGCGTGCCCTGCGCGAGGAAGTCGGCGCCGCCGATCTTCTTCGCTTCCTCCTCGAACACGTTGATAAATTCGCCGCCGATGAACTTGCGCTTCGCTTCGGGGTCGGTGAGGCCTGCAAGGCCGCTCATGAAGCGTTCCTCGGCGTCGACGACGACGAGCGGGATGTTGTAATGGTCGCGGAAGAGGCGCTCGACCTGTTCGCGCTCGTTCATGCGGAGCAGGCCGTGGTCGACGAAGACGCAGGTGAGCTGTTCGCCGATCGCTTCGTGGATCAGCACCGCGGCGACCGCGCTGTCGACGCCGCCTGACAGGCCGCAGAGCACGCGCTGGTCGCCGACCTGCGCGCGGATTTCGGCGATCTTCGTCGCGCGGAATTCGGCCATCGTCCATTCGCCGCTGCACCCGCAGACGTGGCGGACGAAATTCGCGATCAGCTTCGCGCCGTCGGGGGTGTGCACAACCTCGGGGTGGAACTGCGTGCCGTAATAGCGGCGCTCGTCGTCGGCGATGAGCGCGAAGGGCGCGCCGTCGCTGATCGCGACGATGCGGAAGCCGGGGGAGAATTGGGTGACGCGGTCGCCGTGGCTCATCCACACCTGGTGGCGTTCGCCGACCTCCCACAGGCCGTCGAACAATACGCAGGGCTCGGTGACGGTCAGGAAGGCGCGGCCGAATTCGCCGTCGCGCTCGCCGTCGGCGCCGCCGGGCTCGACCTGTCCGCCGAGTTGCTGGCTCATCACCTGCTGGCCGTAACAGATGCCGAGGATCGGTACGCCACTGTCAAAGATCGACTGCGGTGCGCGCGGGCTGCCAGCGGCGGGAACCGAGGCGGGCGAACCCGACAGGATCACGCCCTTGGGCTTCATCCGTTCGAGCGCGGCTTCGGCGGCGCTGAACGGGACGATCTCGCTATACACGCCGGCCTCGCGGACGCGGCGGGCGATGAGCTGGGTCACCTGGCTGCCGAAATCGACGATCAGGATGGATTCGGGCGGAGCGGAGGAGTTGGGAGTCGGCATGGGTGGCCGATAAGGAAGCGCGGTCCTGCTGTCCAGCGGTCGATATGGCCCGCCCGTCGAACGGGCATGGCCTCGACACATTGTTGCGACAATTGCGCGACATAGATGAACCGCGAACAAAGCGCGGCGTCATCGAGGGTTAAGCGCCCTCATGCGAAGAAAAAAACGAAGATAGAAAAGAAACAAAGGTTCTCCCCCAATGAATAACATCCGCCTGTCCATTTCCGCGCGTGCCGCCTTGCTGGCGGCCGGTGCCTCGTTTGCATTGCCCGCGATGGCGGAAGCGCCGATTGGTCCGCCAGCGACCGCTGCGGTCGCCGAACAGCCGGCAGAAGCAGCCCCCGCCGCGCCCGAAACGGTCGAGGATGCCTATGACGATTACAGCGAGGACGAGATCGTCGTCACCGCGCCGCGGCTCGCTGGACAGCTCGTCACCGATATCAAGGCCGAGGCCGAACTCGATGAGGCGGCGATCGCAAGCTATGGCGTGTCGAACGTTTCCGAACTGCTCGACGCGCTCGCGCCGCAGACGCGCTCCGGGCGCGGGCGCGGCGGCGGACGGCCGATCATCCTGGTGAACGGCCGCCGCATCGGTGGTTTCGGCGAGGTGCGCAACCTGCCCCCTGAGGCGATCGCCAAGGTCGAGGTGTTCCCCGAGGAAGTCGCGCTGCAATATGGCTATTCGGCCGACGAACGCGTCGTCAACATGGTGCTCAAGCCCAATTTCCGCCAGATCGCGGTCGAGGGCGAGGGCGGCATCCCGACGCAGGGCGGCCGGTTCCAGAGCGAGATCCAGCCGAGTTTCCTGATGATCGGCGAAAATGGCCGGCTGAACGTCAATGGCGGCTGGGAACATAAGTCGATGCTGCTCGAGAGCGAGCGGAACCTCGACTATGATGATCCGGCGCAGGCGGCCGAGGCGCCGGCGCGCAGCCTGCTTGGCGCCTCCGATGAATATTCGATCGACGCGACCATCCAGCGCAGTCTCAACAAGACGACCGATGCCTCGATCAACGTGCGTTGGGACCAGACCGACACGCTGTCGTTGCTCGGTCCGGGCGTCGGCGGGGTCGACGACCCGCTCGAACGCGACAGCCGCAGCCGCAACCTGACCACCACCGCGAGCGTCAACGGCATGCTCGGCGATTGGCGCTGGTCGCTGTCGAGCAACTATGCCGACGCCGATCAGCTGACCTTCACCGACCGTATCAGTGGAACCCGCGACCGGTTTGAAAGCAGCCAGCAGACGTTCGGCGGCAACGCGAATCTGTCGGGCACAGTGACCGACGGCTGGGCCGGCCCGATCCGCCTGTCGATGACGGGCAGCTATTCGGGGCTGCGTTTCGACAGCCGGTCGGACAATGCCAATGGCATTACGACCACCGACCTCGCGCGCGACTTGCCGAGCGTGTTCGGTTCGCTGACCGTGCCGTTGCTCGATCCTGAATATGAGGTCGGCAACATTGGCCGCGTCTCGTTGACGCTCAGCGGGCAGGTCGCGAACCCGAGCGATTTCGAGTCGCTCAAAAGCTGGGGCGCAAACCTGAACTGGGGGGTGACCGACAATTTGTCGCTGATCGCGAGCTTCAACCAGGATGAGGCAGCCCCTGGCATCCAGCAGCTTGGCGCCGCGCCGCTGGTGACGCCGGCAGTGACCTATTATGACTTTGCGACCGGACAGACGGTCCAGATCACGACGACGACGGGGGGCAATCCCTTCCTGCTCGCCGAACAGCGCCGCGATTTGAAGCTCGGGCTCAACTGGTCGCCGCCGATGGTTGAGGGGCTGAATTTCTCGATCAATTACAACAGCAACAAAAGCTATGACACGGCGAATAGCCTGCCCTTGCTGACCCCCGAGATCGAAGCGGCGTTCCCCGACCGCGTCACGCGCGATGCCAACGGCGTCCTGCTCGCGATCGACCAGCGCCCGGTCAATTTCGACCGGTCCGAAAATTCGCAGATCCGCTGGGGGCTGAACTTCGGCAAGAGCTTTGGTCAGCAGGAACAGCGTGGTCCCGGCGCGGGTGGTCCCGGTGGCGGGCGCCCTGAAGGCGCGCGCGAGGGCGGCGGACGCGGCGACGGTGCGGGGCGTCAGCGCGGCGGCGGTGGCCCGCGCATGGGTGGACGTGGCGGCGGCCCCGGCGGTATGTTCGGCGGGCCGCAGGGCGGCCGCTGGCAGGTGTCGCTCTACCACACGGTCAAGCTGACCGACAAAATACTGATCCGCCCTGGTGTGCCCGAACTCGACCTGCTCAACGGTTCAGCGACGGGCAGCGGCGGCGGCAGCAACCGCCACCTGTTCGAACTCGACGGCGGGCTGTTCAACAAGGGTATGGGCGTAAGGCTGAGCGCGAAATATGACAGCGGCAGCACGGTCACCGGCGGCAGCGCGGGCGACCTGAAGTTCGGCGATCTTGCTACCTTCAACCTGCGTTTCTTCGTCGACCTGAACCAGAAGGCGAAGCTGACCGAAAAACTGCCGTTCCTCAAGGGATCGCGCCTGCGCCTGTCGGTCGACAATGTCTTCGACGCCCAGCGCAAGATCACCGACGCCAACGGCGTCGTGCCGCTAAACTACCAGCCGGGTTATATCGACCCCCTGGGCCGTTATATCGAGTTGGAGTGGCGCAAGACCTTCTAGGCGGCGACCCGCGCACCGGCGATCGCTTCGCGCGGCGGCTCGGTAGGCACAAAGGTCAAAGCCTTCGCGAATTGCGCGGTGCAGCTTGCCCAGCTGTACCGCGCGCCGAGCGCTTTCGCGTCGGCGCGGTCGCAGGCGAGCGCTGTGTCGATCGCGCGGCCCAGATCCTCGTCCAGCGCCCCCGCGCCATCGCGCACGATGTCGCCCGGGCCCGGCACCGGATAGGCGGCCACCGGTGTGCCGCAGCTCATGGCCTCGATGATGACGAGACCGAAGGTGTCGGTGCGGCTGGGAAAGACAAAGACGTCGGCGCCCGAATAAGCCGAGGCGAGCGCTTCACCGCCAAGCTTGCCGAGGAACAAGGCGTCCGGATGCTGCGCCTTCAGTTCGGCGAGCGCGGGGCCTTCGCCGACGATGACTTTCGTGCCGGGCCGGTCGGTGGCCAGAAAAGCGCCGATATTCTTTTCGACCGCAACGCGGCCGACATACAGCTGGATCGGTCGCGCCAGTCCCCCATACGCGGGGTGCGGCGCGCGATCGGCGCGGAACAGCGCGTGGTCGACCCCGCGCTCCCACATCATCGTCTGCGTGAGCCCTTGCTCGGCCAGCTCGCGCGCGAGGCTGCGCGTCGCGACCATGATGTGCCGTGCCGGGCGGTGGAACCAGCGGATGAAGCGCCACACAAAGGCGGGCGATATCGGCAGCCGCGCCGCGACATATTCGGGAAAGCGCGTGTGATAGGCGGTGGTGAAGGGAAAATTGTTCGTCAGGCACCAGCGCCGCGCGGCCATGCCGAGCGGGCCCTCGGTCGAGATGTGGATCGCCTGCGGACCAAAGGCGCGGATGTGCCGCCCGACCTTGCGCCAGCCGGCAAAGGCGAGGCGAATTTCGGGATAGGAGGGGCAGGGGAAGGAGCGGAAGAGGTCGGGTGAGATGATCCCGACCTCGTGCCCCGCGGCGCGCAGTTCGCCGACCGTCGCCTGCAGCGTGCGGACCACGCCGTTTACCTGCGGCTCCCACGCGTCGGTGACGATCAATATCCTCATGCGGCGATATCCTTATGCTGCGCGCGCCGGAGCGGGAAGTTTCAGCGGCGTCGGCGCGGTGCGGCTCGCGACCTCCTCGGCCCAGTGCAATATTTCCATCGTGCCGTCGTGATGTTCGACCAGCGCGGTGCAACCCTCGACCCAGTCGCCGTCGTTATAATATTCGGTGCCCTCGATCTCGCGCATCTCGGCGCTGTGGATATGCCCGCACACCACACCGTCGACCCCGCGAGAGCGCGCGGCATGCGCGACAACTTCTTCATAGCGGCCGATGAACTGGACGGCATTCTTGACCTTGTGCTTGGCGACCATCGACAGCGACCAATAGGGCAGGCCGAACGCGCTGCGGATGCGGTTCACGACCACATTGCATTTCATCAGCGCGGTGTAGGCGGCGTCGCCGACGAAGGCGAGCCAGCGGTGCGCGAGCATCACCGCGTCGAACTCGTCGCCATGGACGACGAGCAATTTGCGGCCGTCGGCGGTTTCGTGGATTGCCTCGCGGCGGATCTCGACCCCGCCGAAATCGAAGCCGTCGAAGGGCTTGCACATCTCGTCATGGTTGCCGGGGACATAGACGACGCGCGTGCCGCGCTTCGCGCGCTTGAGCACGCGCCAGACGACGTCATTATGCTCTGGCGGCCAGAAATGGCGCTTCTTGAGCCGCCAGCCGTCGATGATGTCGCCGACGAGGTAGAGCGTCTCGCAATCGACATGGTCGAAGAAGTCGATCAGCATCGCGGCGTTGCACCCGCGCGTGCCGAGATGGATGTCGCTCACCCACACCGTGCGATAGCTCCGCCGCTCGCCGATCAGCCGTTCGGGCACATGCGGATCGGTGGTGAACGGGTCGGGAAAGCGGGCGGGGATGGGCAGGGTCGAAATCGATGCCATGTCACACTCCGTAAACAGCTTTTGGCTGCCCTCGGCCTAGACAGGAGTTTTGTTACAGCGTGGGAATCAAAGCCGCGACAGTTTGAAGAAAGTTCAGCGGCGGCTTTGTGACGTTGCCTATTTGACACATATAGGCGTTAACCATGATCCAATCAGGTTTGCCGGATCACCAAATTCCTGATTTCGCTCATATCTTCCATGGCAAAGCGAACGCCCTCACGCCCCAGCCCGCTGTCCTTTACCCCGCCATAAGGCATATTGTCGACGCGGTAACTCGACACATCGTTGACGACAATGCCGCCGACGTCGAGATGATCCCACGCCTCGAGTATCTTGTGGATGTCGCGCGTGAACAGCCCGGCCTGCAGCCCGAACTTGCTGTCGTTGACCTCGGCGAGTGCGGCTTCCCAGTCGGTGAATTTCGACAGGATGACGACGGGGCCAAAGGCTTCCTCGCGGACGACGTCGGTGTTGCCGGGGACATCCTCGAGCAGCGTCGCTTCCATCATATTCCCTGCGCACCCGCCGCCTGCGAGCAAGGTCGCGCCCGCGGCGACTGCATCGTCGATCCAGCTCTTCAACCGCTGCGCTTCCTTCTCGGAAATCATCGGCCCGATAAAGGTATCGCGCAGCTTGGGGTCGCCCGATTTCAGCGTCCTGACCTTCGCCGTGAGCATGTCGCGGAAGCGGTCGTAGATGTCCTCATGGATGATCGCGCGCTGGACGTGGATGCAGCTCTGGCCCGACTGATAATAGCCGCCGAAGATGATCCGCGCGAGCGCATGGTCGAGGTCGGCATCCTTGTCGACGACGACCGCAGCGTTGCCGCCGAGTTCGAGTACGACCTTTTTCTTGCCCGCCTTCGCTTTCAGCTCCCAGCCGACTCCCGGCGAACCGGTGAAGGACAGCAGTTTCAGCCGCTCGTCGGTGGTGAACAGGTCGGCGCCCGCGCGCGTCGCGGGCAATATGCTGAACGCCCCCTCGGGCAGGATGTCGCATTCGGCGAGCACCTCACCCATGATGATCGCGCCCAATGGCGTAAGCGAGGCGGGCTTCATCACGAAGGGGCAACCGATTGCGATCGCCGGCGCGATCTTGTGCGCGGCGAGGTTGAGCGGGAAGTTGAACGGCGAGATGAAGCTGCACGGCCCGATCGGCACGCGCTTCCACATCCCCATATAGCCCTTGGCGCGCGCCGAAACGTCGAGCGGCTGGACCTCGCCATAGTTGCGCGTCGCTTCCTCGGATGCGATGCGGAAGGTGTCGATCAGGCGCGTGACCTCGCCCTCGCTGTCGGCAATCGGCTTGCCCGCCTCGACGCACAAAGCATAAGCGAGCTCGTCGAACCGCTCCTGAAACCGCCCGACGCAATGGGTGAGCACGTCGCGCTTCTCGAAACTCGCGAGCCGCGCCATCGGTTCGGCCGCGCGCACGGCGCCGGCGATGGCCTCGTCGATCACATCGGGGGTGGCGAGCGCGGTCCGGAACGCGACCTCGCCGGTGAATTTGTCGATCACCTCGAGGTCGGTGTTCGGCTGCACCGCCTTGTTGTTGAGATAGAGCGGATAGACGGTTTTGAGTTTCATCATTCAATCCTATCCTGAGCAGATCGCGGCCAACTTCCTGACCCTTTCGATCGAGAAACTCTCATAACGGGGTAGCCATTCACCTAGGCCGTGATGAGCATTATAAGCATCAACATAGGTTTTTGGCGACCGGGAGGTGTGATTGTCCAATGTCGCAGCTTCGGCCGAATTTGCCCGCCGAAGCGGTCGCGCTCGGAAATCCTGTACCCAAATCTCGCCGCCGATTTGTACTTTGGAACAGGGCCTTGGGATGCTGCCTTCCGGTATCGGGAGATTGCCGATTACGTGCCACTGGTCATGATAGAAGAGCGCATCCATCGTCCAACCGCAAAAGAGAATATCCTCAGTGGGCAACCCGCCAATATCGGCTAAGTCTGAAAAATCGGGTCGCAGGATCGTGGCGTAGAGGACGCCGCCTGGCTCGATGACCTGTCCGATGCCGGTCAGTTTTCCATTGCCGTGAAAGCGGAAGATGTCTCCCGCCTTCAACTTAACCCGCTTTCCCATATTGTTCGCTTACAATTCCTTCGACAGCTTTTTGATGTCGATATTGAGGATCTTGTCATTCTCCGAATAATCGACCGGGCAGTCGATCAGGTGGACGCCGGGAGTATCGCGCGTGTGCGCGAGAAGTTCCTTGAGATGCGCTGCGCTTTCGACGCGATGGCCGTGCGCGCCATAGCTTTCGGCATATTTCACGAAATCAGGGTTGCCATAGGTCAGCCCCCAATCCTTGAAACCCATATTCGCCTGCTTCCAGCGGATCATGCCATAGCTGTTGTCGTTGAGGATCAGCACGGTGATGTTGAGCCCGAGGCGCACCGCGGTCTCCATCTCCTGGCTGTTCATCATGAAGCCGCCGTCGCCGCAGATCGCCATGACCTTGCGCCCCGGATAGACCATCGCCGACATCATCGCCGACGGCAGCCCCGCGCCCATCGTCGCGAGCGCATTGTCGAGCAGCACGGTGTTCGGGCGATAGGCGGTGTAACCGCGCGCGAACCAGATCTTGTACACGCCGTTGTCGAGGCAGATGATCCCGTCGTCGGGCATCGCGTCGCGGACCGATTGCACCAGGTGCGGCGGGAAGATCGGGAAGCGTTCGTCTTTGGCCAGCGGCGCGGTGTGGTCGACCTCGCCCTGACGATAGGCGAGCAGATGATCGAACTTCCAGCTGCCGTTGGGGACGATGTCCTCTTTCATCTGCCATACGGCGTTGGCGATGTCGCCGATGACCTCGATGTCGGGGAAATAGACCGGATCGACCTCGGCGGTCTTGCTCGACACATGGATGACGGTCGGGCCGCCGCGCTGCATGAAGAAGGGCGGCTTTTCGATCACGTCATGGCCGAGGTTGACGATGCAGTCCGACGCCTCGACCGCGCGATGCACGAAATCGCCCGATGACAGCGCCGCACAGCCGAGGAATTTCGGATGCCGCTCGTCGATCACGCCCTTGCCGAGCTGCGTCGTCAGGAAGGGAATGCCGGTCTTTTCGATGAACTGGAGTAGCATGCGCCCGGTCATCGTGCGGTTCGCGCCCGCGCCGATCACGAGTACAGGCGAGGTCGCTTCTTCGAGCGCCTTCACCGCCTCGCGGATCGATTTGACGTCGGCGGTTGGCCGCCGCGAATGGCTGCGCTTCAGCGGCAGGCTGTCGGTATGCTCGTCGGCGATATCCTCGGGCAGCTCGATATGCACCGCGCCGGGCTTTTCTTCCTCGGCGAGGCGAAAGGCCTCGCGCACGCGGCTCGGGATATTGTCCGACGAGGCCATCTGGTGGGTATATTTGGTGATCGGCCCCATCATCGCGACGACGTCGAGGATCTGGAAGCGGCCCTGCTTCGACTTCTTGATCGGCTTCTGGCCCGTGATCATCATCATCGGCATGCCGCCCAATTGCGCATAGGCGGCGGCGGTGACGAAGTTCGTCGCGCCGGGGCCCAATGTCGCGAGGCACACGCCGGTCTTGCCCGTATGACGGCCATAGGTTGCGGCCATGAAGCCCGCGCCCTGTTCGTGGCGCGTCAGGATCAGCTTGATCTTGGTCGAGCGTGACAGGCTGTCGAGAAAGTCGAGATTCTCTTCGCCCGGAACGCCGAAAATATATTCGACGCCTTCTTCTTCCAGACATTCGATGAACAGGTCGGATGCTTTTTTCATGCTACAGTCGCCCCCTCAGCCACGCACCCCATCGGTGCGGCCCCAAGTCATGCCGGCGACCCCTCAGCATAATGTCGTTGCAGCGGCGCTCGTCATAGGCCGCGAGTCCCTGCTGCATCGGGAAGGGTTTGTAACGAGAGGGAAAGGGGTTGTCACCCTGCGCGCGGCGGCATCGCCAATCAGCGCCGGTCGATCCACAGATCGCGGTCGAGGCGTGCAGACACCTCCGACCCGGCGGGGATTTCCGCGCTGCGGCCGGTCGAGATGAAGGGCAGGACCAGAAAGGCGGCAGCGGTCGCCGCAGTGTCGCCACCATCCTTCTTTCCGCGCGCTTCCAGCGTGCCGCTGACCCTGAGCGGGCCGCCCGCAAGTTCGGCATACAGCAATTTGACGTCGAGCTTTCCCGACCGCCCGAAGGCGCCGCGCTTTTCGGCGCGCGTCAGCTGGGCGACGACGACGGTGTCGGCGGGTATCGCGGTGACGCCATCGACGATCACGGGCGCCGCGACCTTCAGATAGAGAAGATCGCCCTTTTCATTCTTCTTCGTCGAGATGGCGTCGCGGGTGACGAGATCGATCCGCGTGCCCGACGGCACCAGAAGGCGCGCCAGCGCGACGGCCGCGGTGGCGGGCTCCTCCGCCGCCGCCGGACCTGTCAGGGCCAGTCCGATCGCGATCAGCAGGGCACAACCCGTTTTCACGGCGCCGCCGCTTTCGGGCGGGGAATTTCGGTGTCCTGTTCGACAAAGCCGGTCATCAACTCGCCAGCCTTGATCTTCGCATTATTGCCCTTGGCGAGCAGGCCGAGCGGGCCAAGCGCTATGATGCCGAGCGCGGTCTCGGCGCCGCCGCCCGCGCCCTTGGCCTCGTTGTTGCCACTGATCGGCACGCGATATCCCTCGACGTCGACATATAGCAGCCGCGCCTCGAGCGATCCCGACTTGCCGGCGTTGCCGCTCTTCTTCGCGGCCAGCACTTCGCCCCACGCGATCGTGCCGACAGGCAGCGCAAGGACCCCATCGACGAAAACCGGCTTGTCGACGCGCAGCCTGAACCGGTGTCCTTGGGTGTGGGTCTTTGTCGTTACCTCCGACACCACCATGAAATGGACGGGCGTGTCGCGTTTCAGGACCAGCGGAGCGATTGTGGGCTCGACGGCGACTGCCGACGCGGGTTCTGTTGCATCACTTGCTTCGACGGCGACCGCAGACTGCGTTGATGCCGCAAGTAAAACGGCGACCGCTGCGCCAAATATCAATGCCATTATCTGCCCCCTGCAACCCCGCGTCAGATAGGCCATGAATAGGCGAAGTTGCCAAGCCAGAATCTTGTTGACCCGACTGAAAAGGAGAGAGAATTGTTGCAGACCGACAAGGGGGAGCAGACAATGAAATCCACTAAACTGATTGCAGCCATCGGGATCGCCGCCATGGCGATTTCGACACCCGCGATGGCGAAAAAAAAGGACGTCGCGCATGTGATGGTCAACGAGGAAATGGGCGTGCCCGTCTTCCCCTATGACATCACCGACAAGCCCTACAAGATCATCGGGGTGGTGACCGCAGGCGTGCGCAAGGCGACGATTTTCAGCAAGGAACCGTCGCAGCAGAAAATCTATAATGAAATCTGGGAGCGCGGGGAAAAGCTGGGCGCCGACGCCGTGATCGGCGCGAAATATGGCGACAGCCACATCACCGCGCTGAGCTGGGGCAACACCAAGGCCGGCGGCGTCGCGATCAAATTCCTCACCGCCGAGGAGATCGCTGCCGGGACGAAGGGCGATACGCTCGAAGGTTTCGATCCGGCAGCGTGGACCGGCAAGGCCAAATAAGCGATCATATGGCGAAAACAGCGAGGGGAGCAGTACCGCTGTTCCCCTTTTTGCTGCCGGCTCAGTCGATGTCGAACAATCCCGCGAGCTGCTCGACCATCGTGCCGCCTAATTGCTCGGCATCCATGATCGTCACCGCGCGGCTGTAATAGCGCGTCACGTCGTGCCCGATGCCGATCGCGCACAGTTCGACGGGTGAGCGGTTCTCGATCCAGTCAATCACCTGCCGCAGATGCTGGTCGAGATAGGCGCCGTGGTTCACCGACAGCGTGCTGTCGTCGACCGGCGCGCCGTCGGAGATTACCATCAATATCTTGCGCTCTTCGGGGCGGCCGATGATGCGGCTATGCGCCCATGTCAGCGCCTCGCCGTCGATATTCTCTTTCAGCAGCCCTTCGCGCATCATCAGCCCGAGCGACTTGCGTGCGCGGCGATAGGGCTCGTCGGCGGGCTTGTAGATGATGTGGCGCAGATCGTTGAGGCGGCCGGGATGCGCCGGACGCCCCGCAGCGAGCCAGTCCTCGCGGCTCTGGCCGCCCTTCCACGTCCGCGTCGTAAAGCCGAGAATCTCGGTCTTCACGCCGCAGCGTTCGAGCGTGCGCGCGAGGATGTCGGCGCTGATCGCCGCGATGCTGATCGGCCGCCCGCGCATCGACCCGCTATTGTCGATCAGCAAAGTGACGACGGTGTCGCGGAAATCGGTATCGCGTTCGATCTTGTACGACAGCGACTGGCCGGGCGAGACGATGACGCGCGCGAGGCGTGCGGCGTCGAGCTGGCCTTCCTCCTGATCGAAATCCCACGCGCGGTTCTGCTGCGCCATCAGGCGGCGCTGGAGCCGGTTGGCGAGCTTCGTCACCGCGCCCTGCAGATGCTGCATCTGCGTATCGAGATAGGCGCGCAGCCGCGTCAACTCGTCGGCATCGCACAGCTCGGTCGCGAGGATGATCTCGTCATGATTTTCGGTGAAGCGCAGATAGTTGAAATCGGGAATGTCGCTCGGCAGGCGGTTGGGGCGCACGGGCAGCATGCCCTCGTCGCCTTCACCGCCCATTTCCGGCTCGCCGTCGGCCTCCATTTCCTGTGCGTCGGGGTCGCTGTCGCCGTCGTCGGCCTGATCTCCCGCCATTTCGGCGCGCGCGTCGACCTGGCTCTCGCCGCTACCGCCGTCTTCGCTTTCCTGTTCTTCCTGGCTTTCCTCGGCCTCGCTCTCGTCCTGCTCGCCGCCATCCTCGGCGCCTTCCTCCAGCGGCTCGTCGCTCTGGATGAGGTTGAGGTGGCGGAGCGCGAGCTTCGCGGTTTCGGCAAAGGCCGCCTGATCGTCGAGCAGCATCGACAGCGCGGTGAGGTCGCCGCCAGCCTCGTTGGTGATCCACTCGCGCACCAGCGACAGGCCGGTTTCGGTTCCTTGCGGCGCCTGCTGTCCGGTCAGCGCCTCGCGCAGCATCAGTTCGAGCGCGCTCGAAATCGGCACGTCCTCGCGGCCCTGCGCGCGGCTGATCGGGTCGCTGCGCATCCGCATTGCAAGGCTCGCGGTGAGGTTGGACCGCATCCCGTCCATATGGCGCGCGCCCAGTGCCTCGATCCGCGCGCGCTCCATCGCGTCGAACGCCGCGGCCGCGAGCGGCTCTGCGGGGCGCCCTGCGGCGTGCAATTTCTCGCTGTGATGCTTCATCCGCAGCGCATAGCTGTCCGCAAAACCACGTGCCTCGGCGACCTGATCGGCGGGCAGCGTGCGTGACGGCGTCGGGACCTTGATCGCCTTGCCGATCTGCGCGGGCGCATCGGCGGTAAAACCAACCTCGACCTCGGCATCGCGGGTCACCGCGCGCGCGACGCTCGACAGGGCGGCCTTGAAATCGTCGAGGGGAGAGTGGGTGGACATTTCGAGTCGGCTCTAACCAGCTTTTGTCGTTGAAGGAAGAGAGTCAGATGCCCGTCTTTCCAATCGTCACCCCGGACTTGATCCGGGGTCCATTCCGCCGACGAAGCCATGGACCCCGGATCAAGTCCGGGGTGACGAAAGGAGGAGTAAGCGAGGCTTTAGCTAAGCTCGCTTGACGCCGCACGACCGCGGGAGCATCCGCGGCTCATGTCCTCCCCCCAAATCTCCCCCATGAAAAAGCCGTGGGTCGTCATCCTCTGCGCGGCGTTCATCGTCACCCTCGCCATGGGCGTGCGCCAGTCGTTCGGCCTGTTCCTGCCGCAGATGAGCGTCGATATCGGCATCAGCCGCTCCGACTTCGGCCTCGCGATGGCGCTCCAGAACCTGCTCTTCGGCCTCGTCCAACCCTTCGTCGGCGCGCTCGCCGACAAGCATGGCGCGGGGCGCGTCGTGCTCGGCGGGGCGCTGCTCTATGCGCTCGGGCTGATCGGCGCGGCGTTCGCGACCGATGCGATCGGGCTGCATATCAGCTTTGGCCTGCTGATCGGCATGGCGCAGTCGGCGACGACCTTTGTCGTCGTGCTCGGCGCGGTCGGGCGCGTCGTCAGCCCCGAAAAGCGCAGCAGCGCATTCGGCATCGTCACCGCGGGCGGCTCGCTCGGCCAGTTCCTCGTGGTGCCGCTCGCATCGATGCTGCTCGGGAGCATCGGCTATCACGAAACCTTGTGGATCATGGCGGGGCTCGTCGCGCTCTGCGGCCTGCTGGCGATCGGCGTCTCCGGCCGCACCGACACCCCCGGCACGTTGCAGATCGAGGAACAAACCGCGCGCGAAGCCCTGCGCGAGGCGGCCGTCCATCGCGGCTATTGGCTGCTCAATGCCGGCTTCTTCGTCTGCGGGTTCCACATCGCCTTTATCGCGACGCACCTGCCCGCCTATCTCGACGACAAGGGACTGGGCATCGAAATCGGCGCGCAGGTGCTCGCGCTCGTCGGCCTGTTCAACATCCTCGGCTCGTACGTCTTCGGCCGCGCGGGCGATTTCCTGCGGCAGAAATATGTGCTCTCGGCGCTCTACACCGCGCGCTCGGCGGTGATCGCGCTGTTCCTCTTCCTGCCGCTCAGCCATGCGAGCGCGCTCGTTTTCGCGGGTGCGATGGGCTTTCTCTGGCTCGGCACCGTGCCGCTGACCAGCGGCATCGTCGGGCGCGTCTTTGGCATCCGCTATCTGTCGATGCTCTACGGCATCGTCTTCCTCAGCCACCAGCTTGGCAGTTTCTTCGGCGCGTATACGGCAGGGCTGATCTTTGACGCGACGGGCAGCTACAATATCGCGTGGGGCTTCTCGATCGCGCTCGGGCTGTTCGCCGGGCTCGTCCACCTGCCCATCGCCGACGCGCCGGTCAAACGGTTGCAGCCGGCGTGAGGCTCGCGCGGCAGGACTGGATCGCGCTCGCGCTCTTTGTCCTGATCGCGGCTGGCGGACTGTGGCTGTGGACCGGCGAGGGGCCGGTCGTCTGGCTCACCAATTTCGCGATCATGTGCGGATTTTAGGGGGTTTCGACTTCGGGAAGCCGGTTGCAGATCGCCGCATCGTCGGGCTTCGGGTCCGCCGGATCGGGTAACAGCCGGAACACATGCGCGAGGTGCGTCGGCGCGCGCTCGGGCCGCGTCCGTTTGCCCGCGACGACATCGACGAAATCTCGGCACGCGACCGCGCTGCGCAGGAAATTGCTGTGCCCGGTGGTGCCGCGCGACACGTCGGTGGTGTCGATCACGGTCAAACCCGAAATCGCCGTGGCATAGCAACGGACCGGCAGCCCCTTGGCTTTCAGGTCGGCCGCTTCGAACGGGTCGAAGCAATAGGGCGAGCCGAGCCGCGGATAGCCGTGCAGCGCGCGCGACGCCGCGAGCGCCTTGTCGGCGTGCGAAACGTAAAGGGTGATCCGCCGACCAACCGCGACGCGCCGCGCCGCCAGCACCTCTTCCTCGATATCGCGCTCGAAGGTTTCGCGATCGATGTCGGGCGACGCCAAAATCACATTCGAAATATTGCTGCTGTCGGCGCTGCTCGAGGTGCGGTCGACATAGGATATCGCCGGAATGACCAGTCGTGCGCCCAGCGAATGCGACACGATCACGATCTCCTTGACCCACGGCCGTTCGGCGAGCGTCTTCAGGAAATCGCGGAAATTCCGCACATCGTGATACATGTTGGTTTCGTCGACGGCATAGCTCAGCACTTCGCCCTGCGACGGCCAGCTATATTCGATTACCGGCCCGACAAAGCCCGTCATGCGCGCGATCTGCGCCGCGTCCTTCGACGTCGTCTCGAACGTCTCGCGATAGCCGTGGACATAGAGCAGGACGCGGCCCTGCCTTTTGTCGGTTTCGGCCTGCAAGGCCTTCCACCAGTCGCCCGATTCCTGGAACGCCATCGGCGTGCGCAGCTTCTTCTTCTTGCCCACCTCGACTTCGCGCGGCGCGGCAAAATGGCCATAGCGGATCTTGTCGCCGCGATGGCGGAGCAGGGTGATGTCGTCGGTGCGGCAGTCGGGCAGGCGGCTTGTCGCGAAGAAATAGGGCAGCGCCTCGCCATCGACCGACGCGCCCGGCTGCGCGGTGCAGCGCGGGTCGGCGACATAGTCGGCGTGGCGGACCTTGCCATAATCGACCGCGGCGATGCTGCACCCCGACAAAGGGGCGAGGACAAGCGCGGCGAACAGGCGCTTCATCGGCACCGCGCGCTTCATCTTTGAAAAACCTGACACATCCGCCAACGCTGGCAGAGGATGGCGGCCTATGGAAGCAGGAATTCGTTCGAGCGACCGCGCTCGCTTATTTGCCGATCACGCTTTCGGGCAAATCCTCGCCGAACACGCGCTGATAATATTCGGCGACAATCATCCGCTCGGCCTCGTCGCATTTGTTGAGGAAGGTCAGGCGGAAGGCGAAGCCGATATTGTTGAAGATCGCGGTGTTCTGCGCCCAGCTGATCACCGTACGCGGCGACATGACGGTCGAAATATCGCCGCCGATGAAGCCCTGACGCGTCAGATCGGCGACCTTGACCATATTGGCGACGGTCGTCTCGTCGGTGTTCGGCACCTTGGCGAGGATGATCGCGCTTTCGGTCGCCGCGGGCAGATAGTTGAGCGTGACGACGATGTTCCAGCGGTCCATCTGGCCCTGGTTGATCTGCTGCGTGCCATGATACAGCCCGCTGGTGTCGCCGAGCCCGACGGTGTTCGCGGTCGAGAACAGGCGGAAATGCGGGTTCGGGCGGATCACGCGGTTCTGGTCGAGCAGGGTCAGCTTGCCCTCGGTCTCCAGCACGCGCTGGATCACGAACATCACGTCGGGACGGCCCGCGTCATATTCGTCGAAGACGAGCGCGGTCGGGGTCTGCAGCGCCCAAGGGAGCAGGCCTTCGCGGAACTCGGTGACCTGCTGGCCATCGCGCAGCACGATCGCATCGCGGCCGACGAGGTCGATACGGCTGATATGCGCGTCGAGGTTGACGCGGATGCATGGCCATTTGAGTCGCGCGGCGACCTGTTCGATATGCGTCGATTTGCCGGTGCCGTGATAGCCCTGCACCATGACGCGGCGGTTATATTTGAAGCCGGCGAGGATCGCGAGCGTCGTGTCGCCGTCGAAAACATAGGCGGGGTCGAGGTCGGGAACGCGCTCGTCGGCTTCGCTGAACGCCGGCACCTTCATGTCGATATCGACACCGAACAGCTCGCGCGCATCGACCTCGACATCGGGCGCCGAAAGGAGCGTCGAGCCGTGGTGGTCGGGAAGGCTGTTCGGGATATCGGTCATGGCAAAAGTCCAGCAGGGCAAATCGGGAGAGTCGCCGCTCAGCGGCGCTTCGCCGTCGCGGTATCGTCATGGGTTGCGGCTTGCAACGCCTTTTCAGAGCAGGCCGAGCGCCTTCATCACCGCCGACTGGTCATAATAGGGACGTTCGCAGACGATCTTGTCGCCGCCCGCCGCAAATTCGAAGCTCGCGGCCATCCGAATACGGAATGCCTTTCCCGTCGGCGCGATCGTCCGCACGCCTAGCTTCAGCGGGCCGAGATGCGTGCCGGTCAGCCAGAATTCGACAAGCACTGTGTTCGTGCTCTCGTCGGCGGCGATCGCGATGACCTCGTTCGCCTGATCGGGAAAGGGTTCGCGCGATGTGGCGAAATAGGATCGCACCGCCGCTTCGCCGTCGAAGATCGTGCCGGGGCCCATCAATTCGTATCGCGGGTGGTCGAAGGTCGCGAGGACGCCGTCCCAATCATGCGTGATCTCGAGCGCCATGTGCCGGCGCACCACTTCGATCCGTGCTTCGTTCAGGTCGGTCATCGTGCGTCTCCCTATGCGAAAGCCTTTGTCTTCCTCAGCAATTGATACGCCTGAACTACCTCACCCAGCCTTGCTTCGAAACTGCGATCGCCGCCATTGCGGTCGGGATGATATTTGCGGACGAGTTCGCTGTAGCGCCGGCGCAGCGCGGCGCGGTCGGCGCCGGCGGGAAGCGCAAGCAATTGCATCGCGGCATGCTCTTCGCGCGACATCCCGGGATTCTTCGCATCGCGCCGCGCCTCGTCCATCCGCTGACGAAAGCGCGCGCCCAGCGCGTCGATCGGGTCGCGGAAATCGGCCCAGCGCGGCGGCAGGTCGGCGCTGCCCGCGGGGCGGAAGGTGCGGCTTTCGGTTTCCCACCCGGCCGTGGGAGATTGCGCTTCCATGATCTGGTCGGCGGTCATGCCTTCGAAAAAATTATAGCCCGCGTTGAATTCGCGGACATGCTCGAGGCACAGCCAGCGATATTGCGGCGGGCCGTCGGGCGAGCGCGTCCACGACAGCGGTGCGCGAAATTCACCGGGCTCGCGGCATCCGGATACCGCGCAGGCTTCCTTGCGGGGGACGCGGCCATGAAAACGGGAAGGGCGAGATGGAGACGGCACAACAGGCTTTCGGAATCGGAGAATCTGACCTCGGGGAGGTCTTATAATTTGGCGACGAAGCGCTTATGGTCAACCCCATGAGCAGCAAAGGCCCCGCACAGCTAGAGATGGAAAGCCTGCTCACCGCAGCCTTTCCCGACGCGAAATTCGTCCTGAACAACGACAGCGCCAGTCATCACGGCCATATGGGCGACGACGGCAGCGGCGAGTCGCATTTCAGCCTGACGATCGAATGGGCGGGCTTTGCCGGCCAGAATCGCGTCGCGCGCCAGCGCGCGGTGAACAAGGCGCTCGGCGACATGCCGGGGCAGCGCGTCCATGCGCTCGCGATCAAGGCGACCGCGCCGGGAGAATGACGATGCCGGACAAGGTGAACCTCGCCGCCGCCTTTGCCAAAATTCCCGACGCGTGGAACCCGCGCGTCGCGGGCGACATCAACGATTTTCAGGTCAAACTGGTCAAGCTCGACGGCAAGTTCGACTGGCACCATCATGATGTCGAGGACGAACTCTTCCTTGTCGTCGCCGGCCGGATGAAGATGGCGTTTCGCGACCGCGACGTAATCGTCGAACCCGGCGAGTTCATCATCGTACCGCACGGCACCGAACATTGCCCCGAGGCATTGGACGGCGAATGCCAGGTGCTGCTGCTCGAACCCAATTCGACGCTCAATACGGGCAACGTCGAAACCGAAAAGACGCGCAAAGCGTTGGAAAGACTGGACTGACCATGGACATCATCACCCCCTCGACCCACGACCTCGGCGCCTTCGAAGTGCGCCGCACGCTGCCGAACAAGGCGCGGACGATGGTCGGCCCCTTCATCTTCGTCGATCAGTTCGGCCCGGCGCATTTCGACATCGGGCGCGGCATGGACGTGCGCCCGCACCCGCACATCAACCTCGCGACGGTCACCTATTTGTTCGAGGGGGCAATCGACCATCGCGACAGCATCGGCACCTTCGCGACGATCCGTCCCGGCGCGTGCAATTTGATGACCGCGGGCAGCGGCATCGTCCATTCGGAGCGCACCCCCGCCGCCGAACGCGCCACCGGATCGGGCATTTCGGGGATGCAGACCTGGCTCGCCTTGCCCGACGGCAAGGAAGAGATCGACGCGGCGTTCGAGCACGTCGCAAAGGACGATCTGCCGCTCGTCGAGGACAATGGCGTGTCGGCGCGCGTCATCATGGGCAGCCTGTGGGGCGCGACCTCGCCGATCACCCAGCATGCCGCGACGATCTATGCCGATATCTTGATGAACGCCGGCGCGACGATCCCGATCGATGCCGAGGCCGACGAGCGCGCGGTGCTGGTGGCCTTGGGCGATGCAAGCCTCGATGGCGAGCGGCTCGATCGCTACAGCCTCTATATATTGAAGCCCGGTCAGGCGATGACGCTCCGCGCGACAAGCGACGCGCGGGTGATGCTGCTCGGCGGCGAAGCGTTCAAGACGCCGCGCCACGTCTGGTGGAATTTCGTGAGCTCCAGCCGCGACCGCATCAACCAGGCGAAGCACGACTGGAAGGAACGCAACTTCCCGCTCGTCCCCGGCGATAGCGAAGAATTCATCCCGATCCCCGAGGTGCCGAAGACGGTCAGCTATCCGTGAGCCTGCTGCTGGCGCTTACGCTCGCGGCGGCCGCCGAACCGGTCTTTCACTGCAGCTTCGGCGCCAAGCAACTTACCGTGACGCAGCAGGGCGACGCTCTCGTCTATAGCTATGGCACCAAAGCCAAGGCGGAGATGCGCATCGTCGCCGATGCCGCGAGCCGGCGCGTCTTCTATAACCGGCGGCTCTACCCGCGCGCCGAGGATCAGACGCTGCGCTTCGTCAGCGGTGACTATAGTTATATCGTCTATGCCCATTGGTCGGCGCCGAGCATGGGGATGACCGAGGAGGGCAGCACGCCGGAAAGCTATTATGGCGGGCTCCATGTGTGGCGTGGTGAGACGGAACTGTCGTCGCGCCGATGCATCAGCGGCGGCGACATGCGCGAATGGCCGATCTTCAAGACGCTGCCGCAGGACGACGAGAATCTGACGCCGGAACAATAGGGTCCGGCCATTTGTTGCGGCTTGCCAGCCGCAACGATCCCCGCCAGATTGGTTTCGAAAAGAAACCAAAGGAGCGGAATGGATGATCGGCGATTTCGAACAACAGCGCGTGAAGCTTGCGACCGGGGTCGAACTCGACGTCGTCGACATGGGCCCGCGCGATGCGCCGGCCCTCATCTTCCTCCACGGCTTTCCCGAATCGCACCGTACCTGGCGCTATCAACTGCCGCATTTCGCGGACCGCTTCCGCTGCATCGCCCCCGACCAGCGCGGCTATCGCGGCTCGTCGAAGCCGCAGGACGCCGAATCCTACACCCCCGACAAGCTGATCGCCGATATCTTCGCGCTCGCCGATGCGCTGGGCGTCGGCGAATTCACGATTGTCGGCCACGACTGGGGCGGGGCGATCGCGTGGGGCGTCGCATTGGGTGGCCAGCCGGGCGGGCTGCACCCCGCGTGGGCGGGCCGCGTGACGCGCGCGGTCATCGCCAACGCGCCGCACCCGGGCATCTTCCAGCACCTTCTCGCAACGAATGCCGAGCAGCGCGCGGCGAGCCAATATATCCGCACCTTCCGCGACCCGGCGAGCGATGCGATCATCGAGGAGCATGGCATCGCCGGCATTCTCGCGCATGCCTTCGAAGGACGCGTGCCGAGCGGCGGCGTCCAGCCCCAGGACGAGATCGCCCGGCTACTGAAGGATTGGGAAGATCGCGACACCTGTCGCGCGATGATCAACTGGTATCGCGGCTCGCCCGCCAACGTCCCCGCGATGGACGAGCCTTATGCCGACTCGCCGGCGCCGCCCTTCCCGAAGCTTACCATCCCGACGCTCGTCATCTGGGCGCTCGACGATGTCGCGCTGCCGCCGTGCAATCTCGATGGCATGGAGGAACTGGTGCCCGACGTGACCATCGTCCACGTCCCCGACTGCGGCCATTTCGTCCCGTGGGATGCGCCCGATGCGGTCAATCTGGCGATGGACGAATTCCTCGCCGAGAAATAACCAAGGCCATCGTTTCGCACAAGAAAAAGTGGCGGGCGGCGATTGTGCCGCCCGCCGTCGGGGGGGTCTGTTTATGCGTGTCTGGGGCACGCCGATTTAGTCTCGCCCACACCTGATTTGTCTCGGCTGCGACTAGGGCCGAGGACTTTGGGTGGGGCGATTTAACCATATTATTGCGCGATATAGCAGGCTTTCACATTTTCCCATTCTTGCCATACTCATGCAATGGAAGTGGGTGGACTCTGCGTCGCCTCGATCGTTGACCGGATCGATGGCCCGTCGGAATGGACGATCGAGCGCGATGTCCATGTGCTGATCCTGTACGAGGCAGGAAGCTATCATTGGCTCGAAACATGGCTGGACGATCAGCGCACCTCGCTCGGCGATCCGCTGCCCGGTGAAATGTGGTTGATCCCCGCCGGCCATATCTATCGCGGCATGGCAAAGGGCGGCGCGGTTCGCACGATCGAGGTTGAAATACCCGCGTCGATGCTGACGGTTGCCCGCGACACGCGCGCGCTCGCGGCGCATCACGACTTGGCACTGGCGGCGCTTGTTCGGACTCTGCTCGCCGGCGACGCGGCTGCCGCCGACCCGTTGGTCACCATCCTCGCCAGGACGCTCGAGGATATGGTCGCCCGCCCGGAATCGCCCGCGATCACCCAGCGCATCAACGATCTGATGGTTTATATCCAGACGCAGCTCGAAGTGCCGCTGACCGTCGAGGATATGGCGGCCGAAGCGGGCATGTCGGTGAACAGCCTGATCGTCCATTTCGCGCGCGCGACCGGCCGAACCCCGGCGCAATATGTGCTGCGTCAGCGGCTGCGCCATGCCTGCTGGTTCCTGATGAACCGCCCGCTGTCGATCGCCGAAATCGCCTTTGCGACGGGCTTTTCCAGCCACGCGCATCTCTGCGCGATCTTTCGCCGCAAGATCGGCATGTCACCCGGCGAGTGGCGCCGCCGCCATCGATCGGATATTCTGCCAGCCGAAGGGGAGGAATAGGGGATGTCGCACACGACGATCATGCTGCTGGCGGGGCTCGCCCTGCTGATCCTGCTGCGCCTGACGATCAAGGATGCGGCGCGCGCGACGCGGCTGTTCCTCATCTTGTGGCTGCTCGTGGCGATCGGCAATCTGCTCGTCGGCGTGCTCTATGCCGGATACGGCTGGGCCGAAGAGGCAGGAATCGGGCTAGTCGTGTTCGGCGTGCCGGCCGCGGTCGCGCTGCTCGCGCGCCGTTTCTGGCGTTAGTTTTCGGGGCGTAGCAGGCAACCGGTGGCGCCCGCATAGCGTGCGCTGCGCGAAGCGAGCAGCGGCACGCTGCCGGTCACCGTCTTGGTCGCGGGATCTTCGCTCAGCGAAATCATCTCCATGCCCGGCACGAAATCGCTCTGGCAGCTGTCGAGGCTGCGCCCCTCGACATAGCGGCACGAACAGCCCACGCGTGCGGCATAAGCCGAACCGAGTTCGGCTTGCGCCTTGAACGACGGAAATTTCCAGATCGCGAAGATCGCCAGCAACACCGCAAGGAGGATAGCCCACGGCAGGCAGCCGCCCCAGCGGCTCGGTTTTTTCGGCGGTGATGCCTGATCCACGGGCGGTGGCGCAGCGGCTGGTACAGGGGCCGGCGTCTCGCCCGTTGTCGGCCCGGTCGGATTGATGTTATTCACTTTCTCCATGATCACGAAAAAACGGCTGCTGGCAAGTGCCGCCCTCGCGATGCTCGGCATCTGGTCGCTGAGCCAGGCCGCGGGGCAGGGGGTTCGCGCGCCCGCAGCGCCCGCCCCGAAACTCGGCACCTCGCTCGACGGCGTCGCGGCGGTCGACACGCCGCAGCCGCTGCCCGCGCTCCCCGCCGCGATCCGCGCGCGCGCCGATGCGCTGTTCACCGACGCCGACGAAGTCGGGCAGACGCGCGCACTTTATGTGCTGCGCGACGGCGAGCCGATCTACGAACGCTATTCCGCGGGTTTCGGCCCCGAAACCAAGCTCATCAGCTGGTCGATGGCGAAAAGCATCACCGCGGTGCTCACCGGTTTCCTCGTCGCCGACGGCCAATTGTCGCTCGACGGGCCGGCACCGGTCGAAGCCTGGCAGCGCAGCGGCGATCCGCGCGGTGCGATCACGCTGCGCAATCTGCTCCACATGTCGTCGGGGCTCGAACATATCGAAAATGGCGATCCGATATGGCAGGGCGACACCGTTGCGATGCTGTTCGGGAACGGCGCGGGCGACATGGCCGGCTTTGCCGAAGCCAAACCCGCCGCGGCGCAGCCCGACGAGGTCTTCAACTACAGCTCGGCGACCAGCGTCATCCTGTCGGACATTATCGCCGACACGCTGACACCGTCGCAAAACCCCGACGCCCGCCGCGACGCGATGCGCGACTTTATCGGTGGCCGGCTGATCGAACCGCTCGGCATGACCAGCCTGACACCCGAGTTTGACGCGAAGGGCACGATGATCGGCGGGTCGATCATGCACGCGACCGCGCGCGATTATGCCAAGTTCGGCGAGTTCCTGCGCAACCATGGGGTCGTGAACGGCCAGCGGCTGCTTCCCGAAACATGGATGAAGTTCATGCTCACCCCGTCGGCGAACGACGCGGGCTATGGCGGGCATATCTGGCTCAACCGCCGGCGCCCCGCAGGCGTCACCCCTGCGCTCTGGCCCGACCGCGGCCCGAACGACCTGTTCGCGTGCATCGGCCATCAGGGGCAATATATCATCGTCTCGCCGTCGCAGCGGCTGACGATCGTGCGGCTCGGCGTCACCAACGACGACCAGTTTCCCGCGCTGCGCCGGCATCTGGCGGATTTGACGGCGGCGCTTTGAGGCCGCAGGTCGATGGGGTGGGAGCAGACGCTCTTTCGTCGTTACCTAAATATATGCGCCACCGCTTCGGGCGTTGGGTCTTGCGCCTTACCGATCACGCCAATCAGCATTGGGATGAACTTAATCACGGTCGATAAATCGACAAATTCCCAAGTCGATGTGCCCACTTGAACCTGGAACAAATCCCACGTGATCGACGCCGGAAAAAGGTAGAGCGCCGCCCACCAGCGCGAGAAACCTGCATCATGCAGCCGCCTAACCGTTACTACCGTGTAAACTATTCCAAGCAAAACGAACAGCAGCCGCGGGGGCACGGAGCCAACTGCGCTCCCCATGGCCCATCCGGCTGAAACACCGCACGCGAGAAACATCAGCGCGATCCAGTAATGCTCACGTGACGTGCGGCCCCAAGGCGATAATATATTGTCGGTCAGGATCATATATGCACCTTAAGACTAATCGCCCCATATCTGCAATCGGTCGAAAGCCGACAGTGCTTCAGCTTTATAGCAGGAAATCCCCGACCAACGTCGTGACGCAGGTTCCGGTCAGTTCGACCATGTCGCCGTCGAGGCGGCAGCCGACATGCCCGCCGCGTGCGCTTGCCTGATAGGCCGCAAAACGGTCGCGCCCCAGCCGCACCGTCCAATAAGGGGTGAGCACGCTGTGCGCCGACCCGGTCACCGGATCCTCGTCGATCCCGGCTCCGGGAGCAAAAGCGCGGCTGACGACATCGGCATCCGACGGATCGCCGGCACCCGGCGCGGTCGCGATATAGAGGATGTCGCCGCCCTTTTTCAGCGCGCGCAGGTCGGGCGTCAGCGCCCGCACGCTCGCGGCGTCGCGGTAGGCGATCAGCGCATAGCCGCTGTCGTGCCACATCGTTTCGACCGGATCGCCACCGAGCGCCCGGACGATGTCGGGCATCGCTTTCGGTGCGGGGGTGTAAGCGGGCAGCTTCATCCGATAGCCGCCGTCATCGCCGTTTCGCGCGACGCGTAATATGCCAGACTTGCGCGTGCGGAAGGTCATGTCGCTCCGCCACTGCGCCGCAGTCAGCAGGACATGCCCGCTCGCCAGTGTCGCATGGCCGCAGAGCGCGACTTCGACCGTCGGCGTGAACCAGCGCAGTTCATAATCGGCTTCATCGCTTTCGTCGGGGACCAGAAAGGCGGTTTCGGCGAGATTATTCTCGGCAGCGATCGCCAGCAGCGTTGCATCGTCGAGCCATTCCTCGAGCGGCATCACCGCCGCGGGATTGCCGGTGAACGGCCGGTCGGCAAAGGCATCGACCTGCGTAATCGGAATGCGGCGTGCGGCGCTCATGGATACAGCAATCCTTTCGTCCAACCGTCGCCGGCGCGCCGGAACTGGGTGCGCTCGTGCAGGCGGTGCGCACGGTCCTGCCAGAACTCGATAGCCGAAGGATTAACGCGCCATCCCGACCAGCGGGGCGGCCGCGGCACGTCCTGCCCGTCGAACCGCGCCTGCATTTCCTCGAAACGCGTCTCGAAGGTTTCGCGGTCGTCGAGCGGCCGCGACTGGTCGCTCGCCCATGCGCCAAGCTGGCTATCGCGGCTGCGCGTCGCGAAATAGGCGTCGGCGGTCGCGTCGTCGACCGGCGTCACCGCGCCCTCGATACGGATCTGGCGGCGCAGCGACTTCCAGTGAAAGAGCAGCGCGACATGCGGGTTTGCCGCAAGTTCGCCGCCTTTGCGGCTGTCGAGATTGGTATAGAAAACAAAGCCGTCGGGCCCATGCCCCTTCAGCAGCACCATGCGCAGCGACGGGTGTCCGTCGGGCGTCGTTGTCGCGAGCGCCATCGCATTGGCGTCATTGGGCTCGCTGGCGCGCGCTTCGGTGAACCAGCTGTCGAACAGGGCAAAGGGATCGTCGCTCATCCGCGCGGTCATAATGCGGCGGGCGTGCATGGTCGAGCGCGATCGTGAGGGAACTTGACCTGCAGCGGCACATTACCACATCGACGTGCAATCGGGCTTCACGCCCAGTCACTTATCGGGCTACAGGAGCAAAATGGCCGATCCCTATTCCACCCTGGGCGTTGCGAAGAGTGCAAGCGAAGCGGAAATCAA